>Ga0065711_1027025_pt1 | contig 55428 bp, 26 predicted proteins | sample Hoacrofraction12_FD_59098 | JGI IMG/M metagenome (GOLD analysis project Ga0065711, IMG submission 59098) | Hoatzin crop microbial communities from Cojedes, Venezuela - Epithelial fraction 12 v2 (version 2) | ecosystem: Host-associated > Birds > Digestive system > Esophagus > Crop | place... | reverse complement strand
CGCGCTGCCCCTCGCCTCCCCCCCCCCCATTAGCAATACCAGAGGAAACCATTCGCCGAGATCTAAAATGATGTCTTTTACCATACAGTAGCAGGATGCTAGTAAGAGCCCATATGCAGACGCACAGAAATTTTTACTGCCTTCCCAGTACAGAGCATAACAAGCTTCTCAAGTACCAGTACCTTTAACTACTAGCCTTGGCAGTGACAAAGTGACCTTAAGAGCTGCAGTGTCACTGGACAGAGGCACACTGCTGTAAATGTGCATCTCAATTTTTTTAGACAACCTGACTTCTCAAATCTTGTAAAGTATTAATTTCTCAGGTTGTTCAGGGTGGAAAACATGTCATAGCAAAGGGCAAACATCAGCAGCACATGAAAACAGCAGAATCTCGGCCTGCACCTTCGACATTCCGTTGCCGTCTCTGCAGCGATGGGGATCCTTCAGCTCCATCTGCAGGCACCATGCCCCGGCAGCAGCCCATGGACTGCATGCCACGCCACGGCAAATGGAGGTGGGACCACAGGTGTGACGCGATCCGCTCCGGGAAGCTGCCGCTGCAAATCCAGGAGATCCCCTGCAAAGTGACAATGCCGCCTGGTCACGATGGTCAGCCCCCGACAACTGGAGCGTCCGTCAGCCAGCCTTGTCAGTCCGTGTGGTGAGAAAGGCACGTGTAGCACATGGAAGACTCATTCATCGAAGGTTCCTGTAGGTACCTACAGGAGAGACAGGGCTCGTCATCTCCATTTGGCTGCGGAAAGTCTCAAGTACCTTCAAATGAGCTCAAAAGTCACCCAGAATCCACGAGGACATTTCAAAAGGCATGAGGAGCTTAGGTTTAGGTAACTTGGTTGCACACGGAATATCAAATTCTTGCAATACCAAATATCCTAACGCTAACGTCTCTCAGATGGTTACCAATAAGTGATGAAAACGCCACAAGCAGACAAGTTCTCTCTTTTTTTATTTTATCCATCCGTCCCCCCTCCCCGCACCCCAAATCAGTTCCTTTTTTGGCTATAGAAACGTACCAGTTTCAGAGTCGGCGCATCAGTCCTGCCACAGTGGAAACCGGGCTATCACAGCCCTCCGCTGAAGCGTTCACCGATTTACTCCAGGTGAGAATCTGGTCAAATAATCACCTAAGAGCCAGGCCATAACAGTAAGGCTTATTTGTGTATCTGCTCAAGGGGAATTCAGTTTACAGCGATTTGCAAAGCTCTTTTTATATCCAACAGCTTTGATGCAGGTCTACATATTTTTAAGCACTAGTATCTGTTTGTTTATTGTTAATATCTATTCATAGGGCCACAGCTTTATTAGAAACGTAGCTGTTCTGTCTCATCCATAATTGGTGCATAAGGGTTAGAAAGACTTTTGGAAAACTCTGCTGTTTTGATGCTATCCGTATACAAATATCCGTATACAAATAAAGTTGCTTTGACAAGCACTTTCATATATTTGAATTTAAGCACCATCTTTTTCTAGAGAGAAAATAAAGGGGGAAATTGATTTCCCTTTTTCCCCATAATACCAGATTGAAAGAGAGCTATCAGGAGATAGGTAAGCGCTAACTGTTTTCTGCTGGATACTGGCATTTGTTTCTGCTGGAAACAGATGGGTGTAATTAAGGTTTTATTGAGGTCTTACTTAAAACGCTTACACTCAGCTGCCACATTACCGTTTGATTCTCGGAGATAAATACCTGTATTAATCTTTGTAAAGGTCTGTACGGTACGGTTTTTAAGCTAAAGGAGAACATAGAGCTTCGCAGCTACTTCACAGGGAAAGAAACCACCTTCCAACCAGGAGGCACAACTGGTGTCCCGGAACCTTCAAGGACTTACAGGAGGCGAGCGCTCGTCGCTCTTCAGCCAGCTAAAACCGCGCCGCAGCTCGGCAGAGGGAGCCCGCTGCCCGTCCCCGCAGCAGGGGCCCTGCCCGCCGCCCTGCCGCCGCCCGGGGGCCCGGGGAGAGCGGGGTCACAGCCCGGCGCCGGGGAGCAGCGGACTGCCGCGCCGCGTCCCCCGGGCCGACGGCAGCGGGGGCGGAAGGTGGGCTCTGCCGGCTCGCTGGAGCGGGGTCACCTGTCCCCGCTGTGCCACCGCCTCGGGGAGCGGCCGGTACCTGCTGAGGAGCCGGAGGAAGCACCCGTTTTGCTGCAAAAGCTAACTGAGGGACAAATTTTAAAAAGTGATCTTCATCCCCTCCCACCCCTTCACCGCTGTGTGAGGGTTTCATCTGCTCGTGGGAGCTGCAGAGGCAGTTTTGCTGACATCAGCAGAGACAGCTCTCCACAGAACTTCACCTCTCTGACAAAGCCAGCCATCACAATACTACAGTGCCACCCCCGTAGCATCGCCCTTCCCCGTTTACTCACCTTTCATCCCTTTAAAGAAATCCTCCTTTTGCTCCCATAGGATGAGACAGTGTCAAACAAAGGAGAAACGAGCTAATTATCGCGATGCATTTTAAAACATGAGCAGCAGTTTGACAGGTATAGTAATATGAACACAAAAGTCCATATGATTTTGGATCTCTGGTTCCAGAACCATTTTTTTTTCACAGGAATTACAAGAAAACACGTACAAGGTTATAAGACACAGTCCTCCTGCCCCCAGCCCAGAGAGGCTTTTCCCCCTGAGATCTGCCCCTCTCTGTTTCTCATCCTTCATAACGGCGAGCATGAAGGCTGAACTCTCTCTGAGTGACTTCAGTTAAATCAACCAGGCTGCAACGCATTTACACAGGTACTCCGCAGGGAACAATTTGATCAGCTAATCATTTAATTACAAACTGCTGGATTAATAATGCAGGAGAACTTAGCTCAAAACGAGAAGGGCATTAAAGGACTGACAGCTGGGAAGAGGTGAGGCAACCAACATGAATTTATTTATAAAGTCAGCACACAGTATTTGGAAGCAGTAAAATCCAATAATTGCAGAATCAGACTAATTCTGCAGGTATCTTCCCTTCTCTAGCCAGAGGAGTAAAAGGCTGAGTTCTGTGGCTAGAAATATACTCAGATATTTACAGTATTTCCTAATTAGGACCAGTGAAAGGAGAGAAATTATATATTCTCCTTCCATTAAATATCCTTCTACTATATGAGTCATCTAGATAGTAGATGAAGGGCGTGCTGAAGCGACACTTTTCCCAGCTCAGGGGCTGAACGTCTCCAGGCTGCTCGCACCTCTCCAGCACACGTCCGCAGCAGGCTGCCTCTCCCCTGTCCCGGGGATTACAGGCCCCAAGGCGCGGGGCTAAGGCTGGCATGATGCAACACAACGCAGCGTAGCACAACGCTAGCAAAGAGCTTTGAAAATGATGCAAGAGCAGGCAGTGAGACTGTCACCTCAAAAGATCATTGCTGTGATTTCCTTGTCCAGCAGACTCATGCCAATCACTAGAGCTGGCCCTGCAGAGATTTTTGTGGTATTTAAAAGATCGAAGACAAAGATGAGGACTTTCATTTTTCTCAAATGGTGTGGAATACTACTTCTGGGAAGACTTGAGGTTCATTCTCTGGAAAATCCATCCTGTTTGTAATAGCCCCGAGACAACCTCACTCAGCCAGAGATTATCATTACAGTATCCAAGTTGCCCAGGCCACTGCAAGACCACTCCCGTGCTGTCAGGCAGTGGTGGGTCTGCAGCAGTTGGTTGGGCATTGCCCCACTCCAATTCACTGGATAAAACTTCCCTGTATGTAAGAAAAGGTCTCTGCGATTCTCAGCACCGCTCCAGGACTGGGGGTGCTAACCTCAAGCACCATTTGCAGCTCGCTACTAAAGCCAAATCCCCTCCTCCGTAAAGAACGGTTTTAGCTGTGTTCCAAACCCGAAATGTCTTACAATACTTCCATTTAACACTGCTAGATGACAATCCTACAACCAGGTCTGAGGGCTGTATTCAGTTTCCATCTCTGCTGCTCACTCGTTCCTTCAGCTTATCACGCTGTTTTTCACAGTTATAGATGGGAAATATTTGTAAGTACATGACAAACACAGATGAGAGCCAGCTTACCAATGTTTCTAAAGCCCTCAGAGACCATGAAAAAGAAACAGTGCCCAGTGTTTCCTTAAAGCACTGAATTTTTTAGTGTTATTTCTCATAAACTGAAGCCCACCTGTATGCATTAATATACTGCACTGCAGATGCCTGAGGTATTTACAATTATGTGTAAGATGCAGCACACAGTTTGGGTAGGATGTAAGCAAGAATTTTTAATTTATTTTCACTTCATCTAAGCTCTATATTGTTTCTTTAGTTACACTGTCGAATGAAATATCCTATAAGGTTTTTGTTTAATTTCTGTGATTTACAGAACACTTCTGCATAGTCTGCTGGTTATATAGCTATCATTCCATTCTATTTTAATTCTCATTATTAGAGATTAAAGGCATTTTCTATTTGCTGTTTGGCTGCAGGAGAGAACTGCTTAGCTTGGCCCAGTGACCTGCAAATTCAGAAGTGTTGCACTACGTACCACAGACTACACTATATGCTATATACATGTGCACAAACTGTCTCCTTGACTTAAATTTAGGTCTGTTTTAATGCTGTTGTAAGAAACATTAGAAGTAGATTAAATAGCAAAAATGCAATTGTTTATGGAATGAACACACTGACTTATAAATTATCATATGATACAGAAATGACTACACAAAATATCCCACCACCCCAACACCCTAACTTTCCTAATACAACACAGTTTATCTGGATTACTTTCAGTGTCTAAAGATAGCACTGTTCTGCTGCTTTTTCATTATTGTTCTGTGCTGACATTTGCCAGGCCCAGGATAAAACCAGATTAACTTCCATGAGTTTCTACGAGCAAAATTCAACATTTGAAACACCATCAGGGTGCTGTGTTTGTTCACTCAGCCACGAGAGAAGTTCAGCTCAGTGCAGGCAGTTGGCGCAAGACCTGGAAACCAGCTAAGTCTATAACGTCTATCCACAGGAGCAAATCTTACCCTGTTTCAGAGGTACAGTCCAAACACCAGCTTTGATTTGAATATTTTACGATGTTTTCAATGTAAATTTCCCATAAGGAGTCTCATGACTTCCCTGTTTGTCCCATACCTGCACTAGATCAAGAAACTCTGGGAATTCTACCGTAAAAACTGAAATAACACCAACACATTTTCCTCGGGCAGGATATCATGGAATAATGAGCAAATAATGAATTTATAAGAGATGTAAAATCTACTCCTGCTCTTATTTACCTCATCAGAAGCAAGAGTAGGCTAATAAGCAAGCAAGGAAAAATATTCAAGTATGTTTCATTTCCTGCCCAAATGTCAGTATAAAAACAGATTTTTTTTTTCCATCTAAAGCAAACTCACGACTGTTAATGAGAAACACTGTCAAAAAGTCATTGTAGTGTGGCAAGTGATGTTCATCTCAGAACATCAGTTAAGGGAGGAATGTTGGAATAAAGGACAGATATATCATCTTAGCACAGACCATCTAGTAACATAGCATCTATTTCACGCCTAAAATAACTGACATCTCTATCATCTGTAATGGAAACCTGGATTCCCTCACTGAGTTTCACAACAAATTTAATAAGAATTGCCTCAGTATCAGACTGCCTCCGGAACACTTCCATACTGACTTAATTGTCCTAGGCGCTACAATCAAGATCAGGAATAGTAACTTACAAACTAACACCCACTGCACAACCATAAATCAGTGTTGCTACTTCCATAAAACTGGCAACCATCTCAAACTCTCCAAAAGCAGTAAAGTACTCCCTGACCTTCAGACACTACCCTATTTGCTCTGAGAAAAACACTTACATATCCTATCTCCTTAACCTGTAAAGGGCTTTTCTACAGCGAAAATATACTGCAAGATAGAATTTACAGGGAATCTGTTACAAATTATGCCCTATGCAGGAAGAAGTTACCAGAAAATATCTTTCAAGAATCTCTTTTCAGATATTTGGAATGAAAATGAAGGAAGTGGAGCTAGAAATTTGACAACAGATTATTTGTATGTTGCAATTTCTCATCTCCGCAGTATGTATTCCCACCAGAGTAAACACTTTTCACAACAAAGCCATGCAAGTACCATGCTCCTACTGTTACACATCCTAAAGTAAACTTCTACAAAAGCCCACTTAGTAGACTAAATGCTACCAATCTACTAAATGGTCTCATGAAAATGTGCATAACTGCACACTGAAGTTGACTTTCACAAACATTTACTGACGGACAGAAACAGATAGTGGGGTAACATTTCTCAAAAAACAATCACTCCACCTCCCAATTCTTGCTCCTGATCCACAAAGACAGCTACAGGAGGTGTGTGTCCTCCTTTGCCCGTAACTACTGTCTAACTTACCCCAGATTATCTCATCAGAGAAACTCAGCTGGTATGTAGCTTTGAATTCTATTGCCTGTATTTCACACTTGAAGGAACTGCATGCCAAAGACGTTCTTCTGCATTTTCCTGTTTATACAATTAAAGAAAAGTTACCTCTATCTACAAATTCTGTCTTAATCATATCTGAATAGCAGCACAGCTGTAACACCGAAAGATGCATTCCTTACCCCTCAAACCAGTAGGCCTCCAGGTCAGAAAGTTGCTGATGATAGCTTTATACTTCCATAAACCAAACTGAGAGGAACCAATAACAATAGAAAAGCACTTCAAGTGCCTGCTTGCCTTTTTGCCAATAGAGTATTTTTTTTCTGTTTTTTCAAATTATTCCATAATTATTCAACTTTTAGCATTTTCAATTTTAGAATATCTTTCATGATTCCTTATGACTAAATACACTAATACAGCTTTTTCATCTCACTAGTAAGTGGGTTCCTTGGCACTTTAATGTATACATACATTTAAACTGCAAATATGTTTTGTTACTTGTTGGTGGCGTGTTTGGTTCTCAGTAACTTACACTGATTGAAAAATATAAAGGCAAAATATCTAACTGGTATTGAAAACTGCAGCACAAATAGAAAGCTGATGTCCTGTGTTAGCATAGCTGCTTTTGTAACCATTCTGATTTGCTGTCACTGGTTATCAACAACTTAGCTAATAAGTGTTAAATGATATTATTTAATCCATATATTAATTGAAAGCAGATGTAGTCAGAGCAAAAACTTTAGATTGATGTGCAAAAATACATTTCACATACTTTATTGTTCAGCAAAGCACATTACACGTATAAACATGCAATCATTCAATAATCTGAATTGTTAAACACGTGTTTGTATTAACTCTAACACCATTCTGCTATAACGATACTGGAAGAAGTATGTCTTTGAAATTGTCTGTAAGGGAATGAAAGTCAAATTTGTAGCTGTCATTTCTTCTTCAACAGACTTACTACTGAAATATAATTAATCTCTTTTCCAACTGCTCAACCTCAAACAGGATTTTCCCATTATACACGTAACCCATTACTAAAGACAAAATGAAAAATTGTGCCCTTGGTTGCATTTGCAGGAGCCTAGTGCATTTGCTGGGGTTTCCACAGCATTCCTGGCATTTGTTTCTGCTATACTTATATGCAGTGGAAAAGTTCAGGGGCTCCTCCTTGCATCCTTTGCTACTCATTCCAGATTGTGAAACAGGCTGTGCAATAGAAGAAAAAGTAGCTACATAAGCTATCACTTCTCTTCTGGACCACACGTGCTGTTAGATTTTAGAAGAGAGATCCTTCCTTTCATACCTGTCAGTGCCACTACCAGTGTGCAACTGGACTTCAACAGAATAAATGCCCCAAGAATTTACAGGCCCTGGTGGTATGGTGTCCAGCAGCAGGAACATCACAAGCCAGCAAATTTAAAGCAACATCTGAGACAGATAATGTTGTTCTCACGACATGCAATGTATTGTGAAGCTGCTGACCCACAGATTTGTGTTTGAAAGTATGTGAAATCATATGTACGAGCAGATTTTGTTCTGCTTACCAACATGACATGAAGTTTACAAGCTTTTTTTTTTTTAAACTATTACTATGTCTTAGAGAAGTAATCACAACAAAGTTAGCCTTAAGAGTCCTTAGGCCATAGAGTCCTGCCAGCACATATCCAGGGGGTATATTATATAATGATGACAAACTGGCACATTTCTGTTTTATTAAAAGTATAATATACCCTGGATAACTTTTAGTAAAATAGATGTTTTCCCAAACTAATGCTACAGTTAACAAACTTACAGCCTGTAAGAAATAGAGGCAGGCTCCTGCAGATACTGCTGTCCCAGGAAAAGAGGAATTCATCAATAGTCTCTCCCGTTCCTACCTTTGCCCCTAGATTAAGGCTATACAGCATATAATTTTTGCACTATTAATGGTAAAAGATAGGTCTTTGGTGCAGGAATTAGTTACCAACTGAGAAAAGGTGATACCTGCAGCAGAGATAAGGGTGATTAATTCAGTTACAAAACCTGCACTCATTTCCCTGTGCCAAGACACTTACTGTTTTGAGAACAGGAGTTTGACAGAAAGCAAACACATAGGAATTCACATATAGAAAATGTAAAGGCTATCCCTTCATCCCACAGTTTTCCAGTCAGCTTATAATATCCAGATTTTCATTTCTTCAAAGAAAAGAAAACATTAGCTCACTACCAAGTTAATGGCAAACAGTAAGTCAGAGATAGTAGAACATAACATTCACACATTATTTCATATATAAACCTTTACTTTAAAGTGTTATCTAAAATAACATACATGGTTAAGAGACCAAATAGCCCATATAAACTATGCTGAAAATATCATCTTTATTTACAAGAAACTAATTAAAATGAACTTTAACTGTGTTTGAGATCTGCAACAATCCTTCTCTCTGAGAGTCAGGCCACAGCCCAGCTTTATGCTGCTGGGCAGAGCTCTAAGGAGGAAAATGCTTCTCACACACACATGAAGAAAGCATTGGCCATGCAAAGATCTGGCTCACCTGCTACTGGAAGAGGCGGGAAGCAGCTTACAAGCTATCACTCTCTGATCAGGTATCATGTCTTGTTACCTATCCCACCCTTCCAGCTTTACAATTACATGCTACCCTTTGTTCAAGTGAACTCTAAAATTGCTCTTCTGGCCCTTGGTGGTGTTCTGCCAATACATTATGGAATTTAGCAAAAAATAAAAAAAAATAATAATAAAAAAAGGCTTAGACATTCTTTCATTCTGTTTGAGCTTCTACATATACAGATAATCATGATCTTCTAGCACTGTTGGTAATCACAACTACAAGAAATAAGCAAAGAGAAAATCAGGGATATATGACATTATTTTACAGGCACTCCTGTAACCATGTAATTTGCTTCATAGCTAATTTACTGAATTCCAATATCTGCATTAAAGAAAAACAACTGTCTTGGGTTGTATAAAAACGCTACCTTTGAGACCCAAGAAATCCAACATTGCTTTACAGAGCATGAATTAGATATCAGAAGAATCATTCCTTGCAAACAGAGCATCCAGTATGCACTCAGAAACAGCTCACACAGAGCCTAGTATTAGCACTATTAGCACTTGTTCTTTCGTGATTTAATGCAAATGATCTGCTTCAAAAGAAACAGCTAATCAGACAATCACATTAGACTCTATCTCATAGACCTTGAGCAGTCAAGCTCCCAGAAAAATCACTGAATAAGACAACAGGATTATGTCTTTCGCGACTACACATTGTATTTATCACAAAGTATGGCCAACATTCACACTTAGGTTGCAAGATTATTACATGGTTACCTGTGCTCTATAAAATAGAGATGCCATGTTGAAGAGATTATTAAATGGTACTGCAGTATTAGATACTATTAGCATGTTACTTTCATTATTAATCATCATTACCTATCACCAAAACATTAGTATTTCAGTGTAGATGCTGCAAAACATATACACGATTTAACAGATTGATTATTGACAGTTTCAAACACTTTGGATCTGTTATCTACCCACAAGATCTAGAATTAAGGCATATGGTCAGCAGATAAGGAGAGTTTAAATAAACAGCCCAGTGTTTTGCTTTCCTCCCACACACCTTAACTCAGTCAGTTATGCTGCTGGATTCCTCATAGCAAATCTCATATTCTGAGGAGGTCATACCTGAGGAAGGCTGTTAGTTGGCTGAATCATCATTCTCTTATTTTTTTCACTTTCCTGTGTACCAAGGAAACAAACAGCGAATAGCTAGAGGGCTTAGTCTCTTTAAAAGTCTTGACCGAGTTTTCTGCTAGGAAGATAACTGTGTGGCCTGAGAGACTTCATTTTGTTCATGCTCACACATTTATACACAACTGACACTTTATTCCACTCAGAGGATCTTGACATAAAAATGTAGAACTGATCACATCTCTGTGATAGAAGCTTGACAGTTTTCCCACACAGCCCTGTCAAAACTTCCCATCAGTAGCTGTAAACAGAATTAGCAGGGTGGCCACTTAGCAACCAAATGCTTTTGCTTTTGCAATCTTACAGCTTGACGCCGTCTCCTTTTAGGCTGAGAGCACTCTTGTCCGTTTGGTGGCCAGTGAAAATCTTGGGGCGGCATTTTGCTATGCTGACTCTCCACCTCTTCAGAATCAGAGTCGTCTTGTTGCATTGAAGGAAAATGCCTATCCGGATAAATCTCCTTCAGTTTGCTTTCAAAGAACACATCTAGGCATCGTCCAGCCTCAGCAACCTCTGAATCTGGCTGTAAGAGCATAAATAACCAGTCAGTGTTACCGCACACTGCAATCATCAAGGATCAAAACCAAATGTCTACCCTACCCTAATGTCTCGCCTTAGTTCTACATCTCCTTTAATCTCCTGTGTACTTTCTACAGCCCATTAGTCCCTCTGCATTTACAATGCAAATAAAAACCAGATGCTGCTATTAAGGAACACGTTTCTGCACCTCTAAGACAGAGAGATGTGCAGTGAACTAGGAAGAACAGCAGTCATCATTGCTTTGGAATTTCTATGCACCTGAATTTTCCCTAGCTATTTTGCTGGCTACGACTGGCTTCTTACAGCAAGCTCAGCATCATTCCAAAAAGCTGTGTGCTAAGACTTCCCTCTTTAATTTTAGATCCATATGTATATCAAGTTCTCAGATACATAGATATCTCCAATTCTGTCATAAAAAAAAAAAAATATATCATTTCCAACGAGTAAGATTGATTAATACTTCTGTTTATCCCATCCTATATCTAACATCAATGGAACCAATAGTTACACCAGCATGACAGCTTGAAAGAGCAACCCTCTGCTTTGTATCCTCCCACCCATGCATATTAGAAACCTACATAATTGAACTTTGCACAGTTCCAAAACATGAGACGCACGTCAGTCACAAGTTCCTCAGGTGCAGAATAGTGGGACTTCTCCTTTTTTTGCAGCTTTTTTCGTATGATTGACAAATCCATTGGTCTTTTGATGATCTGATAATAATGCCGAGCCTGAAATAAGAATAAAACACAGGTATGTAACATGTTAAATGAAAACATTTCCTCTCCTGTGACTTCTATCCAAGTTTGCACAGAAGTCACTGCAGAGGTTTCCTTACATTGAGGAGAGGTCTAGTCCTTTGGTGCCTACACTTGTGCATCATCTTCCTGGCTGCTTTTTGGTTTCATTAAAACCATATTTGCTTGGAAGACTGATCTTGAAAATAGCACACTTCAGTGACTACTCTGCTATTGGACTTTCTAAAGTTTATCCCCAGATATAAATGTCATTATTTAACTGTAATAAATAATATATTTAACGTTGACAATTAGCTAACATTTCTCCCAGGCAGTTATAAAAATAATGTGCTGGGAAACTGGCAGCTGAATATTGCAGGAAGTAGTCTGCCAAGAGTGACTAAAAATATGCTACTATGCACTCTTTTTAAAGTTCAGCAAAAGTCTTTTTCAATGGGCACCAGCTACCAGGATATCCCACTCTTTAAATCCTTCCGGGTCAAAACCTTCTTGTTCAGTAACGTGTTCCACAAGTTCATTGCAAACGTTATTAGGTGGAATGTTTTTTATAGTGTTATTTGGACTATTCCTTCAGATAAAAACTTTTTTTTTTCTCTCGTTTCCCTCCTCCAACTTGTTTCACATTGTGTTCCATTATTACAATAGCGTGAATCTACATCTTCCTTAAAATAGCCAGTTAACACTGCAGATGTTGAGTACATACATGAAACAGCAATCTCTACATCTTCCCCTGAAGTCACATTACCACCTTTATACAAAACACCAGAAAAGAGGGAGTCCAGGGTTATTTCTATAGCAGACCTCTCTTATGGCAGTGCAAAATTCTCCATATATGCAGCAAGTCAACCTTCTTAATTGCTGGAACCCCCCCATACACTTTTAGTATTCTACCAGTACCTTAAATTGGCATCCAAACCTGGCCTGAGAACATTGGCCAGCATTTACCTGCCTCTGACCTGGCACCCTGAAAGCACTTGTGAAAGGAAAACACCTACCCTTCCCTAGGAAGCAATACTGTTCAGAAACAAAGTGAATTAATATCTTTCAAGAAGACAAAGGAGACACAAGGTGTGCCAGAGTATTCTTTGCATGCACTCTGACACATACGTGTGCAGTACTTACCAGGGGGCTGACAGGTTCGTGGAATGGGAGGCTCATACTACTGCAGAACAGGGAAAGCACCAGCTTTTCACACTTCTGCAGAAGCCAAATTTGAAATACATTTTAATTAAAAATATGTGAGTTTCACTCTTGCCTTTAGTTAATCAATCATACTAACAACAAGGGGAGTTTTCTTGTATTCTCTGCATTTCTGATGCAAAATGGCACAAATCACTCTAACCTGGGGAATGTTTTGCCTCATAGCATTTTTAGTTTTGAAAGTGAGGATAGTCAAGAAATGCAAGATTAGAAACATTTTGTAAGAATTTTTGTATGCATTTATCTTTCCTGGAAACTCTTGGGAATTCATCGCTATCACTATTTCCTTTCTGGACTCCAGATCTAATCCTTGGCTCTTGACTAAAATAGCAAGTGTGGAAACAGTTAAATGGAAATGTTTCACACTGCTCATATCCATTCATACAAATAGATGTAAGCTATGTAGTTGGTAGTAATGTATGAAAACGGTTCCATTTACTCCTTGTTAACTTGTAAAATACTTATACTAGTCTTTGATTTTTTCACTGATGCAAAAAAAAAGCACTAGAGAAACATTAAAAGCCATGTTTGCTCACAAGCAATGCAATTTCTAATCAACTCCATTTTCTAAATAGAACGTCACTAATCAAGACCCAGATCCCAACTATTTCTGGCCAGTTGTACCCAATCTGATTGAAACAGGGATCATATCAATGTTGAGAAGTTATGACCAGCTCTTTATGAACAGAGTAGCTCAGGTCTGAAAACAGCAAGGCTGAATTTGAGCAGTGCTGTGGCTATGCTCATAGGTCTTGCCAAGGGGCCCCAGTGCTCTAAGAACCATTGCTGTTGACTTTATGCATGGTGCCCAGACTAGACCAGTGCCTTATTCTCCGTTTCATCTGTGCTTGGCCAGCCCAGCACCTGCACTCTGCTGTGTGGACTTAGCCTCCCTGTGCAGCTGTCAATACACACATTGGTGTACATTTATTTGGAACTTGTGGCTTCCTAGTGCCAAGTGGACTTTAAGAAAAGGCATTTTTTCATGGGAGATTTGGTAGAGGAAACTGGTAATGGGGATGTAAAGAGATAAGCTTTCATCTAGGCCTATATGTCATCTTCAAGGGGATTAATGGTACCTATGAAAACCATATGATGATTTCAATCCAACTGAGAGTCAAAAAGTGTCTACAATACAAAAATGTCATTGCAACTGGCCTAAGTAGATGTCTGAGAAGGTATCACATCTTAAAGGAAAAAGATTCAGTGGCAGAAAACCAGGCAAAGTTGACTCAGTGAAGTTTGCTCTGCTGCCGAGTGCGACTTCCCTGTTCAAAGGAGAAAGGAATTCCAGATCCGCCCGTTTCATCTTTCTATAACACGTCATTCATTTTCAAATTAAACAGCAATGTCTAGATAGAAGAGAATGATATAACTGAACACTAACAATGCTTCTGTGGTAGTTACTACTCTCTGAAACATTCTAAGTAGCAATCAAGTCAAAACAGTCATCTTTCCAATGAAGAAAAGCCTCATGCTGAGATAATATGTCCTTTTCTAAATAGTACAATATATAGTTATTCCCACCTTCTGGTCATAGTCAGTAAGGCCATATTGTGCATTACAGCTGCGGCTGTAGCGTGTGTTTTCACAGTCATATTCCACCTCCGGCTTCACTGGATTGCGGCAAAGCGTGCACACCCATTCTCCTCTGTGAAACAAGAAACCAAAAGCTTGTGTCAAATTTTTTCAGCAAGCTTGTCAAATAACAAACCTCAGGAATCACTGTATTTGACGTGTACCTAATTCTGGCTCTTTGTCACATACAATTCATCTGTGGCAAATTGCTAGAGAACGTATGTCTTAGGGAAACCAAAGTCCTCAACATTTCCACAAAAGCCCCCAAAATCCTAAATTTCCCATAAAACTGGCTAGAAAACTGACTAGGAACTCACCGATTGCCCTTTCATTGTGCTAGTCACTGTTCTTGCAGAGAAGAGCTGACATCTACACCACAGATGTTACATGAGAGTTAGGATTTTATTTTTCTCTGGTAAGTGGTAAGAGTGTTTTCAAAGCTCAGATCTGCCACCTCCTTTGTTGTACTGGCCAGCTAACTGCAGAAAGGGCATACATGGCTTGAAACAGTTCTTGTTAACAATTCATCTAGTTCCTAGCATGTAAAATAATTCTTCTCTTTGCAAGAAAAGTAACAAAAAAAAGGCAAGCGAGAGATGCAGTCCTTGCCCTTGTGTAAGGCTGACATATACATCCCTGAGGATATATTCTGCCATAAGGCAGTGAGCAGAAACTGAGCACATTAACGAAATGTCATACATACTCACACTGGAAAGCTGAGCAGGGCTGGAACATGGCAGGAGAGATGGAAGACCTTGGGGCAGTGATCACAGCACAACAGTTCTCCTCCATTAAGACACACAGCACAGAAATCCTCATTTTCAATTGGGTTGACTTCCTGAGTAACTGGAGATTTTTTCATGATAGACATGCCATTGCTGAGCTTCTGATCAACAGATGGAGTATCCACAGGCGGAGATTGTGTCTGTCCTGCAGCCTGGGATATGAGAAATTCCTCTGAATTGTCCTCTTTGGATTTCAGTCCTTCAGGTGGGCGATCTTTATTTATCTTGAAGGAAGAAAAATCTGGGATCACACAATCATCATTTTAATATATAAGCATATAACAGCAGTGGTTATCTGCAGACAAAATGGTTTCTCTGCAGTGAACTCTACTGGAGAGGGTACTGGGGTTCAGCAGGCCCTTGCTTAGCTCAACGTCTGCCACTGGCTGGCAGATCACCTTGGTCAAGTCATTTGTTCCACATACCACAATGCAATAGCACTGTGAGAGAGCTGCACAGATTTCATATCACAGATGATAGAAACAGGATACTTTACAATCTTATTTGCAAGTTTTTCAGTAAACAGCTCAAAAAAAAAAAAAGTGTTTTTTTTGTTCCCATCAGAAATTCCTATTTCATTCTGTGGAAAGAAGTTCACACTCAAAACTCCAATGAAGCAATAGAATACAAAGCTTTTAAAAAACGATTACACTGTGATTTCTGGAATAGGTTCCTATCACTCAACTATGCATTTGTGTTACTTTTAAGCTATTTATTCTACATTTGTAACTAAACAGACGAGCCAGGTTGTTTGCTAGGATACAAAACCCCTACAGCTATCCAATCCCAGAGACAGTCTTCTCAGAAATGGAAGCACCAGGGAGCTACACAGCAAACTAAAAGCTCCACTCTCTATTACTTCAACCCACCACAGAAGGGTTGAAATGAATCAACAGACTTGTTTAGTGTGTAACTTTCAGAAAATGTGGGTACAAGCCAGTGGGGTAAAGAGGAGAAAGCAGGTAAAGCCTCCAGGAAATTCCACTCACCTTTATAAACATGCTTGAAGACTGGGTCCCACATTCAATTATCAGGAGGAAATTGCCCTCCTGCTCATTGTCCTGTGGCTGGAGCTTAAACACTGGGAGCTCACCCATTTCTGATGTACATATTTTGAGACGTTCCAGTCGCACATAGGGGACCTTCTGCTCCTTAGGGCCAGCTCTACAACAAAATGATACATGGTTAAAATCAGTCATCTTCCACAAAATTCTCCTCCCTACTCAGTTTCAACTTTTTTCATGCACTATTGCTGGTGCTCCTTTTCCTTTGTAACTATGACTCTGCTGGCTAAACACTGAAAATCTGGGCTTTTTTTCACATGCCAATTCTTTAAGAAATGTGAATGCCATAACTTTAATTGTATGTGTAAATGCATTACTAACTTCTGTGCTAAAACTTTGCCCTGCTCTATATATTTTTGTTTTAATTATTCCAATTTAAGCCATACTTGATACTTTCAGTGTGTCTGGCTTCAAGTGGGAACACAGCACATCATTAACTTTACTTTAAATTATTATCACAGCAGTAGCTGAAAACAAAATTTTATAAAAATGTTGAGATAACATTAATCCTGTTCCTATTATATTTTTTAGGTTTAATTGGGGCTAAACAGTTTCTAATTGTTCAAGTGAGATAAGTTAGTACATATTTATTCATTCTGGAAAATTACACAGAATAACAGAAATACATGAACTCATCACTCTTTTAAAATTGTTGTTTTGAAGTTTAAGAGAATAATTTACAATTTTCATAATTATTATCTATAAAGAATCTTGCATGCTTTTTAAGTTCTCCGTTATCATTATGACACATTTTCTAAATACGTGCATAAAAATTCATGGCCAGTGTTTTTGTATAAAAAAAGACTGCGTTACCTGACATTGTGATTGCTTTTCATATCCATTTCAAAATGTTCCTTTTCATAGTTATTGGAATCTGGAACAGAAGATAAGAAAATGAATAAAATATTTATAATATCAGACTCAGATTAGGGTAGAAAGTACTTCAATATTCATGTACTTCTGACTGGTGTTTAATATGATATCATAAGTGAATTATGGAATCATTTCATCCATATGTATAGAAAACGTGTATCCTATTTTCTATTCTGGGATACAGTCATTGTCTTTCTCTTTGCTTTTAACCACAGCTTCTGTACTGAATACGAGGACCCTTTCCAGAATATTTTATCAAAATGGTTACATGCCCAGGGAATTATATATGTACACAGCCATGCCACATTCATCCATATACATGGAACAACATAAGTAATCCTCTTTGCTATACAGCCTTCACTTGAAAAAAACAGACCTACTGAGGTCTGAGCCCCTGAGGCTCAGCAAGTCTCTGCAGTCTTCTGTTCCATGCATGCTAAGAAGCTTTTGGATAATTCTAGTTACTTGAAAGCCGGAGGAAATGGTGTCTCGCATCTGCCACTGAGGGATAAAAGCTACACTGTATGATTCCTTTCTATCCTCCAATGTATGTAACACACAAACATATGAATTCAAAACTATCCATTACATAAGCATGCAAGTAACTAGCTTTTGACTGATACTAGACATGAGTAACAGAACTACTTTGGAGAGATGGGATGGGGTAGAGATGGATGCGCCAGTGGATGCTCTCAGAAATACCAGTCCACTGACAAATTTCATAGTAACTCCTCCTTCTGTGAGGAATTAGTGTGACATAGATAATACTAGCAAGAAAACAAACGAAGTAGCATGGTGATCTGGAGATAAGTGAGTGCCAGGAAAACATGCTTTTTTAAAGAAAATCTAGCTCAGGTCAATGGTACCTAGCCCATGGTTTGAAAGCAACATGCCTCTAAGACACTCTGTTGTTCCCAGCCACAGGAAACACAATACAATCAAGGCTGACAAGGAAAGGTGTGTTTTACATCACTTCTAAAGTGTTATTCACTTGTGATTGTTGCTCAGGTGAAGAGTGGTAGTCATGGCTCTGGACAGAATTACTAAAGGCTGACTGAAAACGAGAGCTGACGGAGCAGCTCTTGTTGCACGCTGTCAAACCAGAGGACGTTCCAGTGGTGCTGGGTTCCTCATACTAATCAACATTTCCATCAGCAACTTAGCTCATGAAAAAATAGTACCTATAAAATTTGTGGAAAACACCAAAGTAGAGGAGTTGCAAACACAGTGGAGAATGTTTACAATTGAAAAATGACCTTAATAGATCAGAGAAAAAAAATCTCCTAAATCAGTAAGACTGAATTGAGGTAACTGTAAGTATTATGCTTATGAAGGATCATATGAATGTAATCATAAAGGAAAATAACTGACTAGGGAACTGTTGTGTAGAAGGAACTAAGTGTTAATGTGGACTATTCACTACATGCGAGTCAACCACATAATTCGGCTGCTGCAAAAAAGGCAAACGCCATCCTGCAGTGTATTACCAGCAGTGAGGAATGTAACACACAAGAAGCTGATCCCTGGCTCTGCATGGCACCCCAGAGAGCTCAGCTGCCGCACTGCGTTTGGCTGTGGGCAGCACTCCTTAACTGCAGAGAACCGAGAATAGCACAGCAGGAACGAGGTAGTTTTAAAACAAATCACAACCCTGACCCATGAGGAGAGGCTGAAACCATCAGATTTGTTTAGTCTAGGGAAGAGCAGGGGAGAGGAGGGTGTTTACACAAGTCACGATAAGAAGAAAAGGGGCTGTAAGAAGGAAAATGATGAAATTATGTACAAGTTTTACCACATCCCTCGGAGCTAGGATAAGAAGTATTTTGTTGTAAATTAGGCTGAAATGTTTAGATTTGATATCAGGAAAGGATGAGTCATTGGAGATATGTACCAGAAGCAGCGGGGTTTGGCAGCGCAGGACTGCTGAAGCCAGTAAGTCCTACTGACACCCACTAGCAAAGGTAACGGTGCCTTTGCAACAGAGTTAGTTTCTCTCACTGGTGCACGCTGCGTACGGCGACTGTAGCTCCTCCGTTCTCCCCTCGCTGCACACCTTTAAACAGCGAGGGCAGGATGGGAATTGCGCACTCCTGAGCCTTGCTTGTGAAAAAGGAGCAGCATTGAATTCAGTGCTCTAACCTTTCCATGGTCTTGCACAACAAGACCTGTGCTTTGCACAGAGCAAATCTGTACCATCTGTCATAGATAGTGAGATTCTGTATGTTGGGGACGCTTTCTGTGTGCAGTGTCACATGACCTAAACCAGATACTACAAAGGTGCGTCTCTCAGAGACACTTTAGCCTGACAGAGGCACAGCTTTCTAGGGGTGTGTCTGATTCTTACAACTCACAAAAATCACTGTGGCATAATTGTCACAGTTTGGCATAGTACATTTAAGAGAAGACAAATATATTTCCCTGGCTCACTGAGCTAGGCCTCCTTTGTACTAATTAGAATTCTCTGAATAAAAATACAGCACAGGGATAAAAATATTAATTCTTCTTTTACAGGGAAAAGCAGCCAAATATTGGCATAAGTCACAGGATAACAGCTTGATCCTGCAATCCTTTGCTTGCATGAATAGTCCCATTGACTTTCTGAGTTTGCAGAAATGAGGCTTTACAGTGTAGCACAAGGATGCTGGCAATTTGCCCATGAAAAGAGTTAAGTAAGGTCTAATTCTCTATTAAGGCTGAAGAAATAGGCCTTGGCTGAAGAGAATGTTCCACAGTAGACAGAGCCAAGCAAAAGCACATACTATGCAATATATTAACCTAACAAAAATTTGCTATGCTACTGATGTGAAGGACTTAGCAGAAGGCACATTACATTTCGGAAGTAATTTTTATTTTGAATTGAATTTGGACTCTTCAAGAGTCATAACTGCAGCTCTCATTAACAGGAGTGCTTCTAAGAGAACTAATACTCCAGGTACTTCACACAGACACACTCGTTTCTGGTTCATCGATGAAGGATGTTACAAATTCGAGGCATATTCTTTCTATATTTTTCCTCCACAAATGAGATCAAACACACTTTTCCATTGGATTAAGTACTCTAATAATAATATTTGAAGCTTGCTGGAAAAACACATTTATATGTAAGTACATTTATAAGTATACTGCTTTGTAATGCTTGCAATGCACAGTGCTTAGAAAGACAGACAGACCCAAAATCTAAATGAAATAATAATAAGCCTGGTACCTTCTTTGTTTCTAAGTTGTCTCTTTCTGGCACTCACAGGCAGGAAAGAAGTGTTGCTGAGTAGTTCAGAAGGAGAAGTGCAATGTTGAGATTTTTTGATTGAAAGATTAATAGGCTCTTCAAGCACCTTTTGCATAGATATAGTTAATTCATTAACTACATCTTGCCCAGCAGTAGCCAAGCTGTTTTCTAGAGGATAATCTACTGTATTGAAGTCTTCATTTTCCAGCTTCGAGGAGGGGAAAAAAAAAGAAATATCAAATTTTATTATTAGTTTTCTTTCCACCTTAAGAAAATAAATTGAAACAAGTCTTCAAATACCAGATGAGGAAAACTTCACTTACTGAAATAGCTGCCTTTGATTGACTGACTAACAATAACGTATGCTATCAATGAAAGTAGATTCCCTTTCGCTAGAGGAGTTTGAGTGATTCCTACCTTGCACTTAGTGCTGCCCTGGAGTGTGTCACCTGGGGCGAGGCCAGCAGCAGCCCCAGGGCTGAGGTCACCTGGAGCTCTGCCCAACACCAAACTGTAGCTGGTCACCGACTCTGGTGGAGTATCACGGTCACAAAGAGCATCCGCGGATGGGCCAAGTGTTACAGCAGCTGCACCTTGCATCTGTGGATCGGCCGAGCTAGACGATCTTGTTGAAGGTAATTCCATTTCTAAACCGTCTGAAAAGCCCACAATGCTTAAGGATGCTGAATGCTGGGAAAAGAAAAAAAGATAAAAAACCCAATACATTAATAAGCTTTTCAGCAGCAAAATCAGATGCTCTGCTTCAGCCATATGTAAATCAACCAGTGGTGTCATGAGGGCTTGAAAGTGTCTATTGTAATCTCACACTACTTCCAAAAGCTTTAGAGTTTTCACTATTAAAACTGAAAAAGGATATACCTAGGTTACTCTGAATCTAAGCTGTCTGGGCTATAATAACTTCTTAGAACCAGCTGGAACTAGTCAAACACATTCTTCCTACCTTACATTTGAGCTGAAAACTAGAACACAGCAAATGAGGAAACGCATTGGTAGAGGCACAGTTTTCCATACAGTCTGTCTGACACAGCATTCCTAAGAATGCTCAGGTTTCAAACCAAAGGAATATGTAGGTCAGAAAGGAATCCAGCTTTCATGGTCACATATCCTAAAGAAGTCCACAAAGATCAAAAATGTTAATTTGCTGTCATAATTTCTTTGTGACATGTTCCTGCACATACAGTGACAAATGTGGCCTATTGAGTACACATCTTCCTTTTCCTTCCATCATTCTTTTTATTACAAAACTTTTTCAGGTGACAAAATAAACATGTGAATTGATCTCATATTACTTACTGAAAATAAAACATATAAGCAGAATTTGTGCTTGAACTGAACAGATGGACTGTAAAGAGCCTTGCCTTGTCCCCCCTATTTCCAAGTCCATCGTGAGCATTAATTAAGTCCCTGTGAGATCGTTTTTAGCGTGATTCTTAAAAGCACAAAGCATCCACAAATTCTTGAGTCAATAGGAACTACGTAATGCTGTGCTCCATTGGAAATGGGCATGCTGAGGCACACACGTGGTAGGCACACCACCCAAAGCTGCATAGCATGTTAACTGGAGACCTCGTGGCTCTTCCCTTCTTCTAATCACTACACACATCATCCTTTACTTACGTTACAAGAGCGTGCCATCATCTGTTATGTATTGAGACCTGATCCTGTGAAGACCCGTCTATGTGTAACCATATACACTGCAGGCGAAATGTTAGCCCTACTAAGACAATGGTAGGATTACTCCTGGCTTCAGTGCAACAAGTTTACTTACTGGGAGTAGTCGCTGGGACAACTCCTACTGTAGAAAAAAAAAGAAATAGACACACTCGTAAGACTTTGTTATAACTAAAATTTTGAGAAAGGTGAAATTTAATTGCATGTTATGGCTATATCTTTTTTACTCTTCTAGCTAGCATCAGTTTCTTCAGAGATCTTTTTAGATTATATAAGCCGATATAAAACCTCGCTCTTGTTAAAAAGAAAAAAGAATAATGAGGCCATCAAACTGCCATCTGTCTTTCCCTTGGGGCAAAAGTTAATTTTGTGGTTATTTTAATGATGAAGCAACATTATGATCTTTCAGTGCAAAATATTAAAACTCACAGTTAAGAACAGACACATTCCATTCTGATCCATGGAGCTGCTGTCAAGTGTGAAGTGAACAATGCACTGGGAACAAGGCTCATTAATAGCCTATTAATTCACTCCCTAAAATAATCATTTCTTTTGCCATTAGCAAAAATTTCTCTTTTCCCTTGACAGTTCAGCTAGTTTTTGCAAATGGGATGCCTTTAAAGAATTGATCTCTGTTTCATAAAAGCTCTACTGCTTTTACATTGCACCTTTTGAACAACAACAAGCATTAATTATGCTGTTGGGTAGAGGCTGGCTTCAGCTGCAGGTTAATTTTGAAACTTTTGACATTTTAATGTACAGACTGGCACATCAAACTACATCTGTGTCATTATAAATGGAATTCTTATTGTTTCATAATTAATTTTGGTCTGATGATCCTTACAATATTATGGCAGCAGCATCACCACCCCAAAATTCCTTCTACCACAAATTTCATAGCTATGGCAGTGAAAGGTTAGAAGAAAGAACATGCAAAGTGCCTTCAGAGAACAAAAAATAAACATACTGTTCAGTTCAAATATTTCTTTGATCACTGTTGCATTTAAAAAGGTCCAGTGTAAACATGCAGCACTAATACAGAAGAATTCTGAGAAGCAAATACTTACCTTGAAACACTGGGATTAGGATTTGTTAGGATTGTTTTGGCAAAGTCTCAAGGCTGTTGACATAAGTGTCACAGATACAGAAAGCTACAACTAGGAACCGCCAATTCTCTTTGCTATAAGAGAAATAACATGCTGCAAATGGTTGCAGAGTAATGAACGGCTTCTATTAAGTGGAGCAATCCCCCTGGCAGCTCATTATGCTAGGAGGTTAAACAAATGTACTACTCCAATCCAGTTGTTTAACTCACCGCACACAGCAGCACTGATAACACAGTCTACACATGCTTCCTGTTCCTATTTCCCAATTTCAGAGTAGAATCCAAAGGATTTCCTTTCCCATTTTATGAGAAACAGAATCCAAATCTTCCTTAACATTTTGTCTGAATAAACTGGAGCTGGCTTAAAGCAGAAGGAGGAAGGATTGTATGGAGCAAGCAGCATCATGTTTTGTTTATGCTTTTTTTCCGGGTTGAAGGAAAAGATTTTGTTAAATTAACGTTCTGGGAAATGTACCTAATTGCATTAAGCATGAATGCATTTGTGCTGTAAGCAGCTCAATTCTTTAATTTTCAATTCTTTTATTATTTTAGGAATTTGCAGGACCCTAAATTCCAGACTGTTTTCATTATCTCCTTCACCTCTAATCCCCCTAAAATTAATAGTAATTAGAAAAAAAACCCAGCAACAACAAACCCACCCCGGTCTCTAGCTCATATTCAAAGTCCTAGGGTCGGGTATTAAATCATTATTACTTTCAGTCACTAAATATTCACAACTTGCTCAGTGCAACACTAACAAAAATAAAACCTCTCCTGTGCCCGCCAACACTTCTCCCACAAATTTCACATGCCTCTAAAGAAAAAAAAAACCCAACCCATTAGTTAAGCACTTGCCACCGAGATGGAAGAGTTGTCATTAATAAAGCTTAGGACAAATGTGTTGGGGCAAAATACCCAAGGATGCCACCTACAGAAAACGGAGATCAGCTGTTCTCTCTGATAATCTGCTAATCCTGTAGTAACAGCAGCATTGGCATGTCAGAGCCTAGAAGTTCACATGCATCAAGTCCCAGGAGAGGCTGAGAGGTTCCACCATGTCACTACATTAGTTTTGCATGAAATGCCACCATTGCATATAATTGGAATAAAACAGAAGCCTCTCTCTGAGCACTCTCGAGAGTGCTTCTTGGATGGCATGGAGTGTTTTCTAGGATTTCCCCTTTTCAGATACTTCAATGTGCTCAAGACAAACAGGGCTCTTGAACTAAGAAGCTGGAACTTATTGTGAACCAAAAAGAACCATACAAAAATCAGCATTATAGCACCATACAAAATTTCCACGTACTTGCACCTCGATTAAGACTTCTGGTCACCCTGTCTCAAAAAGGATTTATCAAAACCACAAAATATGGGGAAAACGGCCAAAGACATAAAGGACCAAAGTATAGAATGGCTTCCATGAGAAAAAAGCAAAAAAGCTACTAGAGAGACTAGCAATCACTTCTCAGCTTCAGAAAGAAACATTTGAGAGGAAATTCAATATAGACCTGTAAAATACGGGCATTGCAAAGGTGGTGAATACAGAGTGATTATTCACTGGTCTTCCTAACACAAGAACCAGAAGGCATCCTACTGAATTATCAGGCAGCAGACTTAAAGCAAGCAAACAGAGGAACTTATGCAATGCAAAATTCAGTTGCTGCAGAACGCAGATGAGACCAATAGTATTAAAATGGACTAAAAAATGGATTAGACACGTTCACAGAGGAGGGGTCCATGAAGAGGTGCATAACACAGTTGTCTGGGTACAACCTTCAGTTTGGAAGGTCTCTAAAGTGCTGCTTTTCAGGAGATGGGATAGTGTATCATGAAAGGATCAGCTTGTGTTTGTCTGTTTCTTATCCCCTTTCCTAAGCATCTGCTATTGGCTCGAACTATAAATGAACAGATACAGCTGTTCAGTAATAATTTACTAATATAGTGCATGACATATTCAGACATTTATTTTAAGCAGAAGGTGAAATAATAACTCAAGGGGAGAAATCCTTAAAGGTTGCTAAGGAACATAACCAAACCTGAGTTTGGCAAACGCTGTCTAATCTACTCACAACTGATCAGTGTCCCAGAAGGCAGAACCACGAGTGCCCCAGCCAGTTAGGTTTTTGGGATGAGTGCAGATGCTACAGAGTGTTCCACTGGCCAGGACCCAACCCAACAGCTGGACAACACAAGGAATCCTCCCTCCCAGAAATAAAGGCCCTGCTCCTAGGCAGAGAAAGGGGTCCACTTATGGAGTCTGAGGAGAGATGTTCAGCTGGCCCTGCAACAACACCAATGTCTGTTACAGCAGTACCTGAAGCTCAAACTACAAATTTGTGCTGTAGATGTACAGTAATTATGACATTTCTTCAAATGCTAGGTACAGCCTTTAGACCTCTTGCTCGTCACAGCCACAAATGACAATTAAGTACATGTAAGCAAAACAGGGATTGTATGCCCTTTATTACTCCTGAAAATACAATTAGGCCAAAACCATCTTGTTATTCTCACCTCTGCTCCAGAATAGATGACCTCTCTAGTCCTGTTCACAAATTAATAACTCAATATCAGACTGTTTAAAAGCAACAGGAGGACCATATCCTTGCAGAAGGCTGGTAACCCTTTCTGCAAAATTGTTAACCTAATTGAGCACTCATTCCTTCACACTGCAAGTTAGCAATTCAATAGCTTGTATAAAATCTGTTTGCTAGAGTTTGGCACAATTCCACAGAACAAAAGTGCAGGTATCACAAAAGTTATTCTGAGATTTGTCCTCTGTCTTGCTGGCATTCTTACTGGAGAGGCTGGGTATTTGACAGGCGTGGAGACAAAAGGAACTCCACAATCCAAAACAGAGTTCCTGGCTACATGAGTGAAGTATACTGACAGAGAAGCGTGAAGAGAAAATTATATCTATTCTGCACATAGACAGAAAGCTTCCATTTCTAGTGTTGCATTCTTAAAAGGTGCTAATCAAGCCCAAAATTATGCTAAGTGCAGTACTTGACTTATATCAATCAGTCAATGGTCTAAGTATAGAAACATTTATTCCGCACAAAAAATGCACAGAGAAAAAACAGTTGGAGGAATACACAGGAAGACAGAAAGGCTGACAAAATATCACCATTAATGTTCCAAAAACAGTGAAACAAATTAAAACAAGCCCACACATAACTGAAGTTACATGTTTAGAGACTATATTATACACATGCACGCAAGAGCAAGTGGCTACAGGCAGGAATTACTCCAAACTTTAAGACAGCATTAATCATGATGCCAATGTTTCTGATCGACACCAGCTAGAAAACCCTATTTTATATGACTGGAAAGCCAAAATTCTGTCTGCTCAGGGAAGCTAGATTTAATTTTTGTCCTGATAGATGGTGAAGTGTAACACATGAGGACATTTTACAAGTGTGTGAAGTCTTTCATTCTTTCTTCTCTACTTCTGCTTATCAATAACCAGCTTTAAACATGAGGGGCAGAAAACAGTCCTCATCAGAATAACGTGAACAGGCGGTCTTTGAACTCAACAGCACTCACATGGCATACGAGTGCCTCACACCGTTGTCTAACGGCTGCACTAGCACTTGTCTGGGATGATCTGAATAACGTACTTGTGGTTTCCCCATTTACGAGTAATGTTGTGATCCCAAACTATTAATAGCATCTGCTCTACATTGCTTCATGCATGAAGATGATCCTGTATGCAGACAATTCATCCAGTTATCAGTCAACAGGATCAAATGCATGCCATAAACATGTTTCAAAATTAATGCAGAGATGTTTAATTACATGAGCAATCAAGCCTTGCCCCCCTCCAAAGGAAAGGAAACCACTGGGCTAATGGAAGCTTTCATTTTTTGACAGATCTTGGCAGACATATCACTAAATGGTTAATTCTGGGTTTTGCTACATCCTGGTTCACACTGCTTTCCCTTTAGTGAAAGAATCTCTGCAGTAAGAGAATTACCTACTCCACTAGGAATGCTGCACACAATGAAGGCTTTCAGAGTTCAGAACTGTAACACAAGGCCAAGAAGTACAATACTAATTATTCTCCAAAAGGTAAAATACAGTTCTTCTCCAGGTAGCAAAAGGTTTCTCCAGTCATTTTCTCTACCACATTTTTCAAGTGCATTATTTTAGACTTCTCCACATTCACTTTTTCCACATCCTCCAAGAACTTGAGAGAGACGAAATGTTCTGAATACAGGCCATACGAAAATAAATGGACAAACACCTATATAGAGATTTTTGTCTGGAGATGAGCATGAAAATATTTAATCAGGTGAAACAGAGATCAGAAAGAATAGACACATCCCCTTGTTCCTAAATAGGAACTGATCTCCCATTTAAACCTAGATTTAATCTGATTGTCAGCAAAAGCAGTGAGACTTATTTCAACGGTTTCCTTACTGTGCTGTTTCCCTTCATCACTTCTAACTAGCCATTGCCACAGTTGTCAGTACATTATGGCTTTGTCCCAAACAGCTCATTACAATAGACAAATACAAGCAAAGATGGGGTACTGCAGCTGTTGAATGTCCTCATTTCTTGCAGAGGTACCAGGAAACTAGTGAAAAAAAAAAAAAAGACACACCCTGAGCTTTCTGCACAAGAGCATGCACTTCTCAGCATCATTAGAAAAATATCCATTTTTTTTTTCTAGGAGTATCCTCCTCTGGCCGCCTTCTCAACTTGTACAGCAATGAATGAGCACTTCTTCCTTTTTTTCGTCCTCCTTTCGCCATCAGACTACACTAGTCTCTTGCACATCTGTTTTCTTTTTCTTCCCTTTTTCTGCTTTTCATGTTTAAGCTGTTGGGAGTAACTTCCTTTGCATATCCAGAAGACAACGGACAGCTTCTTCAACATGCATGTAGAAAAAGCCTCTGAAAGCTGGTTGGTTAGCATCACCATTCATTTTCATAAGTAACTTTGAGGGTGTGTCTGCATTACAAGAAAAGTATGTGCTCAGGCTCATGGTGGTGCTCAGGCCTTAAATACACACCTTTAATTTTTACAGTCATATCCTAAGGTAAAGGTAGCCCTATTCTAGAAAATTTGCATAGCTTTCCTCAGTCCTGTGCTCTGTCATCAGACGTTAAGGAGGATCTGCTTCCACACGTGAAAGTTCAGAGCCAAAGAGCATCACCTCAGAATGTTGTGATACCATCAGCCTGATCCAGAAATTCCATCACATGTACAGGATTAAGACATCACTTGCAGATTTCTTTGTAGCTTCCAAATCTGATTTGCATGCTGCATCTAGACCCTCAGTATTCATTACCTTTCCCTGTCTCTACGATTCCCAGAAGCATCTCCAAAAACTCTCTGAATGGGTTTTGCATCATAAATATGTTGGGTCAACAAAGTTACTACATGCTAAAGAAAGTAAAATAGCTTCCTTTTTGGGGATAGCAAGGAAGGACAAATTCTTCCACAATATTCTACATACAGATTGCAAGAAAAATTATCCATGAAAGACTTCTACATGGTACACAATGCGAGTCATGCACATAAGTACCAAACAGATTTGAGCAACCAGAATATGAAGTGCTGTTTGAAGTGTTTTAAACAAACAGTACAGAGAGGTAAAAGTCAGCTTCTGTCCCTCAAATGCACACGTGATACTCAGAGCCAGCGGGGATCTACTGATAAAGATGAGCTTCTTCAATAGTTAAGGCCTCCCAGTTGGTAGAAGGATCAAAGCATGGCTCTATTATGTGCTGAAATATTCTAGATAGAAGGAAATTATGATTTTTCTGCTTATAATCAAACAAGGCGAAGGAGTATACCAGAATTATATCCCTTTCAGACACCCCATCTTCAGTAATAATTAGTGTTGTTATTTCCTGGGCAACTGTTTTGAAGGTTGTTTCTCAGGCCTGATTTCATCAGAATCTCTGACTTTTTTTTTTTCCAAATTAACTGCTGCTAGTATGGTAGTTAGCAATTCCCGATAGTTAAATCCCTAGAGATAGGGACTGGGTAGAACTTACTCAGCAAAGAAACAGATCTTCTATTTATTTACCTCTTCATGCTGAACAATCATGCCAGTCAGATCTAAGCACTACCAGCTTACAGAAGAGATGCTGATCCCGGCTACAGCACAGTGTGTAGGCATCTTACTGAGAGAGGTGCACTAGCTTAGGCTATGACTGTCTTCCAAGCTTTACAAGCCATTTTGTTGATTTTTACTGTATTTTAATTTTTTCAACCTGATTGCAAATTCCAATGCCATATTATATTCAGTATTATCAAATCACATTTTCCCTTTAATTATTTTTTTAAAAGTTCTTTATACCTTTCTGACTGGATGGAAAGCTGATTGTTGCAACGTACTCTCAGGGGAGTGACTGCTGACACTGGCTTCTTCATCTAGTGACTGTGACAGGGAGGGACTATTGCTTTTGTCAAGAGGAATTACAAGCTTCTGGGCATCCAGTTCAGTGGAACTCTCACAGACCTACAAATCACAATTAAGAATTTGTGTTTTCAAAATCTCAGAAAGAATAATGGTAACAAATTCACATCAATTCACAGCATACACAACATGACAAGACTGGTAAAGACTCTAAAGGAAAAAAGATGTTCAAAGTAACCCTAAGTAGAGAGGTAAATGAATACAGAAAGATTTCTCTCAAACATTAATGAATTTGAAAAAAAAAAAAAAATCAATAAAGCTGCTGAAATGTACAGCTATTCCAAAAGCTTGCAGCCTGCCCCAACAAGTAAGCCACTCAGAGCTATTCATGGTGGTAACTCCACAGAATTTACACAATGGGAAGTTCCAGCCACCTTTCCACTGCAACCCCCACTGTTCTGAATGAGTTTCAAATCCACTTTATTGTGCACCTTATCTGCCTTGTGGATTGGATGCTCACCACCAAACACTGTCCCATTTTCAGAAGCAGGATTCTTACCAATAGAGGAAAAGGGAAGATATTAGCCCTGCTGACTAACAGAACAGCATGGATGAATGCTGATGAAAATCTCAAAGGACATGGTGCAGTAGCAAGAGCAGTTACTAGTAAAATGGGAAATAACTCTCAAACCGAAAAAAGTGTGCTTCACTCTCTTTTCACTAATCATTCAGATTCAAACAGGAATCATTTTTAAGGACTTAGAGCTTAATGTTTCCAGTAAAAAGGAGTTGAAATGGAGAGTGAGACTACTGCAGTCCTCCAGTTAACTCTTCACAAAGGAGAAATAATGGTGCTTTTATTCTCCCACCTGCTGCTTACCTTCTCTATTTAGAGATTCAGATCTTCATGATCCAGGTTGTTTATACAGCATGATATAGAAAATTTTGGCCCAATCTGCATGAGGCATGAAGCCTCTGCTGAACACAAACATTGACAAGACAACAATAGAAAGTTCAATCAACTACATGAAATCTCAAAAGTGTCTCCCATTTCTGAGCTTACACTGACTAAACACAACAGGAAAGAACTTTTAGAGAACTTACTTGTGTTTCATCTTGGATTTGTTGCTGAACTGGGGCTGGCTGCCTCACTATGTAGTTGATTTGACCAACTATGGTCTGTTGAACATGCTGAGGTGGCTTGGTTTGATTCAGTTGCAAGCTGGACTGTCCTTGGGCCTGCAGAAGAAGCTCCAGGTCCTTTTTCATCTCCTCCAGTTCAAACTGGTGGTGCATTATGTCCAAGCTCTGCTGGATGACTTGTTTGTGGGTGTTCTCAGTCTGACTTGATGGTGGCGACGCTGGTGGCAGCTGCTGCTGCTGTGGTGGCTGCTGCAGGTGGTTAGATTTTACCTTCTGGAGATGACCAAGTTGCACTTGCACAGTTGATGTCTTCAAAGAAGCCTGTGTGTGGAATGGCTGTGGATGGCTCGTGTGAACTTGCTGAGCCTCATGAGATACAACAGCATAACCCAGGGGTGCAGTCTGCTGGGATGGTAAGTGCTTTCCCATCCTTCTGGACACATTCTCTGTCTCTGACTGTGACTGCTGTTGCAGCTCAGACTGTGTTAGCTTCATAGGCTGGGGGGCACCCCTTTGCTCTTTGTCATGACCTTTCTCAATGTCATGTTGTGGCACGCTGTACTGCAGAGCAAAGTGCTGCTGATGTACTTCTGGAGGCTGTCGAAAATTCTGATGGCAGTTTATGTCTTGGTGAGAAGGCTGAGCTTTGTGTGGGTGAGGTACACTGAGACAGTACGAGCAACAAGCAGACGCAGGGCACGGAACTGCAGGTGGAAACTGATGTGGCTGGCTATTCACAGGCTCCAGCTGTGATGCTGGTGAACGGTGCCCATGATACAAGGAGGTCTGTAATCCTTGCACATTTCCACAGAGTAGCACATCTGAGTGAGGAATGTGTCCACCTTCCATAGTGAAACATCCTGGAAAAAACAGCAAATTTACTCCCTCCTACGAGCTTGACAAATTTACACAACAAAAACTGTGAATGATGGCCATTTCCTTGTCTTCATTTCAAATATAAAAGATATTCAAATATCCCATCCAAACAGTCCTTCATAATACCTTGAAGACAAATTTTTCAATATTTATCAGTGATTTAAAATCACACTAAATTCCCACTGATGTCAGTGGAACTCATTGTTGAGTTACCAGTAAATGCTTTGAAAAATTGACCTTAACTTATTTTAACTGATGGATGTGGCTTATACTTTCACTTTTTACTAAAGTATGAGCATATCTTCTTATCCATAAGCACAGGTACAAAAGACTGCTTTGAGGCTGAAAGTGACAAAATAAAGAAGATTGATATTATCCAGGTGAGAATCATAGAAGCTAGAAATAGAAGTTACCTATGAACTGATCTTGTCCATGCTTTTAGTCAAGAGAAGATTATTCCCTATAATACTTCTGATAGTGTTTTACCCCATCTAGTATTAAATATCTTAAAATTGGAAGAAAACCAATCTTTTAGACCATTGATCAGCCCACCAAACTCAATTTACTGTAAAAACCCACTGCATTTGGGAAATTTACAGCTGATGGGAAACAACGTCACTGTATGCACATTCATATATAAATAACACTGTAATCATCATGCAGTCAATGTCTTAAAGCCATCTTTGTGTCTGTTAATTGTAAGTGCCTCAAGCACTGCTCAGGTCCCTTGGCCGCTAAGATACTAAAGGATCTGAGGAGCACGGGCACAACTGAGCCCAGCTGCTCCTGGATAAGGCAGAGGAGAGAGCACAAGGCCCACTGCAGATGCTCCATTTCACCCAGGGTACTCCTTACATGACTGGCAGAATAACAGGATTGTCGTTACAGAGCTATTGCTTGCTGGGACGGAACTGAATTTCAAGTACACTGGGCAAAGTCAAGGCTGTTTTATAGCCAATGATGCTACATTTTAAGTAATTTCAGTTAAAAATTATTTGTTTAGTCCTGCACAGCGTTTCCACTAAGCTAGTAGTTGTGCTCTTACACAGTGATTTTATAAGACCATTAAAGACTGTATTTATCGAGTGTATTTTTTGAATATTTATAAGGTAATATTTATATAAAACGATGTCTTTTAATAGATGAATTGATATAACTGCAGGGAAAAACAGGACAGTTCAGCCACACTAGCTTTTCTTCAGGACGTGACAAGAGGTACAATACCGGAAGTCAAAAAAAAAAAGGAGAGCACTTTAAGGAAAATATTATATTGTGTATATGTGTCTTGTCTAGCTTTGGACACTTGCTTAATAAACAATAACATATTTTTCTTACCCAGACTGGACAGTTGTTTAGTCCAGTAGGAGGGATCCCAAGTAAATCTGATCTTCAGAGGAGGGCCTAGGTCTGTGTTACAGTTGGTCTCTAACAAACGCTGGATCTGAAATACAATCTGGTAATAAATAAAAGGACGATGATTTTATTCATGATTATAAGATCATGAAAAGTGTTTTATCTGAGAAACATTTCCTTAAAATAGTTCTCACATTTCCTGCACAATTTCAATTTACTGAGAAAAAAAGTATTGCTCTTACCAGTTCTTTACTGAAGAGAAATGGGATGCTGTTTTTACTGCACACTGCCCAGCTGACGAAGTTCTGCACATGTTCTACCTGTCTGCTTAACATCACAACACCTTGAAGCTGTTGCTCCAATTTCTGCTTCCTTTCACTGGTGATTTTCTGTTGATAGTGTGAATCAGTAGAAGATAGGTGTCATTCTTTAGACACACATAATGCATACAATCATTGGCACTGCATTATGCATTATTTACAGGGACACTATTATTTAAAATCTCTTTAAACCACCAATCATAAAAAGAAAGCAAATCCTATTCAACAGATGTCTGAATTCAGGAAGAACAATGACTTCTCCAAGCTCAAACAACCTACATCATTCTGGCCTTGGTTTAACAGAATAATGTAACCCAAGAAAGCTCTAGAAGTTGGATCGAATTTGCAGCTGGACCACTTTGTCTCTTACAATACACAACAGAACAGACCCAAGAAAAAAAAGATATAGAAATAGGGGAAGCATGCAACATTTCCTCAGAATGGCCTTCCAGTCTCCAGCAATTCATGATTTAGGGACCACAAAGACAGAGGCTACATTATCACCCTCAGTGTATTTTTCTATTAATTTGTCTCATTAATTTGGAACCCCTGCACAATATCTTGCAGCAAGGAGTTCCACATTTATTTACCATTTATGTGAAGAGCTATCTGCCTTGTTTGATTTGAATCCGGCACCTCTCGATTTCATCTGATGTCCCCTGCATACACTTGAACAGAGCACCGTGCATATACCTCAAGTGTATGCACAGTTCAGTTGTGGTTATCGGTAACTCAAACTCTGAAATGTTGTCAACACATATGAATGCTGAATTCACTTAATGTTTAATAATACTGAAATGAGAACATAAATTTCTCTTTTTTGTAAAGCTATTTAGCTGAGTAGCCATATTTGAGTCAAATACACAAGTTCAAAGATAACCAGAACATGCCGAGTGCCCTGTTTTTCCAAAACCGGCTAAAATTACCCAAGAATAAGTAAGAACTGGAAATTCTGATCAGATCTGACAGCATTTTTTTGTGCTTAGCACATTTCAAAATAAAATCATACATACTTCAACTGGACATCTAAAAACTGAAGAGTCAGAACTGCAGGCTCTACTACAGGAAGTAGACCAGAGGATCATTTTCAAAACAGGATATTAAATGTGCTGCTAGTGATCTTCTACAAATTAAACATTAAAACCAGAAGCTGGTTTGTTTTGTTTGTACTCACAATGTGCACACGTATTCTTTGTAACTGCATTAGAAAATGTGGTTAACTCATGATAAGTAAACACTTACCACTTCATCCTAAAACTTTGTCAACCATTGATTCCACTTAAAACTCTTCAGAAAAAAAAAGAAATATTTGAAAACATAAGCAAAGGGACAAACAGTCTATATTCTTTCCTTTGGCACTGGGATTAAATTTAATTTAGTTTAATTTCCCAAGGCATAAAAGAAACTAGCCTTACTTACTTCAAGTTGTTCAAGAAGGATGTTTGTTCGTTTATTGATTTCATTCATCAAAACCATCTTGGCCATTTTTATTTGATTTTCTACCTTTTTGTATAAATGTTTTACTTCAAGCAACCTGTGGGTAAGAGATACACATCCCTGGATGAGACAACTGGTATGCCATTTATTCAGAACTTAGTAGTTGTTTGTTTCAAGAACCGACCTAGCTACAGACAGAGAACTCCAATGAAAGTTGTACCATTTTCCGTAAGTTCTCCCACACTTCTCTTCAAGCATGCTAATGATGATTATGTCTCTCAAACATCATGCCAAGAACAGTCTTACGTTGTTTGTCAACAAACACACACAGAAACCATGTCCAAACAACTTTCACTTTATACTAGAGTATAAATAGATCTATACTCTTTCAATGTCTTTGAAATGGTTTTAGTAATGCAGGAGAGATCCAACAGCTAACAAACACATAATCAGTAGCCAAAATCCAGTTCACATAATTAAATATTTTCATTTTTATACTAGTCTTGATTGGAATTGCAGCTTGTTTTGAGGTTTCTTGAAGAAATAAGGTATTTTGAAACTAGTCTTTATTTCTAATCTGTTCAAATTCTAGTTCAGAAACAGCAGATTATACAAAGAAATCTTAACTCTGCAGTCAGTTGTCACATGCCTTATAAACCATGTATTAAAAATCATGTATTCCAAACCATGGATTACAATGCCATGACTTGTCAGTGCCACTTAGACATGAATTTGATATTTTTAATCTTCCTATTATTTCCTTCCTCCAAAAAAAAAAAAAAAAGCATCTCCAATTACTTCTGTTAACCTACTTTTAGTGAAAGTAATCTTTTTACCGATCACCCACTTTCATGGAAAAAAAATGCATAACAATTACCTGTCTTCAATCTGTTTAGCTGAAACCTGAATCCCATTTTTTTTCTCTTCCACTTTAGTTATGACATTTTCCAGGATCACTCTCTGACTTTGCAGAGCTTCCTCAAGATGTCTGAACCTGTGAAAGAAGGGGTAAAATTCTCACATTGTGTTTTTTTCTGTTGATAAGCAATCAACTTGTCAATTGGTAAGTTTAGGTGACTAGCTGCCTTAATGCCTGTCTGGACACGGTCCTCTGCTTCTTTCCTACTACAAATGATCTCTGCAACAGCTAAACTTTATCACCCCTCACACAGGCAGGCTCATCTCACAAAAAGTCTCTCTGTCACTCTCTATAGTTAATTCCTCAAATGGCTCACACACTTCCACAGGCAAGCAGCATGCTTAAGTGTTGGTAACTCTAGTCTTGTACAGTCATGACGTCTTTGATAAAGACAAGCAGAAGAATTTGAACCACACTAAGTAGAGTTCAACTTGTGCCTTTAAGCACAATCACGAGGTGCTATATGCACGGATACATAGTATCTGGGCAGACATTGTGATTGGGAAGGTACACACTGCTGAGAGCACCAAGTGATTCTGTGAGGGCAGTAACCCACGTGTTACACTGCTTGGGCGTATAAGGCAACTGAACCGAGTTTGCTGCGGCTTTTAAGTTTGGACTAGCCTGCAATTTCATCTGACTGGAAATGCAAATGAACAGTTTTAAATCTCAACCAGCTACAGATTTAGACAGGGTTATGATTAAGCGATCAGTGTGTGGTACCTGTGTTCCTTATGCTCTGTCAGAAGGCAGCTGCGGCACGTAAGGGTATCACAGGTCTCACAAAACAGCTTGAGTGGCTCTTGAGTGTGCGCTGGACAAAACATGGAAAACTTGTTTGCTTCATCTCCAGTTGCTGAGGAATAAAAAGCAATGGTGTCACTGACAAGGATTGCTATTACAGTTCAGAAAAAGAGTTGCCAAACTCACACAGTGTTATTGAAAGTCTTGATGTTATTTTGAGAAGACCCAGACCCTGGAACCATCCGATTATATGGAGCAGGGTTTGTTTATATTATTTTCGTGGCATTATACATTCTCAAACTGAGCACATCAAAGGAGCACATTAGAAACAAGTCATCAAACCAAATTCATGTTGTCTGCTAAATTCTGATAAATTTTAAATATCTGTCATGATTTTGGGCACCTGCCTCATGACTTTGAATGCCCTGGTCTGGCAAACCAGTCAGCAAAACTGTATTGTAAAATGTAGAAAAGCAAATATATTAAATACACCTGAAGTCACAGCAGAAGCAAGGAAATCCTTTGATCTTAAAAAGTCACATGGGGAACTGTTTTTCAAATTTGTAGTTGTCGTAGATGCAGTACATAAACTTCAGCAGCTAGAGGATATTAATATTAGGCATTAAAACCTGTTCTTAAGAGGATCTGTTCTGTCTGAACCTGAGGAAGAATTTCTTCCCTCTGAGGGTGACGGAGCCCTGGCACAGGCTGCCCAGGGAGGCTGTGGAGTCTCCTTCTCTGGAGATCTTCAAGACCCGCCTGGACAAGTTCCTCTACAGCCTACTGTAGGTGACCCTGCTTCAGCAGGGGGGTTGGACTAGATGACCCACAGAGGTCCCTTCCAACCCCTACCATTCTGTGATTCTGTGATCTCTTGAATAATTAACAGAAAGTTATAAATCTCTGTTCTTCTGACCAGTTGATGTCAACTTTGGAAAAGCAATCTCATCTTGGCTAATAGAGTCCTCCCTCAACTCTTATAATTATGCAATGCCTCAAACTTTGATTTTATAGGTTCTTACTCAACTTTGGGAGACTGAAAGAAAGGGAAAGTTACCAGATGTTGCAGAATGCTATGGAGGCAAATAATAAAAAAAAATTTTCCAAACAAGAATGGACCTGCTTTCAATACCAAGAAGCCCTCACAGGGAATCTCCTACCAGCAGCATTCATTTTGTGGGTCTTTACTTCAGATTCACAACGGCTAAGTCAGTAGCAAAAAAAATCAGGCTACTTTAAAATTGTTTTCTTTTACACAACACGGCATTTTTCTGCCCCAGCCTAATCCTGCTCCTCCCCATGCCCTTAACTTCTAAGTACGAATTTGAATGAAGGGTGAAGTTCTCAAAAATCCCATGAACTTGGCACATCTGCAGCATGACCTCAGGAGTCACCAGGCTAAAGGTGCTGCCTGGCAGCCAGCTCAGCCATTCAGCAGGCAGCCGATGGCCCAGGAAGGAAGCCAGAGGATGAGCAGTGTAAGCGGATGGTGAACTGTGACAGAGCGCTGCAGGTTCTGCGTGGCACGGGGTGATCAGGTGTGTTACACAGAGCACGGGCATCAGGAAGGAAGAAGCCGAAAGCAAGGTTTCGCAGGGAAGCCAGGCTCCTTTAGTTCTGCCACTCAAGAAAGAAACTGTTTATCAAAACGAATAGGAATAGGCAGGATTCAATGTGTTTGGTGTCATTTCTTTTTTGTACTTTACTTCATTTCAGACCCAGGGAATCTTGCAGTTTTCAGACAACAAAAGAAAGTCTGACCCTTGTAAAGCAAATGGCAAAGACAGAACAGTTTAAAGGTGCAAGATCAATGGGACAGAGAGTCTCTCAATGGTTGCAAGGGCCTACAAAGATGGTGGCTGTTGTTCAGAAGCACCATACACAGACTGAATGTAGCTACCGAATCTGAAAGCAGAAGATGTTTTATTTCCAGAAAACAAAACAAAATAAACAAACAAAAAAATCAGCCTGAGTTCTAGTTATCCTAGTATTTTCTTTGTTTGACATATCCTGAGGGGATATCTATGTCCTGAATAAATAATATATACATAAATAATAATAATTTTAAAAGCACAGATTACACCCCCAAGCAATTTTTAGATTGACTACCCTATATGTACACCATCAACCTCTTTCAATTTTTTTTCAGCACACAGAATTTAGGACTAAAAAGATGAGAAAGCATTTTAGTTCATGTGTGTGTGTCTTTTAATTTATACAGCACACATAAAACCACAGCTAAGCCACAGATATATTTTCTCACCATTATTTGTCAACAATATAAGCTGGTAATCTTACTCAAAGTGAAATGAAATTATAAACAGTTGGAGCCTCAAAACCACAGTCCTTATGTTGCTATCACCTCAAGAAGAAAAACATATTGTCCATCCAGTTAGGTCATTTAAGGGGGGACTTTGGGGACTTCAGTTTATATTATTCTCTAGAAAAGATCCAGAAAACACTTAAATGTCATCTCTGCTTTTTTCTTATTACTGTTCTTACAGACTTTATTTTTTTTGTTTACACTCTATTTGTCAATGGCATATCATATCTCCAGTGCCTCAAACTCTGATGTGAATCACAGAATCACAGAATGGACTTAAAAGAACTCCATCTGTGGCAAGCATAAAGTACAGGCTTTTACAAGCAAAATCCTAAAGCCAAAAAAAAAGAAAAAAAGCATATTCAGTGGGCCACAGCTATGTTTATTCCTTGTTCTATCCTTCATCTTCCTTATGAAGAAGAATTGTGCAGCAGAAACTCTCTAGCACAAATAACTTCATATGTGAGCAAAGTGTAAACTTAAACCATTGTATAAATTTGCAAAACTCCTATTTTAGGTTATAAATTACTTATGTAAGTTTAGATTAGCGTACCGCTCAGCAGATTTCAGGTAAGGAAAATAATGAGCAGTAATAGGAGATGATGATCCTTTCTGTGTATCATCATTGTATAGGGATGAGACATATTTGCCAGGGGGCTTCATTTGTGCTTGCTGATGGCAGTATAGTACTGACACTCGGGAGCAACGTTTTTCACTCCAGGCTTAGAAAAGGAACATCCTATAGTGATCACAGCCTTTTGCTGTCTGTGACTCTCTCTCCCACACCTTGTCCATGAGCACAGGCATTGCTTGATGGTAGTCTCCTGAAGGAAATTATCCAAAGAGGACAAAATACTGAAAGGGCAAGGCCTGTTGCTGTCATAGCCGACCAAACTCCATCACTCCACTACCAAAGCCTATCACTCCACAGACTGAGAAATCACGTGGAAAAGACAGTCACTGTGAAACACAAATATCCAAAATTTTTCATAGTGTGGAATGCTGATTGTGGCAATGGCCCCAAAGTTATAGAAAAAGCACATAATCTCTCGTTGACACATACATATCCTTCTGAGTCATATTCATACACAGAGCATGGTGTCTGTGGCACAGAGCCTGCAACTGCTCCTTGTTCAACTGAATAACAGATATGAGAAAAACTAAAATGTTAAAGTGCATCTTGAGTACCTGTGCAGCCCTTCAGGGACACAGACAGGAAGCGGTCTCCAGTTTCCTTGCCATGTTTGTGCTCCTCTGTACATGAGCTGCACAACCACTTATTGCAACTTGTACAGAGACTGTGAGCAGGTCTCTTCTCTTTACATGTGGAGCAGCTCTAAGAACAAAAAGTGCAATTACATACAAGAAAATAAATTAGCCATACAAACTGTTATCTTTAATAGCCTATGATTCAGATTGGTAGGCTTAATATTTTGCTTCCTCAGACTAATGCAATTCAAGTGATTTTAAGAGTCTGGTTGTTGCTGTAAAGGGGCACAGAAGATTTGAAGCTCTTAAATCAAATTGGCTGTCTTTCTGTGCTCTAGCACAATCAAGCATAACTGTGACATGATGCAAGAATTATTCAGCAAAATTCTAGGGTCCATGTTACATGTGAGTTTGGAAGAAATAACAACAACTTGTTTCTTGTGAACCGAAAAAGCCATGAAACTATGAAATAAGATTTGTCTGATTTCAGTTTAAGGGGGGTTAGGTTAAAAGATACTTTTGAAAATGAGTGGTGTGCTTTGTAATCACTTTCTATTAGTGTTGTACTAATTACTGATGGCTTTAACACATCAAATGAATGTACACCTTACTTTTACATATATATGTATATATATTTAGATAGATACATATAGATATTTTTACCTCAGAAAAGATAGTCTAGGTTGCCAAGTAAATATGTGAAATGTTACAGTCAAATATAGCCCATCAAAAAGTTTTTTTAATCCAGCTACTATTTCCTTTCTAATCACAACATTATGCAGAAACATTTTACCATATAATTTCACTGTCATTCATTAATTCCTGTCTGTTACTAATTATTTATTAACAATCTAAAAAAACCTATAGGCTAGAATCCGCTTCTGTTTTCATATATTTGACCATAAATCAGAGCTACTTCAGCAGAGCTACTCTACACCTACATTGCTTTATTTAAAATTGGAGCTTACTCTGTTTGCTTTAGCATTGTATGAACTACTCTGTGATATAGTGCAACTGTCATAAAAATAAATGAAACATACCAATGGTAAGTCAATTTAAAAAACAATACGACATCCACTTACTATTACTGAAAAACTTAGTTCCTGTTCTCTAAAGAGCTGACCAGAAATTAGCTCAATTTGTATATTGATATCACATGTGGTGAACTGGAAACATAAGACATGGAAACACGAGAAGAACTGGAAATCTTAATTAACTATCATCTCTACTGGTTCAACAGTTTTGGAAATGCCCTTTGTTATATAGGCCATGCTGCCTGGAAGTGTCACTAAAGAGGAAATGAATAAAGCAGGACCTTAATGAAGTGGGTAATGTGATCTTTGGTGTCCAGAATGAACTCCAGAGTTAATTCAAGATAGCTGTAATGATACTTCTTTTAAAAAAAAACTTGCACTAGATATAAAATCCCTTTTTTGAAAACTCCTAATACTAATGTTTTTGACTTATCATAGCCACAGATAGGTACTAAAGGGCAGAATGAACATAGTGATGTAATTTTACCATCATCAAATCATAAAACCTTTGCCACCATCTTACCAAACTCAAACATTTCGCACGAGACTACAATATATCTACTGTACTTACTAATAATTCCTGAATATTGCTACTACTCAGGGCTACTCAGGCAACTAATAACAGAGGGCAAAATTACTTCCTATGGTGTCCTTTCTGTTGGGCATCAGCTCATCTTCAATTCAGTTCAGTTACAATTGCATCCCAGCTATTCTGATGGGAAACATGAAGAGGAGGATATAGTGGCATATACTGCATTCCATCATTTAAGCTTCATCATCTCACACTCTGAGAAACATCTTGCTTGCAAACACTTTGTAACAGGCCTTGACAGATTCCCATTTGAAAATATTCTGTAAGTTTGAGAAAATGGTGGCAGTTCAGCTGTGTCTCAGTTGGATGAGCTGATGCTTCTCCTTTTGATATCACTGATGGTGAAACTATGGCTTTAGTTTGGGGGGGGGGAGAAATAGTGGTTAAAAGACAGTAAGCAATCTTCACTGATACATGACTTGACTGTTAATAAAAAGGAAGTAAGCAAAAAAATATGAGGAAGGTTTGCAAGTCCCTCTAGGGTACTCCAATGGCTCCAGTGAGAGATCTACTTTACTGAACTGCTCTTAGGACTCCTGAGGGATTACAGAAAAGAAAAATCTTCTTTTAAAGATGGTTTGAAAAAATAATCTAGTGCTTTTGAAGACATTAGATATTCTCATCTGATTTTCTTTCTACAGAAATTCTCATTGAAAGGTAAATGATGTGAGTCATGGCAATTAAGAAATCCCAGTATGATCAGTGTGTTCTAAACATTCAGCAATATCTCATGAATTTTCTTCTTCTCTTTGAAGAGTACACGTGAATAGACCTCTTCCTGTTTCAGATAAAGTTATGTTGCACTCTTCAAGCACCTTACACCTGAAGATGTCAACACACTTGGCTTGCACTAATTTTCTAATTTCCCCAGAACACTCCATGGATTAGCTTACACATTCTTTGCTTTTTAACAGTGGAGAAAATGAAGCACAGAAATGACTCATAGGGAAGAAGTACACCCCCTCTACAGTTTTTTTGCAATGATCTCACTGGGCAAGTCACTTGCACAATTTAAAGCGGTCTCAAGCCTTCTGCATGGGACACAACTGACTTACAAATTGTTGCTGTCCCTACAGGAGTTACGAGAAGTGGAAAGATGTAACTTCTGTCCTACATTATGGAAAAAGTGTTCCCCTCCACCCAAAGGCCCTGAAACTGAATATCCAATGCAGCTATCCAGTTTACTTAGGAATTAAAAATGCAAAAAAGACAAGAGTGAGGTCCAGCAGCTGGTTCAGAAGGTTGAAGTCCAGTATCCCTGCTTCTTTGTTACTCTTCCTTTATTTTGGATCACACTTTGGATACAGAAGTCAGCAGATTACAGAATAGTTTTGATAAGATTTCACCTATTTTAACTCCCAGCTACAGGTAATACTACCTGTATTGTTGTGAAATGTGTCTTACTCATGCAAATACTAGAATACTGTTTTGTAACAGAGGGAGCAGAAATGCACACCTTTCTCTGTTCCTCCTCACAACACATAGTAACTAAAAAATTGTGAGAATAGTCATGCCTGTTAACTGCATATTTAACAGAAATTAAATCCCTCTGCGTACAGTGTCAATACAAGGCCAAGGTAGTAATCCTATGCCTTCCAATCATCCTTTGCATCCATCCCCCAAAGAGAAACTGAAATATGATGTGACCTTTTTTATCATTAAAACAGATATTCAGAAAATGATAATTGCCCACAGGATCTAATGGGTAATTTGGTGTAACCATTCAGCCAATAGTCTGTTTCTGTTATCTTTGTGTTGAGAGCAGAAAGAGGACAAAGAGGCATCCAAGAGATTCAGTATCTTCCTAATATATTGATTGTCACAGATCCAGTCCTACACCACTAGTATCAATATTTTTTAATCATCAACTCTCTTTTAAGTATATAAAGTCAAACTCATTCTTCAAATAAAGAAGTACTATGAAGGCAGTCCATCTCTAGGAGTGAAGTAATCACTGCTGCATAAGCAAACTCTAAGAGAGTCTGTTGTTCAATGCAAACTCTGCTCTGTTTTCAAACAGAGTTCATTTGGCAGTGCTTCAACAACTCACAAGGCACCCAGCTTAGTGGTTTTCACTTACCTTTGCCATAGCTGAACTACCAGTGGGGAAGTCCTTGAGAAGGAAATTTTCAACTACATTTCTTGCAAAGCAGGTCTGTTTGCACACACGGCAGGAAAGGATACCTGAATTTTAAAAAAAACAAAAGCACCACAAATAAAACAATGCACACCAACCTTGTGAACCAGGAAATTATATAAGCCACCCTTCAGTACTGCTGGCTTTTTTACATCACATGGACACACTTTGTTCCAGGAAACTAAGGCATTCTTCAAGCCATAAGTTACTTATGGCTAGATCTCGTCCAATACATAGGAAAGAAAAACAAAGCAACAAAACCCCTAGAAATACACTATAGATCAGTTGACTTATTTCAGTATTTATCAATGAAATCTGCATGTCCAAATTCCCATGAATCCATTAGGGCTTACAGCTGCACTTTAAACTGTATTCCCTTGTTAGAGACCTGCTTGCGCTTTCTGATACTTGCTACAGTTCTTCTAGACCAGCTTTACATTACCAAAGGTATATCAAAGCATAAAACACACATTGCCTAACACCAGTTTTACAGTGCAGCATGCTATCCAAGTGATGTGAAAGAGGAGTAACATGTTGCTAGCAGAAGCAACAAGTCAGAATAAAGGTAAAGGATAAAATAAAGCGTCCTAAATAAAAGAATTACAAGCCATCTATTAGAACAAATCCACAGGTGGCCAAACACGATCACCCCTAAAGCAAAGCAAAGCAAAGCGAGCAGCAAAACCTGGCTCCACCTTCATTAGCTACTGAACGCAGCTGGGATGAATCTTACTGTTTGCCTGGGCTGAGAACTAACGGTTCAAGAAGGTGTCCATACTGTTTACCTGCATTATTGCACCTCTGCTTCATTCCTAGACTTCTTGGGCTAGGAGTTACATTTTTCTAGATGGTCTAGTGCTTTTATTTTTTTTTAAAGAGTGTGCATGTTTCTGACCACATTTCTGTAAACTACTGCAGATGTGAATCCAGTCCTTTTGAGACAATGGTGGTGTCTCAGTCTATTTTTACCTTATCTTGTCAAGCCTTTTTTTTATCGAAGTTTTTCCATTCTGTTGAGAACAGAATTTCAGCGCTGTGCCCACCTTGCCAAGTGATCTGTTTATGATAACTAACAGCAGTATTTTCCATGACTAAACGATGCAAACCTCACTTTAAGCAAGCTTTTAAAAGCAAGATCAATGACAACTTTCTACTGGACTGACAGTGTTCAATGTGCTCTTTTCCTTAACTGAAATTATTTTTGAGTAAGGAGAGTGGCCTGTAGATCAATTAAATCTTCAGTTGTCTATTCTTCTTTGCATTCGACAGTTATCAGAGACTTTCATGTTTTCCTGATGCTTAGTATTACCTGCCCTTAGGACCTGGCTCCTGCCGTCCCTGGCCAGGTGCACAATTCTAACTCTGAATGTCTACCTTTTTCAGAACTGGGCTACTGTTATTTTAACAGCAGGTTTAGGTCTTTTTTAGCCCAAATCTTGTTATAAAAGCACAAGTGTATTTTTTACTATTTTCCAAGGTTGCATTTACAACAGAACTGTAATTTGGGGGCGCAAGTGGCAGGGTCTACCTCACAGTTGTTTAACTGCACATTTCATACAACACTGAGTGTTCATGTGGATGCAAGAAGGAACAGGCGGTATCCACAGGTGCCTGTGCTACTCAGCGACAAGTCACCCCGGGGAACAGGGCAACACAAGCAATTGCCAATGCTTTGCTTGTCTGCTGAGCATGTAACTTGAGTCTTGTTTAAATGTGTTCTGGTGACAGGAGTTCACAAAGAGGCTAAAAACTCATTTGACAAAGATGCCCACAATGGCAGAAAGATATAGAAGTCTTTTAAACTCTTCCTCTACTTTGCATCCTTAACAAAAGGAGTGCAGCTGAAAAGGCATCTTACTTACCTACAGTATTTGTAGCTAATCACCTTCACAAGTTACACCCTAGGACAACAGAGAGCTTTTATGCTAGTCACACTGAAACCTCTCCCTGCTTTCCCAAATGATGCTTATGTGTGTCTTTTAGATATCCGTTAACAGCTCGGTACTCTAGAGAAATGTAAAACAGCAGGAGCACTGCAATACCTGAGACAAGATGTTTTATACAGACAGGCCCTCCCACTCCTTGTAAGTGGTGCATGCTACAAGCATCAGTGAATTGTACAGCTAATTCCTACAAAGTGAAAGAGATTTTTAAGTTTCCCTGTGAGCACCTTATAAAGTGACACAGTTATAACAGCAGCAGAAATAGAGACACAGATACATTTTGATTGATAAGCTAGGAAGCAAAATACCTACTTTGCAAGCAGTTTCTCAAATAAGCCTCACAGGACATGCTCTAATTCTTGGTGCAGTCAATAGGAAACCATCTACTGACTTACAGGGAATTGCCTCCAGCCCTTTGAGACTTTGAACCAGTTTCTTACTCCCATAACAGCATTGCCCAAGTAGTGCCAGTTCTTGGTCTGGCTAATACAGAGAGAAAACCTCCACACTGAGACTACGTAATATGCCACAAATTGACCAAAGGGGAAATTATCAACAGGTTACTTTCAGAAGTAAGACATGCACGGCTGTCACAGTTATTCCTTCATCCACATGCCATACGGGTGAGCACACAGTCTTAACACAAACATATCCGGAAACAGCTCTTTAGTGGGAAACAAAAGCAGCGTTCAGGACTTTGTCATAGCAAGGACAACTTCTGCCTACACACCCCATAAGGTGAAAAAAGTTAATACTGAGGCTACTATTTTATTACCTTCCAACACTATTCATATAGTGCAGAATGTTAAATCAAACTACACCAACTGAACGATATTTAATGGACTGCTCGTGGCCTCAGGTGTGTTCCTGTGAACTTCAAATTCTGCTAATTTGTTACAAACCAGTGAAGTATAAAATATATTGTATAAAGAATGCATTAATTTGACAATGGGCAAGACCATCTTTTTAAGGTTTTTAAATGTAATTAAAGAAAACTTCAATAATTTTCACCCTAAGAAAACATACATCATACATGGATTCCAGTTCTGCACAAAAGTCTCCTTACATATATAAATGCAGTAGTATTAAGAAATATGGAACAGTCAGGATTTTGGAGGTAGATGACATGACTGCTGATTAATGTTAAGGGATATCTGAAAGCAATGCCCTGGGTGCCATAGGACAATTTTTTTCCCCAGGTTTTAGATCCAAGTTATGCTACTGAAATCAGCATCACTCCAGAGATACACATGGAATGAGTCGCAGAAACACGGATCGGAGCTTTGTGTTAGACTCACTACCACAGACCAGCAAGTACGGCTTTGGTTGTGTAAATGTCAAGGTGTGTCTTAAATACCCAAGTAACTGTGAATTATAATGATTTAAAATCTAAAACTCCTTTGAGATGAACATAAGACACGTATAGCCATCAGCTTAGTAAAAAAATCAGAACAAAGAGCTTTACAGTTAACAGGAAAAATAATGGGGACACCACAGCAATTCTATATTGGAAGTAGTCTCCTACTCATAGGAGGACTAATCAGTAAGCACTTTCTCCTCTGTCCCAATACCAAAGTCAGTATTTAAGACTTTATTAAAAGCACAGGAGATGTATTTGCATCTTGTGAGAAGAGGGATTCTCTAAATGTGGTAGCTTTGGAGATCATACTTGTTCAGCTAGTCGGGCTTCTTATTTGATTCCTCTTCCATTTAACAAAAACCTGTGCTCCCTGGAAATGCCGAACATTTTTCCATATAAATTCCCCAAAAAATCTAAGGACAGCTTAGCATAATAACTACAGAACGGTTTGTGAAGCAATTACTCTGAAATTAAGCAAACCCTACATACATATTTACAAATAGCCACAAGCAGCAGCTGCTTCAACAATACAAAGCGAGCACACTATGCTGTGCTCATGCTCAGAGTGCAAATCACCAGTGAAGTACAATTTCCTAGAAACTCCTTACCTGCCCTCTGGATAAACAGTCACTTAGAGAGCTATACACAAAGTCACTTGTTGGGGAGTGGGTGGTTATTAAGCAGAACTGCACACACAGTGCGCTCCCTGGGATCAGGCTTTGCCGTACTGCAGACGGACGTCGCTACACCTTTCACGGACTGTCTGGGGCCGCTCTCCCTTCTTCAGCCAGAAATGCTGTCAAATCAGCAGGGCAGAAAGATGCACTGAGCCACTACAAGGTGCATATTTTTCTTCCTCTTGCCTTCTGTCTTGCCCTTGCCTCTCTGAGATTCATTCAGGCCTCTGTTAACTTGCCTTGGTTGTATTTTTCCTGAAGTAGTGAAATAAAAATCCCATAGTGAGAATGAATAGCAGCATTCTACTTCCCTTCTTGCCTGGGTCTTCTCTCAGTCCTCAGAGTAGCCTGGAGCAAGCATGCAGAAGGAGGGAGCAGAGCTTTTCTAGATCCAGGTAGCAGCAGGTCTTACGACAACATTCATTCCCACGGTACACTCTGCAGACCATTCCCTAAACATTTTTCTTGCCTTCCTACCTCACCCCTTCCTCTAAACAACATTGTTAATCTGTTTTAAGAACCTGTACTTTGCAGACAGCTCATTTAAATATATCATTATTACAGCACTGTGGGTGAAGGGAAGAGTAGCCAGAAACCCTAGAGACTCACTGTTTGTACATATGAGAATGATGCAATTTCTGGATCTAAACAGCAACTCAACATGGAATTACAGGATTGAAACAACAGTTTACACATTAAGAGATCAGGGGCCAAGTTCAGCTATGGTGCAATCATGACGCCCAAATGAAGTCCATTATTGTTACCAAAATCTCTAGAAGTAGCAAAAAGCTAAGAGAGCTGTTGACACACTCTATTTTTACATGGAAATTATATTGGTAGGAAGGAGGTAGGAACATTTGCATAAATTATTTTTTAGAAATAAATACCTCATTACCTCCTGCTGTTTATCATTTGAAATCATTACTTATTACAACACATTTCAGTGCTAGAAATGACTATGAATTTAGAAAGGCTAGCAAGGATCCTAATGTTTGATTTGAGCCTCATTTCATTGTGATATGCAGAATAAAACCCTGTTTCAGAATTATGTGCAGGATAAACTACATATAAGCTATTCTTGGCATATCTGAGTTATCAGCTAGTACTGAACAACCACCGACAACCACATTGCACTGAACAGACTCCCACAAAGTTTCATCACATGAGGGATGTGGAGGAATAGTCCTACACCTACATCCTTCCAGGGCTCCACTACTCCTTTAACTACCATCCACAGTAGGGTAATTCCTCTGAACACCACCACAAAAGCCACCAGCACTAGAAAGCGACATGCGTACAGACATCTGTGTGTGTGTGTTATGTATATATACACACATCTCCGAGCCCTGAAAAGCATCAGCAGCAGATGTTTACTTTGCTGAATTGGTTTGCAGCCCTTTTTCTTAAGCCAGGTGTTTATTTCCGCTCTCACACTCCCATCAGCAACAGTAACTAGACAGTGGGTTGGGGAAAATGGCATTCAAAGGTAGCGGATCCAGTAGTCAGACAGAGATACTCAGTCTGGACACTTCAACTCCACATCTGGGACATCCAGAATCACCTTTCAGGAAAACAACAAGGTTCTGCCATATGCTGTTCAAGCCCTAGTTCCCCACAGGTCAGATCTCTCTCACATCTCAACAGCTCTTTCATTTCTCTTAATGAAAGTTGCCACATTGCATCGGACATCAAAGTAGTGACCCTCATACAGAGCATTCCTTCGTAGAAGCACAGATAAAGACAGAACTAAAATTTCTGAGTGCTCTCAAGTTTTTACTCCACCTATATTGTAGTAACCTAATTTGTAAGTGACAGAGCTGTGGATAATTTACAGCAATCATCTCTGAAAGTGCAACCCGTCACCTCTCCACCCTGTATGGGTAAACATCAAAAACCACAGCTCGCAGTTTTGTTTCAAGGTCTTCCAGTCTGGCCAGGTTTAAATAGGAAGAACCCTCAAGCTGGTTGTCTTGGAAATAAATCAATGCAGATAGTTAACCTATTATTATCATGAGAATTGATTAGCATAAAGAAACAAACAGTGGAGCTGTCATACACACCACATTCATAACTGCTGTCCACATGTTGCACCTATTCCTTTGCTTTTTTTCCTCCACCAACCATCAGAAAAATTATTCTCAGAGAGAATTAGCTACAGCTCAAGCTGCAAGCATAATTCACACTTCCTTGGAGACCCAATTATAGGTTATAGGAAACAGTTTTGAACACAACCTCCCACTCTTCAGCTTCATATTTATATAACAAAACCTCCCATTGTTTCACTTGTCTTTTGGATCTGGCAGCTGAACAACAGTGAGAAGGGCTGAGTAACTTTAAATCCATTTTAAGATGTTTAAACATACACATTACAAACAGTTTCCCTCTTTGGAATTACCTTTCTACTTCCCATTTTAGAAATACAACATGTATTTGGTGTGAAGTGGATCTAACTAAAGCAAACAGGTATTCTCCTTCAGAATTCATAGATGTGATGCATTGCATCACTTGCCTTCTATGACTGCATCAAAACAAGGTTATGTGGGTCCTAGAGATATAACAGCTGTAACACCAAAGAGGCCAAACTGTACTCCACTGTAAGCCTAAACATGGTTTAAAGAACTTTGTAGATGTGCTTTTTTTCACATATAGACTGCGTGTTGACACCTGGAGTCTCCTTAAGGCAGTACACCATACTTCTTATGCCAAAACACCATACTGAAAATGAACCTAAAGCCAAAGAAGTCATAGAGCTCAATCTTCTCCTTGAAATAAACCCCCTTGAAGATATCTCTGAACACATTAAATGCAAGTGTGACCAACGCGTGGCCAAGTTTTGAATGTCTCTCACTAACAAGCATTTGCAATTAGGGATCCATGGTGATATATAGCACCTACCTTACAAGCTGAGGAAAACTGTACATTTTCAGCTGGAAATACTAAAATGCAGCAAGTGGACATCTGTCAACAGTTGAAGTCACATTTGTTCTCTTTAATAGCCTGTTTTCTCAGTTTTATCCAAACAGCTTGCATTTCTCCAATACATAACCCTGTTACATTTCTCGGCATTTAAGTGGGGATCTCAGACCGGCTCTTGCATGTGGGAAGCTAACCTAATGCAAGTGTGGACAGTTTTTGACTTTAGCACAGGATGTGGATAGCAATTATGCAGTCATTTTCCATGATTTTTGTTATCCAACCTAGAAAAGCACAAAAGCGCAAAGCACATTTTTAAACTAGAAAAAAATAGCTCAACATACAAGTTCAATACAAAAGCATGCTAGAACTAAATCTATCACTTCCCAGAGCAATTTACAGAGCTGGGCCACTACTAATAGCATTTTACAAACATAAAATGTAATTAATAGGTTAGACAAATTATCCAATTCAGTCACAAAATGTAAATAATACCAGGGCTTGATATCAGCTAGCAGAAATCTGCAAGGTGTTCCAGTACATCTTTTCTGATCTGCCGTGTTCTCAGGGGTCTAAACTGTGACTGAGCAGCGATTTCCTGTGATTTTTTTTTTTTAAGGAAAAAAACCCTAAACAATCTTCACTGAGACACTCTTGCAAAAACATGAACTTTTCTCACAAGAATGCACCTCCGCTGGTCCTCATTTAGCTACTTTTGAAATTCATATGTTGGCCATATCTAAAGCACTAAAACAATTTAAATCATTGAAGATCTTATGGAGTGGAAGATTTGCAGATGAACGGTAATTTATTTTTGCACTGATCTCCAATTCAGAAAGCACAGGAACTTGGATGAATCTGTTTTTGAATGTATTCAGAACTTAGTGAGGAAAGAGCCAGACCCAAGAAGCCAAGGTAGCATGCAAGAACCAATTTTGTATGTTTTCATGTTGTACTGCGAGTAGCAATTCACAGAGGTAGGAGCCTGGGAAAGTCCTCATCTGAGAAATTTCCATCTCAGGAGATGAAAGTATTTTCTCTTTTTCTTACCCAATCCCTCTCATTAAAATTATTCCTTCCCATGCACTAAACAGACTGGAAGCACACAACATGCAGATCTGCAGAGAAGCATGTGGATTCTGTTACATGAAGAGAGGGAATAAAAAAAGGAAAGTGACACTGGACTGCAGAAAAAGAAAAGACAGGCTCAGAATCTTAAAGTCCCCTTCATATAAGCAGCCTATGTAGTACCCAAACTCACACAGATAATTTTCTTTTTTCCACTCAAATTACTTCCAAACTCTCAGTTCTCAGAGCTCTGAATAAATTCGAATGTGTGTGCAGCTTTTCCACAAGAGCTCTGGCTATCTCAGAGCTTTCATTCATGAGTCATCTTAAACACATACAGGTACAAAAAGTAAGTTTTCAACATCAACCCCCACCAAATATCAGGACCACCTACCTCCATCTTCTCAGTGATCTTAATACAATAACAATAAACTAGAAAAAAGCTTTATGTTAGTATAGCACTATTTATAGTAAAGCTTACCAAAATGCACAAATTCAAGTATGCTTTTGTAGCATATGTCAGATTGACTTCACTTGGAAATCTATTCACTTTTTCCATTCTTATATTTTACTTAAAGAATTCACAGTGAGTAAGGAACACGTTCTTCTTACAGGCAATATTTCATATTTACTCAGCTAAAATGGTTTAGCACTTGTATTTACAGTTTATCATTGGCACTGATAAATGATCATACTTAAAGACAAGACTGAAAATTGAGCTGGTATTGTACTGCCCCTAACTTCGCAATCGGTGCAGACAAGACAAGCAATGTCTATCATCGTGTTATCAGAAGATTTCACAAATTTAGCCTGGCTGACCTATGGTAGTTGCAGTTTCAGTCATTGACTTAAATAAGAGACACAGATGTTTTGGTTTTGCTGCTCTCCTTGCTCATGTATTAACTAAGTCTCTGCACCTGGTGTCTCACTTCATTTAATAGGTCATCACAGTTCATTATTTCTTTTCTCTAATCTTGCTCTTTCCCATAGCAATCTATGGGAAATAATTCTCTATCTACAAAAGAATGTGGAAGTAAACAGAGAAACTTAAAGAATACAGAAATAAACTAGTAGTTGTTCCAATTTGCTATAGACAAATAATTCCTGATCCACTCGGGAGCTTGAAGAACTATCTACTATTTTAACAACTCATGAGAACGTCTCTAGCTGCACTTCATCAAAGACCACCAAATGGTGTAACTTCACTTTTCCACTTGGCAAACAGAAACAAGGAGGAGAGAGGAATGGCTTAGATGATGTCAGATGAGGATACGCAAAGACTAACAAAGTGGTTGTTTTCAAAGGCATTTTATTATAAAGAAGGTTCCTCAGACTTTAAGCTCACTATGATTGGGCATTAAAAATTGTAGAAGACATTTACTTGAAATGACTGCTTTGCTTTCTTTGCCTTCTCCTACCTTTCTGTCTTCTCCTGTCTGTACCCTACACACAAACAGCCCTTCTCCTTTGCCATTAAGTTATTCCCTTCATCTTTTGTGTTTTGCTAGCCTTTCAACAGTGATCTCCTAACACTATTTCCACTTGTTCTCAAACCTGAACTTGCTTAGTTTGCGTTCTCTCATCAATTCAGATTACCACCACTTCAGGGAAAGCATCTTCTCTTCCTACGTGTTTCTAAAATCTGCTATGGAAGAGATAATAAACGATGACTCTCATTCATCTAAAGTTCAAAGCCTGTGAAAATACAAGTAATCTACATGCCTTTGCTCTTCTTATAAATTAGTAATGAGCCTGGAATGCTTCCCCATGGAAATTAAGACTCATTCAGTTAAAATGACTGTATTCTGTGATCTAAGATCTAATTCTGTCTGATTCAAAAAAAGTTACGTATTTTCTATTAACATCACTACCAAAAACTGTACAAATAACTTCAGGATTTCAAAAGCCACAGTCACAAAATGCTTCTTGTCCTTGTTAGTTTACTCCGCTCGTTAGGTGAGTTACAGTATATCCTGCAGTCAGATGGGTTCAAATACAGAGATACCACATTTACAATGAGATAAAAGGAAGAGTTTTGGTACACAATACACATATTCTAATAACAACCACAATACATATATTCTGATAACAATTATTATGACCTCTGTTAGTAACACAGAAATGGATGTTTTTCTGTTGGTGTTGGGGGCGGGGGGGTGCGGGGAGGCGGAAGGGGGAGAGAAGGAAGACAAAAACTATCACCACAACCGGTGCCACAGAAAGGTCCAACATGCCCAAAAGATTGGATAAAGATGTAGCCTAGAAACTACCTTGCAGCATTTATTCATTTATTAAGCTAAGCAAATGAAATATTCGTAATGTCACACTTAGTAACTGAAACTTCACCCATTCTTGAAAATGTTAATTGTTGCCTGACTGTGTCATTTCTCTTCAAAACATTGCTGTTGGATGAAAAACATAATGAAGGAGGCTTGTTCCCAACCCACCCTCTGCTCATACAAATCTTGAGTTTATTCTTTCAAAGCAGTGCTGTAAAGGAATAGGTTACAAAAAGCACTTCTCAATACATCTTTTTTTATAATACTGTGATGCAAAGAGTACAAGCCATAGATTCTGAAGTATTACCTTCGTATAGAACTTCATACTCAGTGGGAATACAGCTATATCCTTGGATCAGATCCGGCAGACAGTCCTTACAGAAGGAATGAAGGCAAGGTAGCATTCTGGGGTCTCTCCTCCGCAGGTCCCATTTGCACACCAAACAATTCCTCAGCAGATCCAGGGTCTCCATCTCTGTTGGCTGAAGTTTGACATTGAAAACACGAAGACTCACAAAATGGCTCATGACAACCCCTTCACTTAACAAAACACTTGATCACTCAAGCGCAAACTAGAAGGCAACAGCGGGATGCACGTTCTCAGAAACAACATTTATTTAGTCCTTGTGAAGAAAGAGGAAGTTCCTTGCAGCTGAAAATCACATACCTGCTTTACGAAAAGAATCTCTTTGTAGATTGTTGTGCAGGAAAGTGTGGTTTAAGGTTTATAAACCATGATCCCACTATCTCTCTATAGTACTTGCAACTTCCGTAAAAACTGAAGTAATCTGCTCTATTGATCTACTTACAAAGCTGTTACCAGGCTGAATTGTCACACGCTGTACATTTCCTGCTAGAAGCACTGAAACTCTGCAATAAAAATGATGACATTCTCAGACTGCTTTTACAATTTCACCTCAATATTCTACAGTTTTCAGGTAAAGCAAATAATAAGCATAGCTGAACATCTGTCCATCATTTCAGCAATGCATGTTAGAAAGCTGCTTTGACAAAAGTACAGCATCTTCTGCCAATCTTCTTTAGAGAAATTTAATAAAATGCACTTTGCAGTAATCAAATTTCTACCGTCAAGATGACCACAGATCAAACTGCAGACCAAACCTGAGCTTGCCACAAGCAGGGCAGTGTTCCTCCTGCCAACCTAAGCTCCCCAAGGCAAACAGAGAGTTTTGCAGTTCATGTTCCATCCCTGATTCTGAGATTTTGAGAGACGTTGATCAGATGCAGCCTGCAAAGGGAAACTTTTGCAAGTTGCATCGGAGGAGAACAAGCAAACACAGCCTTGTCTCCCCTGGAATCACCCTTCCAGCTGATCAAACCTCCTGGGGCCAGAGACCCATGTAGCTGCCCATTGCCTTAGCATGGTGACCTTGCTACCAGCAGTACACAACTTGTGGCTACGACCTTCAGATTTCCACAGCACAGAAGAGCAGCACCTTTAATCTTAGGGCTCTGTATTCTCATGGGGAATCTGGGTTTCTCATTTGGGTTCTTTGACCATGGGATGACATACACAGCACCAAGCTTGCTGGCATCAATGGGAACCAGCTCTCTCAAGGGGGGAAGAGGATCTTTGCCCAGGAGCTGGCAGGGCTCATTGACAGGGCTTTAAACTAGAGGTGAAGGGGGAAGGGGAACATATCAGGCTTGCCAGCGACAGGCTAGGGGAGGATACACAATGGTTAGAGGGATGGGGGGCTAGTAGAAGCCCTCAACCCGTTGCCCAGCAGCATGCGAGGGACACTGCA
>Ga0065711_1000778_pt1 | contig 55438 bp, 30 predicted proteins | sample Hoacrofraction12_FD_59098 | JGI IMG/M metagenome (GOLD analysis project Ga0065711, IMG submission 59098) | Hoatzin crop microbial communities from Cojedes, Venezuela - Epithelial fraction 12 v2 (version 2) | ecosystem: Host-associated > Birds > Digestive system > Esophagus > Crop | place... | reverse complement strand
CCCAGCGTGATGTCACATGGTATGGAATACCGGGCTCTGTTTGGCCAGGTGGGGTCAGCCCCCACCCCCCGGCTGTGCCCCTTCCTGGAGTCCGGTGAAAATTAACCCTGTCCTGGCCAAACCCAGGACAAGAAGCAACTATTTGCAAATTAATTACTATCCTTTTGAAAAATTGCTTAACTTCATGTGTACAGGTAGTTCCAGCAAAGTTTTGTGTAAAAAGTAAACTCTAAGAAAGGCTACGCTTCACATCTAATTTTAAGCCAACACAGAACAAGGAAATGTGACAGACAATGCAGCGAAGAATAATGAAGTAAAAAGAAATCAGCTTATATGCATTTTTTCCCCTTTCTATTTCTCTGCTGGTTTTATTTCTATATTAAAACTCTACCTATTTCAAATTTTAGGAAATCATTGCTTTACTAGCTTTGAATTGATTGTGTATTCTACTTTTGGCTACTTCTAATATTGTTCTTAGGAGGTTTCATTTTCCTACAAGACATCTGTTTTATCTTCAGAAATATGTTACATTCTACATGTTGCCTTTTAATTTTAAATTAGATAAAAATACAACAGAAACATAAACTAAGACCACTATGTGGTTTCCTCTTGTCCGCTTTCTTCCCTTCATTCCTTTCCTATAGTTGAAGTGCTCTTCTTTCCCTGTGTAAGTAGCCACAAACTATGAGCAAGCAGCGAGGAAACACAGATACCGATGGTTCTCTGCATTCATGTCACATATATATCTACTCCGCTTATCCTCCAAAATAGCTAGTATTAATCATACTAGAGGTCAATGGAAACACAGCTATTGATTTTGATGAGCTTTGGATTAAGATCAAAAGAAACTGGAGCTTTTAATAGGTCATTTCCCATGGGGGGGAGGGGGGAGGAGAGAGAGAAATAAGACTTTCATCCACTGCTCAGTCATAAATAAAGAGTAATATAATGATTTAATATTTTAACCCTATACAGACTTGAATAGATGAGAAATTTTGTTGGAAGTATGTTTTGGACCATAATAAATAAAAAAGCCCAGTAGTAAAAAGCCTGTTCCATGCATTATGATTTTGAAAATATGAAAACTGTGAAGAATTACTCATCAGGTAAATAAATTCTCATTCATTTAACCATAACATAATTAAACAATTTACCTTTACTCTAGAGTTGACCAAAGACAGCAAAGATAATTTCTGCTTGTTATAATGGGAGCTGTACTCTGAGCTGAACCTCTATGGTTAAATGAATCATGTTTTTCATTATAGTCTATTTTAGTCTTTCGCAGGTTTCTGAAAATTTCAGATTTCGTCATGAACTTTTGCAGGTTTACTCGCTTTGAATATCATATTTATTGGTACTGTCATTATCCCTATTACTTGTTATTATTTTCTGTGTGAATATTGTTTATGCAAGAGCTTTGGCCAGTTTTGAAAGATAATCAAGACAGGGAATGGAAGAATACTCTTGAAAAAATCCCATTTTTCAAGATCTTTTTCAACAGATTTAATGCTTGAAATAGCCAGAAAATTTTAGTTTTCCTGTGCAATGTATTTATTGCAACTGTCTTTGAATTTTCCCGGAAAATAATGAAGTGAAAATCCAACAACAAATAATAGGGTATTAGACTGTGCTATTTGAGAAATATTATCTGGCCCTGTGATTAAAGACTGCTATGATGAACATATGCAGAGACAAAGTTAAAGTTGTACATTCCACAGAACAGACCGAATGCTTGGCACAGCTCTTTAGGAAACAGCACTATACAAAAAGAATGAATGATTTGACCAGCAACAGAGCTGATCCAAGGAAAAAATAAGGGGTGTGTGTGACAATTTTAGCAATAAATTCCCAAGCTATTAGTAGAATGCATTATCCACCTAATAGTAAGACATCATAAAGAATGTGCGATTAACATTGCAACCTTATCCATCTTTTTACATCAGTTCTATAAAATGGAATAAAAATTCAGGGGATAGCTTATATTTCTGGTTATCCTTAAAAGCTTCTCTGTAACATCGTATAAATGGATGTCTTTTTATATAGTCCGAAAAAGATTTATTTTTACCTTTCTTTTTCTTTCTGTTTTTGTTTTCTTCTATTTTTTTATTCAATTCTATTTGCATTTTGTCTTTGAGGTTTACTTTCTGTCTTTAATTACTTTTGATGGACTGGTAAGACTCTTTCCATAGAACAGTTCATAGACTTAGGCAAACATATCATAAATGAGAAATCTTCTGCTTGAAACACCATGTTAAAGCACCATTTTAAACTGGAAGAACACATCATATTGACATACACTCAATAACGTTTTGCATGTTTTAAGTAAGATGCCCCCCCCCTTTCTTTTTTGTGTTTCTTTCCCCACTCAGAAAAAGCTGCCCACTCCTGTTGATGTACTGTTTCTGCCACCACTCTGATGTCTTTATTTTGGGAATTACAAAGAATTGTTTGGAGTCTTCTTCAGTTTCAGAAAAAACTAGCCATTGAAGGGGAGGACAATAAAACCTATTCAGAAGACAGATGACAGCTTTTCATCTGGGGATCATACAGAAAGATGCTACCTTCCATAAAAATAGTCCCTATAACATTGTTTTCTCTTCACATTTCACAAGGGCAAATCATTCTTAAAAAGAAAAAATACCCTTAAAACTGTGCAGTCAGCTGAATCCTACATTCCTCATTCATCCAAACTGGTATTTTTTTCAATTATTACTATTTTACACAGTAAGGCATATGCGGAGTTGACTCCTAGAAGAAGCAGATTGTTATTGCAGCCGCCCCTCCCGTCCTTCAAGAAACAATACCAGCCTTAGTCAAATCAGCTTGCAAAAATTTTGTTTCATAAAGAGATCATTTGAATTGCATTTGTCGGCAGCGTCTTTTTTTGTATCAGAATGCTGCTAAAGAGAGAAAAAAGCAACAGAAAAAAGGATCATTGTGATGATTATTAAATAAACTGTCATCCTATTTAACTGAATGGAGTGATTTAAATGTCACCATAATGAGCTGTTTGGAGTTTATTTTTTAAATTATAATCTGTTAATTAATGATTAATGTGTGCCTTTAAGACATAGCCCACTACAGGAGGTACTGGTGAGGCATTTTACCTCAGCAGGAGTACTAGGCAATAGTTAACACAGAATAAGCAACTGGGACAGATCATCAGCTGATTAGGATTTAACTTTGTATTTTCTGGAGTACAAATGAAACTGTACTTTCATAAGGAAACAGGTTACAGAAGTGTCTTTCAGCAGGTAGGGAAAGGGTAGGGTTGTAACATGCGAGCGTGCTGGTCAATTGTATTCCCCAGGTATGGAAAAGAAATGATAATACTGGAGTTTCATTAGCAATGTAGACAAGCTGGGATGAACCATTTAGCTGACCTACTCCTACTGATTATACCAGGTACTGAAGGATCAGCGACCATGTTATTTGTCAGAACAAGTGTTTCAATCATAAATAAAGAGCAAAGCAAGCAAAGTTTGTACATACAGGTTGGCGGTAGCAGAGTTCTAAAGGTTATCACTCTTATTTAATTCCAGGTCTTACGGAGGGTTGATAATCTGGCTGAAATAGTTCAGCCACTGAAGCATTCAGTTTCAGCTGAACTAGTGAATTATGCAGAAACGTGAAGTAAATATGACACATCTTGCTTACCTGTACACAGAGCTATGCACAGTGATGGTCCCAGAATGGATCATTTACATTTCTATTCTGTGTTTTTATGCCTCTTGCCTTATATTCAGGATTCTTTCTTTACTGAATCTGAATTTCCTAAAATATTAAGTCACTGTCTATAGTCCTCACCATATTCTATGCTTTTTTTTTTTGTTGGTTTGCTTTGTCTAAAATGTATTTTTGAAATACAGTTATAAACAAATTATAACGGCATCAACAAATGCAAGACATGCTGAAGAAGTTCAGTACAGAGAAAGAGAACTTGATAAAAGGGAAATATTTAGCTGGGCTTAAAGAAAAAATCATGCAGAAAGAGGAAGACAAAGGAAGAAGAAAAAATTTTTTGAGGTTATTAGGAAGCAAGGCTTTAATTTAAACACAGCCATCAGCTATGCTAGCTGACACAGGACAACTTGTGTTCACGCTAACAGAATCTCTGCCTAACTAAGGAGAATTGCTGTGGCCCGTGCTAGCTACTGACCGATTGCCTGGAAGTCTATGGGAGAGTGCTGGTTTGCTTCAGCCAAAACTGCTCAAGAGCCGGTACAAAAAACTTCGGGCCATAGGTGAATTAATGTTTCTGAGACCATAAGTATATGGTACCATACCATAAAGTGGTATTTACAAACAGATTTTCTTCTGTTGACCTGTGGTTTCTATCCACTTTTCAAGTTTGCGCTGCAGCTGCTAGCATAGCTTTGCACCCTCTCTAACAAGTCCCTCTATCACCTCAGCAGTTTTGAGGCTGGAGTTGGATCACCTTAGGTGCCCTCTGGTTGAGCTCAAATTTGCCTTCAAAAGGCTGCATGGACAACAACCTTGGTTTCTTCTCTGTTAGATGGCATATAAGCATAGTATAAAACTAGGCCCATGGGATATATCATATACTCTCTATTTCCTCATATAAAATTTGATTTTTTTCTTAAAAGGGAAACAATTACATACAGCATCAGAAATGGCAATTACAATTCTCTATTCTACCAAAAATGATTGTATTCTTCCCTCTCCCTCCAAAAAAAAAGAAAAAAAGTTGTTTTTTTCTATTCCTTGCCAGAAAGTCTTATGCTACAGTGAATTTCATATGATTATTTCCAGCACTTTGCTTATCACAATGAAGTCTTCAGATAAATAAAATAACAATTTTCCGCCATTCACTACAAAGGGTAAATTCAGAGATAACAGTGATCTGGGGATTTAGAAATTGTGCTAAATTCATATGGTAATGAACATCTGTGACGTTTTGGTGACTCACTTGCTCAAAAGGATACAATCCCCAGGTTTCATTATTGTCTTTGAAAACTTGCAGGAAGTTCCACACTGAACACTGATGACAGACAACACAGGACGGTTTTAAACAGTCTCCTGGTATGATATAGGGCAATGCTAGGCTATATCTCAGTGTGATACAATGGCTAATGTCTAATACATGGAAAACTTCTCAATATTTTAGTGTTTTAATGACATCTTCAAACATTAATGAAAACATAACTTAACAAATCACCTTGAGTGCTATTGTAATTTTTTGCTTGTTTGTTTGTTTTTCTCCATTTGCTGAAGTGGCACAAATTGAGCCACCTGCCAGGAAACTCTCTTCTGACTGGCTTAATTCCTTTCTTTTGCTTCTCTTCCCACTTCTCACTTGACAGATAAGACTTTTTTCAAGTGTGTTCTGAGAATTTTGGAGCATATTTTCCTATTCAACTGTGTCAAGACACTCAGACATTTACACTGGAGGATTTTCTTTTACAAAATAGGAATACTTCTGTCTGAAGTTATTTTGTCATTGGGCTTGCACCAGTGCAGTTTAGTGTGCTCAATGAATTCAATGTGAGGGAAACACCAAAAAGCAGTTTTGAAAGGGAAGCCACACACTACTTGCTGTTCAGAGAGTTGTGAAAAATCCAAGAAAGGATAGGACAATGTAGAAAATCCAAATTCATGTTACTACTCAGAGTAGAAGAGGAAGGGCTAGGAAAGGTACTGAGTTATGAAAGGTGTATTTCAGGTGAAAGCAGCCGAACTGCTGTAGTCTGAAGCACTACATCTCTGCCAAAAAGTTTATATTCCTGCAACACTGGGGAAACAGTACTAAGCCCATGCAAAGGCAGTGCATTCTATGTTAGGCCCACGGGAGCCTGTACTGACAGGAGTGTGAACGTAAGCTACCAAGATGGGGAAAGATGTAGCTGGACAGCAGCATCAATGGACCAGTGCTAGGTTTAACCGTCTTGTCCTGGCTGGTCTTGACCACCATTAATCCTACTGAGCAGTCTGTAGCAGGAATTTTTGCATTAAGGCTTACAGAAAGCTCCTTGTATACAGGGTCCTCTATGTCTTTTAAGCCTCGTTAATAGGAAATAAAAAATATTTGCTTCCTGAGAGGAACATGAGCTCAAGACATACTGCTTTCGAATTCATCTTTTTTCTCTTCTCACCTGTTTTACCAAGATGATTATTGTAAATATCTTAATAGCAACTTGCAGAATAATGAACTTATTATAGGGTTAAAAAGCATATAAGTATCTTAATGGATAGGTGAGATACTTGTTTTTTGTAATCCTAATGATAATTTACCTAATGACCCTTATGAAGTGACATGCTAGTTATATTGGAAAAGAAGATTTGTAGACACTACATTTTTGTGCATAGTTTTTAATCACTGCTGATTTTATCATGCATTTAAATGTTTCATTTGTGCCCATTTATCCCGCTCTTCCTCGAAATCTTTTAGTCCTCTGGAGACTGTAGTTTCTGAAGCCATAATCTTAACCAAAGAAGCTGGACTGACAGATTGATATCAAGAGTACATGGGATTTTTATAATTAACAACAAATTTATTGAAGAGATCTTTACCTTCAGGCTTCAGGGTTTAAGCTTTCTCTGATATCAAAGATCAGGAAAAGACCTAACTAGAAATGCGGATTTTCTGCACTCTCTTGCTGTGAAGTTCTTACACCTTTTTTCTGAAACTCTTTGAACTGGCCACAATACAAGAGAGTTTATCAAACAAGACAGATTGCACATTTGGTCCATCAAAGCAATTTCCTTTTTCCTAAGAATGCTTACAGATCTGTTTTAATTTTCAGGATGTTTGGCCAAGCCATAAATATCCTTTCCAATCACTTAGCTCTCTTAAATCCTGGGTAGTTTAAATTGTTCTAAACTTTGTTGGAGGGATTATTCTTTTAATTGCAATTATACAAAGAGTATTTCATGATCTGTATTCATTGTACAATCATAGAAAAATTTTAATCCTGAAGAAGATGTCGAATAATAATTAAAACTACTGAAGACTTGATTAGGAGTGTTCAGGGATTAGAAATAAGTATTAAAGATGGCTATTGGGCCCAGGGGTAAATTCAAGTACTTCAAACACCTTTTCAAGGAAAAATAACCAAACCAACTCCACACATCCCTAGCAAAACAAAATGAAACATGTTTTTCAAAGTGATTAAAAAATTTATTGGACTAAGGATTTCCTCCAGGAAGCAGTCTAAAAAAGTCACATAAAAACAATAGTCTGTACTTTCTGAGCTCCTTAGAGAGTTCATTGTGTATCACGGGGAACACAATCTCCGATTAGTTTCAGAGGGAGTGTTAAATGCCTGAAATGCTAAAGAAAAATGAGGAGGTTTTGTCATATCCAATAAAGAAGTGGAGTAAAAGAAAACTTTGAAGAGAAAGAGCAAATCAGGAAATGATGACTGAATTTTATTTCCCATCATAAATGTGATCTGCTTATAAAGTGGGCAAGTACCATATCTTTGTTTTTCCCCTCAAAAAAAGTTTCATTATAAAATGTGCTTTAAAAAACCCTCTCATCTTAATCAAATTGAGGACATTTTTCATAATATTACAGATACTTTTGAAATGAGTGAAGGTGGAGTATTTTGTCCTGACTGCCACGGAGACAAAATTCATCCTCTTAAACAAGCTAAGAACTTCTTATTTTGCTTAAACAGTAATATATACATATATATATGCAAAAAAAATTGTACATAAGTGCCTATATGTGTACATTTATATATATATATTTTACTTTTCACTGCAGCTCTTTGCAGTGCTTTATCACAGTACTGAGCCTCAGAATGATTGCATTATCCTTCATTTCCAGTAAATGAATAGAAGATGTCACTGCAAGCACAGAACAAATCACAAATGTGTGAAGCATGAGAAACATTGTCAAAAAATATCAGCACCATCTCTGTTTTAAAATAAAGTTTTAAGGGAAGATTCTACTCTGGTACTGACTGATGTAACTCTGCTGGCTTCAGTGATGCTAAGATGATTTCTACCAGATAAGGCTCATTAAAATACCTAAGTTCTCACCTTCAGATTACACATGTGGTCATGCCCATAGAAATGTTTAACAGAAATAGGTCAAGAAGTGATTTCTCTAAAACAAGTGGTACCCCTCTGACATCTCTGAGATTGTCAGGCACTTAGAGGAACATAACAAGAAAATGTGGTATACAAGGTCTCTTTCTGATTTCCTGTGTGTAAATCTACCTGGGAGTCACAATAAATAGAATTTGACTACTTCGAAATTGAACTCTGCTACTTTCACGTTTTCCAAATTTTTGTACAAACTGTTCTATATTTCCTCATCAATGTATATTAAAAGCCTCCTGGATATGCAGCTGAAACTTTATATCAATAAATGATGAAAATAACTCACAAAATCAATTAATTTGCCTCTAGTAAGGCATCAATTTTACATATGGATAGAAACAGTAAATCTTTCTGAGCACTGCAATTTCCCAAATACCTTTCTTTTTTTAATTCCAGACTGGAATAAAAATTGAAAAGATTAACATTTTTGTTTACAAAACAATCACTTTTGATTTGATCAAGAAGTGTTGCTAAGGTAGAAGTAATACAAATGTGATTTGGGTATATTGTATTTTCTGAGCTACATATTGAAATATGATTTATTTTCAAAAAATCAGTTCTAAAAGAAAACTTGAAGAGGTCAATTCAAAATGCAGAAATGGAATATTTTTACACTATTAATAAATTTTGATTTTTTTTAAAGTGTCATCAGAAGACAGTTCTTCCAATTAAACAATAGAGGGCTTGCGTTATTCTTCAAAAAATCTCACAAAACCAACACGGTTATAAGAAGCATGTTTCAGAAAAGGATTTTTTAGACATAAAACAGCTTTGATTAAACCGTCTAACTGGTCATAATTTGATTTAACTGTGTGAAGTGTGGCACAAGCTTCTAAAGTCATGCTAGCTTAACCTCCTTCTTGAGTATCTCTAACACAATTTATGTAGACTTGTGGCTAGCAGTGACTGATAATTGCCTTTGCATATTATTCTGAGAAGGAATTAGCCTGTCAATCAAGAAAAAAATTAATTATGAATATTTTCAGTGATCTCACAAACTGACATTGCATATTCTTGACAGAGGAAGGAGATGCAGTACATATGGTCATTGCCTGAGTGTCACACTGATGGGAAAGCCTACACCCAAAGCACAAAGATAATTCCTCTTTGCTTTTGCAGTCAGCTGTAAAAGGAAAACAGTGCACCATAAAGTAGAACGGTGCCATACCAGAGGATACAGATTACTAAGCATGACTAATTATGCCTCACATGCCTGAAGTGGGAATAACAGCATCACTGTGAATGACAGCAGATACTAAAACTCCCTGTGGAAAGACACAACCTTAAAAGATGTCCCACAGACAGATGCAGAAGTAATACAGGTCCTGTGGTTTGAAATTAAAATTCAACAGAATTCTCTGTATCAACTGAGAAGCTGAAGTTGCCTGAGACTGAAAAAAGGGTGTATCAGGCACCATGACAGCACCTTTAGGTGGCACCCCAGGCCTCCATTCCCTTAAAATTCTGTAACTTTTATGCATGATTTATTACTTGTTATTTTTCCATCTGATGTTACCTGTGTTTTTAAATACTAGCCTTGTAATTATTTCTCCCTCTGTACTTTGTCATCTCCAACAATTGTATCTGGATTCTTCAGCATACTGAGAAGCAGGTGTTTATCGTGAAAGACTTCAAACCATTGATGACAGTTTTACAAAGCAATTATCACAAAAATATCATTTGTGTGAATGTATTACTGTCTTCTTCCTGATGACTTAAGTCTGGCTTCATACCTGTGTCCTTCTGCATCTGCTATGGAATCAGCTATTACGCATGTGCAGTAACAGGTACACGCAGATGCGAGTTTACAAGTGCCCTGTAATTTGCGTCTCTGTATTCCTTGCTAATGTGTACAATTTTGAATTTGCAGTTTCTCTGGACCAATGAGGGTCATGCATGTTTTCTGTGAATTTCACCCTAGTTTTTTTACGACATTAACTGTAAAAAGTGACTTCTTAGTACATGCGGTGAAAATTGTGTACCTGATCTCAAGATATTTAAAAAAGAAAATAAAGAGGTGCTGCATAGAGGCAAAATTAATAAAAAAAGGAGAACAACTACTCTGTGTATTAAACTGCAGGGATGGCTAGACCTTCAGCTTGTTTGAGATAAGTATTCCACAGTTCACAGGCTTTTAATTCATGGAGCAATTTCATATCCAAATTTATGTGAATTACTTGAAGCTCTGAAGCTTTCTCAAAAGTCATGAGAATAGGATTTTGTATGAAACATCTTGTCTGTGCTCCTTCTTACTGGATCATAATAACAAAAAGAAAAGTTGATTTAGGTATTCTGCAGAAGCATAAAATTAGGGCTTAATTCTTTTTTTTTTTTTCCCCCTGAATCTTTGTCATATCAAAAAGAAGGGTGTCTTCAACAGAAGTTTTTTTTCCGTAAGATTTTATGAAAAGCTGACTTTCAGGTTTGATCCAGATTTGCAGGTCCAGAGCTTGATACAAAGCCGAACAGATCTACTTTAGATCTGCTACAGTCAATATGTTTAAGATAATGAGGAAAAAATGCAAACATATAAGTTTTGTAATGGTTTATTTAAATGTTTTCCTTTTATTATAATAAATGAAATTCACATATTCTTTTTAAATTTAAGAATACCATACTAAAATACTTAAATCAGTTTCTGAAGTCTTCCATCAATACTATATATTTGCTTGCTAGAATAATTTTATATTATCTATTTCTTTGTTTATGAATGGAAAAATTTAAATGAAGTACTATTTTTTATTTTTCAAAATTACCATGGCAATTGCAAAAGGATAAACTGCTCCATATGTAGAAATGTATCATACCCATAGGGGCATCTTTCTTCAAGTTCAAAAGGGAGATTAATGGACTAGTTAGGATGTAAATTACACTTCTAGCACTGACAATAACGAATTGCTTTAAAAGATGTACTGTAAACATATATAACTTTGGCACTAGAAAATACTTACATATAATTAGTTTCGAATACATATTTTCCTCTGTAAAGCCCTCCAATAGGATACAAATATTTTTTTCCCTATGTGTCTCCTTTGTTTCCTCCCCAAAAGATCCACGATTTCTCAATTACATGGCAACTGAAATGTAACGTAGAAATTCACATCGATCTAAATTTAGAATGCTGGGAAAGAAGTTAATTCGCTATATTGTACTTTTTAATCTACCTTTACTTTGTAGTGTATTAACTTTTAGATATGCAAATATGTTTGTTATCTATTTGTTCAAGTTTAATGGGTTTTGATTTTCCACAGAGATAAAGTATATTTTGTTTTCATTAAGATGATCTTTCCAGGCCCTTCCAATCGAAACCATTCTATGATTCATCCTATGATTTTTAAAACATTTTGTTAAAAACCCCAACATCCAGGGTTTGTTATACATTTCACATTTTATTTGTGTTGATGAATTGAAAATATATCCTCAGTTGGCATTTTTTCTTCTACTGTAAGTAGAATTAACACTTTAAGCTGGGTAACTTGTGACCCAAGGTGTATGACATCATACAGATTGAATCTTGATGACAGACTGAAGGCTAGAAGAGGAAAATCTCACTGCTGGCTAAGCAACACCACAGAGGTTTGAAGAAAGATGAAGGATAGGAGTGGGAGCTGTCAATTTTAAGGAAGAAAGTCTATTAGACCTTCAGATGACTCAGTGTATAGGTCTTCACCATGAACAAGCAGCCATCACAGACTCAGGAAAGCAGCAGGTAGAGGAAGGAGAAGGGACAAAAAGGAGATCTAGGAGGATGAAGGCAGAGGTACACGGAGCCAGAGTACAGGACATCAAAGTTAGAGGAATTATTCTTAACATTACTAGCATTCGGTAGTACTTTGGGGCTCCAGGCTTGTGACTAGGCCATTGACTAAACCCTGGTCTGAGGTTGAGCAGCAGAGAGGTAGTAGAGGCCCCATCCCTAGAAACATTGAAGGTCAGGTTGGATGGGGCTCTAGGTGATCTGGTGTAGTTGAAGATGTCCCTGCTCACTGCAGGGGACTTGGGCTAGATGACCTCTCAAGGTCCCTTCCAACCCAAAGCATTCTGTGACTCTGTGATTCTAAAAATGAGTCTTCTGGGTGAGTATGGATCTTTTAGCAGGAGTAGTTTCCAGTTTTTTGTTCTGGAATCCACCATGATCCACCCATTGAACTCTACTGTTGCTATGGTATTGCACATGTACTGTTTGCAGAAGAAGCGGTTTTAGGAATGAGTACCTCCACAACCAGCCATACCTACCCTTTCAGAGCTGTATTTACAAAACTACTGACCTGAAAAGTAGCTCCCTGATGACCAACACGTTCAGAGGAAATTCAACTTTGCCAAATTGACTTGGCCTATAAATGTTATGTTAAATATAACACAATACTGAAAAGGAGCCAAAAATTGGTCAGGAAAGGTTTGCTTTAGATACTGGCAGTATAAACAGTTATGCTGAAAGTAACAGTGAGCTATTGTACTGTGTATAGTTGTATTAGGTTTAATCTGCCATTAAAATTATTTCCTTTGCAGTTCGGGAGTAAAGAGCTACTTTATAAACACTGCAGATCAATATAAAATGGAAGCTTGGTTTCCAGATAACTTAGTTCTCATTAAACATATGCATGTCCTAACGGGGAGGAGAAGAAACCCAGGACACTAATTCTAAGAATTAAAAGTGACCAATGACTTTGCAGTTTCAGATAATAATGTGTTGGCTCAGAAAAACCCAAACTCTTTTTAAATATTACCATACCAAATACTGTATCAAGGAGTACAATGGGAGAAAGCAAAAATAAGTCTAATTTTGCAAGGAGGAATTTCCTATACTTGTTTTTAAAAAACTGGATTGTTGTTGCAGAAAATTAATTTGACCAAGTTTGACATTAATAACCATCTTGAACTCCAAAGTTTGATACCTGACCCCCAGGAAGGCAGTGGGACAGCATCCAGTTCACCAACTTGTTGCATGAAGGGAGGTCATAATCTCTGAAGACCCATGGAGGAGGATCCACCTGCTACAGCCTGGGCACTTGCTTCAATTTCTCTGCCTAGCATATGCAGAGACCCTCAGAGGGAGACCCAGCTTGCTAAAATTAGATACCTATTAGATACTCTTTTTTCCAGAAAGTAGGAAATTAATTGGAAATGTTATGTGTCTCTCTTCACCTAGTATCCAATTCGTTGCCTGAGACAACACAGAGGAAAGATCATGTCTCTGTGATTATAATATCTGGATGTGAGAAAAAAGCAGGTCTGAGCTCCAGGCCCTGCCCTGCCTTGGGGGTCTGCAATGCCACCCGTGCTCTGGACAGCCATATCCTGAGAAATGCAGCAGTCATGGGGCTGGGTTAAAGGGAATCTGGTCCTAAATTATAGTTTAGCACACTCATTTATGGTCAGAAAAGATACCGGTCTCCCCTCCTGAGATTCTGTGTGTTTGCCTTCGTCTTGTATTCAATGCACTCACATTCCTGAAAGCACGGACCACACCTGTGCATGGGAGACTGCAGCTGAGCCCTGGAAATCTTTAAAGTGGGCAAAGAGATTCCTCATATAGCTGGGGGCTTCAATGGCTGCTGAAAACCAAAGTGAGTTGCTTTAGGTGGAACCTAAGAAGGTTTTCAGTTCTTAGTCCCCATTCAGGTGAAGAGAATCTTACGCAGTGCCTCATCAGCAGGAAATACATCAAGACTTTCAATTGTGCCATCTACTATGATATCTTCACTTAATCTTAATTCTAATTTCTAAGGAAAGACATGTTCTTTTCCTATTTAAAAAATTTCCTTCTACCCTGTTTACAGGCAAGTTGCCAAACTGAAACAAAAATCTTTAAAAAATGTGTTCAGGATTTTAGTTATAAACCTCTAGATGCTGTAACTGTGAGTTAGATTTTAGGTGAGTTCTGCTCTAATTGTTTTTTTTTTTTTTTTATTTTGAAACAATCTCATAAGTGTATTCTATCTTTGTATTATTTCACGCTTGGCCTTTTTCACTGACTTGAAGTCCCAGTACGTAATAAAACAGTAGGATCTTTCCCCACTGTTCCTTTAAGTACAGTTTTCCTCTCCTTCTCGCAAACACTTTCCCTGTAAAAATTGCTAATTATATTTTAACAGCTACCCCTTTAATTTTAATTTTAATATTATAGGAATATGGTTATACTAACTATAAACTACAATAAATATTTATAAACTATTATATTTTTTTTCTGTGTGATAGAACATGTTAGTCTAAGAAGACACTAGATGCAATAATTATTTTTTATCTATCTCCTGTCAGAGAAGAGATTTCATACCATTATTATTCAGTAAAACTTAGCCCATACCTGACTTCAGGTAAAAACTTTGCATATTCTCTTTTGTAACTAAGCTTATATAATAAGGAAGAGATACCCAAAGACAATATTTATCCTGTTAGAATACTAAGATTCTTAAAGTAGAAGCACAAAGGAACTTTGATTTAACATTATTATTACTTTTTCTCATGAGCTTATCACTTTATATTTTTATGAGCTAACTTGGTAATCTCGAAAGTATATACTTTTTGAACTATATTTATGCTTCAGAAAATGTAGTCCCATGTAGCTCTTTAAACTCTGTGAAAGTGCTACAGGCATAACTAAGCCTTGGAGCCTTATGGAGGCTAATATCAGCAGGAGGCACTAAGATGCAGCATACAACTGGCTGGGAAAACAACACCACAGTGGTATCTCCCAGAATTATACGACAGGTATGAGGAAAGGCACTTGATTTCAGGATAAATATTATATTAACCCATATGAAAATTTATTCCTGCCTGACAGCACTGGAAGTTGCAATGGCCATCATCACTTCATCCTGAAAATAAGCTAATCAGAAGGTGGCACTGCAATGGGAATATGACTGCTTTCTGTTGTTTGTAGGCAACTAAGGTAGTGTGGCTGCAGTGGTGACAGTTAAAACTGGAGAGTTTGAAATTGTTGCTCATTCATAGGCTCTGTGAAGTTTCTTTTCAAGATTTACCAGAGTACACCTAATGACCTTGAAAATGATTCCCAGCCCACAGAAAGCACTGAAGGCAGTAAACTAGTCGTGATTTACACCAGCTGAGTTTCTCTCTTCTCATCTTTCCAATGTTTTTTCTCCTAGATAAGATTTTTTATATCACTTCAAGCTATATTGAGATTAGAACTTTAATTTTCTTTAAATTTTCTGTTCCCACTCCAGAATTTAATTGAGTTGACATGTTGTTGTCATTCCCACTTTATTTATAACTATTCTTTTTTGTTCAGTCTTAAGAAAATCTTGCTATGTCTATTTGAACCTAAAATACTTGCCCCATATTCACTAGTTAGTTGGCAAGTTGTCATCCATGTCTCCTCTGACCAATAGTATATACGTAGTTATTGTTGCACTGGATCTTCTATCAAACTTGACACGCCTTTGTAACATGTATCCAGTAAACTACTAAGTAAGATGAGCTAGAAAATCTTATGGAAATAGCAGGGAAGTGTTTCCTCATTCTGTTTATCTGGACAGCCAGAAATAATTGTATTGGAGTTTAAATTTCAAACTTTCATTGCAAAATGTTTTGACACCGATGCATTGAAGGTTTGGGTAATTTGACAGGGAGGAATGCTCTCTTGAATTTTGACGGCATTGTATGTGTCAGTGCAACTGATCAACTTATTTGACATGAGACATTCTTTCCCTAGAAAGCTTCCAGATATTTGTCAGAATATATTTCCTCAGAAGTCAAACTGCTAAATTCATTTTTCCTTCTAACAAGAGCCATCCGTACTGAAGCGGCAAAGCTAAAGCTCCTGTGTGGAAACAACAGCAGGAGATATTCAAGACAATTTTACACTCTGGTTATTGCTGAATACCACTGTGACTGGCGGTGACTCTCAGATGAGATTGCCTTAGTACCAAAGTTTCATGAAACCATGTAAATGAAAAATAAAAATCTAAGCCTCCTCCTGGGAAAAATGTTATACCATTTTATATCTGCTTCCCAAATCAAAGTGATGCAAAAATTAGAGAAAATGTACAGTGTACCTAGAGACTAATGGTGTTTTATTGGCTTGAAATTACTTGATAACTTCAGTCAAAATTTTAGCCATGTCACATGGTAAGTTTTGTCTTCATGACTGTGATGGAACTTGCATGTTTTAGTAGAAAAAACTAATTTCCATTATTTTCATCCTCTTATACTCATGGTGTATATTTGGGGACAGAAATATAGCTCTAGCTCGTCATGGCTCATGCCATTCATTATCTGAGTGACAGTAAATACTAAGCCATCATGATCACACTGCTTTGTCTTATCAGGGATAGATTACTGTTTTGTGATTTTCAGTTGAGAGAAGCTTATATAGCTCAGCTGACGTGCAAGAAGAATTATCTCTTGGCTCATTTGACACACTTAGGAAGTGACATTGTCTGAGACGAAAGAGATGCCCATATTTTACAGAAGACCAAAGTACACAGACACTGAGATAGAAGACATTTGAGGTGTAAAGTCCCTGTGGTTCAGAAGTGAAAAAAGGAACTTACTGGCACTGTGCCAGGAGTATTGTATTCACCAAGGTGTAATGCAGTGCCATCACCTTCCTGTGATAGCCTGGTCCATAGTCTGGCTTGGCCACTGAATGGTGAAACTGAGGCTGTGCTCCTATAGGATCCAATATGGCTCACACAGATGCAGAGGGAGTGTCTTTTACCTGCTGTTGGCTAAGCCCTAAGATGAACTTGACAGTTCATGTTTTTCTCTATTCGTCAATTCCATTAAAATGTTCAGTTTCTTTTTGGTAGAAATGAGGCAATTATCTCCAACAGTGAAACTACTCTCCTCTCTCCAGGCATACACACCTCTCATCCCCTGTGAGCTAGCCACAATTTTGGTCTCAATCTCTGCACGCCATAGTAAAGGAAATATCGTGCCTCATTTGGCTGCTGTCTGTAAGCAATCAAATCCTTTTAACTCAGCCATAAACTGTTGTTGAGTATTTTTTCTCAGAATCAGTTCTATTGTTATGGATTACATTGGACTGTGCAAAGTGATTCACATCACCAAGAGCAAAAAGACAATGTGGACCATCATAAAGTACAACTCTTTGTATATATAGAAAAATATGCATCCTCTAGTCTTTTATAATCATAGAATAATTTGGGTTGGAAGGGACCTTTAAAGGTCATCTAGTCCAACTGCCCCTGCAACAAGCTGGGACATCTATCACTAGATCAAGTTGCTCAGATCCCCTTCCAACCTGACCTTCAATGTTTCCGGGGATGGGGCACCTACCACCAATCTGGGCAACCTGTTCCAACATTTCACCACCCTCATTGTAAAAAATGTCTTCCTATATCTAGTCTGAATCTACCCTCTTTCAGTTTAAAGCCGTTACCCCTTGTTGTCTTAGCCTATGTTGTCTTCTTGTAGGAAAAAATAAGCAAAGCAAAACCAAACCAAAATAAAACTAACAAAAAAGTAACTAGAATGATGAAAATGTGTAAGCTTTTCTTTGGTGAGTTAGCATCTGAAGCAAAGGATTGAATTTCTATTTGTATTACCCGGGTGCCATAATTAGATTGCTATTACTAGTCATATACCTATGAAAATTTTCAACCATGTTCGAAAAATTATCAGACACATCCAGGGGACTAACCTGTGTATGCACTGAGGGATGTAAAAAGAATGTTCAAGCGATGTTGTTAACATTTGCTTGACAGATATTTATAATAAAAAAGAATCTGAGAAAAGAAACCGGTGGTACTTGATCAGCACTGGATGACCCAGTCATGTGCCCAACGGGACTTCTAACTGACAGAGAAGCCTTTTGGCTGATCCGTAGAGCCGGCCCGCATCTCATGTGTGTTTGGTTAAATAAAACTCTCCACTGGGATAAGCAGTCATCTGGTCTCCATGATTACACCTGTAATGGTAAAAAAAATGGAATATGGACATTTGCTCAAGTGCTGGCTGATGTCCTCAGTGTTTCTTAGCACGATTCCTGACATGGGTTTGACATCTGCTAGTTCACCCTCACCTGATAATACACAGACACGGTCTGAAGATAATGCATTACCAGGACAGTTCACAAAAGGCTGTATGAATAATGTCATGCTGTCTTAAGAAGGGAAAGGAATTTATTCAAATGCATGTGAGCTAAGATCAGTTGTTTATCCTCATAGTGAGTGAATGTGCACAGATATGTTGTGTTCACAATGGAAACAAGGTCTCTCTCAAAGTAAGAAGGGTCCTACCTTATCTCACAGACACTGCAACAATAGACTCACAGACAGGAACTGTCCTAAGTTCTAAGGCATTGTGTTTTTTAATGAAATTAGATATTATTTTGGTATGCATACTTACCACTACTAAGATATTACTATACAACTTATGATTAAAATGTAAATTGAGCAGCGAAAATAATGCAAGGCCACATTCTGCCTTCAGTTTTTGCCCATAGACACCAGAATACAAAAAGATGAATTCCATAAATGCAGGGAGGGAGAATATGGGTAATTTCAAAATGTCTTTCTGTGTTCAACATGTGTAATTTCTGGTACAGCTTTTTCTTTTACATTGGTTTCTCTTTGTCCTACATGCTTTGCGCAGTCAAATTTATAGTCACATCACTCAATCCTAATAACGTATTTTACAGTGTTTCCTTGTTAATCATTGCCTCTTTGTGTCTCATTGATTAAATATATATATGTATTTCTAATACTATTTATAATTTTTGGTCTATGAGCTTACATTAATTAAAGATTTTCAGAGAGCTAGACCCTCATTCTTAAACTGAAAAACTGGTTTTGCTCTAATGCCATGAGACAACAGGTAGCAGCTAGTGTTTATATTATTGATTAATCAGACACTAAAGGGATTAGGTTCTAAGATTGTTTAGCACACAAAAATCCATACTTATTGCATTAAAACAGATTTTGAGACCTTGTTTATTGGCTATATCCAGGGTCAGGCCTCTGGGATTTATTCAAGCTGAAATGTCTATATTATATGTGAACACAAACAAATCTGCTAAGAGGAATATCTAATGTTGGCAAAACAAAGGCAAATAATTGTAGTAAATTACAGGTCAGTAATTGAAAAAGACTACTTATGCAAACACTTGTAAATTTAGGAAACTGCCTAACTGTTAAATATGTTGAGTAAATGACGATGAAGTTTGGACTAGTACCCAATTTGGCTACGGTTTTCTTTATTTAATGGATTTTCTATTATGTATTCATTTTGTAATTCTCAAGGATAAAAAATTTCGTTGGTTTGACTATAACTTCTACATGTGTATTCAAACAGAACAAAATGTCTTACTGCTCTTCAGTGTACAATGTACTGGCTAGTGCAAGCAATTACTGGTTGCTCTTTGAAAGACAAAGTGTCATAGCTACTTATGCATGTGGAGAGGTGGGTCTTTGGCATGTGTGTTTGTGCGTTTTTAGCTGTGTACATCCATGACAGTGACTTTCTAAGAGTGAGACACATTAAAGAAATGTAAAAACTGCATTAAGAAAATGCATTAATAAACTGCATTAAGAAAACCTTTAATTGGGGAATTTAAACTCTTGCCATATTTGTGAACCATCTACAAAAAAATAGTGTTTTTAGGTTTGTTTCATCTTTGTTGTAATTTGATATGCCATTTTGACACTTAAAATAACATGGTTTACTCAATAATCTTTTTCAGTTTCCTGCAAAAGAAGTCATGACAATTCCAAAGCTCATAAGTCAGGTACAAAAAATTGGTTTGGATTCTTAAGAAACATTTTGAAATTTTTACCCAGTACTTTTTAACAGTTTTGCTGACTTGAGGTTCAGTCTCTGATTGTCTTATTGCAAACACTTGCATGGGTGTACATAATCCTACTTATAAAGAGTACACTCCTTTTTGTGCATTTCTTCTCTGAACAGTTGACTTAAGGAATATTTTTTCAGCGACAATTTTTCCTGGTTTTATCTCTGTCTGAAACCTTGGTATCCTTAAATCTTACGTAGTAATATCTTCTATACTAGTAAGTGATTGCTAGTCCACCTTTTATTATTGTTTAACTTGCCATCATCAGTAATTGACTGTATGTAGCATCATTTCTACGGCCCTTGTGGCTTTCCATCATTCATTTTGTTTTAGATGTGAACAGGGGAAGGAACATTTTTCTCTTCTCCAGAATTACAACATTTTGCACATCATAAGCATTTCCACCAGGCCTCTCTCTGAAGCTTTGCCTTTTTCAATCTTCTTATTCTTCTTATATGCCCTGTCTTGGAAAATATGCGATATTATTGACCAAATATGTGCCCAGAATGAAGCTTTGCCATACTGCAGGTGGTGTTTTTGACAATAGTTTCAAGCTGCCCAGTGCTTGCTGTTGTTGCTCGTTCCCTTTTATTTCCCATGCATGCACCTCAAATAAGTAGGTGATGGTATGCAAGACACGTTTTCTTTCTAAACTGTTCTTGAAATTCAGTTTTCCTTTCTGTTAATAATTGCCAAGAAGAATCTTGACACAAACAAAGTCATGCCTCATGGCTTGTCGTTATGAGCTCAGTCTTTTAGTTCAAATGTCCTTCGCATTGAAGTGCTTTGTTCTGATTCCTCACCTCTAATATGGGAGCCCATGTTATGTTGTTGGAGGCTTTGTTGGCAGAAAAAGTTTCATATATCAATACAGTTCTGAGTTTTTTAGAAAAAAAAAACCTGTTATAAAAAACTTATTTAGAAATGCTTAAAACTCGTCCTGACTGATATGAAGCGGATGAGAAAATCTTTCCTTATACAAGGTAAAAACATCCGCATGGAGAGCTAGCGCTGGTATAAAAATGTTGATTTCAGTTGACACCCAAGGACATATAGAAAATATTTCCCTAATTACACAAGACATAAACTATAAATATAAATTGAAATTTGTTCAAGTATAGAAATATTACATATTAATCAACTGATTGGGGAGCAGCCAAACAGACTGTAGAATTGCCTGTTTAGGAGAAGGATTTGCTGTACCATCACCTATTTTTTCCTTACACAAGTAGCTGTGGAGGTTATAAAGGACATATAGATCATCCCAGATCAAAAATATGCTACTAATACTGGACCCTGAGAAGGTAAATAAATTCTGAATACTAAACATTGAACTGTGGTTAGCTCATATGATTCAGATAAAATATGAGATGATAAAGACTGAAACTTTACTGTAGTGTATGGTGTATATATTTTAAACACGTCTACCCTGAACTCTTTTTAACATTAACTATGTTCCAGTGTCAGATTCTGCTACACTGTCTAGTTGATATGCAATGTATTTTCTTTGTCCAATACATTTCTGCTTAATTCTAACAGAAAGGTTGCTAAAATAGATTCAGTTCTGCTTCGTTTTCCGAGTGCCATTCTACTGGCAGTTCAAATGGTTGTTAATGCCATTTTGTGAATCTTTTTTTCGATTTCACGTAACTGTTCTTTTCAGTAATAAAATAAGCATTTAACATATAAAAATATAGTAAAGTATTTTGAAATAGAATACAAAATATAACAGACTCCATAAAATATCCATTGCCAGTAATATTAGCAAATACTTGTGTTTTATTTTTTTTCCTAATTTCCTGGTCTAACAGGAATTTAATATGCAGGATCATTTGCAAAGTTTAAAGGAAGGAAAAATCCTTTTCACATCCTGAAATCTTTGCTCTCATTTTCTTTCTTTTAAGAGAAATTTGAACTCTTGCTATAAAAAATGCTTCAAGTGATAACTTTTGATGTTTTACACCTTTAGATGTCTTGCATTTCAGGAACATTATACGTTGCATTGTCCTCTACAAAGGGCACCTTTCCTTACTGTGCCATTATATTAACACTGATCTTGTGGTATGACCAAAGCCCTTCCCTCATACCCTTTCCATCTGACTGGTGCAGGAAGATGCACCTGGGACCTGGATCAGGTGTGTCACAGTGCACAACTACTGCTCTCTGAAAGAGTTCACTGTCCGGTAGCTTGACAGAGATAAGGCAAACACCAAAGAGGAGTCAGCAGAGCTTTTGTACTAGTCATGCCTTTATTCTTTGACCACAATAGGCTTCTCAAGGACTGCAGTAATTTACTTCCTTCTGCCTTTTCCCTCCCATTCCCACCACACACACAGAGCAACAAAGAAAGTTATCTCTCTGAGTCACCCACACAGAATCTGGCCACTTCTACTCCTGTCATGCTGCGTTCAGACTAGCTCTTGCATAGTGTCACCTAAGCTGAATATTTCTATGGGAAATAATCAAACCAGGAAAAATTCCATCAATCTTCCTCCCCAACAAATAAACAAACAAACAAACAAACTATGCATTTTTTTCTCCTTGGAAGTTTGCAGATTCAGCGGGTGACAAAAACCCGCACTGTTTGTCTTCTAACAGATTGTGAATTTCCCATGTGACATAGCTTGAGAAGATGGAAAATGTTTATACAAAGTGTCAGAAATGGCGAAGCTAATTTGTGGCATGTGGCATGTATGTTTTTGAACGAAAAATTTTGTCATACACCTACTGTTTGGCTGCACAATGTATGAGAGGACAGATCTTGTTGACACATCGCAGCTGCAGCTCAACTCACTGTGAAATGCTTTGACTTCAACAAAATTCGCACCATGTGCCAAAGAAGAAGAAAAAGGAGTATTATAGTCTCCATCTCTCTTTCAATGTCTTTCACTGAAGGTGAACGAGTCTGATTTTGCAGCTGTAGTGAGCGAGGTAAGCAAACCATCTCTGCTTTTTTTGAGTGCAGTCTCTAAAAGGAGGTAAATATGACCTACTACACACTGCTGTTTCACAGGAATGAGGGATGGAAGTCCGCCAGAGCTAAAGGTTGCCTAGAGAGACACCGGTAAGGAAAACGGGAAGAGTTGGCAGGCAGTACTGGTGGTGAGGGATGCAGGTGAGGTACACATGCTTTCCGAATGAAAATGGTTGGTATAGCTTTGCTTGGCATTAAACAACATTGGAATGTAATATGCATTTATCACGCTCTTTTAAAGTCTCTCTCTGGAGCAGCAGACTTCCAAACCAGTGAATCTTCCTCCTTCTCTATTAAAAAAAATGCTCTCCTGTAAACATACGAGAATTGGCAAGGAGAAAAACTATAAAAGTATGACTTGAAAATACTCTTGTTCAGCTCAATTGCAAGTGAAGTCCTGACCATACATCAGCCATAAGAGAGATGATGTTCTGCAGTGTTATTGTCTTCCATTATCACTCACTTCTCTACATCAGCATTCCCAGGAAGACAGTCCGCAACTGGCACCAGATGTTATCTGGTCAATTACTTTTGTCCTGCAGACTCTGTATGCTTTTCGTATATAATGCCATTTGGGTCAGATTAGCTCTCCTTCTGTTATGTGTTTTTCTGCTTTCTCATTTTGTTTTCATGAAACTGATGATTAAGTAAATAATTGGTAAATAGATTCAGAAGATAAAGTATCATTTCCATTAATTTTAAATTAGGTACATAATGTCTTTTGGGGACCAAGAATACTTTTCAATTATTTTAAAATGTTGTCAATTTATGTATACTTAAATTTTCTTACTGCAGTGTGTTCTGTGATATTTTGTAATATATGTCCATTTTTTTCTGACTTCCCTCTATAGCTGAATTGTTTTATTGTTAAGGTTTAAGGAAAACTGAACATGACTGTATTCTAATATCCTATGTCAAGCAGATACAAGATGGAAATTATATAGTATTTTCTATAATAATGTACTCTTATTATCACCTTCCACAGTGAATTTTCTGGCAATCCGAAGCGATGCTTTCACTGTTGGTCAAGAATGTCTATGTTCTTAGAGTTTGAGTTACTCCCATTTAAACTGAATCTACTAAGACAGGTTTCTGAATCTATCCTGACCAAATATCTGGTATCATAAGATTTGATAATATGAACTGTTCAAAAATGTTGTTTCTGTGGAATCATTCAGAATAACTATTAAAATATGTACTTAGACAGTGATCCTTAAGGATCAAATCTATTCCAAAATGGACAATCAATAAGAGCGTGCAAAACTATAAGAAACAATTTCCATTTTCAGTTTCATCAAAATGGCATTCTGATGTTGATATTCGTTTGAAGTTTAAAATAAAAACATCTAGAAAAATTCTGATTAAATTTACCAGCCTTGAAATTTTTACTACTGTATTACAAAATAATTTTAAAAGTTCTGCCTCTTCACCTACTGTCAGTGTGTTCTGGATATACAACTTGTTTACCTCCTCCAAAAATTTTCAAAGAAGAATGGACATCCATCTTACGGAGTAGTTCTGCAATGACCAGTTGTCCTTGATTCCCAGGACTGGTTATACACTCGGCAAATTGACCATCTGCCATTCCCAAATTCCAAGAAATATGGAAAGGTCATGAGGTCACCTGTCCAGAACAAACTACAAAATAAGCTGTTTCCTGTCCTTGGCACCTCCCTACAAAACTCACCCTGTTTTGGAGTTTTGCCTCCTTGAGTTCGTTGCAGCCATACAGGTCTAATATAACCTACAACTGAGACATTTGCCTAGGGAGGGAAGACAGTAAGTGGTATTATCCTAGAATATTTGGGATGAATGAGATGGAAGGTAAATGGGCCCTGAAGTCCTACCTTAGTATAAACTAGTATTGAGGAAAGGCATCTAAATGTGGAAGCAAGGTTATGTTGTGATTTTTTTTCCCTGATAGTATCTAATTATGCCATGTGCTTGTCTCAAACAGCTTCAATAAACTGAAGAACTCTAATTTTCAACCTTTCACGTCTAAATCCACTATACTCTAAATATCCAGACAGGGGAAAAGTAAGAAGAAATGCGTAAAGGAAGTCATGTTGCCTGAGCAAAAATTCCATCAAAGACACATCAGAATCCAGTCTCTAAATTCTTAAAGATGTTACTGGAGGTGCTAGCTGAAAGTCAGCGATTAATTTGCATAATAGTGAATGACAGAAAATTAATAGTAATGCCTCAAAAATATTATTATTGTGAGGCACAATTTTTTACCTTTTTCCTTTTACTATTTAATGAGACCCTGCTAATGAGACTGAGACTAAGTAATCGATTTTCAAATGTTGACTAATTAAAGCTACAGAATTCAGGCTGAATCTGAAAAGACCTTACACAAAATGAGATACTGAAATATCTCACATGATCTTAAACAAATCCTAGGGATCCCTAAACTTCTGCCAGTACAAACTGTGATTGAAGGTTCATCAGTGTAAAGTTTCTCCAAAATGTAGGTAGTAAATTTTATCTGTCTAAATGTGCCTTGGCATTCCCTTGGATTCCCTTGATATTTTCAGAGCTGATATCTACATCATAAGATTTTCTATGAAATGCCCTGATTCCTGCAATTTTCTTGGAAAGGAGTTAAGTCACCACTTTCTTATTGTCTCTACCATTGCAGACTTTTTTGCCTCTAAAACAGAAGACACTTTGATTGCCCTAGTAAAAGCCCAGTTATCAGTTATACAGTATTGTGCCTTGATATTTTTCCATTAGAAATCACCCAGGGAGAGCTGATATTTTCCTGTAGAGTGGTGTATCTTTACGAAGTGAAGGCTGTAGGCAGCTGGTCAGGACATTTCTAGGAGTAGGGGGAAAAAAGTTCTAATGTTTAAATCTTCTCAGGTTAATGATGATCATCAATTTTGATCCTGCTTATGTAGGGCTAATATAGAGCAATACTAGTAAAGTGTGTGGGTATATATATATTTCTATATCTATCTCAATACTACCAAAGAGTAATGCCTCTGTAACCCTTCTGCCAGACTTTATTGTCAGATGCGAGATCTGGTTCGAGTTTAAAAAAATCACTTCAGAAAACATAGAAATCTGCAAAAATTTTACTGAGCATTATGGAGATCAGTGAGATAACTCTCATCAGTTGCCCATACAAATCACATAGCTAACAAACTGGATTTTTATTAATAGAAAAAGAAAACTCTGACAAGGTAGATAAATAGGCTAAGAGAAACCAACTGTCAATTTGCAGTATCTTTCATTTGGAGGGGTAACTGCTGGGCACTCTGTTTTTTTCCTGTCTACTGCAGTTGTCTCTTAGTATGTTTCCATCTTGCCAAATAGCCAGATCTGTTTCAAGCTGATGTGACCCATTTCCTTGGCTTATTTCTGTTTATTGCTCTCATCTGCTGACAACCCACATTTGCTTGCCTTTGCATTGCTCCTCATCCTGCCAGGCATGCAGAGAAGACACGACAGAGGTATCTGCCTAGATACGGGGCACTGGAGTTAATGAGGCTTCTGGGCTTCAGAATGAAGAGGAATTAGAATAGAGAGGAATTTCAGGCCTACACTGGTGCATGGCAGTCCTAACAGGTATCCCTGGATTGCTTCCAGGCATCTTCCGCTGTGTTGCCTCTTTCCGCTCCCAGTTGAAAAGCTTTATTCAGCCCAGTATAGCTATGGGGAGTCAAACATGTTTTTTCCCCCTGCATGACCACACATCTTGAGTTAGGTGGTGTATAAATCTCTGATTGGATCTAGCCCCCATTTTTTGATTGGATTCATATTCATAAGGAATATACCAATACTTCTTATTATGCTGTCTGCAATCATATTTGAAATGAAAATTATGAAGTATGATTATGATGTATACCAAATATTGTACGATTTTCTCACGCCTGAAAGTCCCTTTTCAGTAATTGCTTTCTGGAGAGCTCTGTATTTTCTTTCTTACTGCAATCTTCTAAATTAATTTTCATGTAACCTGAACTAGTCCTTTCTTTAGGCTTATAATCTCAAAATGTTGTAACATATTACTTGAAGTATTTGTAACAAAAATTATCATTAATTAGACAAAGAAATTAAAGTAAAATCATATAAAAGAACATGTACAAGGGAGAATTTCTTAATGTATACACTGAAGCTCTCCCTGACCTGAGACTTTATGCACTGTACCTTATAAAAACATAAAGTCTGCTTGAAAGAGTTTCCTAATTTAAAAAGGCATTTGTCCTGAGAAAAAAATAAAAGCGTATGGCAAACAAACAAGTAGACAGATTATTGTAGCATGGTTTAAAATGAAAGGTACCTGACTTAACAATAGCCACTGATTTTAAATGTGCCAAAGGAAGAGCAAGATCTATGAGTTCTCAGAGGTTAGGATGAGACATGAGGGACGTCAGAAGGAGATCAGAATGTAAGTTCTGTGCTTTGTAAAATGGAAACAGACTGTGAGGTCCTTCTCCATTCTTCCTATGGCAGTGCTGTAAATGAACCTAAAAATGGATCTTTCCTCAGCACGGGAAAGACATGGACCTTTTGGAGCGGGTCCAGAGGAATGCCACAAAAATGGTCAGAGGGATGGAATATCTCTCCTGTGAGGAAAGGCTGGGAGAGTTAAGGCTGTTCAGCCTGAGAAGACAAGGCTGCGGGGAAACATTATTGCGGCCTTTCAGTACCTGAAGGTGGCATATGAAACAGATCGGGAAAGACTTTTTACTAGGGCCTGTTGTGATAGAACAAGGATATATGTCTAGCAATAGTGATCTGATTACGGCCCCAGCTAATACAAACAGAAATTCAATCCTTTGCTTCAGATGCTAACACACCAAAGAAAAGCTTACACATTTTCATAATTCTAGTTACTTTTTTGTCAGTTTTATTTTGTTTTATTGTTTCCTACAAGAAGACAACACAGGCTAAGAGAAGAAAGGGTAGTGGTTTCACAATAAAAGAGGGTAGGTTTAGACTAGATGTAAGGAAGAAATTTCCTACAGTCAGGGTGGTGAAATGCTGGAACAGGTTGTCCAGATAGGTGATAGGTGCCCCATCCCTGGAAACACTGAAGGTCAAGTTGGAAGGGGCTCTGAGCAACCTGATCTAGTGGTAGATGTACTTGCTTGTTGCAGGAGGGGTTGGACTAGATGACCTTTAAAGGTCCTTTCCAACCCAAATTATTCTATGATTATATGACTTTTTGAAAGAGATATTCAAAGTCTGAAGTTTACACTGACTGGAAAGATCAAGGGGCTGTGAAACCTGAACTCCTGCTATTGTTCTCAGTGCACAGGGAGAAGTTGCTGGGACGATCAAGTTGCTTGATACTCTTGATGTCATATATATTTGTGTCTGCCTGTGTGTGGAAAAGAGAGGAAGACAAAAGTAAGTCTAGGAAGTGAGAAAATAAAGTCTGTCTTTTACAAATGGGGCAAAACTGAAGCTACTGTTTGTGGTGAGCAGCCAAAAAAGCTAAGGATTTTGACAGTCTGCCCTATTCTGGCTGTTTCTTCTAAAAGAGCAAGGGAGGAAAGTGCACTGATTTATCTCTTGCTGGTCTGATTGTCCTCTGGGGCAGGAACATTACAAGTTACTGTTTCAAATACAGGCTGTCACTGTAGAAGATAGAACAAAGAGAAGTGACTGAAAGTAAATAAAACTTGAATTCACACAGGTATAAAAGGACCCTTTTCTATAAGGAGGCAGTTATAAACATCACTCTGAATGGTTTGTGAGGCAAAAATAACGGGCTTGTTTGAGAAGCAATTGAGGTGCTTTCTGACAAAAATAGTATATTAGGAGATTAGTCTCCAAGGGATGGATAACCTTTTCAGATTCTAAGTATTTCTTCTGTTCTCATATGTAAGCTTACAATCTGTTAGTCTCAAAATATATCTGCAAACCCACAGGCCCACCTTCCTGACAGCTGCTCAAACAACAGAGCGGAGGAGTAGAGAAAAAAAGATTGCACTGTCACCCGCCCAGCAATTCTGAAAAGCTCGGTAAGTTACTCATAAAATCCAGAAATGCCAGTCAGGGTAGGAGGGGGGACAGAGGCAGTGGGGGAGAGAAGGCTCTGAAAGTGCAACATTTGCAGCACACGCTCAAAAACTAAAGAGGCCAATTAGTATAATAGGTTTGAAATTGTTTTAGCACAGTCCTAAAGACAAAAGAAAAATTGTCCTTCAGAAATGGGGCTTTATTGTTCAGACGAGTATAGAGATGAACAATGAATTCTATCAGTTTTGGAGGCAACGTTCCTTCTCCTTCATACCGGACCATACATTATTAATGAGCACTATTTTCAAGTGTGAAAGAACTGTTTGAAAAGCATTAACATAGTCTATTGGATGTGATTGACACTGTCATCCCTTTCATTTTGCTGTTGGCAAGAGGCATCCCTGTAGATTTATGTGCATCTGGACATTACTAATATTCTCCTTGTTATGCACTCTGGGCAGCTGTGATATGGAAATTTTTAGCAGGGTTTTTAGGAGGGGAGTTGACTGTTGTTATCTGCACAAAAAAGGAATTTTTTTTTCTTTTATATCAGCCTAAAATATTTAATGTCTCGTTCGTTATTAACTCTAATCTGTTTTCAATATGTGCACTTTTTAAAGGAATTTCATCAGGATTACGTGGATTCTCCAGATATTTCCAGTGACTCTTTTCCAGAGAGACAGTTTATTTTCCAAGACTCATGTCCACTCATCCTGCTTCTATTTTAACCTTCATTTATTCAACCTGATTGCATTTTTAATTGGGTTGGTGCATCAAGGACTGCATCTAGTGTCTGTCTGATGTTTAGAACTACTGAACTTCTGCTTTGCTGGGGTAATGGCTTTTAATCATCACAATTAAGACCAGTGAAATTAAAAAACACTGAAACAATGCATGTAAATGACATACAAAACAAAATTACCAGACCTTATGGTTTTTTTTCAAGATAATGCTATTTATATTGGGTTTATACATAGATTTAGAACTATTTTTGTTTCTCAGGTCATATAAGAACATGTGTCATTGTTTTATATACATGAATATTGTAATGTATAGAAAGTAGAAAGGAAAAACCTACATAACAGGGTGAAAACTGATACTAAGTATGAACGATCATGTAGACATTGCATGAAGAGAAGAGTTACCAATATGGAGGTTTAGTTTTTCAGTGTTAGCTTCTACCTATCCATGTACAAGTATATAAAGTATATAGATACATACAGTCAAATATTGTATTCAGGAACCTTAACTATAGTTTTGGCTGTATTTTTTTATTCTCTTTTAATTTTGCTGCCCAGCCATTTCATGAGAGGTCCTAACCAGAACAGACCATAATGTGAAGGATCTGTCTGAAGTGTTGAGGTACGAGAGAAGGTAACATCATTGGGCTAGAAGATAATAAGACTATATCATTTTAAAATATGTCTTCATATCTACAGATATTCTATGCAATGATGCAATAGGAAAGCCATGAATTTTTAACTCAATGCAGTGTGATCTGCCCCTCCAGTCTGTTCCAAGTAGTCTGTCTCCATATTCACAAAACATCTCACCTCATCACTGTTTCCTTTACATACAGCCTTACGTGAATACCAGTTTGCATCCAGCTATTAAAGGCACATCAGCAGCTGCTTTCTGCTCACAGTCAGCAGGTCTGCTCTTCGAATGACATGTCCACCACCTTCCTCAAAGGTCAGGCCCAGTTTCTCCATGGCAGGTCCATTTTTGGCCATCCCAGGCTATGAGGTCCTTCCTGCTTGGCTGCACGAGGAACAGCCACTGCTCCACTAGACAGCCTAATTACACCAATCAATCATGCAAAATAATTCTCATGGCTAGAAGTGGAAAGGTTATAGCTCATAAAGACAATTGCCAACTGAAGACATGGGGAAAAAAATGTGAAGTCAATGTATAACTTAAAAAAAACCCAAACATACTATCCAACAAAATATTCTAAACTGTTCCTCTTAGTCAATTTTGTTTTTTGGGGCCAAAATCTAAGTGGTATTTATAAAATATAATCTTTTAAATCAGTAATTGTTTACAAGACTTAGTACCTTGTTTTTTTAATGTGCTTTGAATTTTAGCAATTCTAGATTCACAGCAATGTAGATTTAGTTATTTTAAGGACTAATTTCTACTTCATACTAAGATGACTTTGTGCCATTCTGCAGAGCATAAGATAGCTATGCAGAATAGTCAGAATAAGTTCTTTAATCAGAATTTTGAGATTCTTCCTTTTGTTTTCCCCAAGATTTGTTTGTGGTATTTTTGTATTTTGTTAATATTCACAGCTATGGGTCACATGGTATTGTTAAGTGGTCACTCTCAAGAGGACAGGCATATAAAGGAAGATTCCTTTACCTTTCACTGAGAAATTTCTTGCCACTTATCCTAGTTACTGTGTAAAGTTTGCTTCACCTCCCTAGAAGAAGAGTGGGTTTATGTCAAAGTTGTACTGCTATCAGCAGTCATCTTCACAGCCCACTGTGCTGGATCAAGGGCTTCCCAGGAACCACTCCTTGCACAGGTTCAGGACCCAGATCCATTCCTTGGTGTCCTGATTTCAGCTGGGATAGAGTTAGTATACTGTACTCAGTAGCTGCTGTGTTTTGGACTTGTACGAGAAGAGTGTTGATAATGATGATATTTTCAGTTGTTGCTATGAAATCAAGGACTTTTTCTGGTTTCTCATATTCAGCTAATGAGCAGGTGTGCAGGAGCTAGGACGGAGCATAGACAGACAGATAGCGAAGATGGCCAATGGAAATTTTCCATACCACAGATGTCATGCTCAGTTTATGAATGGGGTTGGTTGGGTGGCAAGAAACAATCAGCTTTTTGGTTTTCTGGGAATTTGAATTCTCGCTTGGCTGGGAATTTTAACTTTTTTTTTTCAGGTGGCGAATTGGTCGTCAGGTGGTGAGAAAAATTGTATTGCATATGGTATGATTTAAATATTCATTACTATAATTGTTATTACTATTATTAGAATTATTAGTATTTCCTTTTTTGCCTTATTAAACTCTCTTTATCTCAACCTACGAGTTTTCCCTTTTGTCCATTTCTCCTCCTCATCATGCTGCAGAGGAAGGGGAGGGGTGAGTGAGCAGCTGTCTAGCACTTGGTTGCTGGCTGCTGGGTTAAACTACAACATTTGGTATTTCTGAAGACATTACTATTAATTAGCAGGATTTAATGTATGAATGCCAAAGGTCTTTGCTGAGTAACTTCACTGCAAGTGTAGAAATATCATCTTCTTAAATGATTGTACAAACAATTTATTACCTTGATACTGCACAGATGTTACAAAACAAACTAATTTTATAACCTTGATACAATCATTATAAGTAGAAAATACATATGGATGAATACAGCCATTCATTTTATCATGAATGAACACCATTTTTTACAAGTTTTTGAAGTTTGCAGTGTAAATTGCCACTGTCCAAAATCTATCCTGCTTCCAGTCTGAAATGGAGGTGCTTAAAAAACAAAAAAGAAAGATTTAATGATATTTTGTGTTTATGTGAGAAGTTCAAACAGAAAAAAACACTTTCATTGGACATTTCCAAGTTAGGCTAAAATTCTTAGGGAATCTGGAGAGTTTGAACAAAGCTTCTCAGTGTTTTTATACATATTTACTGAAGAAAGCAAAGCAGTCACATTTTTCAATGCTGATAAACCTCTTCTTCCTATCTTGTGGTACAGTATACTTGCACATCTTCTGTCACCTCGATAACCCATGCAAGTGGATGATCACACAATTCTCTGCCTCTCCTATGATGTAGCTTTGCCTTTTCCTCATGGTTTTGTCTTATACTTAGATTTTGTAGCTTAATCCATTTTAGGAAATAGCTGAGAATTCAGAATGGAAAATTGGAATACTTGTGCTTCACTAAATCAAAACAAGAAGAGGAAAAAAGTTGTGTATTCAGAGCACAGGCTGTGATCCTATTGTGTAGTATTTTCCTTGCACAAAGCCCCTGAGTTAAATGTATTCATGTCTAAATAACAGAAATTAATCTGCGAACATATTTTTGGCTCAGTTTTACTTGCACCAGACTGGGATATCTCCACATAGCGTTAGATACAGATACTGGAAAGTGTTGTGGATTGTAACAATTAGTTGTTTCCTGTTGCTGGGATTTGGAGTACACAAGAGCTTGCTGACAAAACATGTCGCTCACCCCTCAGACAGAAGTGTAATACCAGGTAAAGAACAGAATTAGGGAGTGTCCTAGCAACTGTGCAAGTCAAAATCAGAAAAAGTGTCTTACTGTCAAAAAACCTCTAAGGGAAACATCCTGTATAATTTAATATCAAAAGAACTATAGAAATTATTCAAAACAAAGACTCCAATACAGAACACTGGGTTTGCTACCATGCTCCAAGTCTTCTGCTTTTTAAAATTTTTTTCCACAGAAGTGTCACATAAACAGGATCCTTAAATCTTGTGGGAATCGGCCATGCATCTCGGAGTGGATTTTCATCTTTGTGAATCCACTGCTAGCAGAGCTCAAAGAGAGCAAAGTGAAGACCTCCAAAACTGTGTAGCTCAGGCAAGGATCAAAAGTTTTTTCCTGCAGAGAGATGCATTTGTCCTCTTGATGACTCATCTCTTGCCACTGCCACTGCCATGATAACTTTCACCACCTCCATATATAATAGATTCTCCACATTCTTTCTTCATTAAAAATGAAAAATAAACACACCCACGCACCCACACCCCCAATCCAGACAGATGCTGTTAAAAGTTAGCCATATAAAATTCAAGTGTTGGCCCTAAAGTTCATGAAGAAACTAATGAATGTTTCTGGAAATACTGGCTTTGAAACTTTAGACTGGATTGGGTACAGTTTAACAGTTAAATCCAAGGAATAAAGGCGAAGAAAGCTGTATTCACATATGAATATTTAAAAGCAATTAAAACCTGCTCAGAGGAACTGGAATTTCTTTGTTTGATACCTTTCTAATTATTAACTAGATGATGCTGGGACAGCATGTGTTTGACCAGTGGAGATGATCAGATGTTGGCTAGAGGTGTCCTACAGCACTTGATTAACAGCGTTTCTGTGTCAATCATATTATTTCCCAAGGCTAGGTATGAAGACATAAAGTTAATAAATTCACTCTTATTAAGTGTTATGTATAAAACCACTGTCACATTTTTTAATACACTCAGAAGTCAGCCTGTAAATTACACATTTTTGAAATTGTTTTCAATTTGAAATTGTTTATTTACAGTGCTTTGATAATTATTTACTAACTCTTTAATATTTAATGTACTTTATGCATTTCCTTACACTTCTGTGGGGAATCTTCCTTGCTGAACAGTCTAAAGTAAATTCTAGGACTTTCATCATAAGGTTTTAGTCTGCTTCCTCTGACAACTTTCCATGAAGGAGTAAATACTGCACACCAGCTAAATATTCATAATGCTCTCACCTTTTTTTGCTGCTTAGTTAGGTTTGCAGAGAGTTATTTTTTTATGTCTGTAATCGATATGCCATGGCTGATGATTTTGATTGAAGTAAGAAGAGAAAAGAATATTTCCCACAGAAATCTGCAGGGAGAGTAATGTTTGAATGTATACAAAGAATATAGAGTGATTGCAGTTATATGCCTGAGGAAATTCAGGAGTAGAGGGTATTGTAGTAGGTATTCCAATCACTGCAAAATAGTTTTAAGTTAAAAAACAAAGTTAAAATACCAAGCTTACATAATACAGAGTAGTTTTGAGTTGTTGAGGTCCCTACCCACTCACTTTTGTACTTCTGTTTCGTAAGTGTATCATGTCTTCTCCCATTGCTCATTGCAGATTGTGTGACAAAATAAATAAAAATTACTGTGTGAATTCCTAGTTATTTCCTCATATCTTCAGCTGATGAAGCTTTGTATATGTGATCAAATGTTATGGATATAGCATGAAAAATCCTGATTGTTTGTAGTAGGCTACACGGGTCATTAGGTCCGTCTGGTTCAGAAGGGTACACAGAACATTCATTTCATATCCTCACATCACCAGACAAAAAATATTTACAAGATGTTTAGGAAGTATAAGTCCTGAAATAGAATAGTATGAACTTCCCAGGAGGAAGATAAGGTCAAATGAATCAGCAGTATCTTTCTGCTATGGAAAGGGATAAGTGAAACTAATCTTTGAGGAAATAGGATTGTCATACGCTCCTTCCTATGAAATAGGTGACTAATTCTTCCCCTCCCCTCAAATCCAGTCTTCCTATTTACAAACTGGCAAAAGGTAGCTCCTTATTCTAAACCTGATGACCTAAGCGTGAACAAAATTGATCATCTCATATTGTATTCTATCCCATTTTTAGCATTGCTATCCTCCAGTGACATTGAAGCAGTTCCCCTTCTCCCCTAGGTTTCTTCACAAGTTTTCCAGAAGACAAGGGAGTAAATCCATCTTTGTTCTGGAATGTGCCCAGCACAAGCTTTGAACTATTTGATTTTTGCACAACATAAGAATGCAGCATAAATACGGTGAAAACATTGCAGTGTAGTCTTTTCAAACTGCCGTGACAATATTAGATACACAAGACTGTTACTGCAAAAAGGAACTGTCTATCAGCATACGCCAAGTTCATGTCTTTTCTACACTTTGGGGTGCTTTCAAGAAGACAGTCAAAAAAATCACTATGCAAAACCAAGAAAGGATTGTATTCCAGTAAATTAACTAGCACACTGTTTATCACAGAAAGCACCCATTACATCCCTTACCCTCATTTTTCCCCCTTTCATGATTAATGGCCCAGAAACATCTGTTACGTTTATGTTTTAAAAAAATCAAATATTTTAATAAATAAACCCATTTTGTGGGTTGCCTTTGAAATACCTGTTCAAGCTGCAACTTTCACTATTGGCTGACCATTTTTAATGAGGAAAATATGTAAGTGGTTGTTCATATTATTAAAACAGATCTTGGAATGCTTTCCTTCAATACTTGCCTGCTCTAGTTAGAAAGAAACAATTTTAAAAATTTATTGATTCAGCAGGAAGCCAGAGAAAACAAATCATGGTTTGGAATAATTGAATTTCTAAGGAAAAAATAAGTGTAAGTATAGCAGGCACTGGTTTAATGTGATTTCATGAAACTTCTCTTTTTTTTGCAATATATCCACAAACCAATCAGTTCAATAACATACACTTGAGGTTATCCCTTGACCCACTAAAATTAATGGGAGTTTTGCTAGTCACTTTAATGAGAACATGATGAGGCCTAATTTATTGTATCCAGGAAGTTGGTCCTTCATGAAAACAAAGTGGAAAAAGTGAGAAAGGTACGAAGAATTTATGCAACTGGACTTTGTCCAGGGTCCTGCAAAGAACTTATTGGTCTTATTATTTTGTTGTTGCCAAACCATCATTTTTTTCTTTTCATTCATCTTTTTTATCATATTTATTTTCTGTTGCTCCATATCTTTCCTGCCATTGTTATGTTTTAGTTATGATAGAATTCTCCTTTCCTACTCTCTAGGTTAGTAAAACTTAAAAGTTTCAGTGTTTATGACCCTAAATGTTTAATGAGATAGTAGTTCAGAAAATAAATATGCTTCACAGATACCGATTCTTTCCATTTAAAGATAACCATACTCCTCAAATATTAATTAATATTCATCAGACTCAAGAAGTCACTGACTCTAAGTTTCAATATTTTAAACTAGATGTCACTATGGTCAGATGGAATAGAATTCATTATGAGATTAAGATTGTGGGACTGAATGTCTGGATGTAGACATCTACAAGCATGCAAATTGTCAGGTCTTTCATTATATTCAATGGAGGTTTAGTCAATGCAGTTAATGGAGATTAGAGAGCAATTAATCTCATCTGAACATAAACAAATAAGGTGGGATTTGTTTGCTTAAATATTGCTGACTCGTGTCATTTCAAATACTGGAATGTATCTAGAATGTCTACACAAGGCTGACTGAGAAGTCACAATGTTATAGATGATCTGTACCTTCCTGGGGCAGCAGCTGGACACTGGGCTGGATGCAGATGCAGGACAAGATACCTCATAGTATCTGAAACAATTCCTGTATTGAACTGAATAACTCCCCAAACTTTGTTACTTTTATGGCCTAATTCTCCATTGACCATGATATAATTTCTGACACCTAGTTTAGGTGATGGACGCCTTCTGACACCCCTGTGGAGAAGAATTATTTTTGATACTGTCCTGACTATTCAGTCACTCTCTAAGTTACTGATTAGTAAGCTAAATCAGTAATTTGGGACGCAAACTAAGTATGTTGATTTTGTTATCAATGCTTCTGTTCAGAAAAAATAAATCAAACAGTGCGCAGGCAGCTCTGTAACCACACTGCTGAATCAGGGACTTGGACTGAAACTTCTCATAGATTTTAATATCTTAACTTTTACAAATTTTTGAAAGATTTAGGCAGTCAAAAGCCTTTGACTTTGTGAGTCTATGTCCTTAATGATACGCTAAATGCTTTATAGCATACATTTTCTAAGCCCGTGCTGTGAGAGGGATATCTGAATACACAGGTGCAAAGCACAGTGCTCTGGGACAGTCAGTTTACTCTGAATACACGCTTCCACAGCATGCAGTGAAGTCGTATTAAATCAGCATGTATGTTGAGCAGATAACTGCAGCACATTTTAACTCACTTGTCTCCATTTTTGAAGACTGCTATAACTATTAAGATATGATACATTAATGATACACCTTTTTATGAGTTTTAAGTATATATGTTTATCATTTAGCTGATTGCTATTCTATCTAAACTGTGGCTCAATAGTTCTGTTTTCCTTTTGTGACATTTTATCTTGTGAAGTTTTTCCTTTCAACTATTTTTAGGTGTATTTTTTTTTGTATCTCGTTTTTTTTCTCCCAACTTATTTGTTTTATTTGGTTTAAAGTTCTTCTGGTATAATTCCAGAGTAATTTTCTGGCTTCAGTGGAATTTCTCCAGATATATATTGATGATTAATCTGAAGGAAGATTTTGACCATAAGTCTCTTTCTCCTTTGTATTTTTAATATTTTGAACTTTCCACTATCTTACATTAGTCCTTCAGCAAGAGCTTCTTAAGCCCCAGGACAACCCTCAAAAGCAGTCTAAAAGCAGTGGTTTAGGCAAAAAGAATGCCTGACCTATTCTATAATGGGAGCATGCTATTTGCAGATAAGGAAGCATGAGTTATAAATTTCCTGCCGGCAGCTCATGATGCATTTGAGAGTTATATATTCACATTCTCTAGCCGGAAAGTGCCTCTTTTATACAGTGGAGAGGGAAAACAAACAATTAAACAAACGTTTTGCTTCCTATTAATAGGACATTTGAATGGGCTGCCACAGAACACGACAAAAGGGTAATCTGGCATTCTCTGATGATTCTCCGACTGTAGAAACGTAGTATGGGTATTTATTGGTTCAAACAGCTTTAAAATGGGTCTTTAATAAGAAAAATTATAGGTGGAAATCAGACTTCTGTTGAAAGTAGGAACGAGTACGGTGGGGGATGTTCCCTAGGGAGAAGTTGCTAGAAGATATGTGTCATTGTTAAGATGGCAAGGCTTCAGGTTATACATCTAACAAAATATCAAGCCATAGAAATTGCTTCTATGGCTCTTTTCAAAACCTACGTTTCTCACTCCTTAAATCTATTTATTCAAATAGGTCACTTGAAAGGCAAACTCCACATTTCCAAGGAAGATAGCACACAAAATTTCATTTAGTGCTTCTCTGATTCCAGTAAAAATAATACAGAACCATGTAGGAAATCAACATTCTTATTTCTTCATGTAATTACAGAAAAGCTTTATTTATAAGCAAGACATTTAGGTGTATTTTGAGAAGTGCTACTAATGTCAATTCTATCCATGTATAGCTTGGAAGCCCTTGAGGGGTTACATGGAAGTGGTCACGCAAGAAGAGCAGTATGCCATCATCATCTACAAAAAACAGAGGTCAAGTTATCTCAGACGGGATCTCCAGAAAAGAGTGCAAAGACCCAGGCTGTAGTAATGTCAGTTAGGAAAGAGTCCTATTTAACCATAATGCTCTGTAACTGTTCCAAGGACAAAGTTGTGTTTCGAAGTGAGTACCACCACACTGTTTAATCGTTTTCACTGGTGAAAAAGGAGGCGAAGAATGTCAATTCAAGCAAATACTGTATGCTGTAACTTAGACCACTGAGTTCTTTTTCCTTGAGCTACTGCAGCAACCTAAATTATATATTGGTTTTCTGTTCTACAAAAAAGGTAAACTGAAGAGACCAATGAATATTTTTAATCACTTTTATGGGTCAGGATAAAAGAGATTTAAAAGGCACTCAAAAGTGATTTTGTTTTGTTTTTCATATAGGAGTATACTCCCAGCTGAAAATTTGCTTAAAATAGATTAAGAGTAGGTATAGGCTCATTTCTTTCATAATCTTTTCCTGGAGTGGCCAGATAGAGATAAGTGAGTGATGATTTTTTAAGGTGGGTTGGCCTTTCAGAACGTGATCGCAAATTCATAAATGGCATCACTTTAAGTTCAGTTCCCATTTGTGTTGAAAAATAAATATGGATTCTTCAGCAGAATGATTCAAAAAGTTAAGATGAATTGACAATAGATTGCTCTAGTCTCTTTACATTTGAGTCAAAGGACTAGACCAAGTATTTCATCATTCCATTTTCCCCCTTCTTAGAATAATTATTTATATACTTCATTTTAAAAAAATTAATTGCTTTTTTCCTTTTTAAGATGTAAAATGGGATTTGAGGGGTTGGTGGGGGATGAAACTCTGCCATAATGGAATGTATACCGACATCCAAAAGACATTAAACATTAGTTGTCCTGCTGGAAACTATTACTACCATGCTGCTAAAAAAGAGAAGTCTAGTACCTCTGGATGGTGATATACTAAAGGATCCTATGAACTCATCCAACTTCAGATATGACTAAAGATTTAAACTGATGCAATTTACCTGTAACATTCTGAACCTTCAAAACCTGAGATAGCATCACATTTCTAACAAGAAAGTCTTTAAAGTTTATACTGTCCCAGAAAACATAAAAAATATACATAATAAGAAATCAAGCAGAGAAGAATATATGATTAGGTCCACTAATAAATAACCAGTAGCTGAAGAGCATGAGGAATTTTTTTCTGCCTGGGCAGTTCTAAGTAAGGTAGTACTGACTGATGTGATAAGCATAGGTTTATTAGAAGGACATATGCACAATTACAAGTTTTTTAGATAAGGAATGGAGTTTTCAGGAAGTTTGCACCATCTTCAGACTTCTTATAAAGAACTTAATCCAAAATCCACAAGGTAGGACAAGGTAGATCCTCACCTTTTGACACTGTGGAAACTGGAAGTAGATCTGGAAGCCTAAATGCCACCTTGTATTTTGTGCTGATAAAGTGTGGCTCAATTGCATTGCACGCTCTGTCTGAATAGGAAATTGCTCAGCACTAGAATTTAAGTTCTGCCAAAACAGACCACAGGTAGCTGTGGCCTCCTGTGAGCATTCAGGAGATTAGAATGCTCCCAGCAAGTACTGTGGTGAAGGTCAAACGCTCTCTGCAGACAGTACTGCACACAATCCCGAATGTCTCTCTGACATTCAGGGATTTGGCTTCAGCCTTGAATGTCACGAAAGAAACGACATGCAATACTCAGGCTGGAGCATGCCTCCTGCACCACTTCATCTTAAAATGTTTCTGGGAATTAGGCAGAGTTTGACATAATTTGTACAGAATCATTTATGACTCCCACAGAACACTAGTATGAAAGAAATGTTATCACAAAGCATTGACTTAACAAAAAATTAGGTTGATTTTTATCATCCACTTTATTTAAAAAGAGATGTATGAAGCCTTCTGTAGTAGTGTGTAAATCATGCTGTCCGCTGAATTCTTAAGCATAGCTCACCACGCTCCAAAGTTAAGAGCAAGGATGCAGAATCCAAATAGATGTAGTTACATGGGGAGTGCATGTTATTGTCTAGAATCTGTGGCTATGTCTGTGCTAATAATGAAACTGCACCATAAACTATTCTTCGGCCCTGCTGCCAGCTGCCTTGGCACAGCTTATTTCCGTACAGATAATTCTCTTTTGTCCCAAACAGTTGTAACTGCATCCAGATTGCTTGACAGGAAGAGTTCCTGGCCCATGCTAAGCATCAAACTGTGCCTGGGCATAGTCTCTGACTCTGAGTGCTAGTTGATCAGTCCAAAATTATTTCAGGGGCCATGCTAAGAATTTAACAATATGAATGACCACATATCAGTAGTCTGCAAGTCTGTGCACTGGCCCTGTTTAGTTTGCCAGAACACATGCATTCCATATTTTTTGATATCTGCCAGTGGTGTTGTATGTATTTGTATTGGGAATAATGGAAACAGCTAACATGATGGTACGGGTATCAGGATGAAGTGAATGGAATTGGCTTATGGTGAAACAGGAGTTGTGCAAAACTTGCGAAATTGGTGGAGGGTGAATTTTCTTCTTCATTAACCTTCAGGTTAAATACACAGAAGATGCTCCTGTTGTATGTGAAATTACTTTTAATATGTTTGCTATTCTGTGCTGTCTGGCACCAGATCTTTTAAGCTTAGCAGCCTGACATTACTTTTACCCTGTATGTGGATGAATACAAAAAACTTTTTAATACATTGAAGCAATCTATTATGTGTTTGTTCTGCTGTTGGGAAAAAAAATGTCCACAAAACAAGTGTATAAGAAATAAGATTCTTTCTGAAGCCACTTCAATATGATCAGCTTCCAACAAGTACTGAGGTCATTGAGCATTATACATGATGTTACACAACGGATGGCACTTCAGGTTATTAGCACAAAGTTGACAGTCAAACCTGATTGTGACATACAATATAAGTACTTCAGCCCGTCTACAGAACAGAAAAACGCTCTCACCCTATTGTGTATGAAGCACATAAACATATTCGTATACTTTGGACAGAGGGCATATTTAAACAGGGGCAAAACCTGCTTTGATACAATTGTCAAAAGGAAATACATGTGAAAATACATGTATGGCCATTATTATTCAACCAATCCTATTTTGCTTTAGGGTAAGCTGAGTAATAATATATATTGCGTATTGGGGAAAAGGAAACAAGTCCAGAAGTTGAGATATTTAATATTCAGAAAGAATGCATAATTGTACAAAGTACATAGAACTCCTGTCTTATTAATGTTAATACCAATAACATTAAATGCCAAAAATAAATATTTGCTAGGGCAATACTGTATAGAACTACTACACACTTCTTCCTTTAAATCATTTTAACTCTTTACTGCTGTAAAGACACAAGTAAAGCCTCTTCAGAAATGTTCAACAACTTACACAAAAGAAACCTGCAAGATTCTTACAAGTGAAACTCTGGTAAAAATATTACTAATTCCCAATAGACTTTGCAAGAAAGCCACTTTTTGGTTGGTTTGTTGTGGTTTTTTAGCATAACAAATACAGAAAAAAATTCAACTACTTTAAATAATATATGTTAAAATATATTGCTCAGTAAATCTGCTCACGTTCTTCTTTCAGACTGAACAAAGTTGTTTCTGCTACATGTAAGCTCAGTTACATGCTACTTGGGTATGTCTTCTCTCACACACATGTTTTAGTACAAGTTCAACCAATTCACAGTTGCTGTTTCAGTTTCAATAACATGAGCATAGCGTGTGAAAGTCAAATTCCTCAAGATACAAAGACCCTTTATAAATATTCCAATTTTCTGCGAAATAGTCTGGGTCTCAGTAACTAATAACATTTCAGCCTGTAGATTAATAGTTGACTGGATCTCCTAAGATGTTGATATACTGGAAAACTGTAACCTCTTCTCAGAATGGTACAGGCTATTAGCACATCCCCTGTTACTGTTTCTGTAATGTTTTACTCTACAGAACAGCATCTGTTTTGCTCTTAGCTCAACCAAGGTGAGAAAATCTACATCTTTGCCTCCATTGCTATTTCATCTTAAACAAAAACAGATTCCCAGTGTGGTGCCTGTAGCTGCCTGAAGATTCTACTGACAGCATTGCATCTAGAAATGACAACTGCTTATGCCTCAATGCTGTCTTACTCCATGAACATATCAGAGTGGACCAAATAATGAATAACACATTGGAGAACAGGGCAATATTGTTATTATTTTGTAATATTTCAGTCAAAAAGAAATTGACATGTAGGTTTATCCCAGAACATTGTCTTTAAATTTTATAACTAAAAGCTTTACCACCTTTCCAGATGGCTGACTGACTTTACCGTCTTTCCAGAAGGCTGACTCGATGCTAAGCAAAACGTGAATAACTGTCATGCATTTCCTTGTAATAAAAACTTTCAACAAGTTTTTTTAAACTGTTACTAAATATGTCTAGTCATTATCATACTCTATTTCTACATATTTCTGGACTCCTGTCTCACCTTGATGTCTGGAACTAAGCAAAAAACAGGTGAAATCCATGACTTGTATCCCTTGCTACTCTATCTTTCTTTGTGAGATAAAATTAGTCCCTACAATATAAAACAAGCTTAAGACTGTGAAACTGCTGAATTCCACTTAGGCATTTGTTAAACTGCCGTCTTAAGTTGTTATTTTATTTAAAATATCCATTACAATATTTTATCCTTATAGAAATCATTTTATGGTGAGTCAGCTACACAGTATGGATTTAGAGCAACTTCTAGTCCAAAGCACAGTCTGGACTTATTCATTGCTCTCATTCATAGGCGTAGCAGAGGTGTCACTAATGTGTCTAAATACACCATCTGATTCCACAGCTTAAACTAAAAACCTCTCACAAACAATTCTGTTTCCCTCATACTTTAAAGGAATTGATCATTTACAGAGCCATTCTACACATATGAATTATTGTAATAAAGTAGCAGTAAAGAAAACCCTGAAGTTTGCAGGAGCTGTACTCCCCCTGTCGCATGCAGCAGTTGGTGTTTTGCATCTACTAGTTTACTTCCCGCCGCATATGTTTCTTCCATTCCTTCTTCACTGACTGCTCTCCTTGGAAAAATTTGATTTCCAATCCAGAAACTAACATCACTGTGGTCTCCTAGCTGTCAGTGTGTAACATACTGGTTATCTGAGCATCTCTTCAGATGGGCTGTTCTAATAGGTGTTGATGTTGATCCTGTTTCATTCAACAACTTCTTGTTTCCCTGGAAGCAGCTTACATCTACTTGGGCAAATTCTGTCATCACTGCCATTTCATTTGCAAATGCCATCTGTCCTGGAACTCCCTCAGGAAACCATTTTTCTTATCTGGCTCATGAGAGACATCCACAGCATTTGTACTTTTCCAGCAAGGCTTTCTCGGAGTGCTACAAGTCATGTAAAATAGCCATCTCAATGTTGCAAATTAATGGATACCATTAAGTTACCAACTTCACAATTCCCTGTTCGCAATTATGCACATCATCTGTTCCACTGATCTTAAATATCTTGTTACGGTAGACTTAAAAACACTGAGCTTGCTTACTAAATATCTCCATTGCTCTGCCCCTGGAAAGTCTCTTTCTGAATGCTGAGCCAGATTCAAGCAGAAGGTGGTAGCTTTCCTTGTCTGTGTTTCTAGCAACATGGGTAAAGCCCTAAGAAACAGGTTATTCAGTGTGCTCAAATAGTAAAATAAATAGATTACTAATTGCCTAACAGTTGGTATGTACAAACATGGCTGGAGGGTTTGTTGCTTCCTGATCCCTGTGTTTGGTCAAAGAAGAGAATAGCTAGGCCAAAAGCTGATAAAATCTTATGTTCGTTTATCTTCCAGGAAAAGTTCCTCTGTCATCTTGAATAAAGTGTCACCAACTATGACAAAGGTGCTCACACTTTATTTCAGAAATATTTTTTTTTTCAAGCTTGTATCTTGAAGACAGCATAAAATAATATCATATAAGCAAAGCTGAATGATAAATATGTTTTTGGCAGTACTGTGCTGATCGTCACAGTTGCTTGCTGTTTCACAGACATTTCCATAGCAGCCGATTAGAAACAGGAAAAGGTACATTCGGATTCACTTACACACTGTGTCTGATAACATTAAGATTGATTTAGTTTAGCCCGGGATTTTGTAGCTAATGTTCACCACTGTGCCGTTATAGCACAGAGGCAGAAATCAGCTGACAACCAGTATACACATAAACAAAGACAACTAAGATAATGTCTTTATTTCAGTTGTATCAGAGTAATCTGTAATAGTACTTGCAAATGCAAAAAATCCTTCTCCAATCTCTGTTTAAAACTAGTGCTCAGCATCTGCTGGAAGGTTCAGGGATAACTTTTTCCTTTTCAAATAGTTAGTGCCAAATACTAGTGTCCAGAACAGCACAAGTCTAAATGACTGAAGATGAAAACTAGAACATTTTACTGATCTTCTGCTGTACATAAGTAATACCGACTTGTCCACATTTTTGCTCTTACACAGTCAGGATTTTCTGTCCAGGGGAGGAGATGACTGAAGGTACTGAGACGAACTTTTTCAAAGGAGAATAATGCAAATTTTGGAAAAATCTAAAGCAAATGAAGTTGTTTGGTTTGGCAGTAAGGAAAGGTCACAAATTACTTTGCAACCTCCAGATAATAGATTTAATCACTTATCGTTTTGTTGTTTCTGTGCTTGTAGTACCACCCTCTGTAAACAAAATGTCAAATCTCAACTCTAAAATTATACACACAGCATGAGTTATCAGAGCATGGTAAAAATATATTTACTTATGCTGTACTATGAATATACTAGACAAAATGATAGGACATTTGTCTGAATCCTACAATTGTGCCATTGATCCCATGGGCTTGCGTGCAGTGGATTAAGCTACTCGAGTGTGTTTTTGAGATTCAGTCTTTAGCACTGGAACAGGAATAAACATTTGGTTTGGCTCTGTGCCAAGTCACTAATCATCATATATACTAAATTTAAAAAAAAGTACATGAGCAGTATTTAGTTGAAAATTTCAACTTTTGAGTGTTCCCCTTTCTCTACAGGAGAAGACAAACGCACCCAAACAATTACAGATAACCAAGAATCTGATTTTTCTGTATGGACATCATAGAGGAGGGTACAGAATACACCAATGACTCATAACCACAAAGTCAGTGTTTTCAATAGAAAAAGGAAATTCAAAAGGTAGGTAATTGCCCTATATGACTTCGTACTGACCGACACATCCATACATGAGGAAGTTGTATTTTACTAACAACACAAGTCAAATAATCTGATTCATTTTTTGTCTGGTTTTTTTTTAGGTTATTCACTAATTCTTCTTCTTTTTCTATGTAAAATCATGCACATTTCAAAACCATAACTGTAATACAGTTTTACAAAACTGAGTCGAGTGCAGCAAATTTATCTATGTAGCTTAACATTGTCTGCTTAGCTCCACCAGCAGACTCCAACTTGACAGACTCTCAGACAGGGCTGATGTTAAAATGAAAGCACTGAGCATGCAGTAAATAAATAACCTCTAAGACGCCAATGACTAACAGTTTCAAAAGAGAACTAGACTTTAGAATACTGTCACCTATTTTTACATTTTTCTTCATTTTTTTTTGAGGAAAGGTGTGTATTTACTCCACAGCACCAGGTATGAACAAATAAAGCCCATATTTTTTCCTTTGGATAGTATTTCAGGTAAAGTATTTATTTAAATTCAAAATGGTCTATTTGTGTCAACACAGTAGTGATACTTATTCAGCAATTTTTCAAATCTTGTATACTTTCACTAATAAAGGAAATCCTTGATTCTAGTTCAATTCACAATAAATACATTTTTTCAAGAGAAATTTAAAAAGTATTTCTCCATATTTCCTTTGATTTTCAGCCTTGATCAATTTTCATTTGAAAAGGTAATTGTAAAGTCCCTTGAGTCTCAAAACCGACCCTGATTAGATATTCAACCAAAAAGATTTACTAAGGAATGCTATGAATGTGAATATCTTTCTTTCTGTAAAAATACATTGATTGTTCTAGTTGCAAATTGTAGAAAGTAAATAGAATCTCACTGTTTGTGTTTTACAGGGGGAGGGGGATTCTTTGAATGTTTTCTTTTTTTTTTTAACACTGAGTATATGTTTAAAAAATTCCTACAGGGAATAAATTAGGATTATGATTTTCAATATCATTAGAAATTTGGCATCATAGTGAGTAAAACACAGCCAAATATAATATGGACATCTCTAACCTGTTGAGAACATCAAATTTTGGTTATTTTGAATCTTCACCACCTAGCTGTGTTTAGCTTTGCTTTCCAGCTATGGGAACATAGCCTCGTGTAGTCACAGCTGCTAGTCAAGCTGGGAATCAATGGCCAGTCTCTAGACTAGGTGGTCCACTGGACTACTAGGCTTAAAGCATCACCATTTCTGAAATCAGTAAGTGATAAGAAAATAGTGTTTTATTCAAACACTTTCACATTCCAAGGTGGAAAAGCAACTACCTGTTTACAACTAGGTCATCTAAGGGGGTGGACTTCAGCACAAATTAGGCCAGGCACTCAAAAGCGCTGCTGCATATCTGGAATAAAATTTCTGAAATGCTTCACTGCCACACTTCTGTAAGCATTAAAATGAAGACAGAAGGGTTTGTTGATTGCTTTTATTTGTTTGAGGTTATTTTAATATTTGTAAAATTGCAAATAAAAAATCTTAATGTGAAAAAAAGAAAGGTGCTTTTTTTGTATGCTTGTTTATCAAGGTTCTTAAGAATAACATATCTTGATCAGCAACACATTTTTAAAAAATAATTTGTCCACCACAGTTATGTAAATATTTAGATAATACTTATTTTTGCAATTTAATTTTTGTTCTTTTCTAGCTACACATGACAGAAAAAATTTGCGCCATTGTTAAAAGGAACTCTAGTCATCCTCTTTAAGTAAAGCAAATTTCTATACATAGTCAAGTAGAGATTTCCTTGGAATACACCCAAAAATAATAAATAAGTTATTCATTAAAAAAATATTCTGAACACCAAAGAATGTCTGGCTGTCCAAAGACTGCTTAGTAATTTTTCTCATTTCATCTCCCTTCTGAAAGCTTTCTCTGTTCTTCGTATGGGATAAAGTTACAGTCCACAAGATAAAGAAATCTCTGTGTATTTATACAGTATTTTTCTTCTTTTTATGTCATGGAAACGAATAGCCATATTGTGTCTGCTTTCTGTGGGAATGCTTTAGAGGTGCAAAACTGCAGGGAATCCCCTTCTGCCCTGAAGTTCCTCCCTGCAGAAAATAGGACTGAACTGCCATGCTCCCAGCGGTCAAAGGCAGAGGACGACAGACGTTGCTGGCAGTGAGGCAGGCACGGAAAAGGGCATGCCCCTAAGCGGGGTGGAGCATCCCCAGGAACCAGCTCTCAGTTGTGGAGCTGTAGCTGAGAAAGCGTGTCTGTGCGTATTGTACAGATGGAGTCATCAATGTTAGCCAGCATACAGTGTGCAGTACCCTTTGAAGCTTTATTAAGTGTGCCCCAGCAGTCCTGTAGAGAAGTTAGGTCCAGCTTGCCACTGAGCTGGTGCAAAGTGGAACACAGTGCTTCCAGCCCTCCACTAGCTCTGCTGAAGCATCTGTCCTAAACTGACATAAGCTACATGTTCACTTTTTGCATGTGTGTCTGTGCGCTCACAGGTGTGCAAATGCAGACCTGTACCTGCCTTTAATTCTTGTCTCTTTCAGTTGTGTGCACACAAGGCATGCCAAAACACTGAATTATTATTAAAAAGAACTTTTTTTCTATCCAACATTCCTATTGCAGGAGATAAAAATGAACCAAGCCTGATATTGTACTTGTCTTTTCAAACAATTACCCAACTGAAACTTGTGATCAAGGAGAATTGACAGTACTAGTACCCCTCCACCTACTGCGTGTTTAGAAAGAAGTTCAGATCATACTCAGAGAGGGAGAAAAAGGTCACTGATTTCACTGCTCCAGAATTTTGCCTCTAGTTTTGAAATACACAGTTAAATTGAACACTTTTTTTTTTTGTTACAATCAATTTACTGTCAAATTTTCACTATATGCTGAACATTACTCTTAACGCTTTCATATAAAATTACTTTTACTGATTTCCTCACATATTCATGATTCGCCTTTCATGCATACCTCAATAAGCTTGGAATTGAGAGCTTCTTGTTTTCATGTTAGTTCACAGGATTTGCTTATCTCTCTCCTCATTTATGTTGCCCTAGGTCTGTAGGGAAAAACATTGTTAATACAAAATTTATCATGCAATATTTGTAGTAGCACCTCATTTTTAATCTTACTTTAATATGTTTAGTGTAATTCCAAGCAGCAAAAGTAATGAAGAATGACTGTCTTCAAACACAGATTTGCCTGAAGAAATGTTTGCTATGTCCAAGATGGGATTACATTAAAAATCTCATTTTGGATATATGTTTATATTTGTATTGTTTATATTATTCACATTATTTATAGTTATAGTTATATTTCTAGCATTTATACTTGTATTTAATACAAATCACCTTCACTTTCACTATCATTTCAGTTAATTGCAAACTGATTAAAGCAATGAATCAAAGTAAACATGGATATTCTGTACTCTGATTTGGAAAATAAAATCAACTTGGGTAGAAAATGGCCTAAACTGTTCAATTTAATTCCTTTATTCATTCAATACTTTAAACAATATATATTTTTAAGAGTAACAGCATACTTGGTACAAGTAGTTTTCAAGTGATCTGGAGATTTTTAAAAGTTTAAGGTATGTTTGTCAGTTTATTGTACATATTCTATTTATAACAAAAATTGCACACTTTGTTCTGTTATTTATTTTTCCCTGAGAGACATTCCTATATTCTTGTACTTTTCTTATCATGTTGGATGTTTTAAATGATGACATAAGTAACTGTTTAACATATTTAACATACTTTGTTGTCATTTCCTTTTTTTCTAAAGTACACTTATCTTCCTCGAGCAGAAGGAATAGAATGAATTTTGAATTCTTTCTATGTTCTTAAGAATGCATTTGTGTGGTACTTCAAATTTTGCCCAGAATGTGCGAGGTGGAAGGCAACAACAATCTTATTTCAAGCAAAATGTTGTGATTTGTCCCTTACCAATCCAAGATGATCTTGAGCAATTTAATCTAAATAGACTGCTACTTTCACACATGAGTGGGTAACAATTGCCTCTGAGGTGCAAATGTGATGAACCGTTGACCGTGTCATTCAAAGGGAAAAGAAGCCACAAAAGCCATAATACATTCAGTGAACATAAGGCTAAATTGTTATCTTCAGATAACAAGTTATTGAACTTTTTTTAATGTAAACTTTACGTACACTATGATCTTTTCTGTAAACCAGATAGCTACAAAGATAAAAAGGTAATTATTGGAAACCAATTGCAGTGAACTGCAAAACAAAAGTCATTCCTTTTTATGATGATAATTGAGCAGAGTGCTAGGCTTAGTGGGATAAAATGATTTCAAGCCTCTTAACATTGTGTTGATTAGGAGATTGAAAATGTGATGTCTTAATAAAGAGAAATGTACAGTTCTAAAAACACAGCTGCTTTTCTGCATTATTTTAAACACAGGTATTTTTTTTCTTTGTCTTTCACACAAACTGCAGTGCTTAGGGCCAAGTCCCACAATTGCAGGTTACTTTCCATGGGACCCTAATAATTGCCTGAGTACAGTTTTGTTAACTGTCCAGTGAACCAGACCATGTACTCTGCCAAGTTGAGCTTCCTTCAGTGGCCCACAGAGCAATAGCTACACCTCTTGTCGCCTTCTACTTTATTCCCATTTCTGCTCAGGCTCGTAAGGTAGCTTTGGAGCTCAGAAACGTCAATCATAAAATGACTTCAGTATTTAGATGGACAAAGTGACAGTTTCTCTGACTGAGTTCCAGGTGTAATGTTAGGCAAAGTATCTGAGACAAGAAAAAAGTGGAAACGTTGAATAAACAATGTTGGGTGGAGATGGTTCTTCTGTGCCCTAAAGTCATGGAGCATTTCTGGTCACTGACATCAAGAATGATGTCCTGTGAATGGTGACCTGAATCCCCATCCATATTATTGTCTTCTAATTCCTTTTCTCTGTCTCAGCTATGGGTATTCGCTCAGAAAGAAAACAGCAAATCTTATGGAGGTGACTTACTATATTTAATCATCATGATACAACATGTATAATTGACCCAACAGGAAATATTTCTATATTTATAACTGTTTTGAAAGCTTACCTGGAAACTGGATTTCCAGCTGCTGATGTATACAAGTGAAGGGAGATCAGCTTGGAAATACTTCTGAAGTGAGAAAACTATATACCTTTTGTTTCTGCTGTTTTATTTTGGTTCTTATCTTTCTGTCTGGAATTGGGTTGCCTACAGGCAATGGTCTGGAAATCTGGCTACAAAGGTTTTTCTTCCTATAGATTGTCCTTACGGGATTTCTGACCCAGATCCCATTTCATCCCTGCTTAAAAGCTACTTGCATGTGAGATGTGGAACACCAATGTCATAGAGGACAGTTCTGCACAGATGCGGGCTGTTGGTAATGATTCACTACAAAGCTTTCAGTAGTCACAGGTAAACTAAGAGAATTTTCTTTTTCCACTGCAGACACGGCCTTCTGCTTACACAAGTAGAAGCGCTTTTTTTCTCCTTTTCTTCTTAAAGATTTTGTTATGAAGAGAAAATATAATTTCCTGAATTGCAACAGTTATTGCCTGTCAGAGCACAAAAGGGGCAATTCTCTCTCCCCATCAAATGCAAGACATAACATGCAGCAGAAACATTGTGTTTTAGGTAAAAAAGGGAAGGACAGATGGTTGAACAGCATCCTTCATCCCTTTATCTGACTAGGGGCAAGGAACCTCAGACTTAATGCTATTCAAAACTATTGAGCCAAAAGAGATATGAATGAAAATGTTGATTTATTAAAAAAAAACCTGGCATAGAAATACACAAATCTCAGTAATTATTTTTCCTTGGGAGGTTTACTTAAGATTCCATTAAAGGTTTTGGTCAGAAATGAGAAAGGGAGAGAGGAACCCTCCAATAACTAGTTGCCTTGTGGTTAGGGAACTCACTTGAGATAAAAGACCTGACTTCATGTCTATAATAACCCATAAGATGCAGAGTTGTAAGCCTCATTATCTAAAAATGGAATGCAGTGCTCTTACTATTAGTTATTCTGTCAATGAATTCAGTTTTGAAAGGTCTCACTATAGTCCCATTTAGGAAGTACTGTCAAATCATAAACATTTTCCAAGAAAAGAGGAAAATATATGTTTTCCTGCTTGCCTTTTTTTTTTTTTTTTCATGACAGGCTATGTTTATTGGGTTTTGTCCCATTTCCGAGTCATGGGACTTTCCCTATATGTCTGTCATCTCATGCTGTACTACCTGATCTTCCATTAAACAAACACAACCTCTAACCTTTCTAGTTGCAAAGTTCACCTTCAAACTGTGAAGTGAAGGTATTTGGTTTTATCTGCAGTGTTTCATTTGGTCTGAAGCATGAAATGAATGCAAATTTTTTTTCATTTGTCAGTGTTGAATATTAATACTAATGCAATCCAAGTTTTAGTGTCAAGAGCCATTTCTATGCTGATCAAAGCCTTCAGGAGAAAAGACAGGAGGTCCTAGTGTGTGCTCTGTAACTCCTGTGAGTGCTCTTTGCCACCACAGTCTCTGGGAAGTAGAGAGTGGGAGAAAAAGAGAGTTTTAGAGGCAATAGTCCTCCACAGCTGTCTGAATAATAACTGAAGCTCTTGCCCAATGACATCTATCCAATTTTCTGGAGGTTCACAGCATACAGAATTCCATAGACATTACAATTGCATATCCAAGGACAGGAATAGTACAGTTTTGTTTCACACCTTTACTGATGTGATTGAAATTTAGTGCAAATTCTTTCAGATAAATTGCAATCTCAGAATGGGACACCTGAAGTTAACTATATAAATATCAGAAACCTGCCGCCTATTTGTCTTCCATGAAATGACTGAGCAAAGCAGTAAAGAGTCATGGGTTTACTTCCACTAAGACTACAAAGAAAATGCAATGACAACCGCAATATCTAGAAAAAAAGAATCCATTTATCCTAAAAGAAGTTGGATTTGTCCTCCATTCTGCCAGAATGTGCTTTACTGCCAAAAGCAACTGAAATAAAAAATGTGCCAGGAGACAGGTGTTCCTAGTGATGTTAAAATAAAATACATAAGTAAATAGCTATAATGACACAACTCCATATCAATAACCGCAGTCTTGAATTAGAATAGAAGCTCTGGAGGCAGGAGAGAATAAGGTTATGTGGGGGTTTTTTACTCTTTTATTTTTTTTTTACATATCACACCAGATTCTAGTTAGAGAAGACATTATATATATTTTACATTTAGGAATTCCAACACTTTGAAAAGATGATGTTCTTGTCAGGATGTTTTAATATGTTTAATTCCTGATTGGAAAATAAAAATCATTTTACTCAATTATTCTCCAGTGTAAAAAAAACCCACCCCAAAACAGCTTTTCTTGAGAATTAAGCAAGAATTTATATCTGTGTAACAGACTAGTAAATGGTACACCTATTAAATTTGTGAAGGGTTTTGGGGGATAGTTATTTGCTGTTTTTCAGTGAATGATGAATCCCAAGAGAAAGGAAACTTTAACTCAAGTAAAGTTTATTTACTTTATTTAATCTGAAGTTATGCCTAAATACATTGCGGTGGGAATTTTCCTCTTTTGTGCTGTAATATAAAGAGGTTTGGAAACAGCTACACCAGATTTCTACTGTATGTGAAAGTTACCCATTACTATTAGGATGAAGGAAGTGCAAGCATTTCCATTTAACATTTTCATTTTCCAGTCCATTCCATTCTACTCTACACACCCACCTTCCTACATACCTACAGTGGGTATGTAAACTCTTTGTACTCACTGAATTTGGGATAACTCTATTTCTTTGGGTGAGAACTTCAGCTGTTTAAAATCCGAGTTGCTCTACAGAACTGGATAAAACAATTCTGATTAATGTTCCTAGCTAAGGATCTCATCCTTTTTCCTTCATTCTAGTATTAGCCGTATTAGCAATGAACCCTCAGCTCTGTGTTTTGCTGATACTCTTAAAAGAAAATGTTGTTATGGACCTATTCCTTCAGTTCTACCCCACCATGATAATTTATTTCAGGTTAGAACCTGGCCTAATGCTTCCTGTGACAGGATATCAGGTTTCAATCCCTTGTCACCAGAGCTATGCCAGATGGCTTTTCCAACTCAGTTTTAAAGGCTAATAAGTTCAAGTTCCTTGCTAAAGTAAAAATAAGACAAGAAATCTGGGAGGGCAGGCAGTTCAAGAAAGAACTAAGTGCTGGCATGTTCCATAACCTCTATTTTTAATAACTGAAAAAAACCCTCAAAACACACAACACCCTCCCTCATCACCACCACTAGATATATGTAAGTAAAAGTCTGAAGAAATATTTTAATGGGAAATTATGCCAATATATTCACAATGTGTGGAGCTTTCCAATCAATTTTTTTTCCTGGTCAAAAATGTCAAAGTCGACAAAAAAAGATGTATGGACAATTTCTTCCTTCAAAAACCTGTGAAAGAAGTAGGCCTTATGAGTGATAACCACATTTGCTATGCTCTTTACTGAAACATTTGCATCTAATTCCTGATAAATATGCTAAATAGTTATGTTTTACATATATTTTTATTAAAAAAATAAATGAAGAATAATGCAAAACCAAAATCAAAACACTAACAGCCTTTGCTGTCCCCCAGGAGCAACATTAGAGATGTTATCCTCTAAGTACTCTCTCCAAAATACTTGGCAAGTTGTTCTAAGAATTTGGATTACAATTATTGAAAAAATACAGTCAGGGCACAGAAGGGAAAGCCCTGAGTTACTCCACGAGGGAAAATGAAGAAGGAGCAGAGGGTGCATGGGTAGAAGTCCCAGGTGAGGCTGGTGAGGGTGACTACGGCCTGCTGGTGCACTCTGGGAGCACAGAGCACATCTACATTGCTTGGTGCTTTCCAGGGATGCTCATCAGGTGTGTAGCTCTGATAATCAGCAGGGTGGTGAATCTTTCCCTGAGTTTGGAGTCCAACATTTGTTTTGCTTGGGACCCAGGCTGTTCTTGCTTTCTGACTGCTGGGGGAAAAGGTTTGGGTGATGAAGCTTTAGGCAAAAATATGAAAAATGGGGTGGATCTTCAGGGACTGTGCGAAATCCAACAGGTAAGTAACTGGGTAAATAAGCTCTAATTTATAACGATCTCAAGCCTAGCAGAGGTCAATTTTGCCTGTTTAATGTGAAGAAGGATACACTTGCCTCTTAGAAACTTAGAAAGTTGCTTGACAAGAAAACAGGGTGAGAGGGAAGGACCTGTCTAGCTGTGACAATAAGGGGTGGACACATTCATTTTTAAGACTTCTTTAATCAGCAGAGCAAAGCATCTAGATTTGCTACTTAATTACCCTTTTTCAGTTAGTGTTACATTTTATATTTTTTCAGACTACTAAAATTTTATTTTATTAATTGGAGGCATCTGATCGAGTGTACCCTCAGCAAGTTTGCAGATGACACCAAGCTGAGTGGTACAGTCGAGACACCAGAAGGACGGGATGCCATCCAGAGGGACCTGGACAAGCTGGAGAGGTG
>Ga0065711_1000777_pt1 | contig 55442 bp, 30 predicted proteins | sample Hoacrofraction12_FD_59098 | JGI IMG/M metagenome (GOLD analysis project Ga0065711, IMG submission 59098) | Hoatzin crop microbial communities from Cojedes, Venezuela - Epithelial fraction 12 v2 (version 2) | ecosystem: Host-associated > Birds > Digestive system > Esophagus > Crop | place... | reverse complement strand
TGTTCAGCCTGGAGAAGAGAACGCTCCAGGGTGACCTTAGAGCAGCCTTCCAGTACCTGAAGGGGCCTACAGGAAGGATGGAGAGGGGCTTTTCACGAGGGTGGGTAGTGACAGGGCAACGGGGAATGGCTGTAAACTAAAGGAGGGCAGATTTAGATTAGATATTAGGAAGAAATTCTTCACCATGAGGGTGGTGAAACACTGGCCCAGGTTGCCCAGAGAAGCTGTGGCTGCCCCCTCCCTGGCACTGTTCAAGGCCAGGCTGGATGGAGCTCTGAGCAACCTGGTCTAGTGGAAGATGTCGCTGCTCATGGCAGGGGGGCTAGAACCAGATGATCTTTAAGGTCCCTTCCAACCCTTACCATTCTATGACTGAGCAATTCAAGTACTAACATTGCCAGGAAAGTCTGCAGCCCAGCTGAACTGTACATTTGAATCTCACCAGTTTGCCTTCCCTTATTTAAATGCTAAGGAGGAAATCCTGCTGCAGGAAAAGCATCTACAATCCCCATCGCTCTTGGTGAATGGTGCCTACACATCCTCAGGGCTTCTTTAGCCACTGTCTCTGAGATCAGGCAAATAGTGCATCAGAATTTTGGGACTGCTGAGTCTGGAGTTTGGAGTGGTGACACCAGGACAGTTATGAGATTATTTATGACATGATGACAGAGAAATATGAAGTAAGAAGTTAAAAATAGCTTGTGCAATAGCTAAAGCACAACCATTTTAAATGCATGAGGTTCCTGCCTCCCCAAGAAACGTCTGCTGCACTCTGCTATGCCCGTGCATTCACTTCACATAACACCAAGGGCAGCACTTGGATCACTGACATTTGTGCAGGGATACCTCAGCCTATTTGCTACAGCATCTGTCCCCTGGAATCAGCTCTCAGTTACCACAAAACACAGATACACAACAGGGGCAGCAATAAGAAAGTTTGTGAAAGTGGCTTCATTTTGATTCATTTCACAGGATGTTTTTAGAACTCTTTCAGGGGCAGTTGAATTATGGGCAACATTTATACAACTTTTTGCATAAATAATCAGCCAAGATTTAATTTCCAGCACCAGTGAAATATCCATTGCTTCATTGATGTTATTTATTGCTTGATCCTCGGTATCTTTATCCACACACCCCACATCAAACTGGGGAGGGCTGATGTAGAGAAGAGATCTTCAAGCATTTGTTGAACTCTCTTTGTCCTAACTTACATAAGTTAAATGTTAAAGTTAACCATCTTCCCTGAATATTCCTCAGCTCCTTAGATGATCACCATCTCCATCTGAGATTGCCACCCCTCCCTCCGCATGTCCCGTACACACCCACACCCACCCACCCCTACAACAAGGGCTATGGTCAAAGACATGAGAAAATGTACTTTTTCAGCCTTATTTCTGGAACGATCAGCTGGCAAAGACAAACAGTTTAGTGTCAGGAGACCAGTTTTGCCATAGATAACCACATCATTCAAGGAAGAAACAGTCTTCTGAAACATCAATGCTCGAGCAAACAGCAGCCACTTTAATAGGAGCTGAATAGAATAACAAATTCTCCAACCTGCTTCAACAAGTAGACAGGAAAAAAAATCCCTCTCTCCATCTCCATTCTCCTTCCCCTCTCCATACTTTTGATTTCCCCAAATGTTGTCAAAAGGAATAACAGATCAATCTTGCTTGTCTCAGTTTTCAAGCCCAAGCTTTATCTAGCTGCCTAGAATTAGACAAATCATCTGACCCCAGCAGTTTACTCCAGCATTTTCCTGACAAAAATATATAGTCACAGAAACCTATTAGATTGCTTCGTTCTTTCCTCCCAATATGTGGCTTCTGTAGAAGATGGTGTGCTGATCTCATTGCCTTGCGAAGTACAAATTGATATACAGAATAAGGCTAGCAGATGTAATGGCATCTCTGCAAAATAAAGACAACTCCTTTGCTTTTCATCGACAGCGTTCCTTTGTTACCATAAAAGCCTGCACTGCCAACATTTACATGTGATCTAACTCCCGATCAAGCCTGTCTTAGATTCCCTGGCTGTTTTAATTACTAGTGACCAGAGGAAAGGAAAGCGCAGGATGGGCAAGTTGTCCTTCAGTAGCAATCACATACCAGAAATAGAGATTCTTTCTTTCTTTCTCTCCCATAGAAGAAAAGGGATTTGCTGGGCTGGATTTTCATCTCCTTTCCCTTTTCATTCAGAGTGACAGTTATTTGATTCTGTATGGCATGTCAACAGCTTGGATAAACTATAGCTAGGGCTATATTTATGGCAGGAACATCTCGTGAAAAGCGTAGGTTAGAGACTTACTGGATAAACTATTATAAACTGTTCCATTTTCTTTATGTCCTTAGCAGTAATGTTTATTTTAGCTATTTTAGCTTGAGGGGGGTCCTTCTTTTTGCTTTTATATGCATCTGATTGCAAGTCCTCAGGAAAAGTTCTTGATTAAGAATCCATACACTAGATCATTCAGTCTCTGCCCACATATGGAAAGACCCTGTTATACTCATGTCATGGTTTAAGCTGGCAGCCGGCTTCTAGGACCTGGCAGCCACTCATCCCCCTCTCCCCTTCCTCCCCAGCGGAATGGGGAGGGGAAACAAACGACAGGGGAAACTCGTGGGTTGAGAAAAAGACAGTTTAATAAGGCAACAAAGGAAATACTAATATTAATTATAATAATGAATATGCAAAACAAAGTATATACAATACAATTTTTCTTACCTCCCGATGACCAATTCAAAATCAGTCCCCAAAGCAGTGATTGTAGAACCGCAAACTTGGGAATTTTGCGAATTTCATGAAACTTCCCAAAAAGACCATACTCCCAGAAAAGTTCGAACTCCTGAAGAAAAGAGGATTCGAACTCACAGAAATGAGAGAAAAGATAGTGTCCTGCCCCCTGGCCAGCCCCCATTCATAAGCTGAGCATGACGTCCATGGTATGGAATACTTCCGCTGACCAGCCTGGCTATCTGGCAATGCTCCCTCCCAGCTCCTGCACACCTGCTCATTAGCTGAATATCAGAAACTGGAAAAACTCCTTAATTTCATAGCAACAACTGAAAACTTCAGTGTTATCAGCATTCTTCTCTTACTAAATTCAAAACACAGCAGCTACTGGGAGGAAAACAAACTCTATCCCAACCGAAACCAGGACAACTCATCAGAGGCTAGCTCATTCTTCCATATCTGTTGAGATTATTAACAATACACCAAACTCTATGCCAGTTCAAAGACAGCTCAAATGCTACAGCTGTAGTGTATGGATAGATAAAAAAATGATTACAAGAGAAATACAATAATTTTCCATTAGCTGATGAATTTTATACAACCTCAAATACCTCCAGGAAATGTCACTTGGTCAATACATACCTCCAAGCATTAGATAGCTCATATCAGCTCCAGTTCTACATATTACACTACAGCTGTCCCTAGTACCTCCAGTAACTACCACCCATTTTCTTGTACTTTTGCACGACTACTCGATGCCGTATTCTCCTTACCTAAACACTCAATTATCGTCACACCAGCTTAGAGTTCTTCTACATACGTGCCTGGTCTAAGCACTCCTTGGACAGATATCAGATGGGGAAGCAGGACTATGTCATCTACACTTTCATCCAAGTGTAGATGACGTGTTCCCTTCTCCTGCCAGAAGTACAGACAAAATAGAAAATGTCGGAGTTGTCCATCCCTGTGTACCTTTCCTAGACTGAAACATATCTTGTCATTTCATTCATTCAATAAAATCATTGCTTCAAATAAAATATCCTTCAGTTTTTGAAGTGAACTTCACACTAGACTGACAGACCAGCAGACAGACTCCTTTTCCCTGTATCCAGAAAACAGACAGAAATGGAAGTGGTATCACATCACCTACTGCCTTTCAGCCCTTGCTGAACAAGACCATCTTCATTACATTTCCCAGACCACCATCACTACATTTCCAGGCTTATCACTTTAGTTATTTGCTTTGTTGGTGAGACTAAGCCTAAACGAATGCCATGAATTCTATTCTTTAGACACTTCTCTGCCAGGAACATGAAGAGAACTCACTTTCCCAGAACGACACAAGACAACAATCACTGTTGGAAGCAAATTTAGAAGGGAAAGATGTTACGGACCATCGGCAGTCTCCTGAGCCATCCCTGTGAAGATTTCTTTGTAGAAGAAACAATGGATGAAACACAGAAACAGGTAAGGACTGTAGCTGTCAGATTGAGAAGATGCAGATGAGGACCAGGGCTTTCTCCTTTTACAGGTGAGGGCATGCAGACTGAAGGAGTTTTGAATATATGTTTTGGAAAAGACAGAACTATTGATCTGTATTGAAAGCGGGGGGAATGCTGATGGGAAAGGAAAGGGTGGCTAGAAATAAAACAGTAATTCTGTTTTCAGTCAAGAAGAAAAAAGAGAAAATGTCTGTCCCTATTCTATTCAGCAAATCAAAGACTTAGTGGTTTATAATCAGAATAATAGACCTAGCTTCTAATCTGCCCAGTTCCTCACTTGCTTTAAGTCTACACCTGATCTGCCAGCAGCAGAAATGAAAATGATTGGTCTGTGACTTTGTTGGCATACTAAATGCTAGTGTGTACAGATGAGGATTTTTCTTATCATTGGCTACCTCAAATCATACCAGCTATATATATGACTATAAACACTGACATTTTTGTTGTTCTTTGTCCGCTGCTTGGAACCTCTGGCTGCCTGCAAGGGATTGTGAGGAAAATGAGAGGGGCTGTGTCGCTTGGTGAGAGAGGGGGAGGTAGACCAGTGCAGACACAACCTCACCATCTGATACTGCTGGTGCTTCTCAAAAAAAACCAAAACAAAATATAACTGCAATAACAACAGAGAGATACAATTGTTTCGAGCCTTTTATTTCCCTCATTCATTTTTTATTCTTTTTCTTTATGTTTGGCAGCTGTGAATAATTCTGTACCCTGGAACTGTTCTACAGACTATTAATGTCTGTGACCTTTTACATCAACAACAGCTCTGCTTTCCAGTCATTTCTTGAAGTGCTACCTAATATGAATTTAACATGACTGAGGCAGCCTCCTACACACAGACACACACACGCTCACCTTCTTCTGAGACATGCAGAAGCGTGCTTCATGCTATCCCAGCACAAAAGAAACTTCACTTCGTCAGAGACGTGTATGCCTTGTAAATAACTACGTTTCATGACAATGGGGAACAACCACCTATATTACCACCTTCTTAGGTTCCCCTGAGGAAATAAAAGGACTGATACTACAGTGGGACGATTTCATTATATAAGAAAATAAGACCTTATTAAGTCTGAGCCATCATGGGGTTCTCCTTTGAGTTAGCTCTGCTGTTGCTTTTCATTTTTTAGAGAGTGTAAAGAACCCATATGTGATCAAACAGATGTCAAGAGCATTCTCCAACTCTGTGATCAAATGCATGCATACATCAAGAGTGTCTCTTGTTTGTTTTAGATTCATTTAATCAAAAATGTTAATAGAATAGACTGGAGTCTAGTTATCAGCAGCACAGTGCTGCTGCAACAGTCTCCCATGATGGAAGCAAATGGCAGGTATCCTATTACAAAACAGATGGATAAAGCCGGCAACAGATACGCAGGATAACAGGGCTTAAGAAACAGATGCCCTTTAAGCCCATGTATAATTTCAAGGTATACCTTTCCTCACTTAGGAGCCAAAGATTGGTCAAAAGAGTTTGCAGAAGGTTTTCAGGGTGTTTTTTTTTTAAAGAGGTTAAACGAATTGCCTAAACAGGTCAAGAATTACCTACCTTAACTCCTGACTATGATTTATAGTTTTTAGAAGTCAAAAGTATGTTCCTAAATGTTGTTATGGCAGTGAAATTTAGAAGTGAGATGCTAAAAGAAGCTGTAGAGTCATACTGGACTATGTCTAAAATGTCTAAAACCAGATGTGAACATTGTAGAGCAGTAAGTGCCTGTGTAAGCTTCCTTTGGAAAAAAAACTACAGATTTAGAGATTCCAGAGTTTTCTTCTTGTATCTGACTTAGCTATGTTCCTTGCCAGCTGCTATCGGGCATCAGCTTCTTTGACAAAAATTTTGTGTCTCTATTTCTCTTGGTTCAGGCTTCCCTTTTTTTCCAGTCACACAGACCAATGAGCAAGACCTTCTGGACAATTTCCTCTGAAATCCATTTGTCAGGAAAAAATTAGTTTCTGACAACACACAATATTTCAAGAAATTTGTCTTTCTCATAGTATATATCAAAAATTCATTAAAATCTGTTCAATTAAATTCTTTTTAGATGAATCCCTTCACATTCTCTGATGGGAAGCTGACAATTTGTAAGGCAAATGAAGATAAATAATCTTCTGGCCTGGTTTGTGTTTATATTTTTGTTGGAAAAATCCCTCATCAAACACACCTGTAACAAACTTGCTGTCTGGTCAGGGACCTACAGTAATAGGGAAAGCAGACCTGATGTCATCCTGGAAAAAAAAGAAATTGCTCCTTCCTATAATAAAGTCTTTTTAAGCTGGGACTAATGGAGGGAACATTGTGAATGCAGGGCAATATTTTAGGATTCCTGAGAACTCCTGACTTGCTGGGAAGGAGTAATCCACTCAGAAATCCATCTTCTGAAGTGGAAGATGACTGTAATTTCTCATACTGTGTATATGCTACCTTGCACAATGATGATACTTCATTTGGAAATTATTATAACACAAGTTGTGAATAATCTAACCCAGCACTGTTGTTTTTAAAAAACCTCACCTCCTTCCAATCACTTACTGCAGAGTACCCTTCACTTTGAAGTTAGTGATTTGAGACCAGCCCAGATAAGGAGCTACTCCTAACTAATAGCTGCTTGACAGTCACTTTTCAACTCCTGGGGAACAAATACCAGAATTATTGAAATCACCACCATAAACAGTTGCTGTTCTGTCATGTTATACCTGACAGGAAAAGGCCTGAATACCTCTGAAAGCTGGTACCTCGGAAATATCAATCCATCCATATGGCTTGGTGTACACTGGTTTGGCAGAGCAATGTGGGGATATTCGCACATCTGCTGTCTCTTTTATACTTGTTTTAGAGACAGAAGCACAGCTCTCTGTTGATGTATGCATGAGAACGAACACACTGCTAAAAAAAAGGAACCTTAGAAAAATGTAGATTTGTTTTGCTATATCCAGTATGTTCTTGTCTCTTATCGAAAAAGCCCATCTGGTCTAAAAACATATAGCACCTGTGTAAATTTTTATGTATTGAAGCTTGAATTGCTAAATATTCTTTGTAAAAATACGACGTGGATACTAAGGAGAATTTTTTTTTTTATGTTTGCAAATTGATGTACCTCTGACTTTACTGGACACGCATTTTCTGGATTCTTCACTGAAAGGATTTTCACTCAAAGTTGGGCATGCTGGACAGAGGAGAGAAATAAAAAGGATCAAAAAATGGACAAAGGACTCTCTGGCACATTTCGCCTACCTCACTGATAGTTTTCCTTACAACAGTGTAAGCTGAGCTCCTCCAGCTGTTTTCTGATGGAGGAAAACATTATTCTCCATCTATCCAAAAGATAGCTGAGTCACAGAACAAATAAAGAATTTAAATACTGCAGAAGCAGTCTACATCTCAGATACACACCAGCAAATCCCAGTTAGTGAGGATGTTAAATAAGATTTTTTTTCTGTCCCAACCAAGTGCTATGTCTCTTGCTCTTTTCACTGCTGTACTTTCAAATGTCAGAGAACTGTAGCAGAACATTGGTATCTAACATCCTACTTCTAATTTTCAGAATAAAAGAATGGGAGAGAATGAACAGAGAGAATTGATTAAAGCGTGGGAGAGAATGAACGGGTGCTCTTGAGGTCACTGGCACAACATCCTGGGCTGCAGAAACAAACTCAATCCACACTCATTTACTACCCTAAAATATGTCATTATACCAGGACACTAATGAAAATGCGCCTGTTTCCTAGCTGGCTTACATGCAGTTTATGATTCAATTATCTGTTTTCAAAACATAGCATGAAATGCTACTGTGATGTATATGACTTGTTTTCTACTTTCTCAAAGCAAAGAATAAAATCCACTTTGTGTTTTAATGATTATTATGCAATTGCGTTAAAAAAAAAGACATAAAGCCTGTGAAGTCTGAGGTCTGCCAGGGTACATGAAGGTACTGCCCTTATTTGGGAATGATCTCAGGCTCCTACGTTAAACTCTGCCCATGGAGGGCCTGGGATTCTCTACAGATATCTGCCAAATGTTAAGACGATCATCCAGGCTTCTACAGTCAGAAAACACACCGGAGCGCTCCAAAGAAGGGACGAGGAGACCCTTCTTACATGGACTTACAGACCTTCTGCTGTTGTTCTGATGGGGAACTAACTAATTGCTGTTTTTCTCTATTTCTAGCAGAAAGCTTTCAATTAACTCATGAGGTAATCCTGTGCGAGGTCAAGTAAGGCAACAGTAAATGGAAGACCTAGATAAAGGGTAGAAGAGCAAGGGTAAAAGTCATCTTAGTATCCTGCTCATCTGAGCTATTTCAATGCTGCACTAGGAGGTAAAAGTCATCTTAGTATCCTGTTCATCTGAGCTATTTCAATGCTGCACTAGGACTGAAATAAATCAACTTAATCACTCTGCTTACTATCATTGCAATTAATCATTGGATTTTTAAGGCAGCATCACTTTGTTACTTACTATTTTTGTGATTCTTCACCTTGCTGGTTTACTGATGTGTTATAAATTAAACACAGATTGGGGGGCTGCCTGTTCCTAAAGGTTCTTTATTATGCAATTCTTCATAATTTCAAGTTTTGAAACACAAAGTACATGTTAAAATCCAATTAGAATGACAAACAGATTATGAGAAAATCTAATGGCATAAACTAAATTTGAAAGCTTAAACAATTTCCAATTTACAGTTATATTGTATAATCTAATGCAGCTCACCTTACCAAATGGCACCATTAGCGTTTAAACTTCAGAAGAACACCTTATGCAGTGAAAGGATATTGATTACTATCTGCTACTGGGAGGAAAATTAAAGCCAAGAAAGGTGTGATAGTTCTGGTCGAGGTGTGCTCGCAATCGCCTTGACCCACACTGAGGGAAGAAGAATGTCATCTCTGTGTGGTGGGAGCTGTTCTCTCACTGGTAATGTATGTGCAAAACACAACGATCTCAGATTCCTCTGTAAAGGCACCTGTAGATCCATTACAGAGAAGCAAATATGTGGCACCATTTTATCTCCTTGTTCATCTCTAACCAGACTTTCCAGACTCAACAGGACAAGCTAGGGAAGTCTTCTTGGGTGCAGGTATCAGATCAGAAAAGGGAGACATGTTGATTTGCTATGTCAAGAAGTCAAAAGACTTTTCACTTCAAGAGATATTTCAGAAAAGGAACTAAGAGAGGTGATATAGGAGAGTTTAAGTGTAAAGGTAAGAACAAGGGAACCAGGAAAAGTTGTAATGATTGCATTAAAATAGAGGCATAAACCTGTAAAGTGAGTGTTGAGCGTGAGTTTAGTGCATAAAATAATACAGTATTTAATCATCTGGGCAAAACTGGGAAAGAGGGAGGAGAAGCAAAGAACTGAATAAACACAGAGAGGAGGACTGAAACGTAAAAGGGACAGGGACTGGGAGGGAATGAATGCTGAAAAACAATGCTCAAGAGAAGCAACCAAGGACTGCACTGCTGAGGTCAGACTGGCAGACATACGAATTTAGCATGGTCTGAGGTTTTATTCTGCTGCTGTGCTGCTGTAATTAGAATCAGCTCTTTTTAACAATTATGCTGCCACAGCTGTGGCTAAACATAAATCCCTACAACTTAAGCAGATGCATCATGATGTGTTCATGAAGCAAAGGACAGTTATAGGAGTTTTTAAGCTTTGAGGACACCTTTCAAAGCACCTTTGCTCAGAGGTCAGTACCAGCGATGAATAAACCTGGCCAGGTTTAGGTACAAGTTCCTAACTTTGATGGAGACCAGAAAAATAAGGCTATGCATTTTAATGTTGTAGGTCCTGTGAATGCTCTTACAGCTCCTGTTCACCCACTTTCAAAAGGTTGTCTTGATGGCAGAAACTTTTAAACATGCACAGATCAAGTTCAGAATTAATTTCTAATCTTTAACACATATTTGAGCAGAAGCTGAGAAATTTAAGAAAGATCCTTTATTTTTTTGCTTCAAAAATATTACATTTCAGAATTAAAGCTAACTGACACTGAGGTAGATTATATAATGCTGCTCTTCCAAAAGGGAAAGAATATAAAAGTATCAAGAAGTCAAATAGGAAGAAATTATCTTAAAAAAGAAAAAAAATGCAAAGGAGACAGAGGTACTTATTTACTTGTTCCCTTAGCATAGCAATACTGCATAAATATCCTGCAGGACAGTATGCAAACTTCTGCACATTAAACTTTGACTCTCCAAACTTCTCAACTAATTGCTTAAAGGCAATGACCCTAGCAGCCAGCTGAGACTGAACATCTGGAAGGTGAATGCTTGATGCACAGGTGGATCCTGAAGCCATGGCTGCAGGATGTTGTAGAAACGACAGATGAGATTTTCATGCTCTGCTTCCACAACACTCATTCCTGCCCTTTGAGGGGCTGCGGTGTTAGCAGATGATAAAGGTTGTGCCTGAATGCCTTTGGTTTGTGAATGAGGACTTCTAGATCTATACTGGACCATTAGAACAGATTGCAGATACAGTCATGTGCTTTTTCTAGAGTAAACCAGAGGCAATAGAAATCCCATGGACACTTTTTACACAGAATTTAAATCTAAACTGGCATTTAGGAAACATATAATAAAACTGAAGCATGCTTTCCCTTTCTGGGACTCTTACTCAAACTGTAAACTATTTTTATGAAAATCTCACAGCCATAATGCAATCTGGCACGACTGAGAGGCTTAGCACATAGAAATGCTTGAGCTGCATTGCACAACTGCACTGTCTTTGGAGAGCTGTGTGCAGGCTCAGAATTTAAACAGTTAGAGGTGTCAAACAATCTGATGCATTGTTCAAGTGTGTGTACAGGAGTGTTTGTGCCCACATAAGTGTGTGCATCCTTAGAAAAGTTGTGGACTTTGCACAGTGGGATTATTGTGCTTTGGAAATAGAAAAGCTGTACAAGGGAGTTCCTGCCCAAACCATGTTTGCTACATGAAGAATCAAACGCATCTGCCATTCATTTCCTAACAGTAACTGTAAGAAAAACACTGAAATAACTGAAAAATGTACTCATTGCTGTGCTAAGACCCTCTAAGTTAAAGATGACCTTCTTGGCATAACAACAATGCAAAATACCCGACTCATCCCTCATACACAATGCGTGTTTGAGTCCATGTCCCATCTGTCCTGGTCACTCTGCTTCATTTCTTCCTCAGCATGACAAATGAGGAAGATAAAACATACCATGAAACACGTGTAACAAAACCAAAGTGATTTTGGAGATGGGTTATTTTTGTGTTTCTCCTGTGCTTTCTTTTATTTTTTTCAGAAATTATGCATAACTAGTGTGGAGATGAGCATGCAGATTCTTTTGGTTTTGTTTTTTATTTTTAATCACTGCTTCCTTTATCAGAATCTACTGTATACTTTCTCTCCTGCTCATATACTTTGGTTCTGTCACAAAGCCCTTGCGGAGAACTGTGAATAACTGCAACAAACAAGTCAGTAAAATGGTGGCTGCCATACACTGGAGAGCCTGCTGTCTTGCCTAGTAATTATGCGAAGGACAATCTGAAGAATCTTGAAGGCAGATGAAAATGAGTGTACGTCCCAGACTCGCCTGTTCACATACTGGACGCATTTCTGCATGTTTGCACTACTGAAGTCTGTCATCTGTAGAACACACACAAGTCAGAAACTCATAAATGTCACCTGCCAAGTTCCAGATCCAAGAACACAAAGTCTTGGAAATAAAATCTGAGATGTTCAAAATGATTTTGTGATTAACTTTTATAAAAGATGAGTTTGGAACAACTGATTTATTTAAGGTAGGCAGAATATGTCATTACTGTATTTCACTGTATGTGAAATCCTGGGAACGTGACTCTAACATACCTGTGTGCAAGAGAATTTCTGTGTAAATCTGCTTGTTTAGTACTGTTCTGGTTATTTTCACATCTCTGTAGGTAATGTCTGAATACGGCTGAACCTGAACGTGATAACAGTTAAACAACATCCTGTAGGTATAGAGTCATATCTGTGTGCAAGTATGCGAGAGGCTTATACAGATGTGTGCCTATGAGGATCATTCTTTATACACCTCTGTTGTCAGAGGTCAGGATAGCTTATTTTGCACACAGTTATTTGACAGCGCTTCCAGCAACAGAGCTTCTACAGCTCTGATCCTCTGCAGCAGCTTTTCTCACAGGTCACACGTATGCTGCAGCTGCTTAGTTTAAGCTATCCAAACAGATGCTATTCATGTTTAGTGGATTTTTCTGTTCCTGTTCTGCACCCTGTAGCCTTCAAAATTATACCCTTAGGTTCTAGTTGCAGAAATCAGGGGATTTATGAGAAGCAATTTTTCTTCTGCCTGTTTGTATCCCTTGTAGTATATAACAGACAAGGCACTTGATGGCCTACTAGGAGGTTGGCATAAGCAAGGGAAGAGAGGGCTGCCAGTCATTTGGTCTCAAATGAGCACTTGAATTCCTTCACTGCACAAGGAGAAAACTAGAATTTTGTACAAAAGATCTCAAAAATATGACCCGGAGCTTCAACAGATTAGATCTCCCACATTCTGTAAAGAATCACAGGGTTTGCTTTTACGTGTTAGGTTTTGTGTTTCTGACAGGGCTAGAAAGTGTAGTGCATATATTAGGGAGCTCTCAACCTGTGCTTGTTTTTTAGTGAACATCTGATTAAACTACTGGGAAAGCCAGGGTGAAATGATTAATAAAGCTACTTAGTACTGCCAGCTTTCATAGTAAGGTAAGGGAATTCCAAGCAACAATGAAGTAAATGAAGTGGAAGAATGATAATATACAAATAGCAAATATAGCTGACAGTACGTATTCACTCAAGTATTCAAGGTACTTTAAAGGTGACTTTTGCACTGTTGATTAGCAAAGTTAAATGTTTGATTGACAGACTGATGTTTTTTTGAATCTTTTGACAGCTGAAAAGTCTCAGGGCATTTGTTTAAGTTTCCAGAAAGGTAAAACCTTTATGATACAAATCACAGCCACTTCACAATCTCATTCTACAGAGGAGTCAGTTAAAGAGTACAGAGCATATCAACATTTCACTCTCCTTATTTCAAAGTTTAGAGTCATCAGGTCAGTTACAAAGGCCAAGTCTCAGCACAAGGTAATAGCTCTGAATGATCTCCTCATGTGTGATCATTATGACAGTGCAGTGATATCTTTCAAAAGGAAGTCGCACACTGATGTCTCCTAGCACATCTCTCCTTGTAATGAATTTCACCGTTGATGCTTATGGTCTTGTTTTGAATGTTAAAACTCATTATCCAAAGGAATGTAACACACACTAAGTGAGTTTTAGATATCTGCAACACTACTGCTCATGTTTGGAAAAATTCTTCTCTCTGCCCTCAGTATGAAAAGCTGAATGAATTTACACCTTTCAAATGAGATTGATGGCCTTAATACTGCATTTTGGATCTTCTTTTCCCAGCAGAAAGTTTGGCCTTTAATCTTCAGTGTTGAATTACTCCAGATTTGATCCAAATACGATCTCCTGCGTGCTGCTTTGAGTTTACCTTTGTTTTGCAGCAGATCTCTTTCTACATTATCTTTGTGTGAGTCATTATTAGATTAGTGCCATTTTCTGGGTTTTAGAAGAAAACCCCTAGAAAGTTTAACTGCCCTTGTAACTTCCAAATGAAATAAAGAACAGCCTGCCTATTATCTTTGTATCAACTATTCTCTGGCATGATGTTATCTCATGCTGCTACTTGAAAGCGGGTATTTGCATTATTTCGAAGTCTACTCCTTTCTCAGGCCCAAACAGAAGATCTATACCTCTCAAGCATCCAGTAAACGTGTGTAGGATATAAGAAGTACTCCAAATTGTGAAATATTTTCAATAAACTAAGGTTTCGTGTGTAGGTTTTTGATGTGATGGACAGGTTTGGTGTTTTGACCTGCTCGGTTGATATCTCTGAATATGGGTGGATGTGCTCTTCTGAGTATTTCTGAAAATGCCCAGAGCTACTCGGCTTGCTGCCGCCTCACAACTGGTGGTACAACCACACATCAGCTTTTTCCCTAACCCAATGTCAGCCAGTATAGTCCTGGACAAATATCAAATCTATCTGCTTATCTATCTATCTATCTATCTATCTATTGTTAAATGGTTTTTACCCTAAACCTCTTAATATTAACAGCGTTGGTCTGGGCAACAACAACAAGCTGTTAGGCTGATAGCTCTGAGGGGGAGGTGTCCATCGCCGTCTCGGGCTGGGGAGACCAAGCTCAGCTGTCACTTGTGCAACACATCTCACTGCAGCCTGATTTACCCTTCTTCCCTTTCTGACAAACAGGATTTCACTTCTTAGAGAAGACAAAACAATGCATGTTTTAAAGGAACATATATGTTATTGCATATACTAGTCAGAACCCTTTGCAATCAGCCTGACCAATGAGTTTGGGCTGAGGTAGGCCAGCTGATGCTCTAATGCAGTCTGCATAAAACTTCTGAATTTCCTTTCAGAGAACAGAGGGTATTTGGACGCAAGATACATGATCCATAATGTGATGAAAATGTGGCATCCCACAAGAGTAAATTCAAAGAAAGATGTACCTGGGTTTCTAAAAAAAATTTTTATATCTCTTCTTCATTTGTGGCACAAATTGTGCATGTTCTATACCCAAAGCACCACAAGTCTTTTATTGGCCTTGCATGCAGCAACGCTGGGTCCCAAGAGCCTCAGAAATCTACTCGAGGACTACCAAGCCTGCCAAAATCTGTGGAGTGACGTGCTATTTAATTTGCCAGGTGTAGATAAAGGGCCTTCTCCCTGGAGTCCCTCTCCTACGCAGAGCGTTGCTGAGCCCTGTCCCAGCGCAGCGTGCAAATTATAGCGTTCAGCAGGGGCCGAGCAGCAATGGGGCAAGGCAGAGCAGTTTGGCAGAATGCTGAACCACCCAGGCAGGACACCTTCTGATAAAGTATCTAAATCACAGCAATTTGTGAGCCCAGCAGAGCCCAGATGAATGGCAGGTGTGAGATTGATAGAAACTCCTTGTAATTGTGCAGCAACAAGCCCTGTGGAGAACACAGCTGTGAAGAGGGAAAAGAGGAGGGCAATGAGAGAAAGAATAAAAGCTGTATGAAGAACAGTTGTGTCCCTCATCATAGGAACAGTAAGGAAGTGGAGCACAGAATAGAAAGGATTCTCTCTTTCAACAAGGATTTATTCTTCTTTAAAATTTTGTTATACTCCTCCCTGGAAGCCTTTCTCCCCACTTTCTTTAAACTACAATTAGGGAATTGGTCTTTCCACTGGCATATTTGCAGGCAAATCAAGTCAAGCTGCTGCCTAGATCAGCCCCTGGCTGTGTCTCCAGCACCAATACTACTGACAAAGTAACCAAACAATTCTGGAATGCAATTTCCTTTTTGCAGCAAATCCCTTCCTTCCCCTCCTCTTCGTCTTTTCACTGCTTCACATGACTCACTGCACAAAGGAAAAAGAAGCATAAGAACAGTGAATTTCATTTGTGCCTGTTTGGTAGTCTCGATAAGGCTGGCAATCCCTAGTTGTAGCAGTCACAGCTTAGAGTTTTCAGGGTGGAATGGCCTACTTTTCTCAACTCCTTGTTATGAATTTTGTTTGGAAATATTCCCAAAAGAATCTGGTAACACAGGACTAAATGTGCCATGTTCACTATTTGACCTAAGGCAGTCTGACATCTGAGAAAGCACCCCAATACCATTGCAGAGTGCCACTGGAATAAAAAAGGATCCTCACACAGACAGAAAGGCCACACACATATTTCTGATTTGGGGGCTGAGGCCATATTTTGTATAAAATCTTTCCAAACATACAGCAAGACAATTGGAAACTGCAGGTAAAGAAATGCGAAAAAGGAAGAGACATAACTTACCGTGAAGAACGCATCCCTCTGTGTCTTTATACTCTTCCCATGGATCTGTTAGCTGGTGTTCAGGACTACTCTGTCTTTATCATTTGCAGAATAACCTCAGTAAGATCTCAGAGGGACTAACACAGGCAGGATATCTGGTAAAACATCATCCATCCATCCTAAGTTGAAGAAAAAGGAAAAAGGTAAGTTGGAGTTTATAGCTCAAATATAAAACCAGTTAAAATAGCAAATAGCAGACAAAAGAACTTGTGAAAGAAGGAAAGGAAACTGCATAGGATTTTGTGGCCATCAGCTGAAGCACCATTTCACATTCACCCAGAACGTCCAGGGCAGTGGACTACATTTCATTTCAAGCTGTAGATATGATTCATTACTACTGAGAGAGAACAGACATAGTTTTGTTGCCTCTCTGGTAGGACAGGTTCAATCACGTAAGTGAGGCTGATAAAGAACTCTCCTGGAGAGCAGTGACTCCCAACCGCTGGACCAGGTTGTTGCTCCTTGCTAAAAAGACAGACAATGAGTTGATTTAGATTAGGAACTTGCTTTTGCTCTGACTTTCCAGGGCCTCTATTTATAGAGGAAATTTGGACCCTCTTCTCTCCTCTATGTAACCTAAAAAGTTTCCAGCCTTCAATACCACTGTTCATAGTTTGTGTGTGTAAGAAGAAGGGGTGGAGATGGAAGAATGAAATAGCCTTTCTCTCCAATATCTTGCAAGCTTATTCAAATAAGATCACAGGAACAGCAAGAAACATCTTGAAAATATGTATGCCATTAAAAGAACCCCCAGGTTTCGTTATGCAGTCTACATGTGAGTCAGCACCATTTCCTTTTGATAATTTCCCTGCTATCTGAAAAAAACCAACTGTATTATCTTGCATAAAATAACATGAAATATAATAGATTTTGTCCAGTAAACATGCAGAACAAAAGCCTCTTTGCAACAGCACCACTGTTTTCCAAGCCTGAAACACAGCTGAAGGTTCTTTATCATTCTATCTTGTAGTGTTTGCAGCTGTGAGAAGCGTAACCTAGATAATAAGGATGTGATAATGTTACAGAAACCTGCTGATGGAAGAGCAGCTCCTCTGACAGCTAATTTATTCCACGGGGCTCAGTCATTATTCCTTATTTCTCTGCTGCAAGACTTCTTAACCACTGTACCACAGTTTGCCAATTAAAATAAACTGATTAATAAAAGTCAAACATTTCACTTGGCATAACAGCAAAAAATTCCAAACAGATTCTGGGATGCTGTTTATTTCAACATGTAGTTCACAATTTCACTTGTATCTTCTGAAATTCAGCTCTCATAAGCAGTATTTCTGTATTTCCTGCTGCATCGTATTCTCCTCCATCTATGCACAGATGAGTAACCACACCTGATGTTTATACAACTCTCTGAGTAACATTTCTCTGTAAGGGAATGCTCAGATTTTGTTAATGCCTCTGAACAGCATAAGGAAAAGTTCTCCCCTCCTCAGGTACTCGCTAAAATGGCACATAAAAAAGTTTACAGATATGCTTTCACCAGCAAGAAACACGTGTCTGCTACGCAGCTAGGCTTTCTCCCTGTCAAACTACAACAAAACAATTTGCAGGCTATTTTAAAATACTAGGGCAATTAAATCAGGGTGGAAAATACCTTTTCCATCTTGCATAAAAGTTAAAGTTTTGAAATTTTTTTCAATCCTGAAACATGCCAAAACACGAGTACCTGAACAATTGTTTGAACTCCATACACAAAGATAAGAAAATATGTTTCTGGGTCAATCAATCAGAGTATTTTGTACTCCTTATGTTTGTGTTTTTCTTTCCTACTTTTGATGAGCTTTGTCTTGGTTTTTTAACTATAACTGGCTGGCATCCCATAATTAATGGAAACTTCAGATCTGAAACACAGAAATATTTGGTTTAGAAAGTATCCAAACTATGTTTTCAATAAAATTTTATCAGGAATGTAAGTGGAAAAAAACCCAAACCAGACAAAACAAAAGGTCTCTTCGAAAAGTTACAAGTTCAAAAAAATATCCCAAATCCTAGAATTTGACAGTTAACAAAAGAGGTTACCCTAAAAATCTCCATATCAACACCACATCTAAGAAAAGCTTTTGTTCTTCCATCAGTTTCTCACTGATAAGGGCTGTCACATTGTTACTGACCCATCTTAGAAATATAGCATGAGCTAACCCCGGGTATGGGATGTATTACACTCAGACCTAATCTCCAGTGTAATTCCTCACAAAGCAGCTGTCCAGAAAACAGACGTCTCCCCAGGATCCTTCCTCAGGCAGCAATGTGTTTTCCTTTGCTGGGGCAGAGCTTTCCAGGGCTGTAATTCTCTCCAGCTCTTGTTCCTTGCCTACCAGCCCCTTGAGGACTGTTGCTCACCCTAACAGATATGCACTGCTCCTGCTGCTGACTACAGCAGCAACTTTTTTGAATAAGACAAGACAGCTCAGGTTTCCAAACTAAGAAATCATGTGCATGTGGAGGAGCTCAAATCCTCATCCATCCACCAGAGACGTAACACCCCCTGACTTGGTGGAGAGAGTGACACAGGTACCTGGGCTCTTTTCCATGTCCAGGACAAAATCAAGCCTAGAAAAATGAGGAACTATTTATGTCTCTCTGTTTATGGACAGAAAGCTCTGAGAACATTTCTTTCTGCTTCTTTTGCATTAATAAAAGGCCTGTTATAACTGTGCTTGGGAGGAAGTTAAATGAGGGGGAATAATAGATGTAAAGAATCATATTGGCACTGCAATGTAATATATATACACGAATCAAGGCTTTGGGTTTGCTTTTATAGCATCCTTACTTCTGTGCTTCACGGTATTTTGGTGCTAAATACCACTCCTTTGTCATTATGACAGTGCGTGCCAGCTGCTGATTGATTTGGGGCTGAAAGCTACTTACACAAGAAATACTCTTCCTTATGAAAGAGCTCTTAACAGCGTATTCACTAAATAATACCTGGTAAGAAGCTCTTTCCAGATGCAAAATGCGGTTCCAGTAGGGGTTAAAAATATTCAGCAAGTTGCCATTTCTCTTTCTAGCATCTACATAAAAATAAGAAAATTAATATATTCTACCCAGAATTACTACCGTGTAGATGATCCATTATCACTTTAGCAGCAATCACAGAGAAAATGAACGGTGCCATTTAATGAGTAACATTTATGGCTTCTTGCAGCTCCAGATTACTTCTTGGAGGCATCTCAAGAAGATAGAGACCGAGACTGAGCTTTCAATTGAAAGAACTTGACTAGTCAAAGTGGAAGTGGAGATGGCTACAAGCAAGACAGGAATGTTAAAGTCTTCCTAACCTGCTGGAGAATATCTGTGGAATGGGTATGTACAATTCAGTGCTCAAGGCAGAAATACTCACGTGTGACACCTTCAGATAAGTAAGTCACAGTGGTCCAGACTGAAGACCAGAAGTCTTTCTTCCCTATGGCCTAAACTGGTTTGTTACTGAATCACAGAATCACAGAATCACAGAATGGTAAGGGTTGGAAGGGACCTCTGTGGGTCATCTAGTCCAACCCTCCTGCCGAAGCAGGGTCACCTACAGTAGGCTGCAGAGGACCTTGTCCAGGCGGTTCTTGAATATCTCCAGAGAAGGAGACTCCACAACCTCACTGGGCATCCTGTTCCAGTGCTCCATCACCCTCAGAGTGAATAAATTCTTCCTCATGTTCAGATGGAACTTCCTGTGCTTCAGTTTGTGCCCATTGCCCCTTGAAAGAGATTTGCAAGTCACTGCTGGTTACATGTACACTTCAGAAGAATCACAGATCGGACAGGTTTTGAGATCGAGCACTGAACAGATTAGACCATCCTCCACACAAGTCAACAGAGCTCTGCCAGACAGTCAGTGTAAGGTTGTGTCAAAGGTTTTCCCACCTTCTGAGGGCATCTAAACTCCCTTGCAGGAAGATTAATCTTGTTGACAGGCAAAGGCTGTGACTGCAAAACAACTGACAATTTAACTTCCCAGGTTGTGATCCTTCTGAGGATCACAAAGCCCAGGAGAGGAAATCATGTTTAGAAAGTTGTTCAATAGTGGCCTGAATCAGAAATACTTCTGCAAATCAAGAGCTGATGGCCTCAGACTCTGGAGAAGTCTTAAAGGTGAGTTTCTAGTCATACTACCACTTGCTGACATTGATGCAACAGAAAATTATTTACGTAAATAGTGTATGAGATTAATATACTCAAGTGCCTTTGTTGCATCTGTGGAAATCCTGATGTCATCAGAAGAGTTGGAATGTCCAAATGTATATTTTCCAGGATTTTTCAGGCAGCAAGTATTCTTCTAACACCTGACACCATTTGCAGCAGGCCTCATGACTCACCTTCTGGCTAACTTCTTAAGGTCGTGTCTTGACACTACACTTCATTTGGTGTCTGTGCTAAAATAGCCTTCCACCGGAGCTCAGCAGGAGCCACACAGCCTGGATCACAGCATCTTGGTGGGGTCCTGCAAGAAGTATGAGAGCATCTGCCTTTTTAATCAGGGCCTCAATCACTAGCAACTAAACAAGCAAAACAGACAGAAAGGAAACAAAAAACTGAAGCTAGAGGGCAACCTGCAAAAATCAAACTGAAGCTTCAGAGACACAGCTGGAAAAAAGAAGGGACAAATTTATTTTGGAAATCATTCTGGCATCACACTGTATGAAGCACCGTCAGTTTCTTACCTTGGGGTCCCACAATACTAGGACTTTGGTGCTTTTAATTTTCAGTTAGTAGTATTAGTATTTTTCATTGATTTCTCTGGTACAGTCTCAGGGACAAAGACCGTGCCACTCTCATTGAAGTTCATTATACGCATCTCTCTTCATGGTAGTTCGCTTTAACAGACGGGGAATTGTGAGCTGCTCTGACTTATCCCCAGGGATACACAGCAGTGGATGGAAATAACACCCAAGCTTCATAATAGTTCTCAGTACAATTACTTTGTGCTTGAGGTAATGCAAGAATCAATAAAATGTGGGGATGGCGCATGAAAACCTCTCTTTTGTTTGCTCATATCAGTCCTTTTGGAATTTCAGTCCACTGAGAAGGCAGAAATAATTGAGGGAAGCCATGTGAAGCCTAAACTGAAAAAAAAAAAATTTTGCAGTTTGGCACAGCAGTACCAAGCTTCTGAGAGAAACAAAATATCTAAACCAGTCTAGTTGGGAGCCACATATTCCAAACAATTATGAGCAAATACAGGGGTCCAAACATTCATAATTAACTCCCATTATTAACCAAACATTTTAAGTCTTGCTTCATACTTTCTCTGAGACTAAAATCCAACTTCAATGGGTAGGAAAAAATCCACTAGTTTTGCTATGAAAACGACAAAATTTTCTTACTTTCTCTAAGACAAAAACATTTAATTTTGAAAAAAGAACCTGGCAAGCACAAAGTTTCCCCTTGCATCAACTCCACAAAGCTTTTCAATTTTGCAGGTTGAGAAGTTAGGACTTGCAAAGAGGAAATGGGTCCAGTGCTCAATAAAGACTGCTTTAGATATTCTTGGTTTTGGATCTTCTGCTGCTACAAGGACTCAAACAAACCTGTGACAAACACACTTGGCCTTATGATTTAAAAAGAGGAAGAATTTTTAAGCAGAATTTCTTAACCTTTTCCTTGTAAGAAACATGACAAAAGAGCACAGCTCCCTTTTTGCAGAAGCACTGTGCAAGATGAATAGTCTGTATTCTTTGTAAAGCTGGAATATATGTTTGATGACATGTTCTGTCAATAGAGTGAGATGATGGTTTAAACTAAAACTGGTGTTCAAGGGGAAGTTCCGTCCCATCTCAATTAGCTGTCACATGCTAGCTGAAAACCAGTCCTACAACATGACGAGAAAATATTAATCTTCAGTTGAATCACCTCCTGGGATCCTCTGCAGCAGGGCCCAGCTAGTAGCACTGTCTCAGAGGGGGCAGATGTGAGTGAGATCAACACAACCCTCCAGATCCAAAGAAAGCCTCTCCACATCACCAGAGTGCTGTGTATGGGGTCATGAGATGAACATTATGGGTATTAAATCTATCAGTCTAACTTAAATCCCTGTATTTCTGTTTACCAGTGCTAGCTTGGTCCTCCCTTCACAGAAATACAGCTTACCCCATGTTTAACCTGGGAAGCATTCAAACTGCAACATCAATTCCTTTCACATCACTGCAGAGGGAAAAAATGATCCACAGTCTTACGCAGTTCTCGCCCTCAACTTCTTTGCCACAACTCTGAGGAAAGAAAACCTTAAATAAATGTCTGTGCTTGGTGCTGGTAGATGTTTTCATTCTTTGCTCTCTCGCAAGGGTGAATAACAGGAACTGTGACCTCGGAGAGCAAGCAGGGAAGCTGGTTACTCTGCTGAGAGAGTTCCTCTGCTCCCTGAAGAAGGCAGGCATATATTTTCTTGGGTTTGGCTGAGACACCATGTCAGCTGCCACTCTCTTTTTGTTGGCCCAGCACCTCCATCAGTTATTCTGCTATCAGAAACAGCTCCTGAGGAGAAGACTTGCTATTACATACACTGAGGGGCTGTAATTTCCCCTGAATTTGATGATTACAGGGCTTCAATGTTTCTGAAAATATATGTATTTTGCCAAATCTTGCCTAACAAAATTTCTTTGAAGGTTAACTGAGATTTCATACCAAACTGAACTGTCCTACTTTTTTTTTTCCTTTTGTAAGGCAGTTTTAGGTTGGGTCTTTGACATTCAACCACAATGACTCTTTAAATTATGGTCTTAAATTTGTAGTACTCCTGTAACAGAAAATTTGCAAAATGTAATATACAAAGCAGAATGGCATGTTTACAGTTATGGTTGAAAACTTGGAATAAAACAAAAATATTCTGAACTGGGAAAGCAAAATCAGAATTCTAAGGTGCATCTCCGTATCTCTCTAACCACTTTTGGGCATGGTAATAAAGGCTGATGTAGTCTTTGATATTCAAGGCTTCTCCCCAGTGAAATAAAGCAGAAAATTCATGACATTTTGATAATTAACTCGAACACTCATTTAATAATATGAGTAACCTAAACATAAGCATGTTATTAATATTCTCTAAGCATTCAATATATGAAAATGACTGAAAGTGTTTCTGAGAATGCTTTAAATGCAAAGGTTAGTTTGTTAGAGCCTAGATACTTAGACTGTATTATACACCTTTTCCTGATTTATTCTGTATTAAATACCAAGGTCCAGAAAACCCCAATCCAGGCAGGAATCTGAGCATTGTGACTAGCAGCAACATTATGATCCCCTTCAAGAAACAACACTGTATTTGGACAAACCGTAAGAGACTATATGACTGTAGGAACAGCTTTTTATCAATACATATTTTTTCATAGGAACTTCAGTTTACCTGTTTTCAGTTAGCTTGTTTATTTTACCATGCATACTAATTTAAAATTGCGGTTTAGACACACTTAAATAGCATTTGCTAATTAGTAAATTAGAACCTGGCAAATCACTGTTTTATACACACAGTGTGAACACTTAGCTCAATTCTTCCAACAGCATTATTTAGCTCGGGAGATCTGAAAAACCACAGTACGCAAACCTCCCTTCACAGCATATTTGGGGTGGGGAGTTGCTTGGTTGGTCCGTTGTTTCTACAATTGAATAAGCCACTTTTTGCTCAAGTCAAAATTATCAGGAGAAAAATATTTTCCTATTTGAAAAATCCAGTAAAAAATTTTGACAGATAACGTGATACATCCAGGAACATTCAGACGTCCGTAGAGAAAGACAGAGAGGCAGACTGATCAGCCTTGGCCTAGCTGATGCTGCCTCGGCTGTAAGTCACTGTACCACACTGAAACACAGTGATGAATCTAGGCCAGGAATTTTCTGCCATTGCTTTGTCCTTAAATACAAATACTACTTGCCTTTACAAATATGGTCAGTGTTTCCGTTTTCAGTGCATTGTGTTTAATAAATGCTAGGCTCAAACAGGCACTAAATTCAGAATTGTCTTTCCACCCTGTTATGACATACATATCTAAAAAATGTAAGTAGTGCAGGAAGAATGTCTTTTTTAGCTTTTTACTTATGCCCATAGGAAGTGGGAATAAGGTAGAACCAAATCACATTTGTCCCCCATATATTATGGACATATCCATAAAGAACAGAAAGTTTCCTAAGTTTATTTTAGACTTCTAAGGTCAACATGAGTGGGGTCTGAACCTGCGGTTGCAGGAAGAATCTGTTATAGGTCTTGGACGTGAAAGCCAGTCGATTGCTATCCCAATGTTTCAGCGTGTGTTATGACTTGTGTGTTGCACCTCACTGTAGGGAGGGAGTTACCTGTGAGAAACATCCCTGACCTCCTACACGGGAGACAAAGGTACTTTTACTGAGCAGTGCTCAGGGCAGCAAAAGCACTGGTACTTCCCGCATAAACAGTGGGTCTCAGCAGCAGGCCAGCTTTGAGCAACCTCACACCGCCCTGTGTGATACCCAAGCCTGGAGAACAACGCACCATGTGCTGTGTGTACCCGGATGAATCTCTCTCTAGATTTCACCACTTGCAACAAATAGATGCCCATCGACTAGAATGGCCTCTTTGGCATCTAACTCAGGTGTGGACTTCTACGTTGCGGATATCAGCAGTCAGGGGTGATGAACCCACCAAGCGTGTGCCTACACTCCAGCCACAGCACCGCTCACAGCCTGCCTGGGAGGACGCATGCCAGCTCCACTCAGTGCTTGCTGGTGACTTCCCCCAGGGAGCAAGTTCACCTCACTCAGCTCCTGCCCATGTACAACAGCTGGACACAGCTCCAGAAGAGTCTTTAGGGCCCCACTATTATGGATATGGCCAGGGCACAGTCCCTGGCCTTAAGGGCTTGGTGTGCAGTCAGGCACTGCTGCTGTCAGTGCATACACTGTGAGGCTTGAGCCGGTGTCTTCACCCCTAAAGATACACCTTCAGCTGTTGATCAGAAAAAACACTGGGAATGGGAACAGTGATTTCATGGAAGACCATCCCTATGCCTCATTCTGGAATAAAAATAGTTGCTTTAAATATCTCTTCAGTTTGAAAATGCAGTATTTTATCCATCCACAACCCAAAATCTTGTTTCCAGTTATATCTATATTGAAGACAGGGAGAAGGAGTATTCCAAAGTCCAGTATTATTTCTTTACTTTTTCCAATGACTTCTGCAACTGCCATCCTGTATCTTTTTGAAGGATAATGGCAAATACAGGGAAATATTCCTAAGAGCTGTGTGACAATTTAAGACATCACATCTGCTTGCAAGATGGCTACTAGTTTTTTACAGTCTCAGGCATACCAAATGTGAGCCAATCATTTCATTTCATAATTGCTCGCATGTTACTCACACATGGAGAAGTTCTCTCAAGAGAATCCACTGAGCTTTTAGTTCTAAAACACACAAGATACAGGACTCAGATTTAGCCTCAAGCCCTTTCCCTCAATGGTTGTCAAAATAAAGTATAAAGAAATTCCTCCTGAAATTGACTGTGTTTCAGAGAAAGTTAAGACATTTCACGCCACAAAGAGAAGCTAACCTTGGAAAATTCCCTTGTTTCAGGATACGAGAGGCCAATTTCCATTCCTTTTAGAAACTTTGACTGTCTAAAATGAGACTAGGTCATGTTCATTTGTGCATATTAGTTTAACAGATTGTCTTTGCAGCAGGAGGGACCTTCTTGTTTTTAAAATAAATTCTTAACAGCTTCAATTGTGACCACCTACAGACCAGATTTCATGCAAAATCAAGAGTCCCTATTTGAAAGGGAAAAAAAAAGAAATCAGAAAAAAGGGAACTGTAAAGAAAAACAACTAAGTCAGTAACTAACTGGTAAGATGTAGCGATCAAAACATGCTAAAACTTTACAAGGGAACCAAAACAAAACAAAAAAACATCTTATAAAAGGAAAGAGAATTATTTGTATGCTTCCTTCAAATCTACAGAAAATACATTCTCTAAAAAGTCTGTCTGTTGCTGGGACTCCCTGCAGTACAGGGAGCCTTCCTAAATGTAGTAACGATCTTAAAAGAACTGGGGATGTTCCCACATGCAAGGTGGGGGTGCAGAAATTTCTTTCTCTTACCAAAGCAGAAAGAAACACCGGCACATTGGAAAATTTGTGGAATATGAGGCAGCTGAGCTAAACACTCTGACAAACGCTGAGTAAAATTTTAGGCACTGATTCTACTCTGCTGCCTAAATGTTGTGAGTGCTACGGAAGTCAGCGGTGGTTGTACACACACCTCGACTTTTCTACGACTAAAGTCTTACCAAAACACAAGTCTGCCACTGCTTCACGTGTCACTTCAGCATTTTAGCTCAGTCCTTAAAAGGGAACAGCCAAATCAAAATGAAAATTTGGGTCAGATCATGTAATCTAAACCCTGGATTAAGCTACTTCAAAGAAACAGGTTATCTTTCAGCCAGATGTGTGAGGGCAGGCACTGACAGCTGGGGGAATTTGAAACATGGGCTAGCGGCCAACAGAAAAAGGTGAGACTTCTCTTTTTGGTAGCTGAGTGGATTTAGATCGGGCCCAAAACCCCTCACCGTACATGTAGCCTGTCTGTTGCTGCCTTCTAGCTTCCAGGAATGCACACAACACAAGCTCTGGCAGTTTACAGGCAAATGTGGTGCAGGAGGCCGCCCAAAACTCTTCTGCTCACCAGCTCCTTAAATTAGGCGAGCCTCAAAGAAAGCATGCCAGGGTATGACAAGAGTACTTTGCACATGAGCTGTTGCTGCCATCCAGTCTGAATGCGGTGATCAAGGACCTTCAAACAAGCAAAGATGTCTTTCGGTGAAAGGAATGAAGAGATGAAAGTTATTCTGATAAACAGAAAAAACAAAGCTATCACACACAAAATTACTTCACTATAATGATGAGTTTGGGGATTTTTTTCGAGTTTGATCTGGCTTTCATCTAAACAAGCTAATGGCACTATCTTTATCTATATCATGTTAGGAAAAAAAACCCTTTAAAGTCTTCTATGACATGTCGACTTAAGGAGTGCATAGTTACATGAAAAGACCTTCAAGCAATTATGCATTTTAGGTGACCAGCTGAATCCCCACTCTCTGAATCAGTAAGCGGGAAAAAATTAGCATCGACTTTACTGTCTTGTTTGTTTCAAAAAACAGGAGTTGAAAGGCACAGAGAAACAGTCCACATGAAACATGTGAATAGCATAACGACAAACAAATCAACATATGAGACAGCAAAGTACTGCATGGCAGCACAAAAGCTAGATAACCCTGTATAGCACATTCGACCAAAGGGAGAGAGTGGTATGATGAAGGAACAAAGGAGAAAAGAGAAGAAACAGGGATCACAAAATATCAATCATTTGAAACCCTAGAATGCCTATGTGAAGAAAGGTAAAGTCGGCCATATTTTCAGGAACAGGTTTGCTCAACAAGGTGGAAGCATTTTGCATGCTCTCATTAAAAAGATATAAATCTGATTTTTTTCTAACTTTGGAGTTCAAAGTGCCACATTTCTTCAGCTTTCTTTTCCTTATCACTTCTGCATATTTCCCTGTGCTTCGCAATATCATCTCTGCTTTGTGCCTTCCATGCAGCAATAGCATATGTGGCTTTAAAAAAGGAAAAAACCTCACCACTCTGGCAAAGCAGCTTCCTGCTGGGGGATGTACTTCTGGGTACAGTCAGCTGTGGGTACCCAGCACACTGAATCCTGCAAGCAGCTCTGCAAAACGGCAGAGCAGGGAGTCACCGCTATTTCCATCCACCTGAAACAAACACTCTGAGTTTTGATCAAGACCATATTCCATTCCATTCACATTTGAAGAAATCAATACAGAAACTACCATCTGATCAGTACATGAGTGAAAAAGACTGGTTTGGATTTGTTATTTGGGGATACCCTGCACCTTCTGCTCTAACAACCGCTGACAAGTGCCAGCAACCCATGATACGCATTATGCCTTATGCGACAGCCAGCAGCCCCGCTGCCTGCCTGCTCACTCTGTCACGATCCCTGTATCCCAAGCAGAACGCAGGAGCAGACGCTTTACTGGGCCATTTCCACTCAGCATCGGAGCTCTTTTAAGGTGCCCCGCCGTTCCCTGAGCAGTGCAGGCAAATCAGGGACACTATAATAAGATAAATTACAGTGAACATTTCTTCTGTGCCAGAGCTCAGATTGCCAAATCCTTCCCCACAGTGGTGTGGGCCTACAATTCCTATGGATTTCAGGGTGCCCAATGTTCTTGCGGTATAAAGGTTGAATTTACCTGCTGTTGAGATCTGACAGAATCCGTTATCTCTCCAGTTCACCCCAGGTGCAGGACACTGCAGCACTGGCCATCTCTGCGCTGAGCGCTTGCAGTCCTTGGAGCTATAAGAGGCAGAGTAGAAGAAAGGAAAATAATTATATTCATAATTAAGAATGGGTCCTCAAGGACCGCATTCATACATTAAATCATGCACTTACTTTTTTCCTAAATCTGGACCTGGAATTCAAAGGTCCAGATTTACAAAAACCTTTAGGTGTCGCAGTACTAAGCAGGCACAATGGTTACCTTCTCACTGAGCAAGTAATGCAGGGGAGCCCCGAGTCAGCTGCTTGGGATGTGCGTGCTACATACATGGAGAACTCGATGTATGGTATCCCAGAAAAACCCTATACAGCCTATGAAAAAATCACACTCGTTCAGGAAGGAATCTGCTCTGACCTGAGCAATGTCGTCCTAGGTCTAAGGCAAGTTGGTTTCCTATCAGGACAGGTGTCTGCATGTAATTGGCCCCGAAAAGTTGCCTCCGGGCTCTTCCCCTGACTTCCACAATCTCAGAATTGAACCACAGAAGCCAGCTGAGAAGCTGGGAGCTGCCCGAAGGCAGCCAGCAGAGCAGAGAGGCATCTCTCTGAGCTAGCAGCAAATCCTGAGGACAAATCTGAAATCCCATCCTTTCCAGAAATTAAAGCTAGAGGAATATACTTGCCTTTGAGGAGTCTTGCCCCTGCTCCCTCACTTCAAAACTACTTCCCCTAACCACCTTCTTCAAAGCCAAGTAAAAACCTCTCCTTCCTTCCTTCCTTTCAAAAAGCATCACTATCTTCAGTATCTGAGCGTCTAAAGCACTCACAGAAAATACAGTGAAAGTATAATTTACTGTCTCTGCTTTATAGGCTCACAGCTGTGTACCCGATCTTTTAAGTGACTGTTTTAACAGAGGTTACCCTTCTCCTTAGACGCAAGGCTGAGGGACTCTCGCAGGCCAGCGTCACCCGCCAGCAGGGCTGGGATGTGTGCCCTGCGATCCTTAGCCTTTGACATGGACCCTCCCAGCGTGGGCTGTTTAGCCTGCTGAGCTCTTCACCTCAAATAAGACACTCGACCTGAAGGGACAGGCTCAGCTGACTACACAGTCCTGTACACTGAAAGAAAAAAGCTCACCTAATATCTGCAGTTTTTAAATCAATGGGGAGAGAGAGAAACGTAATGTCTTGTGAAACCATGTGAGGATCTGCCTGACCAGATTTGAAAATTACTGTCTGAAAATGAACTGGATGCTCTACTTGGAGCTTTTTGTTTCCCCTTAAGATAGTGCTTTGCAAACCTTGCATAGAGCCAGCTGCAGTCTATCGTATCAAGTTCTCTTCTGGACTGATTCTCTCAGAAAGGTTTCATCAGCTTACAAGCATCTAGGTTGTAGTTTCATTTCCCCTTAGGATTCTGCTATGTGTCAAAGTAAGAAATTGAGACTAAACAAGAAAACGTGGAGTAAAGTTTAAGTACCTCTACTGTGAAAGCTTTTAAATGAGAAAGAGGCATTGCAGACTACAAGTGTCAATTAGGTACTGGTTCCACTGGGAAATGACATTTTCACATTGTTTCTGCCTTCTGATTTGCTGTTGACAAATCTGGGCTTAGAAAAGTTATCCTCTAGTTACTCGTCTTCCTGACGTCTCTCCTTTGCAGGCCTGTCAGCCCAGACATTTCACAGCTAAACCTGTTTGCCCCCATCATTTCAAATTAATCAAAAAATTCAAATACTATAATAAAAATATCTGATTGCCTCATCACTCAATGCACATCTAGGGTACTCAGCTGTCAGAATGGAGTAGTGATTTCAGAAATCTCTGGCTTTTGGCACACAGATGTTGGTATTTCAGTGAGATCTGATTGTGATTGACAGACAGGTGCAATGCAGTCCCAAAAGCCTCCCTTACAGATTGTAAATTGCATTGCCTTTGCGACAAAAAAAGAAAAGAGTTGGAATGACTGGGAAGTCAAACACCCAGTGAATGCTTTACAAAATCTGGTGAATTCCAAAAAATGAACATAATTTCACCATCTCCCACAAGCGCTTTCTAGGAGCTTGGCTCTTTCTTAAGAACAGGTTCTCTCCTGTGCGGGACATGTAATTGCAGCAGAGAGTGCAATGGTCCTGCCTTCTAGTGATGAAAAGACCAGTAGAGAGCTACCATCATCCCTGACAAAACTCCGCTCTGGGACTGGGAGATGCTCTGTTCCAAACCCCACAGCAGACAGACTGTTAAAAGGTTTTGAGCCCAGCGCAAAAGGCTTTGCAACAATAACAAATCAATCCACACAGAGACCTAGTTTATAAAAAATGGCTGATTGACTCCTGAGTGGCTGAAAAGGCATAACAGAAATAGAAATTTGGTCTTCTAATTCTCTCTCCATATGCCATTGTAATTCTATCAGTCTCCTTTCACCACTCACTCCTGGACTCCTTCTGCCTGAGATTTCTTCTTCCACTTAACCCCACACTTACACCTGCAATCAGGAAAGAAGCCTCTGCTTGCAACCTGTGGTGTCACACCATTGTGCTCCCTGAGGACCAAAAATACCCTCTCGGGCACCAGCACCAGGATAATTGGAATGCATTGCCATCGACACGACAGTGAATGTTTCTGATGCATCTGCATTCCACATGGACTCTGAATTTGACAAGCTCCCATAATAATGGAAAACATTTCCGACAACTTTCAGAGCTAATATATTCTGATCCCTACAGAGCAAATTTTAGAAAAGCGTATCAATTTACATCTCAGGATTGGTTAAGAAAGGAAGAGCTTTCCGCAGAGAGGAATACAACAGTGAAGACACAAAGGCAGAGAAATCTTATTTTCAAAATTTTCACGCATACATTGTGCCTAAAGCAGAGCTAGCATTTCCCCTTTGCAAATGTCAGGAAATTGCAGGGAAACTTGGGGTCATGTAGTTGAATCAGAGCCATTGAGGACACTGGCAGAGGGCCTGTTCAGTTACAGACATAAATTAAAAGTTGAGAGTTTCCCTGTAACATCCCCCCCCCCTCTTCTGATCCAGGGAGGACAGGTAAAACCTGACTGGAGCCCCATACACAGCAGCAGCTGTTGGAAAGTAGCGAAACACGTGTCAAATCCAAGCAGGCAAGCGGGCATGGACAGAACCAGAGAAAAGCCGTAGAAACTCCGCGTGCAGCAGGACTGCAGTATGCCGCTTCCGGGCTGTGCGGGAATGGCAGACAGTGCCCTCCAGTCAGGCAGGCTAACGTACGAGTTCCCTCCTTGCTCTGCAGGGACCATTTCTTCAGGGATTCTGGGCTAAGTATCCCTGTGGTAGGAATGAAAACACAGTTCTATGGTGGGATTTTTACTCCTAAGTGTTTCTATTGTGCAGAACACAATCAAAAAAAACCTTGGAAGAAAATGGAAGTTCAATATACCGAGCAGCACAGCATGGCAAACAGCCTCTCTGCTATGCAGTCAGTAACCTATGCAGTTTTGTTCAAAGCCTTCAGATAATTGCAATTTTTATGCCACAAAACAAAATTTCTGCACTTGTGGACAGCCAAACAGATGCCTTTGCAGTGTGGACAGACAGTGAGTGACTAATGAACAATTTCCATGACCAAAGTTTTGATTTAGAATTTGCTGCTTAGGTTAATACAAAATAACCCCAACGCACTCGATCTCCAGATGTAGCACTCTGTCCATGGTTTGGGGAGCAGGAGCTACTGACATTTCTGGGTTTGGTTTGGCCTAACACTGCTCAAACTAATTTTCAGTCTGACAATGAAAGCAGTTTCTGTTTTTTGTCTTATTTCATTATATTTGAAGTTATATCAAAGGTGTCTGTAGGCAGAAGCAGCCTTTATAATACGGGATTCAAAACCAAATGAATACTTTCAGATAACACAGTTTATGGAGCTAAAAGGTCAAGCACAGCTTATTGATGTGTTCATACATTGGAACCAGACATTCACATGGTTAGGTTTGAACTTGACAGCAAGGCATGATAAATACGACACAGCTACTCTACATGTTTCTCTCACATTTCAGGCTGCCTATTGTAATGGCATCTACAAGGGTCTATTCAGCTAGAAAATAAGAGATACTATGCTATATAGAAAGTGGTATAAAAACATAATATTGAAGTTTAAATTTTAAGCTATGAATGCATCAGAGTCCAAAAGAGAGACCTTCCCAAGGTCATCTTTCTCCAGGAGAATGTTTCTTTCCCTTGAACTGACCATTCATCAGGCATGAAGAACTCTCAAAAAAAAGTATTTAAGCCCATGTATAGTTTTAAGTGTGTGCAATAGTCACTATCACCATTACAGCTGCTCACATTCTTCCATTGTGCATGGTTGAGTGCTTTGATGGACTTAAATGTCATTAAGCTACAAAGTGGTTTTGTGAGATTGCCTCAGCACCCACCAGTTGTGTTTTTCTTTCAATCCTACACTAGCCATCTGAATGAGCAGATGGAAATAAAAGAGTACTTCTAGCAACAAAATGTGTCCTATTAGCGTGCATAGGCAAGACACAAAACATTAGAAACAATTCAAAGGTACTCACCATATGCTGTATATAATCTACAAATTTTGACTTTGAATCAGCACAACCAGTTCAAATATATTACTTAAAAATGAATCAAACTGGCAGTCTTAGAAATTTCTGCCCTAAAAAGAGCTATTGATTCTGGTTTTGCATAAGAATTATCAGCAGTTCATAAATTCTTACTTAAAAGGAGATAAGTGGTGAGGCAGGAAGCATTTACTTAGTTTTAGCCACTTTCCTCTGAATAAAACCAGCCTTGTTTTCTAGACTATCATGCCTCCTCTTTCTCAGTGCTAAGGCTGTCCTTTTTACTTAGGCAGGAAGACAAGGAGGGACCCACACGGCCTATTTTGCTATGATGAAAACCTTGCAATTACAGCAAGGAATACCCATCAGAAATCTGTGAAAGCAGCACCACAACGCTTCCATTCGAGCATTACTCCCAGTCGCTCACCCCTCTTCCCTCCTCGCAGGCCTTTGCTCACAAGCCAGAGGGGTTATTGCTTCCCTTTTCTATTCAACAAAGAGTTGAATTTCTAGGTTGGCTCTTATGAATGATATGTTTTGCACGGTGTGAAAATAACGTATAAACACACCTACTAACATGATTAGGCTTATCAGTTTCTGCCTGCACCTTTGCGAAGCACAGACGTTAAGGCAAGCCATACTTCGTTGTTCTGGTTATTCCTCAGCTGCAGATAGTGCACAGAGCCCAAACATTGTCTTTCCTTTAAAAATCCTCCAGGGGCTTGTAAAGTCTTCTGAAACCCGTGCTGTCCTGAGTTTAATACACCACCTCTACCTTACAGGCTTGCCAGGCTCTTCAGCAAGTTTGTAACTCACCTGATTGTGGCTGTTCGGTGGGATAGAAGCAACTTCATATTGCTGGTAATGCTCTCCAAGCAGTCTGATGCTAGCTTTGCTTTGCCTATCGATTCTGCTCACTTGGCAACATTGATTATTTTTCTTTTTGCACATTTCTGTTGTGATGGGGAAGCCACTGAATTTGCATTAGGTTCTTTTTCGTGCCCCAGGAACATCTGTGGAGAAGCAGGCACCATATTGCCAGCTGAGTTACTAAGGTGAATTAAAAGGGTCCAGAGGGAGTAACTGATATAGCTGGGCTGTGTATCACACAGAAAGGGCAACCCAAATACATATAATGTAAACAAGCATATATATACACACATAGTAAAATACTTCTCAGTAATAAAGAGGTAGTATTATTCCTTTCCACGTGAAAAATTTCTTCCTTTATGAAAGGCAGAGATTGTACACAGAGCGCATTCATGCATGGTCACAGCATATCATAGCTGACCTCTGGTGGCCCATACCTAACGGGTAGCATTCCAGCTGTTCTAGTCAATGCCAAGGCCAGAACAAAGTCAGTCTCAAATCAGGGAGCTGTAAGTCCCTCCTCAGTCTTTTATTTGTACCCAGCGAATACTGAGGGCATCTGCAAATCTCACCCAGAAAACCTTGAAAAAGTTTCCTCCAGATTTGAAGGAAGCCAAATAGGATCAACATTGAGCAAATGCTTCTGAAAAAGGTCCAGCCTAATCCGACGTGTCCCTTTGTACCATTTTCAAACCTTTTCCAAAGGTCTACTCTGTCATTGCAGACACATGCCTGTGTGAAAGCATCATCACCTCTCTATCTAGCTTTTTAAAAGGGAAAAAAATTATCCTATTGTCTTTTACAGAGACTAGGTGTACAAGAATGAATGAGTCATGAAAATTCTTTCGACATACTAAATGCTAAAGCACAGCCTGAGCTCCGGGGAATGCAGCCACTGGGCCCTGTGCTCTGCCATAGCACAGCTCTTCTGTGAAGCTGTTTGCTACCTCTCAAAAGCTTATGAGTCTGGGACTGCAGCCATTGAACCTTTTGAACATGCTGGAGTAACTACAAAATCTTACCAATTGTTTCAAAAGCTGCAGCAAAGATTCAACAGTCTTAATTTGTTCCAAGAAAGCTTCAGCTCTAACAAAACTCCCACTGACTGCAGAAAGAATAGCAATATCCACCCCTCTCTTCCCTCAGAGCACGGTTTTGGTACACCACCAGGACCTGTATAGCTATTCTTTAAAATGCCTCATAACAAATATGTGAAGACACAATCAAACAGGTGTTAAATACGATGAAAAATTTCCTTCTGTTTAAAAGAGGCTCTCTAACTTTGCCTCTCAAATAGCAAATACAAAGCTTGAAAACATGATTAGCAGGTTATAAGGAAAAAATAGAAAGGCCTTCGAAATTCTAAACTTTTAAAAGAGCAATGGCCATATCCTACTGATTCATAAACATATAATGCTTTCTGGAAATGGGGAGGTTTTGGTCTAGTGCCCTTTTTGCCCTGTGTCTCAGATAGTCAGTTTTCCACCTTTAACTATCAGAAGACACAATTTGATGCTGTGTTTCCAGGTTGCACCCAATCAGTCCACCCACTAAAATACTCCAAGAGCTGACCTGCAAACGCCTTTCTGCACATGCTATCCTTCCTAGCTCTAGAAACACAATCACGGAAATATATTACCATTTCTTCACCACCAGTCATGCCTCTAGACGCTTCCACCACTGAAGTTGTGGCTTCGTAAAAGGATGCCTATTGTGATATCAAAGAATTGCAGAATTCACTTGGCTATTGTCCAGTGTTGGGAATGAAACTGAGCAAGAAAAAGCCTACAAGTGAGTATGTGAGAGTCAGGCATGCACTCTGAACAGGGTCATGATTTCTTAAAGCTGCACAATACACTTCGGATTGTAAGTAGGCAGCTATTTTTTTTCAGCAAAGGAGGCAAATAGTCCCTGTTAAAAATATTCCACAAAGCATTTCAAGATCATTTTTGCAAACAGAATAAAATCTTATATAGCGATATCAAGTTACTTTCTCATATTATGCAAAAATATACAACAGATATCAAATACACAGTAGCTAATCTCAAACCTATTCCTATTTACCTCAGCAAATCCTTACATATTCTGTTCCTGCAGCTGCCTGACCAGTGTGAGAAACACAGACGTTACTTATAATGAATATTGTTAATTTAAAATGACATTAATAAGCTGTTAAAGCAGAAAGGTAAGTATATTGTCGCTTAAGCACATCAGTCAACGAAGATAAGCATCAGCCTAGAGACTTTTGCTGAAATAGGGACTGCGCTGGTGGGAGCCATTTTGTTCCCAGTGACAAGCTGTACACAGCCATCCTTCTCCAACATAAACCCTTTGCAACTTAGAAGCATGCTGTGCCATATTGAGCCCCGTGCATTGCTGCCAGCATACACAGAGTCAGCAGCTTCTGTGTAAATGCCAAAACTCCACAGAGGGCTGTGTAGACGCCCGTTCCTACAAAGCGGAGCTGGCTGGGAGGGGCTGAATGCCAGATGGGGACAACGCCTCTCCTTTTCCACAGGACTTCAATGCTTCTGTGTGTTGCAGTGGTTCTCTCTATATCCTCCTCGCTCCTGCCTTTATCTGATGAACACACCTGGGCAAATGAGACCAGATGTTAACAGTTCTTCAAAGATAACATGTCAAGAATATTCCAGAAATTCTTGCTTCCACTGGAATAGGCTTTAGGAAACGAAAAAAAAATAGCAGAAGAAAATTCTTTTAGCAAAAGATTTCAATAATATTTTGTTCAGTAAGGTCAGGGGCATGTGTCTACTACTGACTTAACTGATTGTAGACAGAATAGGAGAAATATTCCAACTCTCAGAGGAGTGGGATACCCAGGTACTATGAAACACTCCCTAGCACCTTTCTGCATCTTTGAAAATGTTGCAGTTATTTCCTTGTCAATTGTCTTTTCTTTGCTTTTACGGATCTTCTGGGAGGACTAAAGGGGAAGATTACCATCTATGGACAAGATCATTCTTCCTATTCTTCTTACAGATACCTGCATATTTGAGTAAGTAGCACACCCTGAAAAATTTGAAAGCTGTCATGTTGATTTGCTTTAGAGAGTAGATGGAAAAATCCTACCTCCCATGCTGAGCTTAATTTCTATTTTAAATAATCTAACGGTGTCCTTTTCTTCCACTTCTCCATTGCTTTTTTTCAGTATTTCAAGGGAAAAGCAAATTTCCCTTGGGCAACTAAATGTGAAGTATAGTAAAAAGAAGCTTTATACTGTTATATTATTAATCTAAAATGAAAGGGTATATATTAAAGTTAACAGCACAGCAAAAATAAAAATTATTTAGAGAAATGCAAGTAGTAGGGGTGTCTGGAGATTACTTTGTTAAGCTACGTGAAGAAAAATATATTGTGATACCTGGACACATTCCCACCTCCAAACAAAATAAGACTGAAAGAAAGATATATTTTTGAAGTGTCTCTGAAAATCTGCAAATGGTGATTTATTATCAACTTTGTCTTAAGAAAATAGGGGAAAGTATATTACAGAAGACATGGCACTTTATATGTGCGCTCTTTGAATAAGCAAGGGAAGGCCCTTTGTTTCACACCCATTGATTTTAAATACAGATTTCATACAATGCAAGCACTTAGGATATTTCTCATTTTTAAAAATTGATATGGGAAACAGGGAGATAGATTTAGAAGTGAACACAACACATACTTGTAAAATAATTGCAGTTTATTGACCAAAACCATTAAAGGCACTGCAGACAACGGCATTACTTGACAGTCCTCATCGGATTATTGATTCGCTTCTCTCTCCCAAAAGCACAGTTGCTCGGGCTTTGTTCAGTGTGCTGAACACAAGGCAGAAGGCACCTTTTCATTGCCACTGTTCCTGTTGTTACCAGATGTCACCCTCCTGTGCTGCTTTTGGCAGGAAGGTATTGGTGTCAGGTGCCTGAAACGATGGAGACTAACACTATCAACTCAGAGGTGTGTTTGCTGTTAGTGCAAAGATTACATCTCTGGCCTGAACAAAGAGCGGAGTCTCCTCCAGGTGTCTGCTTTGCCTTTGTACAGGCATATCAAATGGTATGAAGGGCTTGCAACAACCTGTATATGCAATGGTGACATCTTGATACTGTTTACCAATGAGAAAATCCTGAAGTCTGAGCTTCCTGATGGAACATAATAAATCCACAGACCTCTTCTCACAGAGGAATGGATCCCAATACTATGAAAAAACTGAGAGGTACCTAAAGTCAGCTGGGGAGCACGTGCTTTGATAAAACAGCCAGTGTTCACAAAGGAATTCAGCGTGGCAGGAAGGCCAGGCAAGCAGAGATTGAAATGCAGGTTGAGTGCTTAAGGGCACCCAACTTAAATCTTATTTATTAATCTTATTAAATTAAGACATGAATCAAAACACAGAGCTATAAGATGCTTGAAGAATCAGGCACCTTATTATCATGACAGAAAAGGAGCGCTGTAGTCCCCCCTGCCCTGCCCACAAGGCTACAACCACAACTGCACGTGCTTCCAGGTTGCAAAATGTGTGATGATGTGACAATCACTGCGTGTCCTCCATCCCGTACCCTCTTCTGCCAGGCAGCAGCTGTTCCTGCTGAGTCTCTTCACAATGCTCATTGCTTTGGAGCAACATCACAGCCACCTGAGAGTCAGAGAAACCTTCTGGGAAGAGATTTTGTGGAAATGAAGCTTCTGCAACCTACTGAAGCTGTTTCAGAAATAGCCCCCTGCTTTCATCCGGCGATTGCTCTGCAGATGGCCACAGCTGCTGTAGCCCTTGGAGGAGAATTCAGTGTGGTGTTTCTTGCTCATCCTGACACTGTTTGAGGAAGGAATTCCCTGAGAAGCGCCATGCTTTGTAACTCTGTACCATAACACAGAATGCGTTATCCACAGTTAAAAGCATGATTACAGGCACTTATTCTTCAAATTCTTTTCAGCTATCCAATTGCAGATCAGCTGGCAAAAGCATGCATGGTTTGGTTTCAGATTAACTATCAGGAATATAGTCAGACTTTGATCTCATTTTCTGGACATATTATCCACGGCATGTCTGTGCTTCTGGAATGGAATTAACCACTTCATCACATCTTGACAAGTAAGCTGAAGAAGAACAGTGTAGCAATCTTTGTCTTCTCTGTGTGCTGTGAATGATGACACATGCACAGTAAAAGTAGCAATATAACTAGCATGGGCCCCAGACCTACTTACAGTTGTCTTTTCACAACTTGGTATCTGGTTGAATTTCCTTCATTTCATTCTAAACGGTTGCAGATAATGAAAACACATTAATCGCTGTGCTGTACAGTAACTTCATAATGAAAAGCACTTGTTCCAAGTGGGAAAGTGTATTCATAAAGCAAACCATTTGCCACTCCATCTGATACGGTTTGTTGATTGGGTCGGCATTCACCAGCAGCAACATGTTCTCATCAGAACTCAGAGCTCCGTGCTATTGCGTGATCCAGTCCCATCCCCACACTAATTGCCACAGAAGATGATCAGCATCCAACTCCTCTGTTGCTAACCGACCTTTGTTATGGGAGAACTTCTTTAGTGAATGTGACCAGGTCAAAAGAAAGCTCTCATTCTCTGCACTGGTTAAAGAACGTCCACTGACCACAAGGAAATCATTGCTATGGAAATATGGTATCACAGCAGAACTGACATGCAGTACTTCAGCTGTCAAAGGTGAAAGAAAGAAAGGTCAGGCAACGACAGAACAGTTTGTTCTGTTAATTAGAGAGAAAAGCATCAGATGAGAGGCAAGGTAAAAAAGCAGCTAAATCAAGTGGCCTTGCTCTCCCAAAGTCTAACAATACCAGAGAAGCACAGCCTTGGAACCACCCTGTAATTGATTAGAGCATGACGAAACCTACCAAACAACTCAACCATAAAATAAAAATGCAGGGTTTTTAGTTACAGGATGGGGGAGTGGGGCAGAAGAACAGGTTTCTTGTAAGAATAACAAGAAAAGAGAACAGGGTTTTCAGTTCAAAACTATATATATAGAAAACAAAAGTAATATGGTAAGGTACTAATTACATAGCAGGGGCACTCAAGTTCTGATTTTACAAGCTCACAGGCAATGATATTTGTACCAGGCAGTGACAGGCATTTTAAGAACCCCACTCTGCATCTTTCCTTATTGACTTTCTTTGAGGGAGGAAAAATGCAAACTGAAGGACAGCATTGTATTTCTTAGCAGACAATGGGTAAAAAGGTGGTGAATGAAGTAAAGGCAGTAGTCCTTCAGGGTACATGTGCAGAATAGAAGAGGGTCTTCCAGCTCAGATAAAATGAGGAGCTGGGGAAGCCACAGCTTAAATAGTTTTTTCAGTCACCAGATGAGCAATGAGTGCTTTACTTATAACCTATGATAGGAGCTTATTCCTACTCTTCCTTTTGCATTAATTACAATGTTTAGAGCCTTGGTGTATTCCTCTGGGGAACAATGGCTGAGAACTGACTGCAAGGCAACAAACAGAACTGAAGGAATGCCACAAAACTAGCAGAAACAGTCGCTTGAATACCTTACTGAATTTGCCATCAACAATATTTACACCCGTTTCATGTTTTCTTCAGCTGAACACACTAGAGAATGTGACTGTTGGCAGGAATCAGGCAAATGAACAGTGAATAATAAGCTCACATAGAGACTATCTGCAGGAACTGAATTCTGAATTTGCATTCGGATCACAAACACCCGTGACAGCAGGCTCTGTTCACCCAAGCAGAGAGAGGCACAGGCTGTGGCTGCTCTGTCCGCTTTTTGACTTTCAAAACTTTCTCTCAGATGGATACAGACCACACCTTGCTTTATTCCCTGAAATTAAAAGATGCAAAACTCTGAGCTGATTCAAGGAAACGATGAATAGAGACATCTGTCAGAAAGATGACTTGTTTCCAAATGGCCTGTGTATATCTTGTACGGAGCCATCCGTAATGGCATTAGTGGCCGTTAGGAGTGGAAGCGCGCTTAGAAAGCAGTTGCTAAGAACCCCTACAATACAGACAAGCAAGAACTTTGTATCCAGCCTCTTCAGTCTGCTGCTATTTTGAAAGGAAGCCTGACTCTTTGTACGTGGCATATCTTCATTTTTGTAACTGTAAACTTCATCAATTGTGTTCACTTCATGCAATTTTAAAACCCAGCTAGAAAAGAAACCAAGAGACTTCATAACTCTCAACCCCTCTTCAACCCCACAAAATTTAGGAAAACAAATGTGCTTTGCATAACTCTGTCAGTCCCCCTTAGGCTTCTTCAGTCTCTGCACTTTCCACCATGGTAACTGTTTTTGCTGCTATTTTCAGTGACTAAAGAGCACTCCCTCACTTAACTGCATTGTCACAGGAGATTAATGCAATGTCGGAGCTGGAAGACAGGAAACTTCACTTGCCTGGCTTTGTTCAAGGCAATTCAACCAGTTTCTTTGAAACAGCCTTCTGGCACCTAAGCTTTCCCATCACAGAAATTATTCCCTCACTATACTTACCCAGAGGTGATACCAAATCTTTCCTAAAAGCGTCTAAAATCTTAAGCTGTTTAGAGAACTCTCAGCAAGAGCCGACTACTACTTCTCCCTGCCTTACACTGCGACTGGCGTGACTCCTTCCCACCTGTACATAATGCACATGGAAAGCGGAGCAACGCAGGTGCATCTCTCTCATGGTGCTTTGCCTGGGAGCTGCAATGATTTACTTCAGCCTGGGGAAAGCTTCAGTTCCCTCATAGAGACGAACCTGGGACAGGCAGCTGTGGCCTTATCTCTCCACAGAAGCAAGGTTAATTCTCAGCCTGCCAACAAGGGTACTGAGTTTCCACAACAGCTCAGACTTGTTAGTACTCCCCACTGTACCCTGCGAATTTCAGGTGATCAGCATATTTTTAGATTGGGCTCTGCTGGATGCTACCACAACAAAGGCTTCAGGCATCCATTTATGAAAAAAAACCCTGTTGTCATTATTCTTGAAACAAATTTCTATTGGTTTTAAAGGTGCATTTGGAGAAAATGTAAAGCAGCTGTTTCACAGCAGCATTTTTAAAGCACAAAAACAGCTGCAGCCCAGAAAAGGACTTTTTGACCTCATCTGGAGGTCTGTTAATACTCAAGTCTTACGTACAGGAGTTACAGTTATGCTTTACAGCAAATTACCTCATCACAAGGCAATGGATTGGAGCCTTGGATTAATGATCTGTGTATATGACACTTTCACAGCAAATAATCAAATAAATCTGTGTGCCTTCTAAACAAACATCAAGCTCAGGGGCATTTTTTCAGTGCAGAGGACACCCAACACACCTATGCAATTATGAAGTTGTCCATAACTGTCCTCCTCAGGAACTCCAGCAGTGTGAGGTCCCCAAAACTCTCAAGACTATCTAAGGATGCTGGTTCTTTTCTTCATAGGCATACTCCTTGTCATGGTTACAAATAACTCCTCTGACTCCTGAACTATTTACTGAACACTGTACTTCCATATTCCTGCTAAAAATGGTGGTGTATGTAATGTGATGTCTCAACATTGCAACCCAAAATGGGGGAAGAAGTCATACTGCAAAAATGACACCACCAATGAAAGAGAACAGACTTCTGCTTCTCTGTAAATATCCATTGTTGTGGCAATCATGCCAACAAGAAAGGAATAAAATGTTACAGACTTTCTCTAGCAGATTATGTCTCTGAGTGTTTCATACTCCCATCAGGCAATATTATATCTGAGGGGGTTCCTTTATTCACTGGGACTAATCAGGGTGCAAACCTTTCCTGTGATAATAGTTTCCTTCACTCATTGTATTTCCTCCCTGTGTACACACACACCTATCTGGTCACATCCTCACACAGTATAAATCAGCACAATATCACTGCAAAAAGGGAAACAATAAAGGTATTCACATACACAACATATGTGTGCTAAGAAGTTTGAGCAAATTAACTTCATTAAAATGTGGGGTTAATCAATCAGGGCACCGATAAATGGTGCAGATGTCTCAAACCCCTTTAGGATATATAAAACATTTAGATGCTTAGCACTACCTGCCACAGATTACATCAAAGTAGTACAGCGAGAGATGGGAATGAGCAAAAGGAAGGTATGCAGAGGGTCAGAGTTCACCCCTCTAACCCAGGAGCTGGATTTCACTAGTTATCCAAGTTCTTCAAGTGTCTTATATGTCTGCCTCTCTGTGTGTCCAGAACAGACTGAGAAGTAAGCTGCCTAGGTCACGCGTACAGCAGAGCTCATAAACTCAGTAATTTACTGCTTTTTACACCCCAGCATGGCTCTCTTCCGATCTCCTGCTCCTACTACCTCATAGCACAGCAACTAAAACATTTATCTAAAACATGATTCAGATTTGACATTTTTCCCTTTCTGCAGGGACTGTAAACAAGATTCCAGTTAAATTCCCTAACATTTAAACCAAAATGTATTATCTAACCTCCCTCCTAAAGTTGTAAAGTACTCCTTGAATCACAGAAGACAAAAGAAAAAAGAAAAATTATTACTGCATAGTGTGCTGACTCTAACTTCCATTTAGAAGAGAAGAAAAATCTAAGGACATTTATTGTGAGATAAATAAGCCTGAAATCCAAGACCCTGCAGTTAAAGCAAGGAGGTAGCTACCATGTTAATTCTCACTCTTACTTGGCCTGAATCAGTATTTTTCTGTTCGCTGAAAATCAGAAAACTCAGCAGGCTCTGATGGCTAGGGCACTCTGCTACCCCAAACAACATGCAGACCGTGGTCCTGTCAAGTTAAGGGCAGCAAAATCACGGATGCTGTTCCATGTGTAACTTCGCTTCTTCTGTCATTGGATGTCCTAGGAGTAGAGCACCAAATGTCCAGAAACAGACCGAGAGAAAGAGACAGAGAATGGAGGAGTTCTATTTGTAAGTGTTTGTATTACTTATCACCTTAACTGAAACAGATTAAACGCACTAGAATTCTGAGGAACAAGCTTCCCTCCAGCCTAGTTGGTGGAATACAGCTCCCTTCTGTGGAGACAGCATGTCACACACAGGCACAGACTGGCTAATTTCTCCAGGAGCTTGAAGAGGGGAGGGGAAAACACATTTCCTAATTGTCTAACACAAAGCAACATATATATATATAGAGAGAGAGATTAAATGATTTGTCTTAGTCTATCATTACCTTGTCTTAAAATACTGTTAGCCTAACGCCTCATTTGATGGTAGCCTCCCAGTAGTGTAGTCTGTTTGGGGGGACACAAGCAATTGGCTGCCAACTACATTCTGCAGTGGAGGAGTGTACGTTGAGGGTTTAAATTATCTGCATATCTTTAATCTTAATCCATGGAGCAATGGAGGATCTGCTAGTTATTTATAGCTAGGCTGGGGTGAGCTGCTGTGAGCTGGGTAATTGAAACAGTATTTCAAACTGTCTGCCACTGATTTGTGTAATGGCTGCTGTTAGCTATGGCATAATCACAACACTAAATGGAAAATAAAAAATAAAAATGCATTAAACATATGTTTTTATGTTGTGTTTTATGATCACATCACATTTTTTATTGCACTTCCAAATTCTGTTGTTCCTTCCTTTCTGAGATCAATTTTCTTGCCTGGCAGCAGTTTGCTATATTAAAGCTCGAGAAAGCTGATCTGCTTTCTCTTATTCTCTGGATTAACAGAGCTTGCAGCTTGAGAGCTACTAAATTCTTAAGACTCAGGGCTCTGACCTCTTTTTAAAGCTACTGTTACACTAAAGGATCAGTCATGCAAATTTTTGTCCCTTAAATAACAATTATCTTTATTTCTCAGCAAGGTGTTATTTTGTTCTTTCCTCAAGCTGCAAATGTAGCATAAATCTTAGAAGAATAAGTCTCTATGAATTTTTCAGCAAATTTTTTTAATTCTGCAATCTATTACTTGTCACGTAATATTTTTGATATATGACAAAGATTTCAGTTAAGTCATATAAATCATAGAATCATAGAATGATTAAGGTTGGAAAAGACCTCTAAGATCATCAAGTCCAACCATCCACCCAACACCACCATGCCTGCTAAACCGTGTCCCAGAGTGCCACATCTACACATTTTTTAAACACCTCCAGGGACGGTGAATCCAACACCTCCCTGGGCAGCCTATTCCAATGCCTGACCACTCTTTCAGTAAAGAAATTATTCCTAATATCCAGTCTAAACCTCCTCGGACACAAGTTGAGGCCACTGCCTCTCGTCCTATCGCTAGTTACCTGGGAGAAGAGACCAACACCTGCCTCACTACAACCTCCTTTCAGGTATTTGTAGAGACCAATAAGGTCCCCCCCTCAGCCTCCTCTTCTCCAGACTAAACAGCCCCAGCTCCGTCAGTCGCTCCTCATAAGACTTGTTCTTCAGACCCTTCACCATCTTCGTTGCCCTTCTTTGGACACGCTCCAGCACCTCAATGTCCTTTTCATAGTGAGGGGCCCAAAACTAAACACAGTAGTTGAGGTGTGGCCTCACCAGTGCTGAGTACAGAGGCAAGTGATCTAGCGCTGCCTCAAATCAGGAGAGACACGGCACAATTTACCATCATGTCCATTATGTCCACACTCCTTTTAAAGAAGAAAGTACTCCCAAGCGGTGTGTATTGCTTTCGGATGCTATGCCAAGGTGCATTGCAGTTCCTCCACCAACTCATAAACACTAGATTGTGTCCCTACCTTTCCAGTCTTCGTGACTTCTGGGTCACCAGGATGGGTCATACTCAGCCTGTATTTTGGCAGGAACCTGCTGACCCTTCCCCATCACCCCTCCTGCAGCTTGGTATCATAGGCCCCTCTAGTTTACACTCTGCTCCCAGCACCCAAATCTGTAAACTTTTAGTCACCGAGTGCAAAATAACAGCCCTTGTGAAACATGTCAGACTTGACAAATATGCTTTTTCCCAAGAGAAATCCACTTCATCAGAAAATTTCCAGCTTGCATAACCTGGGACAATCCCGGGCCACGCTAGACTGCATTTCCATGCAGGCCGTAACTGTCAAATCTGAGCACACACTGCTGCAATAAGTCTGCACATCCCTGTCACAGGACCACCTGTACACCAGCTGCCTCCTTGGTAAGCTCTCAGGCTGCAGTCCTCTTTGCCTCTGCCTCTGAATTTTAAATGTTACTTCCTCCATCATGCTAGGAGCCATTCAGCCTAGAGCCTTAAAGTCTTTTCTCAGGCTCAAACTTAAGTCCGCAAACTTAATTCCAATCCAGTTTTGCTCTCTGTTCTGACTTCTAGACATATCTGGCAAGGAAGCAATATTTTCTTGCAGAATCTCCCTCTAGTATCATAGACATCACCATTACCAGATTAATAATGCTCTGAGAGAAAAGGATGGGCAGAACATAAAAAACCCACTTGTAAACTTGCTGGACTCAGTCAAGTGTATTAAACTTTAATACCACCCACTGACAGATACTGAGAAATGTCTTGTTAGAAGCATAACTGTGAATTATTAAGTATTAAATCTGCTAATATTTACACAGGATCACAATAAATGAAGTGCAGCCAGACCACCCAGCACACAGCAGGGTCACACCAACTGCTGGCTAAAGGCACACATTTTATTCATTGCCCTTTTGCCATGTTCCTTTCCATACGCACATAAACCAAATCTTTTTTATTATCCCAAAAGAAACTCTGGTATTTCCAGAAGGAAATTCAAGCAGTAAAAGAAGGAAGTCATGCTGGGCTAAGGGGTTCACCCAAATGAACCAAAGGGACATGTGGGCTGCCAGAACATGGAGACCAACAAAGAACCTGTAATAAATCTATTAGCAGTGAGTTATCACTTTTCTCTCTAGTGAGATGGCATTTGGATTTTTTTTTCCCCTCCAAAAGTAACCTTCCAAGAATGGAACCAAAAAAAGTTTTGCAGCTTGCTACGAGGAAAAATATCATCATCTGTACTATCCCAGTGAGAAGAGGTCACTTGCTTCCTTGGAAAGATACCAGAAAAAAGGAAGAAATCACAGTGAGGGAACTCTCTGATTTATGAGTGCCTAGAGACCCACTGAGAAAACCTAATCCCATATAACTGCTGTGCAGAAGCTGAAAGGCAGCCATCTAACCTTTGGACTGCTACTGCTACACAACTTACAAAAGCATCCATGTGAAGGCTTTAAATGATAGAAGTTAGAGTTGGGTGAGACTTATTCTACTGTCCTGAAGTCTGTCCCACTCCCAGTGCCAGAAGGAGTCCCCATACAGAGGATTCGTCAATTACAATCAAGAAATAGTCTACAGATAAAAAAATAAGCATATTTCTAAATATGGAAATGATACTGTAAGGCAGACAGTTCCTCATCTGAGCAGGGTGTACGAATGTATTTTTCTGTTGTAGAGAAAATCACTGCTCCTGACTTGGGTTCTTATTACTGAGAGTACTTCTTTTTCATAGAGGAGACGTTCTGAAGAGGTCGGGATATAATATTACAGACATACAGGCTTGGGTGAATCCTGCCTTAAGGATGTTTTTATCTAACAGTAAATACACTGTACACAGCTGCAGGGAGGGTGAAATATTGTTTTTCTTAATGTAAAAAAAAAAAGTGTCTATGACAGAAAAGAGTTTATAACATTAAAATCAGAGAGATAAAAGTTATTCAGGAATGACAGCCACAAAGGCTCTGACAAGCCCACCAGCACCGAGAGGAAGCACCCATAAGCACAGTGTCCTCATGACGTCCTAGACTATCCCCCCGCAAAACAGGTCCCTGGAGGAGCAAATCTCTGCAGAGCATGTCTTGTTGTGGTTCCTTGCCTCTCTTCAGCAAGTCATCACACATGTTAGGATGTCAGACCTGAACTCTTTCAAACATTTTCTTTTATCAGGATGCGCGTTCCCCAGACTGGGCCGCAGTATTTTGTCAGTGCTTCTTGATCCTGTGCTCCTTCTGTTCTGAGTGTAATGCAGCTGAGCCCAGCCAGCTGCCCACCGCTGCCTTCTGCTCTCTCTACTTTGCAGCCTTCCTGGGAAGCCAAACAGCCTTCTGAGACATTAGGTACACGCTCTCCCTCAGGAAAAAAAAAAAAAAAAAGGAATTGCTTCCATCTGCCTTCCAGAAAGCGCTGCTGCCTCTGGCCCATTCTTTTGCGCCTTGTCCATGCTTGCTCCTCACTTCACTGGGTATTTCCAAGTTCACTTTCTGCAAGGCTTAGACCCACTCATACCTCAGTTTGCGTTCACGCACAGCACTGTGTGGAAGTGCAGAGAGGAGACAACACGACAACTCCGTGACTGTTGACTAGTCTCTGACGGAGCAGGGCCTGAGGGAAGCTGATGAAAGAGCAAGGTGGTTTGCACACCTTACTGTTCAGGCAGTTCGTAAGAGACATCTGCGCCCAGAGAAAGATTCATCCAAGTTCTAGCATATTGCAACAATTTGAGAAAATGTAAGAATATAGAAGGGGGTTAGGAGGAAAGTCACAGTGAAATACAAAAGCATTTTTTCTTCTAAAGTGAAGGTGAAAAACTTTCAAAAATTTACTGTGAAATTGCTGAACGACTGTGGCATCTGATAAATAAGAGATGGACTTCCAGAGGCATACAGCTCACAGATGCCCATACATCCTCCGTATTATGAGGAGTTTTGTGCACTCTTGGTCACCACAAGTCCTCAATACAAATAGCTGGAGAGCTCTGCTGAATGCAGGTGGGCTTAAAACGTGCTTTACATCAAACATTTGCTTACATTCCTTGCTGAATCAGAATCAAAATCCTATGTGTTGGCACAGCCTTAGTTTTACAGATTCAAGAATGATGCCAAGGAGAATGAAGTGAGTTTGTAATTTCCAGCAAAAACAACCAAGCTTACAACGCTATCAAGGGCCATAAACAAGCAGGGGAGAAACAAGGCCAAGATTTTTATCTGTCCTTGAATCATGGCAGAGTGCAAAGGAAGGAGGAGAGGAAAAAGAAAAAAAAAAAATTCTTTCTTTTCCCTCCTTTTTTCCTCACTTGGCAGAATGAGTGGGTGTCTGCAGCTCCGTTCAAATTGGATTATCTCACTTTCAGAAATGAACTCGCCAAGGAAACAGCTGCTTATCATGAGGCTGCAAATAGGATGCGCTCCAGCCCACCAGCACACAGAACCTGGGATGAGCATTTGAAAATGTGCAGGACTAAATGAATGTTTGTTTCTTCATCACAGAAGACAAGTATCGGTAAATTTTCACTATGCCGGTTCCCTGCTGCTTCCTTTCTCACACTGCTTGCCCCAAGGTAAACTATATAATTTGAAAATTATGTCAGCCACATTCCTATTACTCCACAGAAGACATGCGAGGTTCCGTATAAATACCTCTGGTCAAACCTTTTAACCTGTCTCTTTAGCAAAAGAAGAAAATTGTGACTCTAATTTGAAATATAAATTGATGATTCCACCATTTTTATTTTTGCTGCATAGTGACTGCAATGAGCTTGTTTGAAGCAGCAGTGACCCAGGAAATAGCACTGTTCTCGCTCTCTTCATGCTCCTAAAACTAAGTTGAACTTTTTTTTTTTTTTTTTTTAAACTGATAAACTAGATGGAGAGGGCAGATTTAATTTGGGTGAGTTATTATATACCTCCACAGTGATGCCTAAGCATATCAGACTAAGTGTTCTTGACGTGTTTCGGCAAGAGGATGGAAATGCATTTCCTGGTGTGGGCACCCCCGAGCGAGCTGAAGAGCAGCGTGTCCCACACCAGAGACGGAGGGACGGCACAGCAGACTGAAGAACAGCACCCTCTGATGAATACACAGGGCACAACCTGGGAAATCAGAAGGCGAGCACACACAGACCGATGCAATCTCACACACGCTGTCTTGCTTTCTGCACGCTCCTAACGGAGGCAAGGCAGCTCCGGACCAGGGGCCGTGTGGCTGCATTGCCATGGCACTGCGCCAGCAGTAATAAGCCTTGCTGAGAGGCAGATCAGGCACAACCCGAACTACCGCAGCTGCCAAGCCTCCACACCAGCATGCAACCAGCTTTAAGCACGGGCAAAAGACGTATATGTCTACACCCGACCACACAGATGTATCTATTATTCAGTGTTTAGTCCTGTTATATGTCCAACCACTGGCACATCTGCTACATATGTAGCGTAACCTAAAACATAAAGCTTACCAGCTAAGAAATGGCATGGGAGCAACTTGTCTGCAGCTCATTTTGGACCGGGTCTCTTATCGGCAGGCAGTACTCTGCTGTGCCATGCTAATATACTACTGTGGGTATCGTAGTGCTAAAGCCTGTCATACGCTATAGACCAGCACCTGCTGAATAGAAAGGGTGCACTCTAGAAAGTGCTGCCAAGAGTTATTTACCTTCAAGCCCTTGGAAGCAAGCATGATGAAGCTTATTTAAATATTTCAAGTAAATTAGATTGTTTTGTTTTTCAGAAAAACTACAAAAACTACACAAAATATTTTGACAAGAATATAAGCTAAAGAAACTCGTAACCTGAACATTGAAGAGCCAAACTGCAAGTGCGCTTGTTCCAAGAAGGAATACAGAAAGTGCCTGAAATTTTCTTCAGCACATACCTGATGCAATTCTACGTCCCACAAAATCAGGTCTTTCCAGGGCTGCCTGACAGCTTTCAAGGATATTAGAAACTTCTGCATAAAACCAGATTTTAAAGGACCCACTGAGGACTGATTCTGAAGCATAAAGCAGTCACAGAACACAGACTTGAATGGTGAAGTTTAGTGAGCATAGTTTGAAGTTGTTCATGAAAGTGCCCTTAAAGAAGAACTTCATCCTGCCATGAACAAGTCACAAGGACAATGACGAAGTGTAGTGAGTTGGGGAGAAATGAACCTTAGATTTGCAGAAATGCACTGGACCAAGACCTGTACTTGAGTGCGTGTCAGGGGCGGGTTTTGTTCCAAAAAGTGCTGATACAGTGAGGACCATGAACCAGGGACTGCAGAGGTGAAAGAAACACTGCCATTGAATTTAGTAAGTTCTGGACCAATAATCAACCCTTTCCAGCAGCCCAAAGTCTGGTATTCAGATGATGGATTACATGACTTTCATGTTCCTAAAAGAGCTGCATGGTCCCTTCTGTCTCAGGCTGACAGGACTATGGATTGATGAAGTCTGGAGTGGAGCTCCCACTGGGGAAATCAAGTAGCTGTCAGCCCCCTTCCTCCCAGAATGAGCCAGGACTTTGTTTGTTTTGTGTAGTCAGAGACTGCCACACCGCTCAAAACCACCAAGAAAAAGAAAAGTAGGAAAAAAATAAATAACAAATCATACTTGTCATTTGCAACTTAAATACTGCAATGAAACATGGGAAAAGCTGGACAGAACAGCAAGCCACTCCATTTGCTTCAACTTTTGAGTGTTGCTGTTCATGTCCCTGCATAAGCAATAGGGATGTAAAAAAAAAAAAAAGGTCAAGGATGCTCAGTGTTCACTGGTTTGCCACAGCCCTCATCTTTGCTGAGCTCACGGCTGGATGCTGTCAGGTCCTGGTCCCCCCACCAAGCACCGAGCAGCCTTTCTCGCCATCCACCGCTCTTGCTGGAGAGGTTACCTTTCTGCATTCTGACAAGTCTGAAGGGAAGGCAAGAAAAGGCAAGACTAATTCCTGTTGCTACAGCCCGGCTCAGGAAGCATGAAGTATTTATCAGTTTGAGTGAGCCAATTACTTTACCACTCTCAATAGCAACCTGTTAGATGAGTGCTGCTGCTCCTAGCAGTGTAAGGAAGCTGCAGAGCTGGAGAAGGGTCACTTAGCTCATTGCTCGCCCAGCTCGTTTTTTGTGACTAAGATAACAATGAAAATAGATTGCAGAAGAAATCAGAGAAATACTCTGTTTGTGATACGGGTGGGAGTCTCCAGACACACATAGCTGCCTTATTCCTGAATCACAGGATTAATGAAGATATGCCTAAGAGTCTGAAGGTGAAGCAGGAACAGAGACTTCGATTTTGCAAACTGCTGAACTGAACTCTGGATTAAATCTGAGCCCTGGAGATAAGTAAAGTAGCCCTTAAAGCTGTAACACCCTACTGGCCCCCCCAGTCTTCAATTTGTCTTTCTCTTCTCCTCTGCAACAGATTGATATGAATTACCCAAGAATAATCACTACCTCCTCTGGGGTTCATCTTTCAACTGACAGAGGAGAGCTTGTTTCTGTCCTGTTAGTAAATTGTCCCTTTTCTTTCTTCTAGTTTTTCAAAAATTTTCACTGAACATTAAGGACAGGATATCAGATACCTAAACATAGCACTAATTCTTCTCTCATTTTATAATAACCATGAAAAACGTAGTAATCAATAACCACATTCAATAAACCTTGTGTGTATAAGATTCTGCACATGACTTAAGTTATCAAATTTTTTTATGTTGTTCCCAGTTTATTCTGAGAAATCATAGTTCTCTCTTCTTTCTGCTTCTTTTGTTTAGTTGGGCCAGAACTACTTCAGGACAAGGGCTGTAAAGCAGCCCCCTGAACAACAGTAGTATCCAAAGATACATGTAATGATAAACACATACACACGTGCGTATCATGCAGACAGGTACTTCAAACTAGAGTTTGGATTAAGCCTCCCATATCGCAATATTTTTGGGGTGAGAGGAGGAATACCATCAAACTCAGAGGCACTAAATAAGTAGTAAATCATAAATAAGTATCCTACATAAATATCCTTGTTAGCTGGACTCCACCCTTCCATTTGACAAAAAGGTCTTTCAGATTAACAACAAAATGGTATTTCAGGCTCTAACTCTTACTTCACTCTAAAATAAGTCCTTAGCAGTAGCAAATGAAATAAATTATTTTAAGCAGATAATGAGTTTCAAGGTGAGCACCTTACCCCTGGCTCTTTTCAAATAAGAATGCTGAATGCGTGTCTTGAGAATAAGATTACTGACAGTGCTGTTCTAATATATTTTTAGAGGATTGCTCTCAGGGCTTCAGTTTCTTCAATCCACATCCTCCTGTCTTCCTTCCAGAGGTTCCTGCTGATTCGCTCCCAACCCATAATACTTCAATCCCTCTCGTTCTTTCCACCTTCTTCCTAACTAGACATGAACAAACATTTTTCAACCTACTTTACTGTTGTTGTGCTCCCTGCTGAAGGTCCCACATGTGAATAGGCTGTTTGAATGTCGTCCAGAAAAGTGGTGATGGTTGATGAGAACTGTATTAACAGAATGGCCTGAAGAATTTTTCTGGCGTTATGGTATGGGACTGCATACAGATTTGCTCAGTTTAAGCCTCAAGTACACTCAGCAATGGAAAACCAACAAAAACCTCTGTATGAATAAACACCAACCCTCCTCCCCCTCCTGTTTTACACTAAATACAAAGTCGGAAATCACTAAAAGGCGATTTTTGGGAACTTTATTTTGCAGCTGCTGAAAGTAAACAGCTTGAAGCCAAAATTGGACTTTGACTAACACGGGAGATGACCTTGTCAGTCCCTACCTGGATCACAAGGCTGCTCTCCCAGTATCAAAATAAAGTCACTGATATGTCCAGAGGAGAAGAGTTCCCATTTGCCATTCCAGGAACACGTGGATTCATGCTGCTTTTCATTCCTCTACCTCCTTTCACAAAAGATAAATATAAACAAAACAAAAGGTCCTCCAACTAGGTTCAACACCTTGTCACAAGGATGAGAAGTTCCAGGCTGTGGGTACCACTGTAACCACTGACAGCTGTGATGATACAATGGTTCTGATTAATAACTGCTACAAGTATGCCTGAAGTAGCACATGATCCTTGAGCAAGCAGCCCAGAGATTATTTATTCTTGGCTGATGTTAGATTTATTGTTTCAAGGATTGTTTTGTAATTAATCCACAACTCCAGAAAACTCTCCCATCTTTCTATTGCAGGAAGAATGTGCATCCCATGAACTAGGTGTGAAGGTTATGAAGTGTGTAATGAGAGTCAGTGTTCACAAAGCACAGCAACAAGTCCACTCTTCAGCACATGCCTGGCAAAATAGGGTGCTTACAAATCCCTATATCTTTGTTAAAGGACAAGAGACCCAGTTTCTGTTGCATACATCATCGCCACTGCTAGAAGTAGTCAGTGATGTCTCTGGACAGATACACCACTCAGCTGAAATTCAGGAAAAATAGTGCCTTCCCCAGTTCCCAATAACAGAGAACAGTGCTGCCCTCACCTAAACCACCTGCTTTGGACTGCATATATCTATTCTCCAAACTCAGTTGAAACGGCTAAAATGCCAGGGAGAGTGACCTGTAAATAGGGGAGTGTCAGGACTGTGTTCTGGTCCCCTCTTTCAATGTAGGTGGATTTTTGTGCGGCTCAGAGATTCATAACTGAGGGCTACAGAAGCTCAGAGGGCATCAAACACCTCAGCTTTCACTTAGGATCAGTCTGTATGGGTTTGCTGCAGAGGTATGGTTTAGTTTCACACTTTACCCTTCGCATTTCAATAGTTGCGGTTTACTGAAAAATCATCTATGTGAATGTCTGAAGTTTTAGGTAAAGTTCTCTCTTCATCCAGTCCACCCCAGGGAAAGGGAACCTCAGGACAGAGGCAGCAGGAGTGGAGACACCCTACTTCACAACGAGGAGGGCATGAAGCGAAAGATCCAATCTCACTTACTTTTAGGATGTGAGACCATCAAATTCTATTATTCCAGTTTCTCTCTCTCGTATTCTAGAAGCTGCCTGCTTATACACACACCTAAGTCTCAGTGTGCAACAGGCACAGAAATGTCCTTTAGGATGACCAAGACCACTAATGCTGTCTTTCATATTACCTTTTCATCTAGCCAGCCAGTACATATTTACAGTGTTAAAGTCCAAAGAGATGAAGATACTCTGCAGTAATAAACGTGGGAAACACTTCACCTACTTAATGTCTAGCTTATCTAAAAATATATATTTAAAATTATTCCTCCCTTTGCGGTAGAAACTTCTCCAGTCTTTCATTGTGATGGCAAAACTAATTATTTCATATCTTTCAAGCCATCACTAAGAATACTTGTATTTGCTTGCAGAGTCACAGCAATGAAAAGAGATGGTGTCCTGCTGTAAGAGTTAACAGCAGCGTTGTTAAGAGACTCACTGCAAGGCCAAACTCTGATCTCAGTTTTGATTTTAGCAAATGTATTTCCTGCAAGCATCTTGCTCACAAACAGATGAAGGCCGAATCTGGCCTGCACAGCCTTTACAACTCTTGACAGGTCCAAATTAACACATCTTGCTTCTCAGATACCATATGTTTACAGGTCAACAGCTAGGAAGCTCATCATTGCATTTGTGAGTTGCTTGTAGTTAATACGCAATTCACTAGAACTCTGAGACATAAGAATACATTTCCTTAAGTTCGTGTTTACTTTTGCACATACTAGTCTTTTACACAGACTTTGCAATCTCAAGCAAAGCACACTTTAACACATTCATTTTAGGAAGCATAAGCCATAAATATGGACCATCACCTTCCAATGGTTACATAGAAGTATAACCTATGCCTCTGGTAACAACACTGGGATGATGTAATACAGAAAGTAGCCCATCTGTTTCAAGACAGATGCCAGAAAGAATGCATTGGCAAGAGGCAGCACTTCTGCTTCACTGAATCAATACGCGGTCTAAGTCCCGTACACACGTCCACTAACATAAT
>Ga0065711_1000776_pt1 | contig 55448 bp, 53 predicted proteins | sample Hoacrofraction12_FD_59098 | JGI IMG/M metagenome (GOLD analysis project Ga0065711, IMG submission 59098) | Hoatzin crop microbial communities from Cojedes, Venezuela - Epithelial fraction 12 v2 (version 2) | ecosystem: Host-associated > Birds > Digestive system > Esophagus > Crop | place... | reverse complement strand
ATGGGATGGGATGGGATGGGATGGGATGGGATGGGATGGGATGGGATCCCTGCACAGCCCAGCTCAGGTGACAGGGCACTGTGTAGCCCAAGCCAAACTGCAAGGAGCAGCTGGTCAGGCTCAGCAGACAGGAACAGCTCTCCTTGCAGAGGAGCTCGGTCTCATGACTGAGGGAACTGGGAATCCCTCATCTCCCAGCAACCAGCCACCTGGGAGCACGGTGCCTTCTCCTCCCGCAGGTATCCTCATCCACACACAGCCGGCGGTGGCCTCACCCACGCTGTCTTGCAGCCACGAGCTGCACCTGCTTGAGGATGCCACAGTGACCTGCTTCATAGAGCAGAAGTGCTCCAAAAAGAACTGTGTGTTTTTTTAGCAGGATATTTTCAACATCTTTGGGCAAATTTTCCTGTAGTATTCCACGATAATTTTTAAACTTATTTTTTGTCTTAACTCTGCTCTTGTTTAAGCTAAACCCTAAAATATTTGTTCTTCTCAGCCTTCTGTTGGTGAAAAAAAAAAAGAGGATGAAGCCTTATTTTGGCTGAATGTTTTGGGTGATTCCAAAAAATTATAATTTTTTTGTTAAATACAAATTTTTAAAATATGGATTAAAAGAGGAGGAAGGCTCTGGCTCATGTTTCAAACAACTCTTTTCTGGGAAGCCAGACCCCCGGTGTCAGCTACTGGGCTTCTTGAGAGCATGGGAAACCATCACTGCTGAAGCCATGAGGACATGCTGTATGGGGGGGAGGCTGTGACTACAGCTTCAGCCATGCTGCTGATGTTCACTGCAGGGAAGGAGACCCTGACAGGGGAGCCCAGCGCCCACCTCTTCCTCCAAGAGGGACCAGCGCAGTGTGGGGACCATGCGCTGCCACCCCCCTGGGTTGTCCCAGCTCTGCAGCATTCCCATGCCTCTCTCGTGAGCTTGTGCATGGAGCTGTGCGGGCTGTGGAGCCACTCTCCAACAGTTCTTCCACCTCAGGGGCTGGAGCCCATCACGTCTTGGGGCCCTCTTGCCCGCCAGACCTCCCCTCCCCAAGTGGCTTGATTATAGGGTAGCCATTCAAATCATTTTAATGAGCTCAGCCTGCTGCTGTGAGGCACCAGTAACTATGGCAACTTCATTCAAAGGTGGTGTGCGTGGTGGCTGTGTCAGGATTTGTGTTTCGGGGAGCTGATTGGATGAGACGGGCGAAGGTGGGAGTCCTTTGGGAATTCGGGCTTGTTTGCACAAGGGGTTTCATTTAAAGCAGTGACAGGTGGCACTTTCGGGGAGCAGAGGTCCAAGACAGACAAGTCCCCTTTTGGTCCAGGGATCCGCTGCCACAGTCCGAGGAGATCCGGGGGCCCTACGCTGCGGCAGAGCATGCTGCAGTGATGGGGGGGCTCTCCTCTCCGTCACTGTCCCAGCCATCACCTTGCAGGCATTAGCAAATTGCTCTTGAATCCTAGCAAAGAGCTTGGCCCTTGCTTTCATCTGACACCCGGGGAAAACAAGTTGTCACTCCAGGCTGGAGGTGGATCATTGCTGGTCTGAGAGCAGAAACAGACCCACGGTCCCACCTGAAGAAACACAGGCAAATCCTGCAGTGCGCTGCTCACTCTTTGCTACCCCTGCCATGCTGCTCGTCTCATTTACACCTAGGGCAGTTCAAAGGCACTCACAGAAATTACGGGGTTTGAGTCTGCATTATATTAGCATCATGGACAGTCAGAGCAGGCATATTTTCCTAGTAAATCACTGCCATCCCACTCTGGGTTGGCTCACAGAGGGCACTGGATTCACAGAGGAAATAATTCTTCCCTTTCGGTGCCACTGGCAGCCATAAAAACCTCTGTCCAGCAGCCACAAACCTCTGTGGTCACATAGTTTATGCAGGTAAAATAAACAGGTTAAGGGCATGGGCTGTATCACTGCCCAGCAGATTAAATTGTGGCTCCAGCCCCTGCATGGTTTTGCCTGGATCCGGCTGGTATCCTCCCACAGCACAGCTCTGAGGAGGCTCTTTGCCCACAGGAAGCATGGCTGAGGCCACCTTGTTTTGGAGGAAAGAGCTGCTTGGATGCACGATGTGCCTGGGGAAAGGCACCACGTCCCTCGGTTTGCCAAGCACTCCTCCATCTGCTGCTGTGCTGGCCTGGGCAGCGCTTCGCAAGCAAAGCCCTGGCACTAGCACAAGGTGGCTTTAAACTCCTCCCTTTGGGCAGCGTGTGTCTGCACTGTGCCGCTCTACAGTGCAAGAAGATGCTGCCAACGATAGATCCTCTCTGATCAAAGCTCACCAGTTAGTCCTGTCAATGGCGTTGCACAGAGCTTGCTTGTATCAGTGGCCTAATTTCCCTCTCAGTCTCTTTGGTGTAAACAAATCCTACAGAAACCAGAGGTTTTCTACTCTCCACTTCTAATATGTCATTACATGCCCACTGAGAATCGGGGTGGTGAAGTTATTCCAGACTCACATGTGTGTATCTTGGATCAGTGCCTGGTCCCAGATGAATTTCTCAAGTTAAGTCTCAGTGAGGTGTCAGGATTTTTTTAAGCACCTCCTGGATTGCATCAGCAATGTATTTGTGTTTATAGGCTCAGTAGCTGAAGCCTGTTTTTAGGGGAAATGCGAATGAACAGAGAATGCACACTGCATGGAAAGTTGGGGATTTGAAGGGTTACAGATTGCAGTAAAAAAACCTCTCCCTGTGGACACTGCACCTTGAAGGCTGCTCAGCCTCAGACTTGTAGAAATAAGCAAAAAGAGAAATGTTCTCAATGTATCTCTGAATCTGAAAAAAAGGTCCCCGCTCAGGCTGGAGCTGTTCCTGACTTTGTCTTTTTGCCCATTTTAATTAATCCAGATAGGATCACAGTTACTGGGAACACAGCATAGGAAAGGCACACAGACAAGGAGTCAGGATGGAAGCACGGTAGGAACTTTTGGATGAATTGTGGTTTTTTCCACTGGAAAAATGCTGATTTTTTTCAAAACTGACACTTCTTTTAAGAGAAGATCAGGTTTGATTAATTTATTCAGTCAGAAAAAAATTTGGAAGGAGTTCTAAATTTGTCAAAATGAAGTGTTTTGGCATTCTTAAAGGAGAAAAAAATAATCTGTTTTCCAGTTCAGGTGACCTCTTGTTTTGAAATTTAAGTTAATTATAATTAAACATTTCAAAAAGATGAATACTTTGAAATCAGACTTGGAAGGGACACTCAGCTTATTAATGTCTTTAAGATTTTGACTTTTCAGGACAAGCTGTGGTGGAATCCTTTGTGCAGTTTGAGACATTGGCACTTCTCCTCACCTCGACTCAGGATGACATATGAGAAAACGCAACCTCATCCTGTGAGCTGGAGTAAGGTTTCAGCCAATGGTGCAAAAGCTTTTCCTCTTTCCAGGTTCACAGCAGATGGACCAGAGCAGTTGAATCAGGATGACTGCAGCTGACAGTGATAGGCAAACAGCTCTGATGGCACGCGTGGGACACAGAGCTCTCAAAAAGATGACTTTTCAGATGATCCTGTTGGCTGCCGACCCCATCCTGAGGAGACCCTTCTTTGCAGAAGGGAAGGAGACCCCCCTCTCCATCGCACGCAAGGTGCAGCCGCACCCAAAGAGCCAACTGCAGTTGATGGTGCAGGGATTTGGTGAGCTCCCACCTTCAACTCATAGGACCATTAAAAACATGTTTGAAGCTCCAAATCCCAAAATATTGGGTTCTGAGGTCCCACTGGCACCTGTCGGGCACAGGATGCTCCGCTGTGCTGCTGGCTCTTTGGCTTTTGCCTGTGAGTATCTGGTGCACAGTGGGACAGCAACAGCCCCACTCATCGCATTTCTTGGGCAATGGGCAGACTGTGAACCTGAAGTGCAAAGGTGGTGTAAAGGTGTCTCTTCATCTGAAAACTTCAGCTGCTCTTCTTGAGGCTGCGCAGATCCAGGCTTCTCCTCTCAGTCCCCAGCCCCTGCTGATGGCCAGGAGCCAGGCAGCCGTCACAGACTGAGGATCGGGAAAGTCGATGGGCAGCAGATCTGTGCAGAGCCTGGCTTGGCCATGTCAGCAGCGGATGGCCCATGCTCTTCTCCTAGCATGGAGCAGCTCCAGGCGAGCAGCAGGATGGGTGGAAGCTGCCAGCTTCCCTGCTCCGTTCCAGGCAGGGGAGAGCCACTGAGCACACATGGCCTCTGGGCTCTATAATCTCTAGCCACAAAGCTCTCCTCTAAATTGCATTTGTGCTCATTGGAAGTGATTACATTTTCCTGGAAGGATCTGACTCTCTGGCTGCTGACTGTGATGGCAGCGCTCCTTCTCCGAACGGCTGCTGGCTGGAGGCTCGGCGCAGTGACAGCCAGCGGGAGCTGCGAGCTCGCTGCCTGCCTGTCCTTGGAAGACGCTGTGGAGGCTCCTGGCTTGCAGGAGGGTCAGATGGGCAGAGCAGTATTGCAGGGCAGAGCAGGAGGTAGTTCACTGCCAAGAGAATGCATGTAGAGGAAGAGGGCAGAGGGCAGGAGGAAGAGTGGTGCAGACAGTCTGCAATGGCTGCCTCACCAGCCTGAGACAAAGAACAGACAGGATGGAGAATGTGACACCGTATCGCATTAGGCATTTATGCAACATTAGTGCTGTGGGACCAGCCAAGGTTCAGGGGTTTGGAGGTTTGCTCAGAGCCAGGAAGGTTTCTCTGGACTTGCCTGGGAAGTGGGTGGATGCTGAGCTGTGGGAGAGATCTCCAGCACTTCATGCCAAACAGACTCACTGCTTGGCTTCACAGTCTGGCAAAAGAGCTGTAACCGGCACCTTCTCAGGGAGTGACTCTTGTCCCTCTCCAGCCCCACAGCAATCCCGGGAATGTCTCAGCAGTTCAGACAGCAGAACCATCATGTTAACTTTGCAGAGCCCAGGAGCAGGAGAGAAACTCAGCTCTTCTCTGTGTTTTATGGACGCAGATCCCTGGGAAGGTCTAAGGGAGACGTTCCCATGGGTGCTAGCAGCAGTGACATACGCAGCTGTGAGATGCACAGCTGGAGACCAGACAGCTGTTTTCATTCTGGGTCTTAGGACATAGGTCTGATTAGCTCAGAGCAATGAAGATTACTCCTAGCCTGTTGCTGTGTCACTTCAATTATTCCCGTTCAAATTCTGGGTATTTCTCTGCACCTATTTTTAGGAGCGTAACAAAGCTATGGATGGTCCAAGCTGCTGGCATCTGCCTGTGATCCTTCTTCCTGACCACATTGCCCTGTCCCATGGAAGGAGATGGAGCACAGCCCAGGATCTGCATCCCTCTACATGCCCTTCCCTTCAGGAAGTGTCTGTCATGGACCTGACCACATCACAGTGTCAAGAATGAAGAGGAAAGCAAAGGAAAATGCCTTCTCTTGTCTCTCAGACAGGTCACATTAAAAGTGGGGCATGGAAAGCACTGTAATGCTTCTATGAAAGACACAGTTTGTGGCCAGTCACTCTGCCCATGTTTCCTGAACAGAGGAAATGTGATAGACCATAAAGTTACAACTATACAAAGTGTAGAAAGTTCATAGTTGTCTCTTTCACATATGGGTCAGACAGAGTCAGCCAGATACAGTAAATCATCTGTCAGAACGTCCCCACAGTCCCGGTGCTAATGCCCCCATAAGCAATAATATGCTGCCTAGTATCAAGAATAATCAGAAATCATCAGGTGTCCTTGGTCCACCAAAACGCTGAAACAAACCAGCTTAGCAGCAGCAACACCAACTTGTACAGATGTATGAGGTATCCTGGAGCAGAGTGAAGCTTTCAGCAACAGCCTGGCTCTGGTGCTGTCTTCAAGGAGGGTAGGAAAACTCATTTGCAAATGCCCTAGCAGAAATAAATGTATAGGTTTTGAAGAGAGCAAAACAGTCTTTAGATGAAGTCCCAGCCTCAGACCTCTGCAAAGAGCAGAGAGACAGAATGATCGCAGCAGTCCCTGTGTTTTCAAAGCCACGACTTCCCTCTCACCTAGAAAAAGTTTGGGCACGATGGAATTGTTCCCTTGCAAAGTCCACCCATATTGCTTGGTCACCCAGTCTGCCCTTGGCGATGGGAGAACTCATATTCACAGCGTACGCTGGCTGCATCAATAGGTACTAATAAAGCAAAATATTCAGTCCTGAAAAACACGTCTCTGTCTGAGCAGTTCCTGCCATAAATTCACAGGTATTTCTGCATAACTGCTTTAGAGATTTAATTCTTGCTGTTCTGATCCCATCTTAGGGTTGATGGGATGGAGGAGACTCCTCCAGACTGGGAGCAGTCCGCACCACCCTGCAGCTCCTGTAACACCACTGGGAAAAACCTGCCTCAAGGAATACCACCATCCAAAACTCTTCTTCCTGCGCTTCACTCCCTGCATAGATGGACACACACCCCTGGACATACAGACTCTCCCTGCCAGAGAGTCCCAGGTACTGAGCCAGGACAAATCTGATTCTTCCTGATGTGTTTCCAGCGGGAGGCAGGAGGAGAACCCGATGTAACGGCTGGATGCTGCTGCCATCCTCCTCTGTCTCTGAAGTCCAGAGGACAGAGGCAACCCCGGCCAGGCACCCCAAGGGCTGTGTGGATGCCTGCGTGTGGGGAACCTCCAGCCCAACGTCAGCCTGCTGCCCTCTGCCTTCCTCTGCAGCAGGGACAGGCAGCTCCTGGCAGCTCTCCGCGGGTCCTGGGAGCAAGCTGCCGGGGAGCAGGAGGGCTGTAATTACAGAGATAACTCACACCATGTCACCCAACAATGATACATGAAAATGCGACATAAACCCGTCTATCTGGTGCTCTCGATTTATCTTTCTGCCTCTCTATTTATTTCTTCCTCCAGCCTATCGCTCGGTACTGTGCAGGAGTTGGAAATGCCAGCTGCTGAAAATGCAATTTGTTTTGATTCACCAAGATTTCCCAAAATATCTTGGTGACCTCTTGAAATTTTCTGCAATGAATTATGATAATGATGATTTTTATTTATATTAACAAACTGCCGTAGCTCAGCGTGACCAGCAAGTATACTAAAAAACCCCAACCAAATCTACATACATTACTTTTTTTAAAATAACAAGGCCTTAAAACAGTATCGAACAGGGGTGGCTTTTCTCTCTTCTCTTTTTCTAAAAGGCATCAGTACCAAATTTCTACCCTAATTATAACAATGCTTCTCCTAATGAAAGAATTCATTTGCCTTCTCTAATCAGCTGGCTGGCTTCAGAAATTGCAGCTGATCAGTGTGGAGGAGGGGCTGCAATACAGGTTCGGAGGAGGCAACTCACAGTTTCCAAGGCACCTCAGAAATTACAAAACCACATCCACAGAAGGTGTAAATCGGTGATGCTGCTGAGAACCACAGGGCAATGCTGGTCTGTGCCTCTCTGGGCAACCTGGCTCCAAAGTCCTGGAGACCTCCTTGCCCCTGTGCAGCCCCACTCTGCTTCCAGGAGGGGGAATCGTGAGCCACAGCCAGGGTTGGAGAGGAAAAAACGCTCCTAACGAAAAGTGATCTCAAAGCACGCGTCTGTTCTTGCTTCTTTTTTTCATAGGGGAAAACAGAGATGCTGAGCCAAAGAGGTGGCTTCTCCCAGTCCCTGGATGGCCACGGGCAGCAGAAGTGCAGGCTCTGGGGAAGCCCAGGAGATTTGGGGCATTTCTGCTCATCGTGCAGCGCTGCACGAGCCCTACACTGGCTCCTTGATGGGCTTTGGGGGTCTTTCTCCTCGTGTGAAGGGCCGCCCAAGCCATGCTCTGCTCCTTGCTGCAGCGTGGCGGGACTGCAGGCTGTGTGCTGGCACATCAGCAGATCAGACACGGAGTTTCTCGCTCTCACATTGCTTTTGGACAGGGAGCAATGGGGCTTCGGGGACCTAAGTGTGGGATAGAGGTGTGTCCCCCCTCACTTCACCCTTTCTCCATCAGTCCCGTCACAGGGGCACTCTGGGTCTTGTACTTCGCGGAGTGTACCCTGGAGCAGAGGTCTCAGCACAAGCTGCTGGAAGGGGGTCTGGAATAGTCCCCAGCTCTCCCCCTCCTGCTATGGAAACCCCCACACCCTGCACAGTCTCCATATGCCCAAACAGTCCTTATGCCAAGCACCATCCAGGCGATTTGCGAGGGCATGGGAGCTGCAAACCAGGGGGAGAATAGGTATAATGATGATCATACGAGTCCTTTAAGACTTTTCAGGACCCCTGGGTGCTAATCTGCCTAAACAGAAGCTCAGCAAGTATCATCATGCCTGAAGGCTTAAAACGGTCAGTGGGCATTAACGATATTTCAAGATGAACACATTCCATCAGTGACTATGTACAAAAGCCCTCACAACATGATGAAGGCTGTCTCAGGGACAGGGTCCAGAGGTCTGGGTGATGCAGAAAGTGGCTTGGACCCACTTTCTGCTGCCAAGCAAGTCACTCATGCTCTGTGTGCTTCTGCTGCTCTGTAGTGATGATGTTCAGCACAGTATGAGGCATGTAGGATATTTCATATGGACCACCACACCTCAGGTTTCTGGTCTTGTAGGTGCAGTCACAGCAAAGCAGTGTGGAGCCACCTCCTACGCTGCAGAAAAATCAGAATTTCCACAACTAAACAATCTGTGGTTAGAGTCTCATACTCATGTACAAAGACTTACTCTACAGGAAAAAGCATCAGGCAGTGTGGGACCAGTTCCAGGGTATGGATAACCGGGTAGTCATAGAAGCAACTGGAATTTCAGCCCTGCTTAAGCCTTGGGAGAGCAGAGAATTTGCTGACTAGTGGTCTACATGCTCCCAGCTGTGACGCTGACTTTGGCTTTGTGTTGGGAGGGATGTGGGCTTAGCTGCATGTACCAACCTCACACTACCAAGCAGCAGGACAGAAGGTGCCAGGCTCACATAGCTTTGTACAGAGAACCTGCCCAGCAGGGTGTCAGTTTTGGAAAATGTGGGCCTTCCTGAGCCCTGGGACATGAGGAGATGGGAGTTTTTAATGTCCCAGTCACTGCTAATTTTGCCTTTCCAGTCTGCAGCCTGCACTGCTCTAGGGTGGAGTCAGTGCATAGAGAGAGATCTGCTCCTGCTTGTGGTCCTGAATGAATAACAGGGCCATGGAGGCACCAGCAAGGTCTGAGGGTACCAAGTGAGCTCAAAGATGCAAAGCAGAATGTTACTTTTGCTGCATTGAGGTCACTACATCCGTGAAGAAAGACCCTACACTTGCAGGTGCCATGTGCCCTCCTGACACTATGCACAGTCCGTGATTTATAAATCAAAAAGCACCTAAAGTTTGGTTGTGGCTGGGCAGGGTAGGATGTTGTATCCCAGCCTCCCATCTGACTCCTCAGCCATCCCCCCAGCACTAATCGTCCACCCTGCTCTGTCCTCTCAGACCACTGCAGTGTTGGGATTTGCAGACTCACTGACGCAAGCCCTCACCTCTCATTTTCACTAGTTTTTGGGAGGTGCAACAGGAGCACCTGGAGCAGGAGCTCTGAGAGTGAATGGGTGGGACCCAGCTGCTCCGGAACAGCTCTGGACAGCGGTTGAGTCTGGGATGATCAAGTCTTGAATGTGGTTGCCAAATGTTTCTAGTAAGAGCAATGCAACTCTTTTGCTGTATGGTGAAATCAGCAGAACGGTTTAAGCCCAAAATAAACCAAACACAGCTGACTAGCAGCACTGCCCCAAAATGCACGTCTACCACTGGGTCATTAGCACAGAAATAGCATGGACATGTGTAAAGTATAAGCAAAGTTCTTTTAAGACACAAGCAAAGGGGGACAGAGTGCACTGAGGAAAGACAGAGATCAGCCAAGAACCCCAGCGTGTGCATGAACACTGCAACTATGCAGGGGTGCAGTGAGGTTCTTGGCTCCTCCTGCCTAGCCACAGGTATCTCTTCCCAGATCACTCTCCAAGATCTCCCGAACAGATGGATCTCATCATGGATCTGCTTATGCCTGGGTGTTGCTTGTCATGCCCTAGGCTATATCAAATTGTCCTTCAGGTTACATGGTTGCTGAGTCACAGACCTTGCTATGACTCAGGAAGACCCTAGCCTTTCACACCATCTCCTGTCATTGAGCAGAAGGGGCTCAGTGGCTTGTACTGCCCTTTTTACACAGGAGGAACATCTCCTCATCATCATATCAGGACCCAGCCATGCCAGGGAGTGGCTGGCAGGGGTAAGCTGAGCCTCACCAGAGCACATTGACTTTTTTCTAAACATCAGGTTCCGCAATGTTTTACCATTTAAATAAGATTTTATTATCACTATAGTAATCAAAGCACAAAGCAGCTGGAAATTGGCCTGTGGAGAGAGAGGTCCCAGAAAAGCGTTAGGAAACAGCCCCTGTGCCAGTGGCATTCCACAGAAGCACTGTCACTTCTCTGCCCTGTCACACCCTGAGAAACACCCAGAAGCTCCACACAGCCCCGTGCAGAGTGGTCCTCACAACACACAGTCACGAGTGATGCATCCGCCTGCACACCAGCACTCTTGAAAGCGCATGGACTCACAGGGACGCGTGCCCGGCGGGGCAGACACGCCTGCTCCAGAGCCACACGCATCCCGGCGCTCCGGTGCGTGCAGGGACGCAGGGCTCGCTGTGCTGGCAGCCAGCGAAGGCAAGAGATGGAGGATGCTCACACGCCGACGCCATCAGCACCATGGGTGCTCATGTGACAGTCGCAGGGTATCTGTTTTCCCTTCAATGGTATAAATGCTCTCTTCAGAACAGCACATTCCCCGCCACCGCTAATGAAAACACATGGTGCATTTATGCAAAAGCTCCTTCTCATTCTTGGTAATGACATTGGTGGTGGCAGCTCCTGTCTCCTCCTGCTGCCTCGCTCCCTCCCAAGCACCCTTGTCATTTCCCTTCCCTTTATCGACAGCCTTTAATGGGATGAGTCTTTTGCCAGCAGAAAGGAGCCAATGTGTTCTCAGCGGCTGTCAAAGGCACTTCGACTGCATAAAGAGCCTCCCATGTGGTCTCACAGTTAAAATATATATACATACAACAGACAAAACTGTCACCAACGTGCCAGAACCATCATTAGCACTTGATCTTCCTAGCACAGAGGACATGCCTCAGCTAGTTATTTTCATCCTAAACCCTTTTTTTCTGTTTTCCTTTTATTTTGGGAACTGGGCTGGGGAAGGGTACTTTGTTTCCCCTACACCACATGGAAGAAACAACACAGACCTTGTGGGCACATTATGTTCCCAGTAAGGAGATATGGCATCTCTATGAGATTCTTCTAGCAAGCGTCAGACAACCTCCCAACCTGTCTACCCCCCTGCCACCCTTTGATAAGCTTTAGATGAGACAAAGATAACCAGGAGGTGCAGGAAAGGGAAAAACTACACAGCATCAAGAGGGAGCAATAACTCAAGGATGTGCTGAACAAGGAAAAGAGCTGATTTCTCCACAAAAATTAGCCCGTGAGGGCCCTGCAGCACCTGCTGCAGTCAACGAGGAGCTCAGCAGACCTGGCTGTCTGCAGTTGCCATAAAAGGAGGGAAGGGTGCCTTTCCTCCGAATCGATGTTCGTTGTTCCCCCCACCTGTCTGCTGCCGATATGATGCATCTGGATCTCTCTAGGGTAGAGGTGATTCTATGGATTGATCCTCTCTGGTGTGCTGGGGACACCGTGCAGAATGAGCAAGGCATGTGGGCTAGTCACAGCAACAGCAGGTTCCTTGTCTCTCTGCAGAACATCTGCCTGTGGCCTGTCCGCCTTTCAGTTGTGCTTATGGTCTCACCCATGCAGACAATGTTGCCCATTTGCACATGGTATCAGATGCTGGAGAAAGGAGCTGGCTCACCTGGATGTGCTGAGGGTCTTGTGGCAGGAACCGCTTCCTTGCCTGAAGGAGAAGAGCTCTGCTGTTGTCAGAAACAAGACCTGCAGGATGCGTGTCCACATAGCAATCCACTTACGGGTACTTCCGTACCTTCTGCTGTCCAGACCTCAGCTCAAGAGCACTCATCCAGAGACATATTCCAGTAAATCTTCAGGGAAGATCACATCCATCATCTTCTTTGTTGGGGTGCTGACTGGAATTGATGATCTTAGAGGTCTTTTCCAACCTTAATGATTCTTTGATTCTATGATTCTCCATGTAGACATGCCTTAAGGAGGAACATTCCCTGTGCAAGCCCTATGCTTACCACCACGGATTTTGTCTTCCCCCACCAATGTTTGTCTTTGCCCAAGCAAATATCCCGCCAACCAGCTTGTCTGGACACTGAAATAGAAAAAGGGACCCAGGTACCAAGGTTAAATTTTCTTTAAGAACCAGATAAGACCCTGAGAGGACAAGTTTCCTCTGGCTCCCCAGTTCTGGGAGCATGGTCAGACAAAAAAGCAAATGACTGCAGCCTGCAGCAGCTGCTTGCTACTGCCCAGGAGCAGCCGTTGGCACAGTGATGAGGGTGTTCAGGGCTGCAGACTTCAGAGCAGGGCTTCTGCTGCCCAGCCAGCTTTGGTCTCTTAAAGCAGCGCCAGCCGCAGCATCCCCGGGGCTGGGATGCGGGGAGTGCGTGCAGGCGGCTGCAGCTCCCAGCCCCGGGAGTAGCTGCACGAGCCACCTGCGTCCCAGCGAGCTCGGCTGAGCCCATGTGGGAGAAATGGGCAGAATCAGACCGGAGTGATGAATACGCTGAAGGATGCCATGCGGTTTCACAGACAGAAAGAGAGGCTAAATTCATCTACTAAATTATTCACTGTGAATTTTTGCTCTGTTCTAGCAGACACACATCCAGCAGCTATATAATAGGGAAATTCAGTATATATCATAGTAGTTAGACACGTATCCATTACGCACAGCAGTTGTTAATCTTCAGTGAACGTATTTAATAATAGCTATTTATGTAACATACATTAACTACCTCTTTTAAACTGAAATTGAATGCATATTTGAGAACCTTAATTCAAAGCACTACTTAAAGCCGAGTCTCTGAGTCAGGGTAATAAGGATTTGAAAGAGGAGTGTTTAAGTACTTTGGAATAAAGAAAGGTGACTGGAAAGGAAACCTTTATAAAAAAACACCCAAAGAGCTTTTTTGCACTTGAAAACCCTCCTGGGTGCAGTCTACAGCCATGTGGCTGAGAGGAGAACCATGGGCAAAGAGAAAGCGTGGAGCTCAGGCACGGCTGGTTATTACAACCAAGAGAGATTGCTGAGCACCCTGGAGGCACTGGAGCCCCGAGGACCGCAGCCTTTCGTGAGGGATGAGCCAGGCTCTGCAGCTGCCCTCTGGCAGCAAAGGCAGCCCCAGGCTTTGGGAATCTCCTGTTGGCAGCACTGCTGCTGCACAGAGCCTGCCCACAGTGTGCAGTGACAGAGGGGAAGCGCCCTGGTACCTCCAGTCTTGCAGCTAAACCCACCACTGATCTCCCTAGAAAGGGAAGCAAATAAGAAGAAGATTCACAAAGCACTGCCAGAATCCACCCATCCTCAAGGAGGTCCCCATGGCACAGGGGCTGTGGGTATCCTGAGCTCTCCAGCCTGGGGCCAGGGATGCTGCTGGGCTAGAACATCCTAAAACATCTCAAAAATCATACCCCTGTTTTTTTTGTTTTACGGAACTCCTCCATCTCTACGCAATATACAACCACTAGATTAGACGGGGGGTGAGGAGAGGTGGTAGTGATGAAGGATCAAAGTGGGACCTAATTGTGAGTTGAGGGCACTGGAACGCCTCCCTAGAGAGCATGTATGGCCTCCCAGTTGCCTGGTCACCCAGAGAGTCCAGGACCAGAGTGTCTTCCTTCTGCCCTGCACCAGAAGGCCGCTTGCTCCACCCTTTCCGCTCCTTAACCACCTCCAGCCCCTGCTGCCACCCTCCCCAGCTCCTCCTTGGCTCCCCAGCCTCACCTGTTTTTCCCCATTTTGCTGATTGCTCCATAAAAGAGCCAAGCCAACACGAGTTTTTCTGTGGGCAGTGGNGCCATGGCACCTGCTTTTCTCCAGCTTCGTGTCTCGGAGTGCGGGATATCAGTGAAGCACTTCCTGAAGGTTGACAGTCTTAATTGAGCTTCTACATGCAGATCCTCTGTGGTCTAACACTCTGATTAAGTTCCCATTGCTATTCTTCTCTTTGTGATAACACCAATTTGAATTTCCGTTCCTGTTTCACTAAACCTATCGATTCAGACTGTCATCTCCCCGAGACCAGGGCCACCGGTTTCTTTACTCCTAGAGCAACTGCAGATGCTTAGGGTGGAATATAACAACAGGGTGAGTGTACAGCAACCCCCTTCTGACATCCAACCTAAAGGCTCCTAACCCAAAGGTGCCTTTGAATCTAACTTTCCTTGATGATTTTTCCTCTTGTGAGTGTGTCCATGGAGTTGAACATTTTCACTACATACTGTATGAAGTGCCACCTTCTATTTAACATGAATGTGGTATTCATCAGCTCTGTGGGAAGCTCACTGGTCCTAGTGATGGAAAGAGAGAAGACTCAGCAGCAGCCCACCCTCTTGGGGCCATGCAGGTTTTTACCAACTCCTGTCACACTCTCCTTCACATGCCTCCAGAGACGGGGCCAGAACTGCCCAGGCTTGAAGGCAGAGCTCACGCGGGATTTCTACTGACATAGATACAGGGATAGACTGACAGCTTCTGGTCTTTATACTTCTTGTCTTTATTCCTTTCCTAATAATTCCTAACATTTGATTCACTTTTTCTAACCACTGCCGAGCAAAGAGATGACATTTTCAAAAACTCATGTATTAAAACACAAAGATCTTGTTCTTTAGCAATGACAGGTATCTCACGGTTCTTTACTTAATTCATAAAGTTAGGACTGTATTTTCCCATGTACGTTAGTTTCCATTTATCTACATTTAATTTTATCTGCCATTTTGTCACCAGTCTCTTGATGTCATGAAGTCTTTCTGTAGCCCTTCACAGCTGGCCCTTGTCTTTACCACCAAAATACTTCAGTATCACCAGTTCTCAGCTGTAGATATTATTGCGAGAAAGAATATTGTTGCTAATAAGCCATCTGTGGTGGCATTTGGCACAGCTAAACCAGGTCAGCTTCAGAAGGGAGGTGGGAGCAAACCTCCATGTTATCCTTGATAGGTCACAGAGCTCTCAGCATCCAGGTCAAGCCATCTCTCTCCACCTTAGACCTGTCCAGGCAGAGTTCAGGGCTCAGGCAGTGTCTGGCTCTATGTAGAGCCCCTGCGGCTCCAACTAGCCAGGCTAGCCATGGACCTCCCCATTACCCACAGTTTTCTGCCTGAATTTGGGCTCCTGAGACTTCCCAAGGTGCTTCTGCATGGACACGTGATCCCAGGAAACCCTCCAGATAAAACCTAGAGGGCTGGAGCTGAGCAGAGGGAAGTGCGTGGAGCTGGAGGCGGAGGGAGGCGGCGGATGAAGTAGTGACTATTACTTTTCCTTGCACTCAGTGTGGGGGACTGAAGTGGCTTGCTGGGTCACCACCAGCAATTCATACCTGCAGGGTGCAAAACCCTGACCCACTGTGCAGCATGTGAGAACATGACAACTTTCTGCAGAGGTTTTCTAATAGCATAGGCAGGGCAGTGAGGAACAAGCATTTGTGCTGTGTATTCGACCCTAAGTACCATGGGGCAGGGCTGGATTTTCATCTTTTGCTGGTGCCGTGGCCAGTGTAAGGTGTTCTGACGGTGTCAATCTCTAATACCAGCAGAATACCTAAGTGGCCTCATAGTCTGGGGTCTAGGAGAAAGTGATTGCCCCAGAAAGATCGTGGCCCTAAAGATAAAAAGCAGCAAAGGGCAGGAAGATTAAAGAAGGAATATTTTCACCAGAATGATGTGAAACTGATCCAAATCACCTTGCCTACAACCTCAGACCGAGCCAGACAAAGGTAGGAGCAGACCCCAGGATCCAATGCTTTATGCTGACCAGCCTGTCATGTACCATAAGGATGATGTCTTCCGCTCTCCTACATTTCCCTCAGTGCTTTCCTTGGTACCACCACTCGTGGGGCCACCACAGAGCATCACACACATGTGGGTGATGAGAAGAAACCTGGACAGAGACAGGGCAGGGCCCAATCAGGCCAACAAGGTGGCCATGAAGTGCAGCTCTGTAGACGGGCTAAACCCACTTATATCATGGGTGTCCCAAAAGCTTCACTCTCTGCAAGACATTCCATTCCAACCACATATGTGAGAAATCACTTGGCTCCCACAAATGCAGGGAACAGAGCAGGAAAACCCTGCTGGAGCCAAAGCACTTGCAGGATGGATAAAGCAGGATGAAAAGGATATGTCTCCAGAAACTCTTCTTTGACATGCTGGGTCAGCAGCAGATTTTCTTCCACACTCTTGACAGTGGAGCACGCAGCAGAATCCTGCCTGCTGGCTGTTGTAGTATGAATCAGAAGGGACTACCCTACTCTTTTATCTGTTTTGGCCCAGAACTGCTTTGGACAAGAAGGAAGTTGCAGGGCTGGAGATTTGGCCTTCGTTTTCCTCCCACTGCAACAGGACTCCCTGGTACCACTGGGCAGGCTTAGTGGGCGCAGAAGAGCAGGTTTGCTCCCTGCTTCGTTAAAGCAGCCCCGTCCCATGCATCTGCCTGCAGTGAAGAAGTTGGCTTGTGAGCGGGCACGCAAAGGGCACGGGCCAAGACACCAGGCAGCAGATCAATGCATTCACTGTTCAAGGGAACAGTTTCTTTTGTGGCTACCAGCAGTGGCATCACCATGAGAGGAGCAAGCAGGGCCAGGCATGGGGCCACCCAGAGCTTCCTGGTGAGGATGTGGAAGGACCATTCTGCGTCTTCCCATCACCTGCCTTATCTTCTCAGAGTAATCCCCCTTCTCACGCTTTCTCTTCCACATTTTCTCCCTCTTTCCTTGCCCTAACTGTGCATGCAGATAGTCTGACTGGAGGACCTGCAGTGACCCGACTCATGGGGGTCTGTGAACCATCAGCTCAGTCATGTGCTGGTGAAAGGCAGAGCTGACACACAGAGGAGGATGCCTGGTGCAGCCTTGAACTCATCATCCCAGCCTATGTGTGGGGCTGTGCTGGAGACAAGCTGGTCAGAGCTGTGGGTCACATCTGCATGATGGATTGTGTCATGTCAGGGGCACTCGTGCTCCCGGGAAGAAGGATTTGGCTGCCACAGTTGCGTGGCGACTGGGAATGAATCAGAGATTCAGCACGTGTGCTTTCTTTTCTTTGCAGTGCCCATTTGAGGCTGCTGGGAAGCTGGACTGGGAAAAGAACCTTCTTTGCCATAGGTTACGTGGTGTGTCTGGCAAAACAGCCTCCCTGGCCTCTTCTTTCCAAAGATTAGGCCAAGAAAAGCTGCAAAGACAATGTGGTTTGATTTTTCTGGCCAGGAGGGAGAACTTCACCTCTCTTGAGGCCAGGGTTTCTGCCTGATCACAGCAGATCCTGCAGCAAGATATCCAAGTGAGTGAACAGCTTTGAGTGATGAAGACTCCACTACGTGCCAGAGCAATCTGTTCGAGGGGTTCATCTCTCTGTTGACAGTGGCACTCAGCTCCCACTCCCAGTTTGTCTGGCTGTACCCTCCAGCTGCTAGCTGATATTCTGCCTTTGTCTGCTAGCCAGGTGGCTTTTGGGCATCTCCTCCTCCCAAAGGCACTTATAAACTCAGTCAGATATTAATGTTGCCTTGGATTTAGCAGCGATGTTAATACCTTGCACTTCTTTCCTCTCTCATTGCACAACAGTGTTCCAGTGCCCCAGACCATCCCTTGGGTTGTTTTCTGATGATTTCCAAATCTGCCACCGATCTTTTAAAAACGTGGACCTCTGGCATAAATAGGCAGTTGGGCGACTGCCTTGGTAAGCCATGCCCAAAGGTAATGCCATGTCCCTGCTGCAAACTGGTATTTCCCTGCTGATGGAGCCAAGAACTGTTTCAGGTCTGGCAGCCGTCTCATGGTGGCTTCTGGTTTGCTCATTATCCACAACATCCGTTTCAAGTCTTTTACTTTGTAGGATGCAGTCACCTCTGTTTGTAAAGGACAGATTGTTCCTTGGACTTGGAACTGGTTTTGGACCTTTTTTGAAAACCTAGAAAACGAAATTTTTTTCGCAACAAGAGCTGCATGGAAAAAAAATTCCTTTTAGCTCATTTGCAAACTGTGCATTTGTTTGTTTATTTTTAATGTTATTTAAGCTTGGAGCAAAGATAAAGGTTTTCCAAATCATTGTCAAATTGATTTTTAAAGGGTTTGGAGTCAACATTTCATTTGACAGTATCGGAATACTTTGCTTCAATCAAGCTTTTGGATTTTTCAAAATTAAATGAATGGGAGTTTTTAAACTGAAGAATGTTTCAGACCCAAAAAATCAAAACATTTCATTCTGAACATGTCAAAACTGGCCATTTTAAATGTTTTCACATGTTTTTTCTCCAATAAACAAAATTGGGCAAAATCACCACAATTTTGCAAAATACTTCAGAGCTGACAAACTTGAGTTTCCACCATAGAAAAGTTGCATGAGAAAAACTCATTAATCTCCACTCCCAGTGTGGCTTTCAAGGGAAAAAGATCTCCAAAAATGAAAACATTGGAATTCCCAGGCAAAAATGAATTCATTCACTCTCCAGATAAACAGCATTTCCCACTCCTAATTTTTGTTGATAAATTGCAGCTCGCCCTATCAGCATGCGTGGCACACAGCATGCGGAGGCAGCAGGCAGCGTGCGATTTCTGCCCTGCCCACCTGCCTGCTGGAAGGAGACTGTTTAGGTCTCCGCTGACCTGTGGTGGTTTGAACTGGGCAGCATCCTCTCCATGTCAGCGCCCCGGTTTGTCACCATGGATAATTACCCTTCCCTTACTGGCTGGGAGCTGCCTGGAGTCCACCAGCCTCATTTCACTGAAAGCCTCAGATGAGACGTAAAAACACCTCGGCACAAATCTAAACAGTGTGTCTGCTTAATGGTCGCCGAAGGGGCATTTTCCTTTGGAGCTAATCCATCACTGTGGCGAGTGTCAAGCTCCAAGGCTTGGCTCTGTGGGCTGAAAAGGCTCTGGCAGCCTCAGCTCCGCTCGCGGCTGCAGCAACACCCACTGCTGCACTCCTGGGTGAGACAGCGTTTATATGAGCACCCTCCAAATATTAATGCTGAAAGTCTGAGGTTCATTAGTCTCCACAAATCAATGCAAGGCTAGCTCTGGGCATGGGAGCAACCCTCGCCTGCTCTCCGGTAATGTGTTCCTGCTTTCTTCCCCTGGGCTCCTGCCAGCACCCCTTGGCTTGCACAGAGGGGACAGAGACCTCCCACCAGCCTCACATCCCTTGGCATGAGCTGCCCAGCTTTGCCCAGCCAGGGAGAAAGGAACTGATTTTCTTCTGCTCCCCAGCTCCCTTGCTGATTGATTTATGGAGTGTGAGATTAAGGGTTGAAGCTGGTAACAGGGAGCTTTGAAATGAATGAAATTGCGAAGAGGATTTATAAATGTAGCTGAGCTGCTCTGGCAGTGACACCAAACAGGCACTTTGTGCCAGGTTGTGAGGACAGAGGAGCAGCGGGACTGCAGAGAGCGCTGGGACCCAGCAAAATGCTGGTGCTGCTGTGCCTGGGGCAAGCTGTGGCAAGCGGGGCGAGCGGCCGGACAGGCAGAGTTTCACTCCTCTTTTCCTGGTGTACAGTAAATGACCAATACTGAGAAGCGGGTGTCATGGGAGCGTCACGGTCTTGCCTTGACTAAGGCAAGGTGTCTCAGCGGGTGCAAGAACTTCTCAAGGTATTCGTGCATCCGTTCCCTGCTCTGCTGTGACCATGTCATCCACGGGCATGAACAGCATCTGCAGGCTTGATGTGATCTGCACATTATGTCACTTGTGTGGACAGGCCCTGCATCACTGCAGGTCAATTAAAACATTGTAAAGCTGTTTCGAAACACCTTCAGCCACCTGCTTTCTTGTATGTGCTTCTGATGCCTGAACTGTGGGTTCTCCACTGGCCTTGAAGCTTCCCGATGGCTTTCTTGGAGCAGTGGGACATGCCCACTGTTCAAATTTGGTCTCTCATTTCCTTACCACCGAGGAGACTTTGCAGTCCAACAGGAAGGTGCCAGTGCTGTGAGCATCTTGGGTTGGGAGGCTGTGATGATGGGAGGTCTGGCTCTCTCCCTTCCACATCAGTGATCAGATTTTGCCCTGAGCCCATCACAAGCTGCCAAAGTCGGCACGCTAGCCTGAGGCAGGTTTGTATTACACTGGGCATCTGAATATGCGCATGAGGTTTTCTGTATTGATTGAACGATGCCCAAACCCACCATGTCGTCGCTTCTTGTGCACTCTGCTGTCTTTCCTAGAACTCTAGCAGGACAAGCCCTGGGACTCAGGGTAAATTTTTCCTCTCCCGTGGCCATGAACTCCCATGGATCCTGCAGTAGAATATAGATGGAAAAGCGAATGCATTTAAATACTTGCAAACCAGCAATGAGGAAACCCATCTAGCCCTGTCTGAGCTTCTGGCATTGGAAAACTGTTGCTTTTACCCCTCCTCAGCAAAGCTCCAACACAGCTGGCAGAAACGGTTGGTGAGCAGCGGCCGGACCCCGCGGGGGTCTCAGGGCAGAGCAGCACCCAGCTGAGCAGGGGGACCCCAGCCCGGGGACAGGCCAGGGGAGCGATGAGCCTGCCTTCCATGGCAGCCAGCTCAGCACCGAGGCAGTCGCACACCAGCCCTCGGCCAGCCCCGGCACAGCAGGACACGGCTGATCGAAGCCCAATGGATCGAGGAAGATCAAAGCTCCCTTTTTATCTCAGCCTCCCTTCTGCCTTCTTCCACAGCTGGAGGGCGTGTGTTCCCCTTCTTTGTAGACACTCCATCTCCTTCTTTAAATCTTCACTTAAAGCCTTCCTTTCTTCTCCAGCATGCAGCTGAGTTCTTTCTGAGCATGCTGTTGTAACGCCCATGGAGGATCCTATTCTAAAGGCATAAATTACACTGCACCATGTCGGCTCCCTCTCACGGAGCATCTTTTTCAGGTAACACATCGTGTTAAGTGCACATTAACCAGTCCTGAACTGCTCCAGCATCACAAAGAGCGGCTCAGGGGGACACCCCTCTGTCTGACGTTCATTAGGATCAATGTTGAAGGCACAGCCCAAACTATGATGAAGCCCACCCACCTCCCCCCCACCCCGCCTTTCTGCTGCTGGGGCTGCCATTACCTAATTGGATCCAATGTAACGTATTAGAGTACACATTATAAGATGACACAAATTGAGTTTGGCTCTTTCCTAGCAAATGAAAGGGCCTCAGTTATTGTAATGAGCACAGCAAGAAGGAAATACCCGGGCATCCAGGCCGTCCCCTGTCTAAGGGAGCCCTCTGGGCTGAGGCATCCAGCCCAGAATAAGTCACACGCTGCTGCTGACCACTTTAACATGCAAAATGGGATGGAAGTGCTGCTTGGGCAACCCCTCACAGCTGGCTACAGCAGAACGGCTCATAGTTCACCCAGGTCTTGAGGGCCATCCCAAACGCCTTGACCTAACCCTCTGGATGAGGGATGCATTGAGTCATTTGCAGAGGCCTGGTTGTCTGAGGAAAACAACGCATCCCAGAACATAACTGATTTGGACACTATGGGCTTACGCCTAAGGTCGGCTCTTCATGAAGTAGGAGACCTTTCAGGGTTGCAGAGGATTGTTGTTGAGATCAAAGACAAGCCTCAGCAGTGTCTGAACCAGAAGAGCTCTAGAGGACTCTGTTTTCAGATTTTTCAATCCAAGGGCTGCTCCTCAGCACCCCATCCTACTGGTGCCTTGGCCCTTTGCTCAGGATCCTTCAGATGCTCTGAGCTCCTCTGGGCAAATGGGTAGATGACATGCACAGAACATCTCTCCTCTAGCACTCTTGCCTGGATCCCTAGCAGAGAGATGGGGGCATCGTATCTGGAGGTGCAGATATTGGATAGAGGGTTTCATTAAGTCTTAACACAATCAGTCAGTGTTCCCCTCTAATTCCGCTTGAAGAAGCTCTTTGCTAACCACAAGCGCAAGAGTGGTCAGTCTATGCTGTGTAGAAAGAGGGTTAAAGTGCTTAATGTTTACTGTGTTTATAGTAACTGCAGATGATGGTGTTCATATGCACATCCAACCTTTTTTAATATCTTGTGGCAATAAGCTCCACAGATTAACCACACGCTGCATAAAAACTTGTATCAGTTTTGAATTTACTGCCTTTTAATTTCCTGCATTATGATTTTCTGCATTTCCTGAGTTTAATTTCTTGTGATCCTTATCTTTTCATCATGCTCCAAGATCAAATCTGGGCTATTTTATTCTCACCACTGAGACCAAAAATACCACATAAGCAGAAATTCTTGCAATATTTTGCCATTTGCACCTGCAGTGTTGTTGTTTTTTTTTTCCACAACAAAAAGAGAAAAACAGTGCAGAAAAATTTCAAGCTCCTAAGCATAGCAGATCAGCTTCTGAAGGTGGGTGCAAAATCGGAGTTTCTGCTCAAGATGTTCCTGTTTGAGCAACAAAATAAATAAATTTGTGGCGGGGGAGTGTTTTGAGCAGATACACACTGTGAGGACCTGTGTTTCTTTGCTGAAGGGAGTCAGAGGTGCTGGGGGGAATCAGCACAAACAGAGCTGCTTGAGTTGTAAGAGGTCTCCTCAATCTACAACACTTTCCACCTTAGTTTCTGGCTGTTATCCTTGCTGTCCTCCTGTGAGATGAAGTGTTGATCCACAGTATAGATGTCAGAGATGCCCAGCAGAGCTAAGAGTTCTCCTGTGGTCTGCGACAGAGAGCTCCGCTTAGCCCATGCGCCAGCAAGGTAAGCACCAGCCAGCACCAGCCTGGAAGGTGTGTAGATGCCTGCAAAGGCCCATGCAACCAGTCAAAGGAGCCATCAGTGTCTGGGCACCTAGCTCTCCTATGGAGACAGCTCAGCCCACTCACCTCTCCTGCTCTCAGCATCACATACCACCACCTAGGCTCCCTCTTTTCCTCTGAATCACCTTCTATAGAGAAGCATGAGGTAGCAAAACCAGTGTCATCTCTCTTCTTCGGGCCACATTCGTCCCACTGCCCTGGCTGCAGTGGTTGTGGAGCAAAGCGGGAGCTGGGTGCTCTCCAAGATTTGTGCAGGACACGAACAAGGCATCAGTGACTGGTAGCACAACGTTAGAACAGGGCTAGCACAGGCAGGGTAGCCAGAAAATACAGCACTGGAACAATACTAGAACTGACAGACAGACACAGGCTTGGTCTCATCTCTGCAAGATGAGGAGCTGGTTCTGGAAGCTCATGAGGAAGATGAGGGTCTCCCGCTGAGCACCATGACACTATGCTAAAGTGTTCGGAGAGATCTTCCTTCCCAACCCAGGCAGCTAATGGCTGGTTTATGTCCTGAAGCGTGAGGGTTTAGGTCCCCTGCAGATTTTTATCCCATTTAATGTAACTGTAGATATCCTCTGTATTCATATAAATGAATAATCCTTTCTGAATCCTTCTAAGCACTTTGCTTTAGCAGGCTGGATATTATTAATCATAATGCTCTGCACTTAGACAGCATTTTACCTATTCACAGCACTGAACAAACACTGGCTAATTAACCCTCCCTGTGCCGTGGGAGGCAATTATCACCCTTGCTGCCCAGAGGCGGAACGTGGCAATGAAAGTGGCAGTGAGTAGGGATTTGGGGCCGATGCTGCCTCTTTTCCCACAGCATGGCAGTGGGTGCAGTGGAAACAGATCCTTATCTCTATGGCTGTAGACCTACTTAAAACTTAGACTTCCTCTTCCCTGAGAACTGTGGAAGAGCATAATTGTATTCGCCCTACAACCAACTGGCTTTCTGCACTGAAAGTGCAGAAAACTGAAAACTAGAACTAAAACCATTTAATTAACTAAACAGAAATCAACATTCAGAGAAGAGAGAAGTTCTTGAGGGCAATTTCTGTCTAGTCAAAGCAATAGGGAGTTGAGGTGGGTGGAGGGAAATGCCACCAGAGCAGCTCTGGATGGTTTTGCTGTGCAGCCACACCAGCTGCAGGGGAATACTGATAATAATAATAATGATGCTAACGATAATATTTCTGTGCCTGGTTTCCCTGCAGCATCCTGCACAGACAGATCCCAAAGCATGTTATAAATGGAGTTGCTGTTGTCACTCCTCTTGCACAGGCTGGGCTATGACGAATGCCACACAGCTGAGAGCCAGACTTGAGCTGCCTTTGCATTAGGCAGCTGCCAACTGCCTCTGTTGTCCCCTGAGGGGACCAAGTCTCCAAGACACTTGCTAGCAGGGCTGGCACCATACATCTTCTTTCCCTGATGATGAGGGACTTTTCACCCCTTCCTTCCGTGTGCTGCTCCCAGATGGAGCACGTTGGAGGAGACAAGTCTTACTCTCTCTTTGCTCTTTTCCCCATCACACACAATTTATTAACCCTTCCTTCCCCAGAGATAAAGCCCAAGCCCATGAATGAAGAAGAAGCACCCCATGGCCATGACACTGGTAAATCATCAGTGGGGTCTCCTCTCCAGCCTTAGTGCAAAGTTCTCACTGTGGGCTGAAACAAGACGGGCAGGATCTGTTCCTCTAGCACAAGAGAGGAACCGACAGGGAAGGCATTACCAGGATGCATGACTTAAGGCAGGAGGATGAGCATCAGTAGCAGCAACGTGCAGAGTGGCTAAGTCCTTTTAACCCTTATTGGGCATGGATATGCTCTTCTTCCTTGTTAATCAGCCATGGGGAGAAGCACCCTCCGCAGGGACGGCCGCTGAGGGAGAGGCATCACGCTCAGCTCCGTGCAATCCCTGCTGCGGTGGCTGCACGGCTCGCTGGCAGGCAGTGGCAGGTCCCCTTCCCTGGGCTGCCCTTGTCTGGCCACCTTGGAAAGCAGGTCACAGGGATATCTCGTTCAGCTGGGAGGACAACGCTCCTTCCCAATCAGATTTCACCTCCGGGCACATCTCCAGCTGAGCTGAAACTGCCCATTACTTTCCCAGCTGAAGCCCTCATTTTGCAGACAGAAGGCCGTTTATTGCCAGATAAATAACGCTGCAGCTTGCAGAGCGAGCTTAGGGCAGCACAGGGACATGGAATTGCGAGTCAGGATAATCACAGGTGTATATCATATCTCAGGGGGATATTATATCAAAGGCATGCTCCCCTGTATGAAGACAGCAGCCTGAATTTGACTCAGATATCAAGTGCTCAGTGAGCATGGCATGTCTACGCCTATTCCCTTCTATCTGCTGCACTTAGCTGCCCTCTTGGTGGATTGCTACTGCCCTTATCTATCCCGAATGCTAATGCACCAGAATGTATTCGTATTGCCCCGATGTCATTTCTGTGGCTGGCAAATGTGATAGATGAACTACCACGTTCGTGCTGCTAATGGAAACCCAGCACAAGCAAGAGTCAACAGAAATACTCGTAAGTCAAAAGAGATGCTGTAATTTTCACTTTGGTACCTGAAATCCCTGCCTCCCTGTCTCTGATCAAGAAGGAGAGGGGCTTCATCTGTAGCTGTTGGAGCTGGGTGCATGTGTGTGAGCGTGGTGGGGAGCATGTTCTGCTGGGACCCAGCTTGGAGCCAAGAAACAGCCCCTTTCGCCGAGCCCAAGACCGGCTGGCAGAGAGACGAAAAGGTGCTTGCAGTGCTTTGTCTCCTGCAGCAAAGGGAAGGGAGGAGGATTTTTGTGCGTGGTGTTACCAGGAGGAGTTCTTGCCCTGTTAGGGGGGCTGAGGGAGTTCCCTTTGCCTCTGGCACTCTAGGAGGTCTGGGGCTTTGCTTGCTTTAATCCCCTGCCATCCCTGGGAGATGAAAAATTGAATCCTAGCAGGGCACCTGTCCCTCTCAGTGTGGCTGGCCATGCTTTTTCTTTCCTTTCTTGTCACAGAAGCTGTAATGCCAAGGCATAGGGAAGCTTTGCAAAGCCCCTAACAGACAAGGGCTGGAGCGCAAATGTGACCCTTTGGGCAGACATTTGCTCTCCCATCACTGACAGCACCCTCAGCCAAGTGCCCAAGGTGCTGTATATGATCCAGATCAGCCTGTCAGCACCGGGTGGAGGTTTGTGCTATTTGCAAACAAATCTGCCCAAGGGCTGAGGGCTGGGCTAGCTCAGTGCCCATTTCTGCTGTGCTGGATGATTTGCAGCAGCAGTTTGAATCCCACCGAAGGACCCCTTGGAGGGAACGTGTTTGTCAGCTAGGCTACTGCTTTAATACTTAGGAGATCTAAGTTCAATCTTTGCTTCTTTTCAGACTTGCAATGTGATCTAAGGCAAGTTGCTTTTACGTGCCTCAATTTTCCCGAGCCGTGACATGGATGGCAGCTCTGCACTGCACTCCAGAGTCCAGGAGTGAAAGCCATTTTCAGAGGGTAACAACACAGAAGTGCACGGTTTTTGGAGATGGTGCTTCCACACCACTTCTCTTCCATGCCACGGAATTTGCTCGCGAAGCCTGTACAAGGGAGAAATCCCCTCTCGCCCTTGGTCTGCTCAGTTGTTACCCTGGGAGAGCTCTGGTAGGTGATGAATTGCTCTAGTGGGAAGGCAGTGGTGCCCTTTCTGTTTGTGTGGAGTGTGTCTAATATACTGATATATGCTGCATTCATCCCTTTTAAATATAAATCAATAAACTGCTATATTTCAAAAGAGAAGAGAGCGCAGGCCAGTCAATGTGCAGTATAAATGTCTTCATTCCCCGGGGTCTCCCTGGCTGGGCTGGAGGGCCGCAGCACACAGTCACTGACGGAGAGGAGACGTGCTCAGGCCTTTCCAGCGAGCTGTGCCAAGAAGCGAGTGAAAACATGTCAGGGTTTTCCCTGTATCCCGGTGCTGCCAAGATCCTCAGCAGCACTGATGGCTGGCCTGCAGGGAGGCACCTGCACTCTTGGTAACCAAACTTGCCCAAGACATGGGGCCAAACAGGTCAGTACCCCTTTCTGCTGTGCAGGTTGGATCATTTGCAGCAGCTCAAATCTGACTTTCCACTATTCCCTTGCCTTGATCCAGTGGATGCAGGGCTCTGTGCGTGTCTGTGTAATGCATGACCCAAGGTGTGATGCTTAGTTATAGCAGCCTCATGCTCTGGAAGAGGAGCAAGGACATTGCCTGCGTTTATGTCTAAGCTGTTGGAGCATCTACCCTTTTCACAATGTCTCCAGGTGTTAGGGACTTTGGGGTACACATGCATTTGTGGATCTGGGCCATCCTTTCTCCACAGTCCATATCCCTCTCCATCCTTTGCCTCTAAGGCTTAGTCTGGAAAGCCTCCTGGGCACGGGCTGTGGCTGCATCTACACAACAAGACCCTATGCCCCAGACCCCAACCACCCCATCTCCTTCCTGGCAGCAGATTGTGCAGGAGCCATGGGCTCAGCCAGCTGACCACCCTGGGATGAAACATCTCCCTGGCCCTGGGGACAGGGCTGGGAACAGACACCCAAGCCTGAGCAGAGCAGGGATGTCAGCTCTTCCTGGCACAAACTTGTTCTGGCTCAGATAACGCATGTAGTACAGTCAGATTTTCCTCTTTCATTTCCTACCGCTGTCACGCCTGTCTGTCCATACCCATGCAGGGGCTCTCATCTGCCACCGCCAGCACTCAGCAGCCGGGGGATGAGCTCTCAGGGGTCGGCACAGTGAAAGCAAAATCTCTCAACAGTGCAGAGAAGGTGCCAAATGATGCCTCCAGCCACCTTTGCTGGTGCATGAACACATCCACTCCTTACTGCCTGTTATTCTGCTGGGAGCTCGGCAACGTTGCTGGTGTTATTAACATTATAGTTCAAAAAAAAAAAAAAAATCTACTCTTCACAATTGCAAAATGGTTGCGGATCCAAGAACTGCTAATTATACAGCTGTTTTGGGTCTACACTATTATTTATGATCAAAAAATGTCAATTTGTATAGACTCCAACATTTCACCTACTGGAAAGCCTATTCATTAATTTGTGTTGCATTTAAATGTTCATTTTAGGCCAGATTTCTCTGGTTAATTCACATGATTTCCTTTCAAGTCCAGAGTTGAAGTTAAAAAGGAAAAGTGGCCCCTTTTCTGGAATCTTCTGCTGAGAAAAAAAATGTTAATTATCTCTCAATATTTTATTAATAATCAATTTCTTATGATTATTTTTTTAATGAGATGTCATTACATAAATGCCCTCATTTTCTGGAGTGCATTTGGTATTTGTAAGAGTCTGCGCTACAGTTTGCATGAATAATTCCCATTCAATTGACTATTCCAAAACTGTTCACTTCTATCCTCTGCTATTTATTACTTGAGATGTGTGGCTGGCCACTCCACTCACTGGGTATTATTGCTAATTGGATGACTGTAGTTTTTCAAACAAGATAAATTCTGGGTTAGTGGGAAAGTGTACAACCACCAGTTGGCAATGTGGATAAATACTCGGGTCCAGGAAGTTTCAGGATCAGCAAACATTTCCCTCAGTGTCTGGGTTTCATCTGAACAGTCACATCCAGCAACCTGCTCACACCTGGGCCAGGAGAGCCACATTGAGTCCTCTCTGAAGCAGGGTTTTCCCGTGTCATGCAATGACTGCAGGAGGGGGGACTTGATAGCAAGATGCAAATTTCCCAGCTTGGCCTGAAGTAAAAGAAAAAAAATGCCATTTGGGGATTTGTAATGGCATGGATCCTTTCAGGATTGTGTGGCCCAATGTAAAAATAAAAAACCCAAACCACTGTGGATTTACAAAGGCACAGATCCTTTCACCAGTGTGTGATGCATTTGTAGTTGTGCTACAGAGCAGCTTGATAAGGAAAATCAAATCTTATGCCTCAGGGCATGGGGACATGTTTCTTGGGGTCAGGAAGCAGATTTTCACCACCAGCTGAGGATGGGCTGGATTTCAGTCCATTTTTCACTAACTAAGAGGTTTTCAGCCGTGCTCCACACAGGGCAAAATCCAACGACCCTGCGACGGCTGCTCTGACACGGGATCAAGATGACCCGGATCATCTCCCCAGCCAAAACCACCCGCCGTAGGCGACAGCCCATGAGCCAGTGAGAGGACGATTGCGCATCGCGCACCGGCGCGCAGGACGTGCCGGAGGTGGGAGGGAATCCCTGCATTTCTGCGGAGCGGGCAGGGGGGGAAACGTGGGTGATAACACACTGGCAGCGTTCACCAAGTCTCAGAGCCCGCTGCCTAAGTGAGACGTTGACAGAAACAAAAGAAACCCCGTTAGGAAATCTCTCCCCCTCCGCCTGGAAGAGGGCAAGGGTTTTGTTCGGAGGATGGGGGGGAGAAGGGGAAGGTTTGCATACATTTCAAGCCTGAGCCAAAATACAAAGTGCTTTTTGTGAATGCAAGAGAAAAGGACGTGAAGCAGGCAGAGAGGAGGAGGAAGAGCAGGGGAAGGATGCCTCAATACAAAAAAGCTTAGCCTGATAAAATATTTAGGACGGGCTCACACATCAGAATATTAATGCTCTGCATTCCTTGTGCTTGCACTCTGTTGATCTTCATTCTCCAGTGACCTTGTTTACAGTATCTGAATTTGCAGTCTGCATTTTAATAAGGCCCTGAGAGAAGGTCTGAGACACAGCGTCTCACTGAACCAACTTCAAAACCCTCCTCTGACTGGTTGAAATTCTGGAGGATGGGATCTGGCTCCGGGGTGCCTGGTGCCTCCCATCCTCTGAGGGCAGACCCTCCGGAGAGCCTGGCCGCTGCCCACGCCGGATCAGCCACCACCGCCTTGGACTGGGAAACTGGAGCAGCGTGGAGGGGCTCCTCTGTGCGATTAACTCATTTTCCTTCCCACCTTGCTCTAAGGCTTGGTGGAAGCCTGGCCTCCTCCGCACGGTGCAGGCAGCCCCAGCACAACGGCTGGTCCCCTTCCTCTCCCTCCTGTGTCCCCTTCCTCTCCCTCCTGTTGTCACCGGGTGACCCACGGGAGATCGACCGGCGGCTCCCCACGAGCTCTGCCAGCCAGCACAGAGCTAAGCAGCTGGAAATGATCGGGAGCCACGGTCCCCTCAGCAGGCACAGGAGGGGTCCAGAGGCTGCTGCCGTCTCCTGCAGCCGCCGGGAGGGCAAAGCGTGTTCCCGAACCTGAATTGCCTAATGGGCTGTGAAGGGGTCTCAGCAGGCAGAGCCCAGGCTCCGGGGGATGTGGGAGAGATCGTGCAGTCGGCGTGTTTGTCACGTCTGTTGGCTGCTTCCACGGAGATGCTGTCAAAGACGGGAGCGTGCCGGAGGGCAGACGGAGCTCGGGAGCTTTCCCTGGGGACGTGCCAGCATCCAGCTCTGCTCTCTCAGAGACTGCCAGGATCCGACCTGCCTGAGCCAAGCCCTGGACATAGATTGCAATGGAATGGGGCCCGTCCTGCACTGGCCCGTGTCCACCCAGCAGCGGGTGGTGGCTGTCCGTGGACGCGCCGGTTGTGCAGCTCACGGCTAGCTAGTGCCGGAGATGTGCAAGGGCATGCAGGGCTGTGCACGGGGGTCTCCAGGATTGGTGGTGTCCTGCACAGCGGGGCAGCAGCTGGCAGCTCCACGGAGCCCTGCTGTCCCCAGGGACAGCCCTGCCCTGCTTGCCTATGGTGCAACGTGCCGTGAGGTCGGCGCGGTGCCCAGGCATGGCACAGTGGGCACTCTGGCTCTGCAGCGCTGGGTGGGAGCAGAAAAACAACAATCCTTTTGAAAGCAGATACTTAAATTGATCTTGGTTCCAGTTACACCCTATCAAATACGCAAATCCAAGCCGTTCGGAGGGTGGGGGAGTCCCTTCTCCAGTCCCATCCCACTCCTACTTGTTCTCACTTTTGGAAGAAGCAGGAATGCCCCATGATTTCAAAAGGCATCACCCCACCCGCACCACCCCTCCTTCTCACCCCGGCCATGGACCAGTTCTGTGTTGTGCCATGCCTGATGTGTCCTCCTGGTGCCACAGGCAGGGGACTGCACACAGCAGCATCCTGGAAAGCCAGCGTGCTGCAGGCTGGTCAGCGTGCCAGGAGCCAGGAGGTCAGGCTTGAATTTGCATCTACACAGCACTTTGCATGTTTTTACTCCAACACAAATTAATGAATCCTCACAGAGCCTCTGGGAGGGAAGGGAGGATGGGCTTTTTTTCTGTTTTACAGATGGGAAGTTACAATATGTCGTCACTGGCAAAGCAAAGAGAAGAACTTGGAGCAGCTTCCTGCCAGCCATACCTCTCCCATTGCAATAATGCCTCAGCATCCGTAGGGTGGTGCAGCTGGCACAGCTGCGTAGCAGGAGACCTTCACTGCTTCACCTCTGCTTTCCCCTGGGAAAAGCTCATCGAGTTTCTCCTCTTTGACTCCTCACAAAGAAACAGCTCAGGGCAATGCATCATCTTGCCTTAGGAGTCCTATGACCCTGTGGCACCTGGGGTACCCTCCTGGGGGGACGATGATGAGCTCCACTGCCTGGCACTCCTTCCCCCTGCAAAAGCGGAGGACTTGCTGCATGGCTTTGGGAGGACTCTGAGGGTTACATTGCCCTGCGATGGCCAGCAAAGCAGGGAAAATTTGCAATTCTGGCTCAGAACATAGCCTTTGCTGTGACAGATGTTCAGACATGATTTTCAAGAGCAGCAAAGGGTGTTTCCTCCTCCCAAGAGACCTTTCTTTCTTCTCTGAAGAGCTCCAGGCACAGAAGTGTGTCATGTGCTGGTCTTTCTAAAGTATGTCCTCAGCTTTCTTGGATTTGTGTACACACAAGTGCAGGCTAGTGAAGTCTGGCCCTGCGGCTTTCTGCTTCCTCCTGCCACTTGCTTTTTTTGGATTCCAGAATTGAATTTGAATTCCAGAATATTATATGAGGGATCTTGTGCATTCACTTGTTCTGAAGGCAATTTCCCCCAATACCATCCTTGCTACTGACTTCTGCACACATGGCTGTAACTGACCTGCCTGGCAGATGCCAAGGACTGAGCCAGGTGTCCATGTTCCCATCATGGTCGGTGGAGACCTGGTCAGTCCAACCACTGAAGCTTAGAGTATGATTCAGGACCTATTTCCCTCAGTGTCATCCAGCATGTACAGTGCTATGAGGCTCAGGTGTCTCCTGGTTTAACACAAATAATAAATTCACTGGACAATGTAAGGCATTGTTTTGACGGTATTTGATGATTCAAGCAGAGGAAAAGTGTGATGAAAACACTGTTATCCTGGTCTGAGCCTCCATCAGAGCTCAAGCTGGCACAATCTGTAGTGATCACTTGTGTTTTGCAGAGGAGTCAAAAACGCAGCTGGGACATGTCTCCAGCACAGCACGGACCCAGAGGCACTCTTCATCACTCTGTGATTGTTTCTGTGCTTCAGTTGCACTACGAATTGGGAAATGTTCCAGAGGTAGTGAAATAAACCTTATCACTTCTTAAGTACATTTTTAGAACTCCCACGTGGACTGAGATCCACAGTTGTGCTGAGGATGGACTGAGGAAGCTCATCTAGCCCCAGCTTTCAGATGACTGGAAAAAATGATAGAGCTTGCACAGCTCAAGCTGACTTTTGTTTTCCAGTTCAGAGTCTCTGGCACACTCTCAGTCTCTATTTCCAACTTGGCTGAGCATCATCAGAAAGGCCAGAATGTAGCTTCTCATTAAAGAAAAGTCCAATTCTCCCTAGGCTCAGTAGCTTGGCTTTCAAAACAGCAGACTGGCAACATCAAACTCCCAGGAAGGTGGGCTCATGCAGTGAGACACAGCGTCCTCCGAGGCTGGGCTGTGCAACCAGCCCGTGGCATTGCCCACCTGCCCTACTGCCGCTTGCTGCTCCCACTAGAAGGGTCTCTGCTCCAGGCAGTTTCTATTGTGGCCACTGCTTTTTCCAGAGAAGAGATGTCATTTGGAAGAGCAGGATGAGGCCACTGAGTACCTGGGCTTTGGGATAAGGGATGGGGAAAGGGAGGTTCATGTGCTGAAGGAGTCTGTGCAGGGCCTCGAGCACGAAGGTGTCCAGGGAAGTGCTGCAGAGTCCTGTGGTGACTACCAGGCTCACTGCACATCTGCTGAGCTCCAAGAGGCATTTTGGGGGCACAGAAGTGCAATGTCCAGAGAAAGGGGTACAGATACTGGGGCAAGGGATGGCCACACCATCTGGAAAGTCAAGCGTGTAAAAGATAACTGCTAGTAGCTGATCGCCGTGACTGGGGACAAGGAGCAAGAGCTGTCCTGGGCACCGTGCTCCAGGGCAACCTGCAGAATGGGCAGGAGTCATACCACCAGCAAGAGCTCCTGCTGCCCCCAGAGCTGCTTGGTGCCACGCCTGCCAGGGAAACTGGGATTTTGCCAAAGGCAGCGAGGCAGGGGAGCAGAGGGCTTCAGCCATGCCAAAATACCCAGGGCACCAGGGATGGGCAATGTGTTCTGCAGCCACCAGCTTTGCACACTCTGGTAAAGATGGTGCTGAGTTCCCAGCACGCATGGTTGACACCACACCATGTATGTGTCTGAGCTTCCTGCTGTGCCCTTAAGTAGGAAATTTGCCTTAAGACCATGGCCGACGAACAACCAGGACTCCATCAACTCAACCGCTCTCAACACCCTACAGCAGAGGACAAGCTGGAATAGACCAGCTTGGGGAGCAGCAGGGGATGCCCTTCCTCATTCATGCTGTAGGAGCAGAGACACCTCCATCAGCAGCAGCTCTGGGTGGCCAAAAAACGGAAGGCTGAGGCTTCACGAACTTACAGACTTCTCTGGAAGAGCCTTCAGAGCTGCCACCATCATGCCCATGCCAAAATGTCAGGACTGAAGCTCAGCAGGCTGTGACCCACAGGCTGAGCCACTGTGGCTCATGGGGGAAGGACAGGGCAAGGGGTTTGGAGCTGACCTCAATGCTTAGGAAATTCCCTGTCCTTTGCATGCCTCAGTTTCCCCACCTATTAAACTAGGTCGTTGATGTATCCTTCTGCACCATTTGAAATATGAACATGGGATTTTCAGTGCAGAGTAATCACATCTTTCCTCCTTTACCACCTCACTTCCCAGTGTGATAGGGTAGAGATTAAATATTAGGACCAGGTCAGTTAAGGACAACTTGTGCCAGCAGCACTGGAGCAAAAGAAGGATGTGCACATTTGCCTGTATTTGCACAGTCTCAATGCTCTCTCACAGGTTCTGGAGCAAAGCAAAGTACATTTATTTTTATTTTATTTCCCCATTTCTAAATAATGATCAAGCTGGAAAGGAGCAGAACTGCAATGCAGAGAAAACACAGACACATTTCTTGGGTTTCTTCAAAGCTCCTTGTCTCCTTGCCTGGCCCTGGTGCATGAGCAAGTCTAGGGCTGAGGCAGCCAGGTGAAGGGATGGAGCTCCAGGGCCTGATGTGTCTGTCTGTGTGCAAGCTGTCCAACACACCTGAGGGTCAGACTAGCAGCAAGGTGCCCTGACCCACTGCTGTGAGGGTCTCACCCTCTCCCTCAGCTCCTGGAGGTGCTGATCTCTGCCAGCAGAAACCCTCAAAGCATCAAAGAGCTCCCCAAACCGAAGCTCTGGGGACACGGGCTGTACCCCAGGGCAGATTCAGACCTGGCATGGGAAAGGGAAGGAGGCATGGGGCAAATCCTGGCTGAGCCCCTACCTCTGTGAGGATTGCCCCAGGCTGCCCCGGTAGATGAGTTTTGGGATATCTTTTCCTCCTGCCACAGCGAAGGATGTGCTGCTCAGTGCACATCATCTCCCGTTCGATATCCTGAGTGTGTAAAGGTGTGCAGAACAAGTGGGTCGCTAGCTGAGAGATGCTGAGCCCCAGTGCAGGAAGGGTCGGGAGAGAAACATGGGGAGCCTGGAGAAATCCTTTGGGAATGGCACCTTTGCTGCCTGCTGCCTGCTGTGGGCTTACCCCCAAGGCAGAAAGCCCATGTAGTGAGTGCACTTGGACCCATGTGCAGGTCTGCACGTGCTGGTCCCGCCATGCCAGCTCTCCAACTCACTGTCCTTCTCACCCCACTCCCCTGGAACTGGCAGAGCCCTGGGAGAGGAATGGCGGTGATTTATTTCAGAACATTTCTTGCCTGTTGAAAGCCTGACCTCAGATATGGAGAGACGACGTGGGGAAGATGTACGAGTGTCTCTCAGCAAAAGTGCATCAGAGAAATTGAGCATGAGCTGCCATCAATCTGCCCAGGCTCGGCGGCCCCGTGCAACAGCGAGGGAGACGGGGACCGGGAGGGATTCTGCGAAGGTCACCTGGGAGCTGACTCAGCCTCATCTCCCCGCTCCTGCCATCCATCACACCCGCTGGGGAAGAGGCAGGGAGCAGAGGCTGGAGGCAATCTCCTTCTCATCCCTCATCCATTCCCCTTTACAGCTTCATTTAGGAGACTGAAACGACACACGGGCACTAATGTCACTGGGGGCACGGTCAGCGATGATCTTTCGGCAGCTGTAACAAGTCCTGACAGGCTCCACGGGGAGAGCCTTCGCCCCAGCCAAGCCTCCTGCCCTGGGGGCCCCAAGGACTGCGACAAGGACGAGATGGATGGAGACTTGGGGACAGAGGTGACAGGTGGGTTTTTTCCTGTCAGTGGCTCCAGCTAGTGTACCACCAGCGTTTGGATAACCTGCAGAGTCTCACCTAAAGCTACTGAGGTCTAGAAAAGAGTTGAGCTCTTCTCTGCTGTTTCTAGGATAGCTAGAATCTGGGGAGGGCGGTTTCTGCCCATGGGGTAAACACCACAATACATATGTTCTTCACCAAAACCTCTATGAACTGACCTCAGTATTCCATAGGCAGGTTTTATTTTTTGCTTTCCAGGAAGTCCAGCCTTTGCAGGGACCCCATATTCCCTCAGGGCAACTGCCCTCCACTTTGTATACACTGCAGGAGATCTCAGACTTAGGCTGGGCCCAGGAGAGCAGGTCAGCAGGGCTCAGGTAAGTGAGTCCCTGGAAACAGGGCTCCAAACTAGTGTGAAAATTGTGCAAAGGGCTCAGGTACGCTCAGGGGGTGACTGTGTGCTGCTCCCTGCAGAACATCTGAACCTTCTTCTGGAAGAGCTTGTAGGAGGGTGGCCTAGAGAAGCAGGCTCTGAGTTCAAACTTCCATCTGTTTTTTTTTCTCTTCCATAGTATTCTCACTAATTCCCACTCAGGTTCACCTTTCTATACACTGCAGTTAAACACACGTTCCCCACCTGCTTTGCCTGCCCAGATGCGCACCAGTCAAGCAGTTCCCATTCAGCTGCCTGCACTCCTGCTCCATGGACCTGCACTGATTCACAGAGATGGCTCCAGCAGAGCTGCTTTGCGTACACGAGCAGGGAAATGATGCTGAATCCAAACCCAAGCGCAACATCCACCATGGCAATAAACATTTTTTGATTTTGACTTTGTGCATAGATCTTGCCCTGACCTTAACAAACGGATGGCTTTGTGTTAGGAAGAATTGCACCTTTCTTCATTTCCAGACTTAAACAGAGGAGCCCACAACCAGGTGCAGTTTCTTGTTACACTAAAAACTGGCAATGTCGATGCAACGCTCCATGTTTACACCAGTAAAGTCCATGCAATACTCCAGAACACCAATGAGCTCCCCCAGTGCTCTACTCCAGTAAGCGGTGGTTTCCCACAGCCCAGTATGAAGTCTGTACCCCCATCCTGTATCCCAAATCACTGCAGCACCATGTGTGAACTGAGCAGCAGAGACCTCAGCACCAAGGGGACAAGAAGCCCAGTCTCTCACCTAGCCTGCATCCAAGCTGGTCACCGTCTGGTTATAGAGAAAAGCACCTGCAAAACAGTGTTTTTCTGCATGTGATTAGGGACAATTGACAGTGTAGCCCATGATAAGATTTTCAGAAGTCCTCTGTGTAATTAAGAGTTCATGTCCCATTTTCTGGAAGCACCAGGCCTTGTCTGAGCATGAGTCTCACAGACTTTTAACGAGTGTCTTTGGAAAAATGCTGAACTATACCTCTGCAAAGCGCATTTGGTGGTTTCTGTAAGGTGCCTCTCTACAGTGCCAGGCACATTAATACTTCTGTGAAGCTGGCCCCAGATTACCTTCATAACTTTGCAGATTGGAAGCTGTGAGAGTAATTGATTCTTCACTTCATTAGTTAAACTGAAAAAGGAATTAAGAACCACTGAGGGTATGACAAACTGGTTGACCAAACACTTCTTTTGCTGTGCACAGGTAAGCTTATTTACCTTTTCTTTTTATGAAATGTGAATGAGTTTGAAAAGAAAACACTAGGATTTAAAATTGGAAATCAAAACCTCATTACTTTTTAGAATTTCCTGTTGTTAATGATTCAACTTTCTCTGTTACTTTATAGAATTTTGAAAACAGGTTCAGTCACACCAAAACGTCTTTAGTATTTCTGGTGAATAAACTATTCAGTCAAAAGAAGCCACGTAACTGCCTACAGCTAGCTGTTGGTAAAGCCGAGGGGCCGCTAATTCACATTGGACCTTTGAAAATATTTACTTTTGGTTTAGTTCTGTGCTCCAAAGCACTAATGATTAATACAGACAGTGAATGCTGCAGCAAATCCTCCTGGGTCAGACCAGTGGGGCATCACCCCGGCTGTATCCACCCCTGAGCTCAGAGGAGGGTTCTGGCACCAAGAATTGAGGTTATGTGGAAGGAAGGGTGTCCAGAAGGACACAGAGGGGTACTTTGTATTTTCCAGGGACCTTGTCAGGACTGACGAACCTGAGCTGGGAGCAGGAGGTTCCTGGGTGGAGGAAGGGGCTTTCACACTGTGAATGTGCATCCCGTGCAGAACAGAAACGTGCTCCCGAAGGGAAAGCTCCAGAGGGGAGATGCAAGGCAGGTGAAGTCAGGGAGAAGCAGGTCACACAGAGACACGAGTTGTCACCACATCTCTCTCAGAGGTGTGGATATACATCCTCAGTCCCTGAGACTGTGGCAAGGACAAACCTGCATCCTCACCTGCTGTGTGTTAGCTTCCCACATGTAATTTCCAGTGTAATTAGTCCTTTGTGCTGCTACACATTCTCCATGGGGGTGGGTTCCCCTTCCTTGGCATGGCTGTCTATGTTAGATTTCAAAGTCAGAAATGAAGCTGATATTGATTATCGTCTCTACAGACAGTGGAAAGAGATCAGGACCTCCAAAAAAGTTACCCACCCCTCCAGCACCTGCTGAAAGAGGTGCTGAGCAATGCTCTGGAGGCACCAGCTCTGCTCTGCTCACTGCAGCAGGAGAGGACAGAGCTTGACCCGCCTGAGATTTCAAGAGCATCTTTTGCAGATGGGTCAGTGCATGCCAGCCCACCTCTGGTCCAGCAGCCCTGGTGTCGCGGCCGGGGCAGCCTCTGCCGTGGGGATCCCAGATCCTCGCTGCACCGAGCGTGACGGCACTCTGCCAGAGCACCGCCAGCTCCTGGGGCTCTGAGGCAGATTGAGCTGTTTGTTTTGCCTTGTCTGTCTCTTTATGCATCCCCAAGTCCCCAGTGACTCTGACAGCAGCTTCCAACACTGAAGGCATCCTTGTTTTCATATATCTGTTAAATAAAATGTCAGCAGGTGACAACACATGCTTCATTGGTGCCGCTCTGTAATTTAACAGAGTTAAGAATGGATCAGAGCCTGACATCACATTTAGATTTAGAAACTAGTTTCAGTTTTGGCTCTATTTGGTACAGACCCACTGCACTGCATCGTCCAGCGTGCAGTGACAACATGTCAGGCTTCATTCTGCACTGGTTAAATCCATGTCTGATAAACTCTCGCCTGTTGCAGGACAGCACTCATTCAGGTATACCTTGCCTAGCACAGGTGGCTTGGTTGGGCATGTTTACTTCTCTAGCAGTAGTGTCATCTAGTAAATCCGACTCCAGGAAAGCAAGAATGAACAAGTGTTGGAGGTTTTTGCCACCATCTTTCCCTAAAGGCTTGTTTTTCCTTTTTGCCAAACCCAGATATGCTGTTGGCACAAGCAATCACACCCTTCGCAGTGACACCGTTCATCTGAGAGCAGTGTAGTGCAATCTGGTCCTTTTTCTTAGACGTTTCACTTTAAAAATTACTTTCATACAATCTTTACACAGAACCTGAACTATTAACTACGAACTTTTCCTGTGCTGGGACCAGGAGGTGGGAATGTGCTGCACGAGTCACTCAGCAGCAGCTGAAGACCCCTTTGCAGGGTCTCATCCAAAGCAGCAACGCTGTCAATCAGACTCCATGTTTTGGGGAGAGCAGACAGGTTTTTTTCCTATCAAAGCAACGTGTAGAAAACCTATCCCTGGCCTTTGCTCCCCTGAGCTCTGCCTAATGCTCTTGAAGATCCCCGCAGCCAGTGGTTGTCTTCAGGTGAGCATTCAATTTATAAATCTTGCTTTTTGTAGCTGAAATAAAAAAAATAATCTATGCATTCTGTGTGTGGGGAGTGTTTGACACCACTGTCTAGTAATCCTTGCTTTCAGCTGATACTGCTCATCATGATTAAATTTGAAATTTTTAATACCAGTTACCATGGCCATGAACTTCATTTCTATTGTAGTGTATTCATATCTCTTCTTTTGTTCCTTCTGCAACACATGAGCTGCTGGACTCCTGACTGGCTGCCTGGTGGTAAGCGAACTGCCCTGACATTCCCTTTAAAAGCAGGTGGATACAGCCCTTTTTTACATTTATCATTATAGTACTGCGGGTCTGTGAAGTATCAATTAGTTGTGTTGATTTTTCAGCTCTTTAAACCACCACGTAAGCACAGTGGTGAGGGGCTTAACCCAGCTATCACCTTCCCGCGTCCTCTGTGGTGTTAATTTATTTCCATACAGTTTATCTGCAGAACTGGAGCTGGCATTTTGGCCTGCTTAGCTCTAGTTCAGTAGCTGGATTTGCACTGACTCTTTCTAAAACTTCTCCACACTCTGGTCACACTTGCTAGTGTTTCTCCACAGAGGAAAACATTGGTCATGCCAACCTCAGTGCCATCAGAAATTGTCGCAAAATTCTGGCAAAAACTACCAGGAAACAATTGCCTAAATACACAGTGTCTTGCAACATGCGTGCTGCAGGTGTATAGAGGCTTCTCTTTTTCAAACAGCCCTTCCCAGGATCGTGTTGATGCAGCATGAACAGCAGAGCATTAATCATCAGCCGTTTCTCCATGCAACTCTTCTCTGCAGGTCATGGGAAATGTCCCCCTGTGACATACTCAGTTAATTAATTTGCGTCTATATGCATGAGAATAATTGAGTCTTTTATTTTTTCCTCACGGTGTTTAGCAAGTACCTTCACTCTGTCTGTCTGTCCGCGTATGCAGGGCTAAGCAGAACAATAAGCTCACCTTCGCCTCTGCTGTAGGTGAGGGGAATTTGAGGATAGCTCTGGACTCCACACTTGTGTGGACAATATCTCCCACCCTGTCTCACACCCAGACCCATGAGCTCCAGGTCCTGTGTGCAGTGGATACTCGCCAAGACCTCCCTGCCTGAGCACCACGCATCCTCTGGCAGCGCTGGCCTGCGCTGCCTGGTTTGCTCTCCTTGGCAAACTCAAATTGATTTCTACAGAGCTCGTTCTGGGTCTGGAGTGGTCTGTCCCAACGCTGTGTCCTGGCTCCCTGTCGCAGCCTTGGCATCCCATCGAGGACCCATTTGTCATCCCCAAAACTGAAGAACTCAGACTAGGTTAGTCTCAGGCTCCTCTCTGCATTCATCTCCTATTTGTGTTCTTTCTGACAAACACCTCTTCCAGAGATCCATTATCACGTGAAGTGCAGCTCTCCGCAGGAGCTGGTGCTGCGGTTTCTCTGCTCCGCTCGAGTTCGCCAAACGCTATTGAAACCACCAAGTGCTTCAGAGCCAGCCATTGTCAGAAAATAGGGTTACCTCCCGAGTGCCTCCCTTTTGGCTGGCAGACAGAGCAAAGCGCTGTTTAACCTTGTCCAGCTGCCCTCCGCCCTTCTGGAGGGCTTCGGCTCTGAGGGGCTGTTGATTTGACTTGCCCATTCAGCGTGCTTTTTTGGCTCCCTTTATTCCTGGCACTGTGGCCAAGCTCCAAGGAGGTCATGTTCCTGCTCACACTGATTTGTGCCCTACAGCACAACCTTCCAAGCAACAGAACAGCTCATTCCAGAGCTGCACAGATGCAGAGGTCCCCACGCGGGCTACGAGGATGGAGCCTTGGCTTTGTCCCTTCCCGTGTCCCTCAGCCATTTCCACAAAAGAGCTAGGCACTTCGGTGACTTCTTTACCAGCAAACATAATAAAAAGAAGCAGCTGCTTTGCTCTGCCCTAAGTCTGCATTGAAAGAGAAGAAATACTGAGGTGGGCTTGGGAGGTCCCACAACAGGGAAAGCTGCAAACCTGACGCCTGGCTCTGCCGCGGACTGACTGCTTCCCAACACTCTGCATTTCCACAACTGTCACGGCAATCCAGCCTCCAGCCCTGCTCTTCTGAGCAGACAGAGGCTGTGTGTATCCAGCCCGTCGAGCTGTCACCGTCTCAGAGTGACAGCCGCTTTACAAGCTGTGAGACAGACAGGGCTCTGCACCCTGCCTTCTGAACCGGGGGCTCGGGGCATAGCAGCCGGGAGGATGAGCTCAGCTTATACTGGAGTTGAAACCAGGCCAGGAATTCTACATGCAGACCAGCTGCCCTCTTTGCTCGCTGGCAGGATGCATCATAGACCCAAGGCTGCAGATTGCCTGGGGAGGCTCCTTTGACTTCTGCAGAGGACATCACCACAGACGTGTCCAAAGAACTGCTGTCCCAGCAAAGTGTGTGCCTAAAACTCTCCTTTTCTTGGCTGAGCCATCCATCACTCCTACAGCTTCAGGTCAGAAATGTGCCTCTAGCAGGTTCTGCCTCTCCCTTTGCCTCCCCGTGTGAGCATGGCTGCCCTGAAACAGGTCAAGGTGGTTCAGTCGATCGGGCAGTGATGTGCTTTGCAACTGCAGAGAAAACCTCCAAGGCAACACCAGAAAATAAGGGCGTGAAAGGAAGGCACTGCCGAGCAAACCTCCTGCTTTGAATGTCCTGGAGTTGTTCGTCTTCTGGAAAGGAAAACAGAACATGAAAACTCTTCAAAGAAAACCCTCCAACAGCCAAAGCTGAGCTGGTGTGGAGCTGCAGTGGAAACTCAGGCATCCCCAGACGTGACAGTTCCTGAGCACCATGAGCGTGTCCCTACATCGCAGCCACTGGCTGTGGGAATCACACACTGTGCCAGATGATGAAGCACCGGGCAGTTCAGCACAGTCACCTCTACACCATGTGGGATGTACTCGGCTTTACAGCTACGGCCCAACCCCTTGAACCATATCACAGTGCAGCCGTACTGCTGGGTGAGAAGAAAATTCATTAAATAAACATTCCTCTGAAGGAATAGCACTGATATTAAGAGTCTATCAATAATGATTCACTAGGCCATGATAGCAATGAAATTGCAGTGATAAAGGGTGACAAAATATTGTAAGATATGTGCATGGAGGTTGCGGAGCACATTATCTGATCTGAGAAGCAACATGTTATGATGTGCATGAACCCAGCTGCTGCCTGCGGTTAAGGCTACAGGAAGACACGGGGAATACACTGTGCTGGTGAAATGCGGATTTTATCTGGGGACTGTTCCCTTGGCGTGGGGACTGACCACACCACAGTGCTTGCACTGTACCTCTCCCAGGAGACCTTGCTCTGGCCATGTCCCCAGGCTTCACCGCAATACAGGCAATTCATTAACGACTGGTGATGAAGAGCAAAACTTCTCCCCTCCAAATGCGCTGATGTGGAGTCACCTACTGTCCAAAGAACTTCTCTGGGGACATCCCTGAGTGTCAGCAGTTGGACTTTGTGTTTCTCCTGTCATTGACAGAGCAGGCTCTGGGCACAAGCATGCAACTGCCTGTGGCAGCAGCCAGGTCGGACAGACAAAACCCCACTGCCTGGCCCACAGCTTTGCCTATGATGGAGCCCTGAAAAGCTGGGCTGGCTGCTAAAGAGGTGCCCAGCTATGTGTGGTGGGATTGGGGGTAGCAGAAGGACCCAGTCCAGGTCTTCTCACCCTCCCTACAAACTCTCTCTCACCTTTCTCCAGGCTGGGACACCCTGTTCCCTCTTCAAGACAGCAACATGCAGTGCTGATGGTGCTGCTGAGGAGCCCTGAGCTGGCTCTGGTTGCACACCAAGCCCTGCTACAAGGCAGCAGCAGAATAGCAATGCAGATGTGCTGGGAGGGGGTTCTCTGGCTGGGAATCCCCTGCCCCCCGAGCATACCCCATCCCAGCAAACCCCTTTCCCAGCCTCCCAGACCCTGATGAGAGCAGTCTCCTGCTGCCTGTGCCCCATGCCTCTGCACAGCAGCCTGGTGCCTGCTGCTCGCTGCCTGTTACCATCCAGCCCTTGAGCTTTTCCCGTGGTGCTCGCTCTGGATTGATGGGACTTAGGATTGCAAGCAGTAAAAACATGGTGGGGAAACTGCAGAGCATAAAAGCTGCCCCATAAAGAGCACAGGCTTCTTCTTTTCTTCCTTGTAACCTGTAAAACACCTAGTAAATCCTAGCATGCGCTACCGATGCGGCACGGAGACCTGATCCAAAAGCCCAGGAATATCCCGTGATTAGGTGCACATTACGAGTAAGGGTTTTAGCGAGGCCCAGTGGAAGCTCGTCTCTAACTTGCTCACAGCTTATGTGATCTGACTGGGGGAATTTCCCGTACTTGAAATAAAGCCACCTGCCCATAAGTCATCGTTCTGCTTATTCCACAGCATGAAGGGAATGTGATGATGTTACAACTGGGCTAAAGATGTCAGCCTGAGGCTGGCACGAGGATCTACGAGAGAGATGGGGAAGGAGAGTGCACCAGGAGCCACGCTGCTTTCTCCTTCCCCAACGGACTCAATAATCGACTGGCAGTGGGAGTGAAAGTGCTCCAGCCAAGCAATGTGTGGAGTGGGCTGGTCCCATGCCAGCATGTCGTGATAAGGGTAGGAGGCAGCCCCGGAGAGGTACGGGCAGAGCCAGAGGCTGAAGGAGAGGGCAGCCCTGAGTTGGTTGGGGATACAATGGGATACCTCAGGCTCTGTGTGGGATTGCTGAAGGAGGACACTCCACCCTCTGCCTCTTCTGCCCATGGGAAAGATGTGCCGTGGGGGTTTGCTGCAATTCTGCCTGCTGAGGGCATATCCTCCCATGCTGATGCCCGTCCTGCCTTACCGCTGCCAAATCAGCAGTGCTTTGTGGAGCTGGGAGGAAGGGTGAGAGATGCCGGGGTGTGTTGCCAGCCAGCAGAGAGCTCTGACGAGGGGTGGCTGCTCAGGATGCAGAGAAATGGATGATCGTTGGTGAAGGTGGCCATGGAAAGCAACCTTTGAGCTGAGGTGCCGTGCCCCCTCTCCCCTGATCCGCCTTACATAAAGCATCTGCTGAGGTCACTGCTGTCCACAGCTCCTCCATGGTGGCTCCTGGAAGGCCTCCATGACATGATTATCCCTTCTTAGGAGAGCATTTTCCAAGCCCAAGGAGGGCTTTGCTAACTAATCTAGCATCCAGTGCAGATAATAGGCTTTGAGATGAAGCCCTCCTGGAGTCTATTTTCAGATGGTTTTGCAGCACGTCGCCTGTCACAGCAAGAGCTATCCTGTTGCAGTGCTTGCAGGAGCAGTCCGCTGTGGCGTGGTCACTCTTACCCATTGCTCCCTGCCAGACATGCTCCTTCTCATGTCCTGGAGCACGCCTTTGCTCCAGGCCATACACATGCACTGAAGCAGAGTGAAACCTATGGATGCCATACCCATCCCCACCTCCCACAACTTTAACGTTCTCCTTCCTCTGGGTCTCCTCGGCAAGGGAGTGGAGGTGGGAAGGGCATCTCCCAGACCCGGAGCAGGGCTGGAGCAAGCCGTTTGCCCAGCATCTTTGGCTGCAGGGAGTCACTCTGGCAGCGATGCCCTTCTCCAACCCTGTGAGGTGGCCTGGACAAAGAGGTCTTCTGCTTCTGGCCAGGAGTTTCTTTAGTAGCTGGGCAGCGGCTGAGGCTATTTTGGAAGGGGAGGCTCCCTCCAGAGGCAGCTGGGGACAGGCAGTATCCCCCTCTCCAGGGTGGTATCTGCACAGGGATGTGCAAGGCAAAGGGAGCCCAGTCTTGCTGGCATCCAGAAATACTTGGGATGGGGGAACCCTCCTCTCCCCCATGGCACTCTTCAGCCTGTTTCTGCTCCTGTTCCCCCTTTCACGACTCCACATACCTCTCTCCCTCCTCGCTCTTCAGGTTCACGTCATATTTTAGTACCACAGAACAAAGCTGGAGAGAAAGGCCAAAGCCAGGGGATCTCTCCAAGGCGGGTGTTGTACCACACGCACCCCACAGCTCACACAGCTCTCGGCTCCCTAAAGGCTGCAGAACTGGGATTTCCCAGCCAGCCCAAGTGGAGCCAATGCATTAGCAGCTGCGTGCGGGAGCCCGGAGCCAGCTCGGCACTGCGGGAAAGGATGACTAATCTGCTCTTTCTGCTCAGCTGGAAGCCAGGGTGGGAATTCATAAGGCAGGCAGCTCGTGCCAGCCTCTCAATTAGGGACAGCCTCACCCAAGCCCCAGCCCCAGCGTGACATCTCCAGCAGCCCCAGAAGTGCTGTGGCCACGGGGTCCCCCAGCGAGGCAGCCAGGAGGGAACAGGTCAGGGCTGGGGTCAATGCCAGCCCTGCTGCCTGCGTGGGCACCTGCCCACGTGGGACCTCGTCTCTCTGACAATGTCAGGGGGGCATTAGCAAGAAAGCTGCCGCGGGCTTTGCCTCTCTGTGGGGGATATATTAGCACGGGCAAGGGCAGAGAGGCTGGTGCACAGCAGAGGTGACGGCAGGGACTGGGCTGCGGAGGGATGCAGAGATGTGAGTCATGCTGTAAAGTGGTACCACGGTTGGCCCTTCGCCCTCCCACCTCGGGAGGCTGTGTCTGGGGAAGGAATGCTGCTCCTTCCTTGAGGCTTACAGCTTAGGGGTCTCCTTAGTGTCACCTGCTTTATCCACCGAAGAAGGCAGAAGGAAGAAGGTCCTGTGTCTCGGTAGAGCAGCACCAGCTCGCAGCACAAGGACCGGGTGCTGGGAAGGCAAGGGCAGGCTGGGCTGGCAGAGGGGTGGCAGAGCTGCATGTGTCTCCAGGGCTCTGCGGTCCGGCCTGGCAGGCACTGGAGAGCCACTAGGATTTGTGGACTGGAATAGCATGAAATTATGCTGAAAATCCGGGTTAATCTGAATCAGCTCCAGAGGCCAGCTCTGCGAGAGCTGCCTCTATCTCCAGTGTGAATCCAAATCCACCGTGGGCTTAACTCTGGTCTTGGCAGCTTTATGTCGGCTCTGATTAGTTCACCTTCTTTACAGCTTCCTGACCCTCTGTTGAGGAGGCTGTCTTCAGATTTTCAATATTTTATATTTACACAACAGTGAAACCATCCTGAAGAGTCCCCAGGAAGAGCAACTCCTGAAAATGCCACCTGGCCTCCTGCCTCCCTATGGACCACTATCTGGAAGATGTTGTCCAGCATCCTCTGACAACCAGAGTATCACATGGGATGGAAGTGCATCCTGCACCCTTGAATGCATGCCTAAATCAGGCCCAGCCATGTGGAGCTGGCACTACTCAGGCTGTTTTCTGGTGGGTGGTGCTGCTCTTCAGGAGCTGGCAGCCAAACCACGTCCCATAGCATGAGCAGCACTGGGAACATGGGTGTACCCTGATGAGGCAAGTACAATAACGGGAAGGCGTTTTGAACATTGGCCTCTGACCAGGATGTCAGAGAAAATGATGGTTGTGGTTGTGACCCACCAGTGTAGATCGTGGGGGAGGATCAACTCCAAAATACAACCAGAAAGATCACAGGAGAAGCAGGAGCACAGATAGGTGTGGGTGCCGCAGGGACTCCTGTTTTGGTGGGCAGAGTGTCCTGTGAGCTGGGAGCCCGGCTGGGGTTCCCTGCAGGTCTGGGGTGCTGAGCTCGCAGGGCAGACAGCTGCAAGCAGCCAGGATGCGGAGGGTGGAAAGAGCTACCACCATCACCATTATTAAGAAGCAGAAAGATGAGGGCAGCAACAGGATGCCTGTCACCTTCCTGACAAACAGGGAAATTTTGGGTGGTGATTCCTGTTTTTCAGCTCTCCAGAGCCCCTGCTCATCCTTCACCTCTGTCCTGTCTCATTTCCACTGGTACATGGAACACCAAACTGGAGTGCTCTGCTTCCACACGTGAACATGATGCTGAATGGAGCTGGACCAGGCAAGCCCAGGGAGCAGCTGAGCGAAGCAGACAGGGTAGAAATAAAAGGACAACAGAAGGAAAACCACTCCTTTCCCTAAATAGACAAGAGTTTAGGCACTCCACAGAGCAACCACTACAGTTTCCAAAGAAGGAGAGGCCACCCAGTTGCTGTCCTTGGCTACTGAGGCCCCTGAGCTGGAGTCCTGTGGTCTCTGCAGAGCGTTTCTGTGTTCAGGAGATGCTCTCCATGGAGATCAGAGGCGAGAGATGTGGACAGCCAGATGGAAGGTAGGGCAATCATCTGTCCCCTGTGCCTGGTGCTGTACGAGTGGAGTGGGTCTGACCAGCTCCTTTCTGGAGCAGATCCCCAGTCCCCAGCTGCGCTTCGCTCGGGATATACGCCAAAGCAGATACAACAGGCATGGAGATGGCAACACAACGGCAGAGCGTGTGGTCAGAGAGGGCAGCACTGAAACAGTTTCCCCGTGTGAGCAGACACCCTTGACCAGTACCTGCCATCCCAACACCTCCCCTTCTCAGTTCTCTGCCTCCTCCCTGGCCATAGCTTCTTGGCACCTAGGCTGGCGGGGACAGAGTTATGCTATCAGAGGCCCCGGTTATATATGGGTGCAGAAACAGGGGCATGTGTGAACAGAGCCCTTGCAAAGAGTCAGGGACCTTCCTTCAAGATAAAAACTCTCCCTCTTTTCCCATTTGCATGTTAACCTTACAGCTCTAGGTCCCAAGGAAGCCAGCTGGGACAGGGACATGGTGAACTCTTTGCTCAGACATGTTAAGTATCACTGCTGTCTGTTGGAAAGCTGGTAAGACCGGTCCTTCTGTGCCATCCAAACACCCAAAGGTGTGCCACTGATTTCTCAGTAGATGGTGGCAGAGATCATCTTCTCCTCCAGTCTCTGCCCCAGCCTTTGATGAGTCCATTTTTTATTCCAGCAGCAAATGTCAGGGACCTGAAATTGTTACTGGGGAGGTGGGCAGGGTTGGGGGCACAGATGACGAGCAACCTCCCAGTCTGCAGGCAAGACGCAGCCCTCGTGCACAACTGGAGTGAAGACAGACACAGAGGGACATGGGCTGACATATGCCCCTTCCACAGAGACACACCAGGACACTCACTGGTGCCGAAGCCCCGATGGCCATAAAGTCAAGAGGGTCGTATACCCACGCAGAAAGGCATCCCTGGTGCAGGCACAGGGACACGCACGTGTGTGTTCACAAAAATGGCAATACTTTCAAGAGGACAGTGCAGCAATTTCCTATGTCCCAGCAAAGCACTGAGGGGAAAGACCCAGCTCTGCTGCTGCTGTTTGTGGAGCAAGGAAGCCTGGCAAGTAGGGAATTTGCTGAAGACCCTTAGCTGTAACCCCAGGTGGGGCACTCAGGCCAAGCTGAAGAGATCAGTGCAGAAGTTCCCCACTCTGGGTTCCTCTGCAAGACCCTTGGAGGTCTGTGGAATGAGGAGGGATGCCTCCACAGAACACTGCTTTCCTTGGAAGAGAACAAGAAGAAAAAGAAGAGAGGAGTGATGCTCAAGAGGCTTCATTAGAGAGCACAACAGAGCACTGACAGAGTTCAGGCTGCTGGGGACAACCAGAAGCCCTTTATAATGGCCTTAGCTGAGCAATGGTGCTGAGGAAAGTCTGAAGGTTTGCACCAGATGCCAGCAGGACCAGGAAGGGGCCAAAAACCAGAGATTGTGTCAGCTGCTGGAATAGAAAGTGTAGATCCATGGATGTTGTCTGAGAAAAAAGCTAACTTTACTGCCCTAAGTGATTTCTGTTCTCTTCACTGTGAAGTCCCCAGCTGACTGTGCTGGACCATTGCTGCTGTAGCAGACGTTCATAACATGCTGTAATTAAGTGGGCACAAGTCTAATCAGTCTGCAGTGGCATAGAGACTTGGCTAAATGCATTGCTAATCCACGGTATCCCCCTCCAGCAGGGACAGGCAATGTTTTAAATTATGGCAAAGCACCAGCGAAGCACAGGTTGTCGCCTGGTGACCTTCTCTGTGGCAAACAGAACTGCTCCAGCTGAAAACGATGGTCTCAGCAGTGTGTGCAGAAGGCAGCCCCTGAGCATGTCACGCTGGATAGGATGAGCAGCCAGCACCTCCTTCAGAGTCCAGCAAGGGGACAAGGGGAGCCAGCTCTGGCCTTGGCCCAAGGATTTGTGACAAGGAACATCCTCAGAAGAGAGAGATGACAGCATCCCCAAGAAGTGAGTACGCAGCCTCCGGGACCCGCAGCACTGCTTTTCCCAGGGAGGCCCAGACTGGTGAAATACTGGTAACAAGTTCAGCTGGTAGGATGCTGCAAGCATCTGTAAGTATGTTAGAGCTGCAATAGCTTCTAAGTGTTCTTGTTCTTCCAGCTAGATGGAGGATGCTAGGCTCTGTCCCTGTCCTGCACTGCTCAGACAGGGAGTGCAGGCAAGCTGCAAGTCACTGTCCCATAAAGCAGAGCTCCTGCTGCCTTTCTGCACTGAGAGGGCCTGCAGAGAGTCTTGGGTGCAGGGAACCATGAAGGCACCCGTCCTTCTGCTCCCTGCCCGCTGCCCCTTTCCACCCACACTGAGAGCCAGGGCAGCAGAGGAGTTAAGAGAGTCTGCATTCTCCACCATCAATCCATCCTGCAAATCTGACGGCCCCATGTCTTCAACGGGCCCAGATTGATTTCTTGACTGGGAGCAATGAGCAGCTTCACATGAAAAATGAGGCTTTGCGCCGTCAATAGAAGTTCTAATTACAACTTAAATCCAGGACATTCTTTACAGAGCAGACCAGATTTACAGCGTCTTGCAGGTGGGCGTGCAGCCCTTTCTAATTAAAAGCAGCACGCATTGCAGATTGCTTCAGACGGGCCGTTTCCAGCTACCCAGCACGGCAAGGGCACAGGCAGCTTCTGCCATTGAGCTTGCAAGGGAGGTCCCAGGCAACCCAAGGGCACACAGCACCGCTTGCTTTGGAGAACTGGCGGAAGGACAGAAAGCTCCAGTTTCCTCTTTTCTTTTATCTGTTCTGCTGCTGATTAGGTTGCCCACACTGGGTGCTGGGCCTCAGCTGAACAGCCCGGCATGCCCAGCACCGTCCCCCCAGCCCACCCCATTTCTCCATGCCCCAGGCTGTGCCGCATACAAAGGGCAGAACTGCTGGTCCTGACAAGGTGTGATCCAGCAAGCTGTGGAGCATGTGCTAGGACATCACTTGAAGCAGCCTTAGAGCTCACCAGTGCTCCTAGGAGGGGGCCCAGTGTGCCAGAGCCTGGCATGAAGATGCTCTGCGGGATCTGTCAATGGGAGCTGTGACAGGGTAGGTCCCAAGGTGGTGAGCAGGGCTCTCCTTCCAGCTCTGCTGCCAAGGCACTCTGAGGCTTTGCACAGAACACGCTTATCTGTGCCTCAGTTTCTCCATATCTGAATTAGGAGAAATGTCCTTCTGGACAGGGCTGGAAAATCAGAGAGCTTGAGAAAGGCAGGGAGAAGGTGTCTTGTTAATTAGGCGTTACTGGTGGGACTCTGTCAGAGGGAGGTGGCATGTCTTGAGCCTGGATGTCTTGCATCACTACCCAGAGAGGTGCTTTTGTGGGGGAAGCCCCACTACCTGGGACTGGGACTTTTTTGGGAAAAGCCTGCCCTTCTGCACAGAGTCCTCACGGCTGGTGCCCCACCTCCTCCAGCCCCCCGGGCCATGGCAGGCACTGCTCCGCACTGCAGCGTGGTGGTGCTTTGCGGGAGGCTGCTGTCTGCTGCACTGCAAGGGTGCTCAGGAGAGTGTGCTGCAGGACATCAGCCCAGGGTGTGCTGGGGGGCAGGATCCCTCTGCTAGACCCTGCTGGCTGCTGCACCATGACCCTGAGCTTGCTCAGAGGAGAATGGGTGTCTGAGAGCAGTGTTTCCGAGAAAAGCCCCAAAAGATGCTGGAGTTGGAGGAGGCCAGAGACAGAAAACGTTGAGCAAATGTCCATCATCTGATGAGAGATCCTGGCTCCTAGGGCAATGCTGTGTGTCCCAAATGGCTTCCACTGGAAACCTGGCTGCCCCAGCAGTGGGAAGTAGCTCCATTTCTCACAGAGGGCACTGGTATTAGAGAATGCACTCTTTCTGGTGGATGTCAGGATCCAATATGACCAGAGACATTGCCATTGTGGTGATGGGGACAAACCAGCCCCATGCCACATTTATCTCCTGATGGTCAGAGCATCCGTGCTCCCAGCTCTGCTTCTAGCAGAGTGGAGAAGATCCTCCTGAGCCACTCCTTCTTCAGCACAGGATTTGTGGACCTAAGATGGGTTACAGTGATCAAGGAGAGCACTGATTTCATACGATTGGAAGTTAAATTACTCTTGCCATGAGCTGATGCTTTTGAGCAAAGAAATTCCCTCCATAGAAGGGCTGCTGGAGGTTAGTGGTGATGAAAGTGCAGTGTATCAGGGCTCTCCAGAAATCACCCCTGCTCCTGCTGGAGCCTGAAGAGGTGGAGCTGTGTTTAGAGTCCAGAAGTTCAGTGGTGAGACTGATTCTCCAGAGCTTTTTCCGCTGGGATCTTGGAGAACCAGAAAGGTGACGCTGGAAGCTGCTATCCAAAGAGCCTACCTGTGTCCTGGATCAGAGCCTGGCTCAAAGGCAGGCAGCTGTGACTGCTGGCTGATAGCAAAGGGTAGGACTGGGGATCTGCCCAGTGAACAAAACCAGCCAACTGCCATTGGGACTGAAGGGACAGGCTGCTGTGGTATCCGGCAGGAAAAGCCACCACCAGCCAGGAGACAGATTTATAGCCAACAGCCAGTGGGATGTGACCCTGCAAGGAGCCTGCCAGCTCAAGAGAGGCCACAGATGCCTGCGAAATGTGAGAGATAGGAACTCTATGTTAGGGTGAGCCAGAAACTGGCCTCATGACTCAGCCAATCGGGACCTGACCTCACTGCAAACAGCTGTGCGTGCCCAGGGCATCCTGGATGAAGGCAGAACCTCAGGCTCCTTCCTCCTTGGTCTTTCAGATTTCCTGCCTAAAGCAAGATAAAATAGGCCATGCCATCCAGTCCCTGATGTGGGTGAGCAGCTACCAAACCCAGACGTGACCAGCCCCATTCTGACACATCTGCTACAATTTGTCAAAGCTCACAAGGATGTCAGCAAAGTTCACCCATGTGGTCCCTGTCACTCCCATGCAGATCGGGAACATTGTGTTCTACTGAACTCCTTAGGATTTGAACATACCAGTACCTGTGTATCACTGGGCTAGACAGACCAGGGGAGAGTCCTTCAAAGCTGATGTGCTTCAAACCTAACTGTTATTTCCCTTGAGAGCCGGTGGAACAACAGGAAAAACGGAGGATGGGACTGTTTCCTGATCCAAAGATGCCCAATTTCTGCAGCCCTCAGAGTCAAGATGCCATAGATCATGCTCAGGCACAGACTTTCAGGCCCTCCAGAAGATGACCACGGTTGCCTGGGGGTGAACAGAGTCATCCTCCACACTAAGGCTGATCCTTGTGCCCCCATTGAGACATCTCTGACCAGGTCATAGACTTGGTCACATTACATTGGGCTGTTCTGCCTTGCGGTGAAGGCAGTGGAAAGCTGATTCTCTGGAATTTAAACAGGATTTCTGTTTGCTATAATAGGTGCACCAAAAACATACCCATGTCCTTGCAAGACTTCAGCCCTAAAGAGGAGGAATGTCTTGGTTCAGTGTTTTTAGAGGATTTTTCCTCTGTCAAGGACCTTGAAGCAGAAGTTTGGACTCAGTTTGCTAGGAAAGCTACTGGAGAAGATTTGATATAGATTTGGTACAGAGGATATCTGGAGCTCCTCAAACATGAGGCCATGGGTGATCATGCTCTTCTTGTGAAGCAGAGCTGTTTTGGGGAAGTGTCTGTCTTTCAAAACAGTATGATTCTCCTGTGCTAACATGCCTCCCATGATCTGCTGTCGAGTGACCCACGCTTGGATCAGAGTTTGGATGCACCCTTCAGCAGCCTCCCAGGCAGTAACTGTGCCTGTCAAACGGAGCATCAGAGAAACAGGCCCGCGGGAGCCCCTTTCCTAGGGAAGCATGGCAAGTGGATCTTGTAGGTGGATGAAGGAACCTTTTGAGGGACTCTGGGCAGCCTTCAGACAACAGCGCTTGCAAGACTTTGTGCTAAGACTGAGAGGACACTTTGCAGCTGAAGAACTCCTCAGGTGCAATTTCAATGGGGCAAGGACCCTGAAGATAAAACACGTTTTTTGGAAGGAATCTGTTTTATCACGGATTCCTTGTGCGCCCTGTCTCCCCGCTGAAATCATCCCCACGCTGGGCTATGCAGAAGGCTGATAAGGAGACAGAGAACAGGAGCTGGTTTCCTGCACTCAGCAGACAACGCCTGCGCCTCCCTCTGCCTCCGCTTTTATGTAGTTTGGAAGCGCTCTGAAACTGCTGGGCACAGACACTTCTGAAGCAGCAGCAACTTTGCACGGCGCGTTTGTTTTATGTCTGAACTGTACATACAGCAGTGAATAGAGCTCATAAAAGATGGATGTATTCTTGTTCTTTTTGCTGGTTTTGATTTATTATTTACTTCACTTTTTTCAACTCTTCCGAAGTGCTGTAAATCATCTAAATCATTTTTCTCCTCTGCTTGGCTAGTTTCGGGGAGCTGAAGCGAGATTATTGTGCCTGGCTCCTCTGCGTTGCAGGGTTTGCTGTGGGTTTTTCAGGAAGAGAGAGAGAATCAGGAAATTTGAGCTCTTACATCTCCGCAAAATATCCTGAAAAGACTTAAAGGTCTTCTTCCGTCTGCTCGTTGCATTTCCAGAGGCTGTGTTGTTCAGCCGTTGCTCAGACATGCGAGCACTTGCTAGCACCAACAGTCCTGTCCATGTCTGTGGACGGTTCACGTGAATAAATGTTCACCAACAGTGCAAGGAAGGTTTGCACAAGCTGCTCCTTGTGCAACTGCGTTGCTGCAGGTCAGGAGGGCAATTTCTCTGGGGCTTCAAAAGGAACACAGGTGGGAATCTGGATCTGGTGACTCCAAAGATGTCATGACATTTTTAAGCACGTGGACACAGGTCCACTCCAGGGAAGCCGCTCTGAGGGCTGGATGTGAAGGGTGCAGAGGGTTTTGCTCAGGGTTGGCTGATGTCTGGGCAGTGCAGCGAGACGTGCTCTCTTGATCCTGAATTCAAAGCCAAGATACTCCAGCACCTGGGGCTTCTCCAGCAATGTGTCCTCGGCCTCATTCGCACTGTGGGCAGATGAACAGAACCTTCAACACCTGGAAAAGGAAAGTCTGTGTCCACAGCCAGAACAGACACCAGAGAGCAGATTTTCAAGGGCACTTTGCACAGTATAATGCTGCTGGAGGAGCTTAGCACCCTGCATGCACCCAGCTCTGTCTGATGTGAGCCCATGCCACACTGTTGGACTGAATTCTTCAGAAACCCAGGACAAAGACACTTCTGCAAGAACCAGAACCTTGCTCCTCCAACCTCCACTTGCTCCTCCCAGATGCTTGTCCTGTCAGCTCCCAGCAGCATACGCGCAGGAGGTAGGAGTCCATTCGCAGTGCCTCTGAAGGACAACTGGAGTGACCCCGTTCACCCTGGATCTAAAAGGTTGGAGTCTGTGGTGTCCCTGGGACTCAGGAGACATCCACCAAGCAGGGAATAAATACAGGAGAAGCAAGGTCTGTGGAAAGATGAGGAAACGTGCAGCAGAGCCCTGGGACTAGAGAGAGGTCCTGAAGAAGCAATGGATGGGGCAAAGAGGAGAGCAGTGGTCCCTCCATCCCTTTCCTGCAGGGTCTGTGGGACAGGGCAGGATGAAAGGTCTCTTCTCACCTCCCCATGCTTTCAGCAGGACCCAGGCAGTGCATCCATGCGGCCGAGAGCACACCAGGCTGCTTTGGGCTTGCAGCGCTGGAGTCAGGGGCTCTTTCTCCTTCCTGTCACTTTGTGACTTTTTTTTTCAAGGCGAATTCAGCTGTAGGGGGAGAAAATGAGCAGGCTTCTAATGAAAGGGCAGCTGCTGCTCTGTGTCAGGCGTGTGAGACCCTACTGGGAGCTCAGCTGGACGCAGTGGGTGGCTGGACACCGTTTATTTTTACATTAGAGCTATTTTCCTTTCGCCCTGTCTGCTCTGTGCTCTTTATTTCTAAGTTAGCTCATCCCCTGTCAGATGGACATTGATGCAGGATGAGAGCACAAACCTTCCCAACAAAGGCTAATTTTAGGATGCAAACTGATTGGGGGGGGGGGGGTCTTGGCTCAAAATCCGTT
>Ga0065711_1000775_pt1 | contig 55450 bp, 35 predicted proteins | sample Hoacrofraction12_FD_59098 | JGI IMG/M metagenome (GOLD analysis project Ga0065711, IMG submission 59098) | Hoatzin crop microbial communities from Cojedes, Venezuela - Epithelial fraction 12 v2 (version 2) | ecosystem: Host-associated > Birds > Digestive system > Esophagus > Crop | place... | reverse complement strand
GGGGGGGGGGGGGGTCAGGTGGCACCACCCAGCTGCCCTTGGGATGAGGAACGTGTGCTCCTTAGGTCTGCCCGTATAATGGGTCAGACTGGACCAGTGAATATTCTGGTGCCACTCAGCTCTGCAGGGCATCTCTACAGGGCTTTTGGCCTTTCAGCATGCATAGACTGCAGTCCTTCATCTTAGCAGTTTTTTTCCTGTAACAATGTATTACTGACTTCATCTTATTTGGAAGAAAAGGCAACTGCACTACTTTTCTGTCTCTCCCCCGGCGCCCCCTGAAACATAGCACTTCACCCTCCTGAGTACCTCTAACCCTTTCCTCAAACTCAGCTTGCCAGCAGAGCAGGGCACGGCCAGCTGAAACCACACTTGGTCATCTCCCCTTCACTGGGCAGCCAGATTGTCAGTACCGTCAAAACCAGACCTCTGGGTGACACCAAAGCTGCTCCTAAACCGCATCTGCCCAGTTCCTCCATGGGAAAGCATGATCAGTCCTGCCTCAGAGAGTGGAACTAATAATACTGTCTCCACCGTTTTGGACCAGCTGCTTTCCTAAAATTAAATGCACTGGAGTGCCTGGCGTTTCTTCTGAGGAAGTGTTTATAAATGTTAGGCAAGGACTTTATACCACCGGTTATCATTTTGCCGGATGTGCTAATAAGGCAGTGCTCAGCAAAGCACGGGTATCGCTCGTGCTGCACAAGCAGATCTGGTGGCAGCGTTCATCTCCTCGGAGGGAAAAAAGTGAACAACCTGGTGGGTTTAGATTCAGGTGGCAAAGAAACTAGAAAAGATGGACTTACACTAAAGGCAGCCTGCATCTTAGCTCTGTACTGAGGACATGAGTTTCAGCTTTTCCATAGTGTTTTTCGTACCTGCCCTATTTTTCATACGCAAACACATATTTGCTGTTTGGAAAGGTGGGGTAGTCACGATCCTTTAATGACTTTTCGCAATTCAGGCCAATGCGATGCAGCACTCTCCTAGCACAGCCCTGGCCAAAGTCAGCAACAGGCTCCTGCGGTCCCGGTGGGAAGGGGAGGCGAAGGGGAACGGCTGCGCCCACACACGGCAACCTCCCGGTGCCACCTTACGAATGGACAGCCTGTGGCCACCTCGTATTTACCTGCGAACACAAATGTTTAGCAAGAAGTTTTGGGTTGTTTTACTTCACTTCTCTGTCTCACCACGGGGCACTTATCAGCATTCACCTGATTATTCAGTGTCAAATAACGGTGTCAAATGGTTCTGCTAACTTTATTCAGCTGGGTTCTTCTCAGGGAGGGACGGCTGTTCCCGTCCACTGAGTCCTTGATGGGGCAGTTAAGTCAGCATGAACCAGCCTTGTTTCTGGGCCTCCAGACAGCAAGAAAGCAGATGAAAAATCATACAGCCTTGACACCAAAGGGGCAAGATGATTATTGAGGTTAATGATGTCTCGGATTTGAATCGACACAATTTCGGTGGATCACAGGAGGAATTTATGGTACTCGGGGATGAGACCCTGCGCCCACATAGACAACTGGGCATTCCGCCCACGACTGTATTATCCAGCCTGCTGTGCATAGCACGTAAGCCCACCGCTGGTTTTCCATGCCAGGAATCCCACGCGGGACCAAAAAGGCTCGTGGCAGTCGTCGCTCATCCTCTTCGGAGACCCCAAGCCTTCGGGCGAAGCCACGGTGTGCAGGGTGCCTGCCCGTGCGAGCCTGCGCAGGCACGTGGGGCGACGCAGGCGCAGGGGGTACGGGGCTTCTGTCCCAAACGCTTCCCGGAGCCGCCTCCCTCCTCTGCCACTGCCTTTCACTGCAGCCCAAGGAAGTCTGCCTTCTCCCTGTTGGCTGAAGGTTATTGGGAATATTCTAGCATTGACAATTGCTGTGAAAAGAAACCCTCCCCGTATGGCACTCCACACTAGCTTAGAGAACCTACAGAGACAAAACAGAATCCACAGATCAAGCAAAGGGGATGGTTTAAAATGATTCAATTTAATACTTCTTTTTTTCCCTAACTGTTTTTAAATTAGTTTTTCTCCATGACAGAGTTTTGTTGGAAGAAGACTATCAACTGCAAACAGATAACCCAAAAATGCTTGCTTGTTTGTTTGCAGAAAGAACCTCGTTCCCCCCTAGAGAATGGATAAACTGGCAAATCGCTCACAATGACTATTTGCTCATCCTCGTTTAAGGCCTGTAATTGATACGCTAAATGACGTGATATGTTTCTATTCCCCTGGTGCTGTGATTAGATGACTGGATCTCTTTCAAATAAAAGAGCAATGAAATAATGACTAGTGAATAAGAAATCCTTGTTTGCATGCTAATACTCTGTTGCGCATCAGGTGTGGTATAAAAAGTGGCTATTCCCCAAACAATTTGCTCAAACAAAACCCTTGTTCTGAATTTAAACACTGTTTCTGCCATATCCAGTCATCTCTAGCCGGAGGCTGCGCAGAGGAAGTGTGTTTCAAGGAATGATTTAAATGAAAATGGGTGGCTGCTTGGATCATGAAAGGGGGAAGGAGTTCCAAGAATGAGAAACAGTGCGGAAAAAAGGCCCAAATAATAAAACATAAATTTGTGCTTTTAGGAATCCTTCACTACTTTTCCGAGAAAAAGGGACCGCTTACCCTCTGCGGGCTAGGAAGCGTGTCCCCAGCTCTGGGAGAAGGTGAGGTTGTGAGTTTGGTGGGAATCGATCGATGCTGTAGAGGAGGAGCTCCAGCCTGAGCATGCTCTGCCTCTTCGCCTGATGCCCTGTGCCACTCGCGGGCTACGGAAGGCCCTTCGCTGCTTGAGCAGAAGGACACAAATCCTGCAGCAGCGTGGCCTGCGAGGATTTCACCACAGGTATTGTGATGGAGCTTAAGGGGGAGTGTGACTTTTAAAAAGTGTTACAGCATGCGTACACATGCACGAGCACCACAGCAGATCTGGTGTGCCTGTGGAATGCGGGTGCACATGTGTGCGTGTGTGTGTACAACGCATCAGTGACAACTGAAGCTGGTTTCTAAGAAACAGGTTGTTTCCAACACGATTTGGTGCTGTGATAAGCCTGACTGCTGAAGCTCAAGAGCTAAAACTGTTGCATGCTGCGCAATGGATTTTTATATCATTATATTAATCTTAAATTAATTTTAATAACTTTATTAGATTTACTTAGGTATCTGCTTTCTTTGCTTGATTGGATTACCCTTTATGAGGACTAGATTTCCCTCAAACATGGTGATACGCATGTTGCTATAGCTACCCCAGTTCTCGCTATTTTTTCTGTAAGGCAGGAGTTCTGAACAGCCTTCCTGTTCCAGCATCTCAAAAGGTGCACCCACAGTTTTTGTATTCACATGTATCTTGCGTTTAAGTCTTCAGGAGTCTGTGTTTCTTTCACCTCCTGAGAAATAGTAAGGACCTTCATCTGCGAATATTTAAACTTCACTCAGGTATAAGAGGGGACAAAATGTGTTTAAAGAACACCTTTAAAATTAAGAATTCACAGAAGGGGCAGTGAGAAAATCCTGGAAAAGAAGTAAAAGCCCTTCTCTGCAAGAAATAACTAGCGGAAAAGTGAAGAGGAAAGGCCAAAAACTAAAACACAGCAGAGGTGTAAAAGCTCAGCAGTCAGAGAACTATCTGTAAGTTGCCATCCACTCAGAAATCCAAGAGATGGGGGAAAACATGTACAGCTTTTTGTGTGTGCTCTCCCACTGGTGGAGGGCATCACTGGAACTTGCTTCCTACCAGGACCAGAGGACAAATCTGACCTGAGGTTCAATTTCTCTACATGAAGCCTCACCAGAAGGTATCCTCTGGAGATGTTCTCTGTCTGTCTAGAGTGGTCCAGATACACACTGCAGTCCATATTCACCAACAACCCTCTAACACTTGCGCTTAGATGAGGCTGCAAGTGAGAATGGAGGGGCATGCAGGCAGGCGGATGAAGGAAGAAGTGAAGAAGAAGTTTTGTGACTATCGTGCATACAGGGCAGATGAAATTTTACTGCCTTGGCAACCACCATCTATCCCATCTGCCCTTGTGGCCACAAATCATGTCTAAGCAATCCTTCTTACAGGGTTCTTGGTGTTGCTTCACCTAAGAGCAAACACAATTTATAGCTCAGAGTTTCTTATGCAATGTGGATATCAATAGGCTGACTGAGAAATATTGTAGTCGGTGGCACAAATGCAGAGTGTGGGGTCAGTGGGTGCACCAGACTTTCCCTATTTGTGCTTGACAAGCTGTGTAGACATTGCCTAGAATTATCACCAGCCTCTACTCTATCGACATCTCTGGTATTTCCTTCAGGCCCTGCAACTGGCAGCACTGGATTCTTATTTTACCTGGCATCTGTTGTTTCCTTCAGACCAAATGGTAGCCAGTGTGTCTCATACACTTTAATATCATATTAGCAAGCCCCAAAATATGTTCAAACATTGGGAATGCGGTGTCCTAAGGTTACATGTTGTCAACTATTTTAAAAGTGCAATTCAAGGTTTTTGAGTGAGGTAAATAAAATAGAGAGGACAAGAAGTTTCTACCCAAGTAGGAGATTTTAGCTTTCAGTCTGCCTGAAAAATCCTTGAAGTTGGTTCAACAAACAGAGAAGGAACAGTTGGCTCTGTGAGGGATGCCCTCCCCCCTTGCAGTGACCAACCGCCTCACCTCAACCAGCCCCAACTGTTTGGACTGAAGAACTGACATTTCACCTTGATTTCACATTTTGTGGAATGCCAAGTCCAAAGGCTTTTATTATTCAACAGTTCGTCTAAGCAGAAGGGTGTGACTCTGCAGAAACTGAGATTTCAGACGTGATGAGTATCAAGTTACACCCGTATCGCACACTGAATTGCTTTATGATTTCTAACAGCACAGGGTAGACTGCTCAGGACGTGCAGTAAAATCTCACCATTCATCAGCAAATACTATAAATGTGACCTTATGTTCCTCGAATGAGCTGTAGATGCAGTTCACATTTCCATGACCTCGTCTGTCACCCATCTCACCTCTCCAGAGACCTCTCCCAGCTCCCTAAGGGCACCCTTTCCAAGAAGTAGGCAGGTAACTTCTCTTCTTTCTTGGTTACGAGCTAATAATCTCCCTGCTTCCATCTCCAGGCTATACCTTCATGCCAGCTGAGCGTGACGATTGCCCTTTACGTACTGTGGGACCTCTGGCTGGAATTCAACTCACGCTTTGGGTAGGCATATCTCAAATAGCCCCCGTCTCTGGAGAGCCCAGTTAGACTTTGGGGTCAAGCTCCCTTCATGCCAGCTTCTGCAAGTGACTATTTCCTCTGTTCCCTCTTCCAGGAATCAGGCCAGTAGCAGATCGTTGTCTTTCGGTTGCCCTCCTCTAAGCTTCGGCAAACAACCCTGCCGCAGGGCTGAGGAGCACGGCCTGAGGAGTCACCTTGAAGCTGTACATCTGTTTAAGGGGATGCTGCTTAATTAGGGCACTGATTTTATCTTCCCTGCACCTTTTTTTAGCACTCCTGATCTAATGTTAATAATTCAGATAAGGATACTCTGCCACACAGATACACTGAGGTTATATGATATGCAGCTAAGTGATACATATTAAAGCTCAAAATTTGTGCTAGGAAGCTAACGATCAAGTAATCCATGTCAAGGACTCCTTGACCCAGTAACCTTAATAGAGACATCTTCCCTTTTACACGGGCGCTATGCAGAGGGCTCTGCTCGTGTGCCAATTCCTAGGAACCTCAAAGCAGTGCTTTGCCCAGAGATCACTATTTCGCCTTCATCTCCCCCAGGCACAGTCTTGGTCATTACTCGCCCCTCTACTTAGTCAAACACCTTCTAGATAGCAAGAATTAAATATACAGACTATGTGTCAAAACGCAGTATCCTGCCAAAATGTAGCAGAGACTGACTTCTGTAATCTCTTCTATACAGAGATATTTTCATCCACGTGTTTGAAAATCAATGGTAACAAAGAAGTGGTGCATTTCCCAGCCACCGATGACCTTTTGTCTACAGAGCTAGTGCATTCTCTTCTTTATCCATGATAATTTCATGTTCATTTCTCTCCCACTCTCCCCCACTGGCATAATTTCCATCAAAACCCGTTGATCTTGCTGTTACCCTCTATTTTTTTTTTTTTTTGTCTTGTACATGCAGCCTTATAGTACAGAGCACCTTACCCCTCTTTTATGCTGAGGCAAAAATCCTTGAATAAGAAAGGATTAAAAACCCTGACCTTCTGTTTCTCTAGCTCCTTGGATTCAAATCTGTTTATACTAGTGGGTTCTCTAGCACAGTGTATCTGCTGCTTGTTCAAAGACTTTGCTCATCTCGGTCCTCACTTTCTAACCTGTATCTTGAGAGCTAGCACTTTGCCACTACCAATAAACACTGCTTAAATAGGGAAATATGATTTATTTTGAACTACAACAGTGTGGGGTATTCAGCACTAAATTGTTTAAGAGTGAATTTGTTTACCTTAAGTTTTAGCAACATAGATACTCATATTTTCTTAAAGTAGCCCATCGTGCAAGTCATATAACTGAATAATAACATTTAATTACACTGGGATACACTGAAGTCCCAGCACACTATCTTAATCAAAAGTAAATATTGTATCTGCAGAAGTTTTTTAGAATGTGTTATGATTACAGCACGTCATATAATATGTTATTAAACACAATTGAGAAAGTAATATAAAAAGATCTGTTCTGTAGAAAATCATACTTTAACACAAATATCTTTCTATATTACCAGCCTGCTACAGAAAATGAAAAACTATAATACATATGACTAAATTATCTAATGCTTTATCTCCTCTACTTTCATATTTGGCTTCGGCGTTTTTCAACTTTCAACTACTGACTGCTCAGCATGGTATTTAAGTTACCCAAAGACATATTATATAATTTATTTACATCATTGGTTCCAGCAATATGCTGAGTGTTGTTTGAACCACAGTGATAAAAACAGCACTTGCTGCAAATTATTTACAGTCTAGATAGAGGCATGGTCCAATACCCTCACAGCTTAAGAGCTCAAGATATAAACAGCCTTTAAAAATGTTAAGGATTGCAGTGGTTTCCAGAAGTTTCACTCACTACTAGCAAGCTGGCCGTGCACCATTTGCCTGAAGTCTCTGTGGTGGACAGCAGTGTTACATGGGGTTACCTTCCCCTCTGCCTGTCCGACCTCCTCAGGCACCCTCGGTCTCTTGCTGATGGGCCCCAAACAAGACAAAGGTGATTTTGATTGTAATCCACCTCGTGTCCAGTCCTTGCACACTGGAATGCAGGAGTTTGCCTGCTCAGGAGAGAGGCAAGGGAACTCCTCTGCTCCTTACATCAGCGAGGAAAACTGGTGTAAACCGTGAGGGAAAGGGACAATCCCTGCCTCGGAAGAGGAGTCTTCTGATAAGCACAGTGATATATATAAAACACAGTTACATGGCGACCGTTAATTAAACCATTATGCAAAAAGAGGTTGCTTCAGCAATTTACTTGCATCAGGCATTTCTAAAATACATGCTGTCCCACCCAGATTTTTCATGAGCTGCAGTCTCGGGACATGTCTCTACTACCAGCTGTGCAGAGAAGATAGCATTTGTCAGGCGGCGAACGAGAAGCAGATGAGATGGAGATGCTTCCTGCAAGGCAGCTTAAACAGGTTATGGTACCTCCTGCTACACCACAAGCAAGCCCGATCGCAAGGAGAGCTTGGCATGAAGCAAAGCATCAGGATCACTGCTCCTTTATTCTTACACGAACCAAGCGTCAGCTGGCACTCACCAGCTATCTCTCTCTCTGAACAGTGTTTAATTTATTGAACTGTTTCATGGAGCACAACCACAAGGGTGCTTTAAAGCTTGAAATGCATTATGTCACTAAGAAATTCATGCTTAGAGAGGGTGAACTGTCCTGCTGTTGTTGTCATTACTATGGTTGTTCAACAAGATGGTTGGAGTTTTAATTGCTCCCCTAATCATTGCATCATATCTTGCCTGGGTTAGGGCAAAATGCTTTATGGGCTGGTCGCCATTCCAAAAAGTGTCAGAAATTTGTCATCTGCTGTCTCACTGTGGTCTGGGGACACTGACCCTAAGGAAAACAAACCACATATCATTTCGCCATCAACATGCGAGGCTGCTGAGCAGTATAGCTCTGATTCCCCATGTGCGGGTAGGAGAAGTGGGCCTGACACCACTGGCATTACAAATGGAGTCCTCCACCTTGGAAAGACTGATAAACACAGGGCCCCAACATGTACTCCTTGTCCTTTGCCCACCAGGGACTGGGGTGCAACAGAAAGAGGACCCAAAGAAAAGGCTAGGCTTTCTGAGGGCAGTGCCCGAAAGCTGAAGATGAGACCATATTGGTTTTAGATGGTAGCTTTCCAGAGGGAGTCGGCACGGGTTTTATCTGGCCAACTGCCTCACAATGAGTCGCTCTAAATCAGTCGCCTGGAATCCAGGCAATGTAAACCTTTCCTGTCCCCAGCACATGCCAGCATTCACAGCTGCTGAGATGTGGGCACAGTCCTGCATCCCAAAAATAAATCGTGACCATAGCCGATATACCCAGCCCTGCACCCGGGGCTGCAACTGTCTTAGAGGCCAGCTGTGGAGAATGCGAGGCACTTGGGCGATTAGGAAATGCTGGCTATAGAAGGGAAGCGAACACAGAAAAATGTTTTTCATAACTCATGAGCTGAGAAGCCAGGGAGACAATAGATGCAAGTTAAGACAGGGCAAGAGCTGAGGTGGATGGAATAAAATGGTTTTGGAGGACAGAAAGCACTGATGCATTGAGCTGTCTCCAAACCACAGCCCGTGTCTTCTGCAGGTGGCTTTGATGGGGCCACGCTGAATTACACCACCCGGAGGTTCTGACCCATGGGCTCGGGTTGACTGAGAAGTTCTGTGCGACAATCTCCTTGTCCTTATGAAAGCTGAGAGAAGAATGTCAGAGCAGCACCCTGCTGCAGCCAGGCAAAGTGCCAGGTGGTGTAAAATGCCCTCTGGAGTGTCCCATCACCTCTAATGCGGTGGATGGTCCAGTGACTTCGACTGCTGAGTCGTTGGAACTTAGGAAAAGTGAAAAAGGGGTGAATAACCATTTCAAATGGACATGGCTCAAACTAGGAGTGTGGTGAGAACTGCCTTGCATCTTAATGAACACTTCAGCTGCAGGATGAAGAAATCATGCCCTCAGCTCAGTATTCAACCCCTGCTGTCCTTTGATCACAAGAGGTGGGATGATTGCCAGACTCCCATTTTACACCGGTAAGGGCTGAAGCTGCTCAGCACCTTGCAGAGGCAGATCCTGTGGCTTTTGATGAGGAACATTTGCATTTAGTGATGATCTTAACCGCTAGCTGAAAGAACACTGCAGTCTGCCATAGTCCCAAATGCATCAGATAAAAACGGTAGTAAAAGACGATGATTTGCTGGGACTGACTGTGTTTAAATACTCAGTTCTACAACAGAAAGGAAATCTGCATAAAATACAGCTTGTAAAAAAAATAATATATCCTACAAGAACAGACTAGACACCTTTTCTAAAAGACAAATGGTTTAATTATAAACTGATGCTGCTAAGAGTACATTCCCCTATCTTTACTACTGTGATGCTTGGAGCTGAGGGTTTATGGTTATTCTTTTTAATTTTCATTTTGGTGGAAGATAACTCTGTTCAGAGAGGAAACAGAAAAGAAATGAGGTCAGGGAATTTAAGAGAAGACAGCACACGGTGGCTTCCCTCCTTCTCCCAGTTGTGAAATAAATTAAGTAATAGCTCCTCTAAACTCAGTGTTCACCTTTCAGAAGTGGGGATGAGAGCTACATGCACAAGACCACAGGAAACTCTGTCTCCTTATAAAGTAAAGAAAATGCAAAATGCTGACACCGGACAGTAATTTGCTGCTCAGAAAAGAAAAAAATATGTGGTCAAAATGTGCTGGACAGAGAACATGGAAGGGATGATTAGTCAGTTTATGAACTGCCTGAAATCTAACGGGTGTGTTCGATGATGTGCCCCCTTTCACATGTGCCCTGTTGTCTCACTTCTCCCAGACCCGTTGCCTCACCAGTTAAAGCACTGCACCTTTTTTCCCCACACACTTGGACTGGAAAACTGGCAGCCAGTAAAAACTTCCTCAGAAAATAAACCAAATCTCCATTTCCAAATGGCGTAAGAACCATTAAGTATAACCAAGGATCCTGAGAGAAGAATTTAATTTCTCTGCATATGCTTAAATCCATAGTCTGTTTAAAACATGACTTTTAACCACAGAAATAAACTTTAAAATATTTTCAAGCGGGAAGCCCCACATCCTTTGGGATGGTCCTATATGCACCAAAGGGCTGTGTCACTTGAGATGTGTAGAGTTATTTATACATTCAGAAATCGATATCAGGAAAAAAGAAATCAGATCAGGAAAAATGGAGCCATTCAAAATACCAGTGGCATCTGCCTATTTTTCCTGGGTGTAAGTGACTATGTCGGCACTGTGTGCTGTAAAGGAATTATTGAGTTCACCGCTGCTCAAAGACTAGGGCACCTTGCCTTATCTTTGGTATTGTCAATAACTTTGAGTTCAACCTTTCTGTACCCCAATTTTCCTGCTAGAAAATCTGAAATAACTTATACGCAGTCCCTGCATACATTCAAGCAATGGCACAACTGTGATACTTCGTAATATTTAGGGAAAGGCGTCAAGCAAAATCCCAGGGTCCAGCCATGCTGGCACTTTGCAGAGGATTTTACTTCATCTCTCTTTTCATTTACTCACTCCACTTTCTCTTGTAACTGCCTGTTTCATACCCTTCCAGTACCCCTGCCAGTGCAGGACACCTCTCCCATGCCAGCCCCAGGTGGGGTCTGGGCATGCAGACCGGCCACCCCTCGTTGTGCAGAGCAGCCACTCATTGAGGTGCTGAGACCTGGCTGCTTCCTTTCCTGCCACAACCACCCACAAGGATTCCTCAAAATAATAAGATAATTACAGTGAGAAGGAAAATTCTGGCAGAGCTGCTACCATTTTATTATCCCCTAACAAAAGGACTGCTCAGTGGTCAGCCACGTTGACCCTCCCATTGTGACTAGGTCAGTGCCCATCAGACCTAGCTTGTCTCTTTCTTCAGGCCCAGGTTTAGATAGGACCAGGTGAGCTTGCTGAGGTTTCACTGGTCATTTGGGTTTTCACTGTAAGTTTAAGAGTCTGGGACTTGTCATGACCGGCATCATAATGGGTAGATAGGAACCAGTTTGGTGAAAGGAAGGCTGACCACTAAAAAAGTCTGGCCTCTTGCACCTCTGGGTTTGCATGAAGGATTCACAGCTTCTTTAGGCTTCTACCAACTTCACAAATAGGGCTTTTAACGACGTTCCTCCGTGAGGGTCTCATTCACTGAAGCAGCTTAGGACCTGGGGATAACACATCAGGCTGACCAGCTCCACCCAACATGGAGAGACAGAAACAAGAGGGTAACTTTGTCTGTGCATGATGTACTGACCGGGCTGAAACGTAAAACAGCATGAAGCAGGAGGACATACTGTGAGCCTTATGTTCACATGTGACCTAGGATTATATCACCGTAAATTATTGTTACTTGCTTTTTTTATACTTCTGCCATATAGGAAAGAGTACACAGGACAACACAGGTCACGGAGTTTCTTTGCATTTGCTCGTCGTAGATGTTCAGCTCTGAAATGTCCAAAGTTCATCAACTTCCTCTTAGACCATCTGAAACGTTCTAGAAAAAGCGCAAAAGCCTTTTAGTAAAAGCCTAAAGTAAAAACTCAGATTCTGCAAGAGGCAGAACAAAGAAGACCCTGATCATGGGGTTGCATTTCTAGCACAGACGCTCTTCTTGGCGTCATTTCAGGAAGCCGAGTGTATCTTGCAATTAGGCAAAATCTTACCCGTCACATCCCAGCACTGACGCTCTACTGACTCGTGTCAGACGTAGATGATGCTCTGACCCTGCAGTCCAGCAGCCTCCTTCAAACTGAACAAAACTAAAGCACGGAACTTGTCTTGTTCTCCCTGCCGTAGTTTTAGGAAACACAAATTTTGAAGAAGACAAGAGTAAATAGTACCATTTTGTTCTTGCTCTAGAACTAGTAGACGCTCTTTGCTTCTGTGCTAAGCAGCTGAAGTCTCATGGGATGGTTTCTGAGATGCGGAAGCTGGGAGCTGAACACAGCAAACTGAATTTTCAGGCAGCTTGGGAGATTTTGTGCTTTCCTAAACTGGGACAGCACTAGAGAATGCAACAGACATCCTATTTCCCTCAGCAATAACCACGTTCCTGTGTAGGGGCAAAACTATTCAGTCCATCAGCATTCACAGTTTATTCAATCAGGAAATGTATTATTGCCTCATAAAATGGGACACCTGTCTCACTGTCCATTAAATATTAACAGCAGCACAATAGAAACGAACTGTAATAGATTTATTATAGTAATGTTTTGGGTAAATCTTATTACAGTGTAGTGTGCATGTCAACAAACAGAAAGTATGAAAAACATGAATTTTATATGAAAATTGTAGACTGGTGGGATTTAGACACCGCTGCATTTTCCTGGCACAGGTAACAGTACCGAGCACTCCTTCATCCTTCAGTGCTGCGCTGTAGAAATGGTAATGCTTATCGCTTCTGAAGTAGCTGTTTTATCAGTAGCTATCACAGCATTCGTCTAGGACGGTGAAAGGCCCCTGCAGCGTGCTTCTGTGGCGGAGGAACCCGAGCTACAGGCGGCACCTGGAGCCGGTTGCATCAGCCGCGAGAAAAGCGCCGCAGAAATAGGCCCGGCACCCTGACGCGCGCTCCCCAGCACCCTCTTTTATCCACTTAATGCTGCTTGCTATATAAGGGGCAGCACGCCACGTCTACCGGCGACTTACATCCCACGCAATCTCATTAGCTCCGCTGCCTGCCTCCTGACCTTTGCCGGCAGCGCGCACCAAGCTGGGGCTTCCGAGAGCCTCGCTTAAAAAAGCCACGGGACTTCACGCTTCCCCACTGTATCCTGGCAGGAAGCAGGGTACAGAAACACCGTGCCAAAGGCTGCTCCTGCCGCTTCCCGAGCCCGACCCTCACATCCCTGTTCCTTGCAGATATGGCTCCAGAAGCCTCCGGGTCGGGCTGGGAGTCTCCAGGCTTTCTTGGGGGCTTTCCAGTCAGCCCCATGTTTAGCTGAGCTGCAAGAATAGCTTTTGTGCTACCGCTGCTTTATTCCTGTTTCCCAGCCTCTCCGAAACAAAAGGGGCACGGGCAACGTTTTTGGTGTTGTGGATGAATAAGATTTTCCTGGAACGAATAAAAAGGTCAGATTTGGTTCCCGTCACAACCCCGCGCGTTCCCAGCTCACGAGCCCTTGCCTAGCCGCAGCCGCTTCACGCTCAAAAGCCAGTCATTGCCCTCCCGCCCAGTTTTCGTCCTTTGTATAGCAATTTATTTAAAACACCCAAGCAAACAAATGGCGTACATTAATTTTGTGGACCCAAACCAGTAATTAATACCATAGACATGAAAGACAGAAAACCACAAAGACTCAGTTTTGGGGTTTCTTCACATTTCTCAAACGATTCCAGGCAGCAAAGCTTTCAGACTAGAGCTGGGGGAGATATCCTGGGCCAGGTTAAACCATCCCTAATGTGCTCTGCTCACTGCAGTGGTATCCAAATGGTGCAGCCTGGAATACAGAATCACAGAATCACAGAATGTTCGGGGTTGGAAGGGACCTCTGTGGGTCATCTAGTCCAATCCTCCTGCCGAAGCAGGGTCACCTACAGCAGGCAGTGAAAATTGAGCTGGGAAATGGTCCCTTCAATTGGAATTTGTAAGTTTGTAAGCCTGTCAATAAAAGACAAATTACCCCAAATACTTGGCAATAAAATCTTACGTATAGAGTAGCTTCATACACTCTCTGTATGCTATTTCCTTAGGAAAAAAAAAAAAGGCACCAGTTTTAGAAATAATTTAGAGAAGTCTTTATTTAACAAGAGTTCTATTTCTCATGTGACTTAGTCTGTAATAAAGAAGTCAGACTCCTGTCATACTGTGTATCTACCATACAGACCTTGAGGGGGAAAAGAAAAATTATGATGAGTAAGTTCTGGAAACACAACAGCTGCCCACAGTAGGTTTTCCACACATAAATAACAGTCCTTAAAGGGATGGAATATGAGAAGGAATATGGAACTGTCTAGTCTCTATTTCTTGCCTTACTTGAGTTTATACCTGGGTATAGTGCCAGACTAAACAGTGTGTGGGAATTGGAGGGAACAAAGGAACTCCACCGTTAAGGAAGGACATGTTTTGCTGAGATTTTTAGGGAGGGCAAGTTAACAACGCTTGGTGTTTGAAGCTGCTCAGGGGCGTGTAAGAGTCAGTTCCAGGACAGACGCTCAGAGTTTTTTACAGTTATAGGTGCCTGATAAACGCTGTTTGGGACTATGCCAGGAGCTGGCTAAATGATGAGGAGAAGATTTACAAATGTATGTGTGAATAAATAACCTTACAGCTGCTTGTAGGGTAGCAGCTTTTGTTACCTGAGCTGTTTGCAAGGTCACAGTATTTGTTCCTTTAATATATTTATCTGATATGAAATTCTAAGAGGTGGTTGGTTTGCTGCCTTTTTTTTTTTTTTGGCTAATTGCTCCTGTTAAACTTTTTCAGTAATCTAGTCCAGGTGTCACAATTACGCAGTATAACCCAGCACGATAAAGCCAGTAAATAACCAGAACAAACAGCTTGCAGAGTAACTACGGGCAGACATACCACTCACCCCAACCAGCTCGCAATTTTTTGCAATAAATGACATTTGCAGGCAAACGTAGGAAAGATTTCACGCCTGGTGTACAGTCCAGAGAAAAAGACAGAACGTCACAGAAACTTCTGCAATCCTGGCTTCGATGATCTTAGTAACTTTTCTTCCAATATATGTTATTTATACACTATTTATTGAACTTGGCCTTAATGTAGAACAAGAACCCATCAAGTGCATTCTGTACCTTACAGAATTTATATTCTGTCATTAAAAAACAGTATTAATGGATACGACAGTGTTTCAGATCATAAAGTTCAATTCTGCATTAATGAAGAGCATGTATCAATGTTATATTATACTTGAATAGGCAAATTTAAAAGAATTTTCTTTCCGCACAACATCACATTTAATGCCACATAGGCCTCACACAGGTGTCAAAAATGAACTTCTTTAATTTCTGAAAAAATGGTTACTTAATAAGGTATTTATAGATAGTTAGGAAGGAAAAATGGAGAATATGGAGCTGAGTTCTAAGCAACTGCTCTGTGGCTGAAAAATGTAAACAAATAAAAAAATAGAAGCAATAATCCAGTTCAGTTGTGTCTAATGGCAGATAATGTTGGTGATAAGCACTGTAATATGTTCTGCCTTCTTATCTGGAAAGACCACAAATAATGACTAACTACTGATAAAAATAACAATTCCCTTCACAGACTCGCTTTTTCCCCTCCAACTACGTGCGGACTCTGTGAACAAGAACCCTGTGATGATGATGATTTAAATTTTTAATTTATGATCGTGTTGATTACCCCAGCTGAAGGAGAAAAAGCTTGGAGCTCCCAAACCCCCACCTCCTGCTTTTTCATCCTCCGATGTTTTATTTTCCCAGCAGTCCAGCTGTACTCTCCTCATACTGTGTGTATTGTCAGGATTATCTTCAGCCATGTGAACTATAAACACAGCTCATTGCAGCCCAGCTAAGGGAGTGGCAGAGGGCCAAGAAAGCAAGCTGTCCTTTTCATCTGGGAGGCATCTGGAGAACAGGCCCAGGAAGGGTCTTTCCCTCACTCTACTGGAAGACCTCTGACTCCACTCAACACACACCAGCACTGTCTCCTCAGCCACAGCCTGCTCCACGGGGAATATTTTTGGTAGAAGATGACTTCTGAGTTTAAATCTTACATAAAAGCTCATCAATAACATTTGAGAAGTCATTTGTGCCTCTTTATTTGTCTTCTGGAGCAGCTGAGGTGGAAAGTAGTCAAAAGGTGTTCCAACTTTGTGAGTGACAATGACAAAGTAAGGCCCCAAAATAGAGGAGTAGTTGTTTCCAGGTTATGGGACACTCCCGGATAATCATGATGACCACAAGGATTTCTTCTTTTTTTTTTTTTTTAAGTTATGAGGGAAAAAAAAGACTTGTCCCCATTTTCCACCAGAGTTCAATGTATTTTCAGAGACCAAAAAGCAGAACTCGGGACACTGAGTTTCCAGTCCCTATAAATTTGAGTAATGCCACTCCTCCGTGTTCCAGGTTCCTCACATTTAAACATGGAAAGCAAATCCTCCCACTGGTTTGTAATGTGTCCTTGTAGCTGTAATGTCCAGTACTGAGTTTACGTCTACAAAGTATTTTATTTCACTGAAGTCTGTATGAACAGTAAGGATAAGGTCCACAAAGGTTTGAAATCACTTAACACCTCTGCGGAAAACTAAGCTCTTTAAAATTTTGGGGTAATAGGGGCCAAAGTGGGAACTAAGAACATAAAGAGTTCTCTGTGTCTGTGTCTGTGGTGCTACTGATACAACAAGGCGTTCCAGGACTAGTCCCTAATTAAAAGACCATAATTGTCTGATTGATGGGCAGTACCAGATGGCATCAACGGAGGTGCCTTTTTTAGCTTTATTTAGCCATTCTTCAAAAAATGCTTATTTCAAGCTGTGGAGAAATTCCATTCAGTGGGGTATCACCTATAAATGTATGCTCCCTCTGCAAATTCCTCAAGTGCCTGGGAAGCGGCGTTCAGAGCAGAGCAGCTCATCAACCTTAACGGGAGCTGTCATTAACACTCGAACCATATTTTTACTTCCTTACACCACACGCACTTACTTTCCATTTTGGTGAATGGGAAAGAAGGGCTTCATCTCCAGCCCTGGTTGCCGATGTGCTGCGCAGCCACACAGACGCCGGAGCCAGCGGCGTCGGAGCACGGGTGTGAGTCCTATCTCCAGCAGCCCCTGGTGTGTATCTAAACTTTAAACTAGATTAAAGGTCAGACTTTTCTTCTGCCTTTTTTTTTGAGCCAGTGTCCTCGGGCAAGCAAGCTATTACGTTTTATTTCATCACTTAGTGGAAAGCAGCTTGTACTGCTTAGCATAATTAACAAGGAGGTCAGACAGCAATGCTTTGTATACAGTAGTGATATATGCAGCACTAAGGCAAGTAATTGCCCATAAAAATAGTGTCTTGTAAAAACGGAGAGGAAAATCCGCCTCCCTTGAAGAAAAAGTTCGGCGTGCTCTAATTCCTTTTAGTCATTGCTAAAAACATTTCCCCCTTCAGGTCCTTCAAAGCCAGAACATCATTTCCGAAAAATATTTGGGAATATCTGCAGCAATATTCACTACTGTTCACTCAAAATTTGCAACTGACAGTTGCATATATACATGAAAATTATCCATGTAAGAGGCAGGCTACTGCACACAGTGCTGTATTCACTACCCATCCTGGTGTGTCCAAAGGTAATTTAAAAGATAAAGCTCGTTGACATTCCCAATAGTTTCCTGCAAGTTCTCTTGTGGATAACTTTTGTTCAGCTTTTCTTTGACTGCAAGATAATACATTTCTCCAGAAGACAGGTGGGAGAAAAGCCACTGGTATATGTTCATTCATGGTGAAATGTCTACTTCGCTCCTGCTGAAGCCAACCAAGGCAAGAGCAGGAGGCACACTTTCAGAAATACTGCACAGGCTCACCCAAGATCAGGCTGAGTCATTCATCAGAAAACTGAGAGTGCTGGAGCAAATGGCAGAACAAACACTGTCCCTCTCAAGCTGTATTTCACTGTCTCATTTGTCTTCGATCTTTTTTGATAGAAATGCAAGGTGGCTTCTGAAGAGCCCAAAGGTGGTAAAATTAAGGATTCATGAGCAGCTGTCTGATTGACTCTGCTGAAGAGCTGATATTCAAGTCCAATGAAAGGCCTCTGGCTCACTACCTGGAGCATCTTCTCTTTTTGCAGTAATGATACACCAGAACACAAAGCGTTTCTCAGGCATCCCTTTTCTTAAGAAAGCTGCTTCTGTCTTTGCTGTAATGCAGTGACACCTGAAGACTGTTCTGCTGGGCTTTCTCGTGCTGACTAGTAACCTGCTCCTTCACAAAAGTATTCAACAGAACTGGAGGATGCCAGGATCACAATACGTATTATGTCGGTTACAGCACGTATACAAAAACTCTGTACGGAGCCTTGCTCTGTGTGAACACTGTGGACCAGATGCCAGGCAGCACCTTACTCCATTTACAGTTTTGCTAATTTTGGTGAGGATGTTGCCAGTGCAATATTGACCAGTGCAGCTGATCTGAAAAGATCTGGTCCCGTATAAATATGTTAGGGCCCCATAAGAGAAGGTATGTTAACAAATTACTTCCTCTGGAACACTCCGTTTTATATATTTTGTTTGTATGTATCATAGTACCAATTGCACGTGAACCAAGCTGTCTAAAAGTAAGGAATCTAGTCTTGTCTAGTCTGTAGGGGAGGTCATCCCATCCTAAGAACCTCATTGACTATAGCGGCAATTTAGACAATCATTTTGGATTAGACATCTAACCTTTGTGTGGCCAAAGCTGGTTGAAATAAATCCCTTCCATCCTCTCAGTAATATTTTACACACACAAAAACATTCACATACATATATAAGTTATACATATTTTAATACATTTATGTTATACATACCTTAGACATAGGTACCAGCATCACTGAGAGCCACGTAACAAGTTATTTCCCATGTCGTACACTACTGCAAATACAGATATACCTGGCAAAACTTGTAACACACATTTAATACTGTTCCACTTTTTTTTCCCTGATTCTTCTTTAAATCTACAGAAAGTTATCTGGTACTTAGAACTAAAAGAATAAATAAAACTAAATTAAAATATAAATTTAAATTAAAATAAAATAAAATAAAATAAAATAAAAAGCTTACTAGTGCTGCCTGTCTTTCCAGAGTGCTGCAAAGATGTAAGCCATCTGCCACAGAGGCAGGAAGGTGAGTGCCTCCCTCTCCTTCCCCTGCCCTCTCTCCCCGATGTGGGGAAGGTGGCTCTTCCTGGGCACGTCTTTAATTTTGCCTTGACACCTGTATTACCCAGACTTCTGCTCCTCATGGCTGGGATGCCAACTCAACTGAAGAGAGCATCTGGAAGGAAAAACACTTGTCATGATGTGCTCCGTGAACATTTTACATTGGAAACCCACAACGCTTTCACGGCTGTTTTGGCATGTCAGCAACTCCCTGCAGGACTGCAGAATGAAGCTAAAGCTTGGGTTATGGAGGTTTTTTTGTTGCCAAAGCCTAGAATACTAGGCAAAATCTTCAGGCATGTTTTTCATTGCATTGAAGTGCTAATATTTTAACCTAAGACACAATGTTTATATTATCCTTATGGCTGACTCTTGGACTTGCTCCTCGTGGAGACCAATGCTACCCACACATTCCTTCGCCCGATACGCAGGCAGTCATAACTTGGCGATTAGCGTGCTTCCAAGGCCTACTGAGATAAATCAGAGAGAAGCGCCACATTGCTTTATATAGACTAATAACTGGAAGCAAGTTAGGAACGCAATGGAAGCCATAGGAAGGGGTATTTCTAATGAGCAGCTCTCTGTCAAAGATAACAGCAAGGAACATGAATGATGGATGGCATAAGCAGAAGACAGGATGTAGGAGAATGAGGGAGGAATCTGAAGCCCAAACAGCCAAAGACACAAAGGCAATTTGTAAATTCTCAGATGATTCTGCCATCTCTGAGATATGACTAATGCGGAGACAATGACAGCATGTGGATGTCTCGGGGAGAAAGAAAACGGTGCAGGGAGGAGAAGCAGCGTTTGTAATTCCTAAACTGAAAGACAGCAGTGTCTATTTCTTTTTTCAGATTAAGCATCATTAACAGAGGGACATTGCTGGTTTTTCAGAAGCAAGTACTCTCCTGAGAATGGCTAAAATTGGTATCATGTGTGAGCAGTGTCCCTACAAAAAAGCACAATTACCATACAGGAAAAAAAGAAAAATCACAGCATTCATTTGGCCCTTCCAGGACATCTGAAGACATGAAAATGGTAGTTAACTGTCCTTAAGTATATAATAAAACAGGGCTGCATTTTGACCTGTTTGCAACAATGCAAGGCTAACAAAACTTGGGAAAGAAAAGTGTTGTTTTTACACAGAAGTTTCACATTTTGTTTGCATCCATACTGATCTGAGGTATTTTCTAGTAGGTTTTCCCTTCTCAAAAACAAGGACGTATAAAACATTTCCTGTAAGTTTATTCTGATAGCTGCTTCATTCTGAAGCCAAAACAACATACCCTCCAAAACCACTAATATTTCTATTGTGACCAGACTTGTCCAGAGTTTTACAATCCTAATTAGTTTCACAGTTGTCTTGTTGTTTTCCTGTACTCCCCCTCTGTCTGTTCATCACCATCTGCTGTCGTCCACGGTAAGATCTTAAAGGAAGGACCATCTCTTTGTTCTGCCTTTACACAGCACTTCACAGAAACAGCTCATTATTAGAACCCAGGGCTGAAATTCCTAAACAACATAGCTATAAATGTAGTGGACGGAAAGAATAATGAGTCTCAGAAACAGCGCAGAAATGCCCAGCTCCTGGATTTTGGATAGCATCTCCTGCTTTCCGACTCTTTTGTGTTTCTGTGCCATTTCTGCCCTGCCTGTTACAGGAATTACTAGGAGAAGGAGTTAGATGAGAACACAGACCTTGATCACAGTGCAGGCACAACCTGGGAGGAAAAGGCATTGATGGACGTGGGAGAAGGAAAAGTGACCATCAGAACAAGTCCTCTATCAAACTTACGCGAGGGCAATAGGGAAACATCACCTTTGTCTGTGCCTGTACTCCAGACTGTCTGTTTGGGGGTTTTATTCTCTTTTTAGAAATTATGGAAATACATAAATGAAGACACACTAGATGCCAGTCTGTCCCAGTACTGAACTTTCGGTGGCTGCAGTCAGTGAATGCGTACTGAAGTGGAGCATTAGCTCGAAGGATCAGCTCTCCTTCTCCTTTGGCAGCTCCTACCTGCTTACTGCTCTTCTCTTCCCTATCTCCCACAAGAGCTTTATGTTTGTCACTTATATATATTGAGAACATCAGACTCCAATTCATTCAGTAACTGCAAGACCTGATTCCAGAGGAACAACAAAACATAAACACCATTTCAGCTGCTAAGTGAAATGGTAACTGGAACTGGCACCTCTGCAAGTTAGCTCTATTGTAAATTCTTGTGTTTTGGGGCCAGGGGCATTGCTTAGTTTTTTGATGAACAATATGGAAAATCTGAGAGAAATTGATATTTTTCACTACTACTTAATAGAAAGGCCTAAACACAGTGCTAGTTCAATGTCCTTGCTTGGATTGGATGCGAAATCAGATTGACCTACTCCTAAAATCTGAGGTTTGTGTCTATTAGACATACAAGCATTTGGGAGACAGTGTTTTGAACCTAAATGAATGGATTTTGGCACTTGAACAAGTCAACATGAAATGGTGAAACTAAATATTGAGGAGGACCAGTCTTTCAGAAATGCTTAAGAGACATGCATTTTCACAGCTATTCATCTTAAATTGTGGTCTGTGATAGTCAGTTGCTCATAAAACTCTCCTAAAGGAAATTGCATTTTCAAATAAGGTGGAACTTGTTATTTCTAAAGGTTTATTAAATGAGTTCATTTAATACTTTATCAATTGTTATAAATTTCATCAAATCCATATGTTGCTTACAGCCACAGTTCATGCCCGTTTTCAGCATTCTCTCATACTTATTCTACAGAACACTATCATTTGTAGGACCAGCATGTTAAGCCTGTAGTATTCCTTTAACCCTATAAAAAATTCTAAATGCATCATTACTATAAAATGTCACCTTGATAGGTATTTATTTTGAATGCTTTGAATATTGACTTTTTAAATGAGTGTCCAAGTCTGTCCTATTATTTTAAAATTATACGACTGATGAAGTAAGTTAAGGCCCTGTTTTAAAAAACCAGATAATATCTGTGCAACATGTGCAGTCTGTCTTAATCAAGGAAATTGCAAAGTGATTGAGCAAAGGCTTAAGTCATAGTATTTAGTTATTTAAGGTGACTTTAAAGGATCGAGATGACTACTCAGAAGATGACAGTGTTCCCAGGGTAGTCTTTAGCAGGGGTAACACAGCAGCCCATTGTGCAGGGCAGCAATTAAGAGTGTCAGCGCTGACTGGGATTCTGGGGCGCATTGTTCTTCCCAATTTTCAGGTCATTCCACCCAATGGGCAGATGCCGAGGAAGTCATAATAGAGATTATCAGTTTGGGGATGCCACTTCAACAGACAACCATGGGTAAGTGTGAGATTTTCACTTGTCTGGATTCTTTGCTAGAGGAAATAACTATATCTGAGAGGAGATGAGAGGAGAAGCTGACTATGACGAACACAAGTATTTGGTGTTGTGTTTGGGGAGGTAATTGCCAGTGTGCCTCTAGCATTTTGGGGAAGCCACCTGGGCTCACATTCCTTTCCCTCCTGACACCCTGTAATCACTGGGGTAAAGACCATCATTACCTGCTCCCTGCAGAAATGTTCCCAGGATGTATCGACCGTTGCACCTAAAGCCTATGGATACTTGCAAAACTTCAGGGCAGCAGTAAACAGCCCAGAAAATGTCTGTGAGCAGTCTGGCAGGCTGGCTTCGGGCAGATTCCCGGGGAGCTGTGCTGGCGATGCTCCGAGGTCAGCGTGCTGCTCTCAGTGGGGTGTGAGAAAGCAGGAATTTGAAGCAAAAGGCCTCCCAGTTCTGCCACGAAGAGATGGGTTGGTAAAACTGACCTTTTGCATGAAGTAGGGCCCCAGTGGAAGAGAGGTCAACGGTCAGCATCCCGTATTGAAATGCTCCTCGGGGAGCAAGTTTTGTTGAGTGATATCAGCATGTTCAGACTGTCCTCCTCCACCTGGGATATTTCTCTCTTCCCCTTGCCTCTCTCTTAGACCAGACCAAAGTAGACTCACCCGTGTATTTTCCTTCCCCTCCACTGCCTTGTTTTTTCTCCCCATTCGAGCTGCCGTAAGCGTTTCCTGGTAGCAGCATAATGACTGTTGCCCATGGCGTTGATGCAGGGTGTGTGTGTGCTGGGTATCAGGCTGGGGGCTGCCTTAGCTGGGACCCTGCATCAGGCTCCGCACCGGGTAAGGCAGGCTGGTTGGCAGTGCCTGTTCCCCCTGCCAAGGGACTGCTCTCAGGAATAAGTCAGGCAGATCGCATGGAGACAGTATTCAGGAGTGCAGAGACCTGGACCAAGACTCAGAGTAGTGGCACAGAGGTAACCAGACCGGGTCTCCAAGTGCGATGCTGCTGTTAAGCAGGCACATGAGAGTCCCTAGGTGGAGGAGGCAGCTGGGGGACGCTGAGCCGGAGCAGGGGAGAAAGATTCCTGCAGCTGCCTGAGGCAATGCAAAGACCGGGGCTGAAAGACTGAGGATTTACACCAGAAAAAGGGAACCGAGAAGTTGGGAAAGGTCAGAAAAGGGCAACAAGAACGACTGGGAAGACTTTGCCTTGTAGCAAATGACATAAGGATGCTGATCTGTTTAACAGTGAATGTAACTACTTGTTGGTGCTATTTACTGAAGAGCATGGTCAAATCTAAATCACCTGATGTCTTTAAATGAACCTGGCTATCAAAAATATGAGCGAGCTGAAAAAGGACTTTAAGCTATGAAATAACACAATGATGTCCTATACCCTGTGTGGTGGGTAATCCAGCGATGTTTATACTGGCATCTCAGAGCCTAAACACGCTCTGCATCTTTGTTAAGCCAATACATTGTTCTTAGCTAAACCAATACCTGTGAGCTGAGCAAATTTCTTATGCTTAAAAAAATTTCTCTAATTTCAAGCCAAAACTTTTTTTTTTGTTTATGTTTTGCAAATTTTTCCACTTTCTGTACAACAGGTCATAAGGAGGCAGGAAAATTTGTGATCAGGTTCCTATATGGGTTTATAGTTGTGCAGTGGTAACGTATTTACTTGCAGCAGATGGAATGAATATGGGAGAACATCTAATGTGGTAATTGAAGCTAAAATCTAAGGCATTAATTAAAAGTGTGTTCTACTTAAGGAGTCGACTGAATGATGAGTGACAATTAAAAATGATGTCTTTATAATTATTCCAATTCCTATTTATGAAAGTAGAGTGTGACTGCATATCAAAATATGATTGAAGGTTTTATGACTCCTTATTCTTTCACAGTAAAAACGTTTGCAATTATTTCTCCCTCAGATTAGAGCAATGCATAGCGATGTAAAGTAAAACAGCGTAGGCTTGATTCTCCAGTCACTTAACACAGGTTTTATATTGGCATATGGTGACTCCCTTATGCAGAGCACTCCTCCGCTAGGGTGATTTGAATGGACAATTAAGCTCAGCACGCTGAATACTGCAAATTTAATATGAACATCTGGGGATGTATTTACAGATCAATGATTCATTTTTTAAAATAATATTTGGTCAGGTTTGGAAAGTCTGCTGCAGCTGTAAGGGTGGAGGTTTCTCCTTCCAGAAGAAGCAGTGGGAAAAATCCCTTTCCTTCACAGCGAGCAAGATTAGCTCATTCATAGAAGTCAGGGTCCTTTCCTTCAATCTGCATATGTCTAATGTATTTCTTTGAAAATTCTTAATTAGTATAGCAGATTCAAGCTTTGCAAAAGGGTTGCATACAGCTCGCTTTGGATTAGGTTAGCTCAAAGCTGTAATTGGTTGCAGTACCAAGAGACGTTCTCAACTCCAATCTACACTTGCACAATGACTCCCTAAGACATCAGACAGTGGAAAATTCCCTTCTCTTGCCAAGTTTTTGAAAACCACTCACAACTGAAGACAGATTTTTTTTTTCTTGTCCATTATGTAACCATTAATAGCCCTTATTTTCATTTATTTTTCAAAAGTTGTATTGCAAATATTTTTATCGAGGAACAGAAGTTTGATTTTATATTACACCTGAGAACTACAGGGCAGAGAAGATGAATCCTTCCTTTATTTGAATATTTTATTTATTTATTTCTATTGTGCATATTTTTTTCGCCTTTCTTTTGCCCTCAGTACTTATTGTGGATGTGCTGTGGAACCACCGGTGCATTTCTTTGAGAAGGTAGTAAGCTCAAAGACAGCTGGCAATGTCATTGATTATTTTCACTGCAGCTCTGAAAAGAAAGAGAACAAAAAGTGTGTGTATGTGTATATACCTATGCGTTTATGTACACACACACTAAAGAAAAATATTCACTGAATCTTTAAAACCAGTGTCAAGCTTGAGAAGCTGGTTTTCGTACTGGAGTCTTTCCTAGCACCCAAGACAAAGGACTCTCTACCTTTGGCTGCAGAGCAGTAGTGGGGCATCCTTGCGGCCCCTGCAGTTGCTGCTCTCCTGGGTGGAGAGGAGGTTGGCCAAAAGCCTGCTTCATCCGTTTGCTTTTCTTCCTCTGGTACTATTACTGAGCCTCTCTTTCCAGTCCCCATGGCTGTTACCTCTTCTCATATTTAAATCTGCTTGGCATTTTGCGGTAAAAATGGTACCATCTCCCCACTTGAGCCTCTTTGATGGCCTCACCCCCGCTAAACATTAGTGCCTGCTCACCAGCGCTGCTGCAAGAACAGCCTCGCTGTCTGCCCCGAGTCTTACACCCTGCCCAGCTCTCCTTACTCTTTCCAAGTGCTACAAAAGTGTTTCTACATTTTCATGTTGTGTTTCTGTCTGGAAAACATCTGCTCTCTTCCAATCCATCAGCAGGTCTCAGACATCTCGTTTGTGTTGATTCTCCCAGTCACCTGGTGCATTGCAATAGTTAGCTTTTCTGTTTACTTTGTTCAATTAGGTTTTATTGTGCTCCAGACTGGATTTTAGCAGCCCATAATTTGTGAGTATTTAGAATTAGATGTATTTTTGTAAGTCATTTGAAAAACAAGGATACCAAGCTTCCAGATGGCATAAAATACTGGTTTCTGGATTTAGTAATTCTCAAGATAGAACCTGTTAAAATCATGCCTGACTGGAAGGGTAGAAAAAAGCAAGAGGGCAGTCCAAGTACTGAGCTTCTGTGTTTTGGTTTTTGGGGTTTTTTTGCTTCTTTTTCTTCCAAGTGGGCCTGTTACAGATGACAGTTACGTGGAAATTAGCAAAGAAGAGCAGGGTGATCAGTTCCCATACGCAGAAGATGCATCTAGAAGGTGGTTAGGATGTGTGTGAGAAACTAACCGGTTGCTCAGAGCCTTAATGCTCCTCTTCATGTTAAAGATGAAATGGGATGGTGGAAGTGCTGACATTGTTATTAGTGACATTAGTTTTATTCATCTTATAATGCAAATTCACTAGTATAACCCTATTAATGATAAATAGCTGTATATTTTAGGATTTTTATAGTTCAACGTATGCTAATGCTGTCAACTATAAAATCAAAAGCCGAAGTCCTGAAATAAGGTGATTTTTAAGGTCAACTGTCTACAACCAATTTCAACCCTTAAAACAAATCTTTATTTTTCATTAGTGCCACTCCATTTAGATCTTTTCCTGCTCCTAGCTTCCTTCTTATTTTATAAAACTACTGCTCATCAGCTTATCTCCCCTGCAAAGATCCCCACACGTTTAATCTGTTTAGCCCATGTATCATGGACTTTCTCCTTTTTCAATTGGTGGAATTAAAATATTGTTACTGACAGCCTATCTTTCTCTGGGAAGATTAGATTATCTCAGGATCTTATAGGTAGAATTATGAATCAGACACAAAATCCGCATCACAGCTTGCTCCTGCTGTGGAGACTTTCCAAGTGCTGCTCCCTAAAGATCTCTTTGCCCCAAAGCAAAGGGCTGGGAACCTTGCTTGACTTTCCTCCAGCGGAAGATGATTGATGAAACAACATGGGAAAGAGAAATCTAATCAGGAAGTTCCTATCTGAGGAGAGGAAAAGCGCTGTTACCACAGATGGCAGGCCTCCAGAGGAAGGCAGGTCTTGATAAATATCAAAAAGGGTAAAGCTGCAGGATTATGGACACAGCGGAGAGTAAACTCTGGGGAAAGTCCACCCCTTGGCTGGCCACAGTACAACTGTGCGTGGCAGAGAGAAAGTCACCAACTGTCAATCCCATTGAGCAGATGTCCTACAAAAGTACGTCCTTTATCTCTGCACCTGCTGTGTCAAAACCTCCTCTGACAGTTCAGCACTGAATGCCCACAGGAAGAATCACAATTACATCAATGTGTACTTTTCCCTAACAGTAATGCCTGCCCCTGCACTGTGCATATACCAGGCTACGTGTGAGCCGCTCCCAAAAAGCCCCAGAATATCGTACATAAGCTATACAACCCCAGAAGCAGATGCTGTAGCACAGCTGGCAAACCCAGGCACATGGCGGTCTTTCATTCAGCGATCTTATTTTATAATGTTGACAGAGAAATTCCTCCATGTTCATTTGCAGGTCTGCTGTCAGTGTTGTGATATTTATATTACAGATGTCTTTACATAATATTTATATATCAGTATTGTTTTCATTAACCTACTTTCCTATCTGGCAGTTGGCAATGACGATGGCACCCGGTAATTGTAGATTTAAATGAAGCTGTTGTGCTCTTTGAGGCAACAGGTACCTATATTTCTGGTGGATGTAAAGGCAAGGTAGTAAGGTAAGTACGTGGTGGTTATGCTTATTTATCCATGCCTACATACTAGGCTAAGGGAATCTCAACAAGTTTAAAAATGTGTAGTGCTTCATTCTTTTGTCTGATGGCAAGTCAGAGGATTGCTAGCTTTGAGTAAAGACTTACCCCACCCAAAATTTAGACATGCTGACAAATTACTGCTCTAAACTAATAGCAGTGTTGAAGACCTCTCTGCTAACACTATCAGATAAGTACATCTACAATCTCTGCTTCCCACATTTGATGCTTCTTAAGGGCTTGCCTACACAACAAAGTTGTTCTTACATTGATTTTAAAAAATTTCATTTGGTTTATGAGTGATTTATTTCCACCTCGTTAAAATAGATTCTTTTGAAAAATGGGTGTTTATATAAAACATTGCATGTATGCAAGTATAAAAGCTCTGCAAAAACCAACACCATCCAGGTTCTGACTTGGATAGGAAAGACATTGTTGTACAATTTCCAGTCTTGGACTCAGATGAAGGTTTGCGCTTTGTTTTGGTTCTTTTTAAAGAAATTAAAATGTCTCTAGGCATTTTAAATTAATGCTAAATTAAAAAAAATATGATTGATATATATATGTGTGTATATAAAACCATATATATATATGCACACATACATATACACATCTTCTGTTGGCACAACTAATGCTTTTATTCAGAGGTTCTCATCTGCTTAAAGGCTCGTTCAATGAATATAACGAAGAGAAGTGTGTGCTGTCTGAGACACTCTATCTGTTTCTAGATTGAAGTGCTTTCCTCTGTGAAATACAGAATGTTTAATCGTTCCTTATCATTGACACGGCTGTAGCTGCTGTGACACATCCTTCCTCTGTTGTCCATCCAATGCTCTAACGCCAAAGTTAAACAAGAATTGGCACAAGTGAGATTTCTCTTATTCTGCGGTGTAGAAGAATAGCCAGTCATGCTTTGTATAAATTACTTCATAGTCACAGTTATATATGATATAGTTTCCTAATGAGGCCAATTCCCTAGGCAACAGCCCAACCCTGTAAATGTCTAAGCACAGGAATACAGCCAGCAGGATGTCTAATTCAGTTGAATTCAATGGAGATGATTCGGTACTCATAATCACCTCACCTCCATAAGCTGTATGCATGTTGTAAGTAATGTATTCAGACAGAAACAAGTATTTAAATGCTCCTTCTTCAGTGAATTATTTCAAAATCTCCTCATTTTCCCTGTGTATTTTACCATCCACGTTTTGAAAAATGGTTTCTCTCCTGAAAGTCAAAACAACCTTCAAGAAAAACAACTAAGAAATTATGCTGAGGGAGCTCTAAGTATATTTCATACAATGCCTTGTGGTTTGAGCAACCAAAGAAGTCTACTTGTGACCATTTTTTGTTCGTGGAATAAAACCAAGTTTCAGCCTTTCAGATCTCAGGTCTCACAAACTGATCTACATTTCTTCTGGCTTGCCTCACCATCATCCCACCTCTTCTCCCCCACGTCTCTATTCATCTGTGTAATAATACTTTCATTGCAAATCAGTAGGATATTTTGTCTTGTTAGTCCTTTCAGGCAACGTCACGTGCACTTTTGCATGTGTCACCACAGATGCACGTATTGCACCTTGATCAAAAATTAGGCCTAACTGATTTCTTCCAAGAAGGCTATGAGGTAACTACGTGTGGTGATGATTTAGCTCATTTTACATTCACCATATGTCTGGGGCACCACGAAGTTTGCCTGTGTCCTGACAATATCCACAAACCTGAAATCCACTGTCCATTGGAGCTGATAATTGCCAGTGTAGGTCACTACGGTATTACTGCGAAGACCTGTGTGAAACGGCCCTAAGACGGAAAGAAAATAGACTTAGAAGGTATTTCTGTATCACTGCCTCCCAGCCGTGCTGAGTGCTGCTCAGCCCGTCCCTGTCCAGGAACCTGGTGTCTGAGCAACTTTGCAATGCTAATAAAAAGAGCAATCAATTTTTACTCCTCCTAAAAGACAATGCAAAGCATATATGCCTCAAAACCAAGCTTTCAAACAAAGTAGACAGTGTGATGGTTTTACTAGGTCGCAAACATGTGATTCATTACAACCCAGCTTATGTGATAGGACAGAGCACACCTGTACGTTGGTTGCACTTTCGCTCCCACTGAACCCACTGCACCATGTAATATTAAACTGCTAGACATGCTAATGACAAGAAGCTTGAGGAACGTATGGGTACGTTGCTCCCTGTCTGTCAGAAAACCGCCTAGGGAAATGAGGTCAGCTATCTGCTCAGAAATTGTGCTTGAGCATGAGGGAGCCTAGATTTGTTTCTGTAGATTACAGGGGGTTTGGCCTTGCTTCCACTGAAAGTGGAGCAAAGATCCTTATGCACTTTCATTAAAGTAGGGTCAGCAGCTTTAAAAAGCAGAAGGACACAAGAAGCGTAGCGACTTGCTATTTGAGCTGAATACTAAAGTTTCTTTTAAGTGTATGTAGTGTTCAGTTGTGCAGTGGTAAACGAAGGACTGAAAAATTCACCTGTTTGGTTTTGCCTGAATTATCCTTCCACTGCCTTGCATTTACCCTTGATTATCCTACTGCCAAAATCATCTGATCCAGTGGAGAGACATTATCGGATACAAATGTATGTTACCAGGAATAAAGAAAAACGACTTTCCTTTAGTTGTCTAGAGGGACTGGTAAGCTTTTATGCTCAATGTTTTAGCTACATCTTTAATGTCCTGAATCGGAGATTTTCTTTTTTGCTCAGGCAGATTTGAACTGCCTTTTAGTAACATAGGGGAGGAAGTCCTCCCAGCTACGGCTATTCTCTCTGCTGGACCATTGATTTGGTACATGGGCTCCTTTTAGCTAACTGTAAGCTGGGGAGAAAAATAAATAGATGTTGAAAGAAAGCCTCTATGATTATGTCTGTTTGGAACCAGAATATCCTGGACCTGATCTCTCCTACATAATGTGTGAAAAGACCTGCAATTTGCTTGCCCTTCTAACTCCTGTAAAGATAAGCAGGAACAAAGTCTGTTCTTTTACACAAAGTCTCACCGGGGAGGTTAGGGAGAGTTTTCCAGCAGATCCAAATGGAAGAAGCTTTTGATGGAATGCCCTTCCACCTAAAGGCCTTTAGTGGGAAGTTCCTAAAAAATGCTGCAGAATCTAGATGACTAATTACCGAGGTTGTCTGAGGACTTAACCACAACACAATACAAACATGTAAAGTCTGCAGTACAGTGTGCAAGGTCTAAGAACTAATCATCATACAAGGAAGAAACTGTTTTCCATTTCCTCTGTTTAGATTTTTGGGTAGTCTGCCACTGAACTGTGAACTAGCCTGGGAAAGCTGGGACTCTTCCATCTCTCGTGTTTAAAGTCACGCTGTCCAGCTCCGGATTTGGGCGGAGGATGAAGCCGCTCATTCTGGGGCAACTCACTGACGGCTGGAAGACATTAGAGTTGTTGACATCTGTAAAGAATTTCAGAAATTATGAGGACATATAGTGATGAGCAACACAGAGGCCACATCAGACCAGAGCTTCATGGTCACCCAGGAGTTGTGTAACTGAGGAAGATACATGGATTCTTTCCAGAACATGTCAAATCCAGCCCATCTGTACCGAAGCAGGACTGAGAAATGCGTACAGTGTTCAAGCAGCCATTCGAGCAAAAACTCAGTCAGAATGTCCCTCTTACAACTCTGTGATGTGTAGTTCTGCCTTTACTCTGGTGGGCCCCTTCACACATCTATAGCAGCACATTTCTCCTCATTGTCTTTAACAAGGACAGACTTAAATCCACATATTAAATCCCACCATCCTTGTGCTGATTCTTTTATTATTGTGTTTTCCTTCCTCCACAGCATCCTCCCTCTTTTGTCTTTGTTCTCATTCCTAGGCAGGTGGGAGAGCTAATCAATTAATCCTCTTATTACCGGGAGGTAGAAACATCTAGCTGAAAAGCAGGGCCATTACAAGTAGTCAGCTGAGGTATTGCAGGCACTGGGTGGGAAATGCTTCATCAGAAGCCTGGGTCCTCACAGGTGTCAGGCAACAACGGTTTCATCCTTGGATCCTGCTGCTCCAACCGCTGTAGAAGCTCCCCATCAGATGTCTGGTCCCTCATGGTGACCACAGAGAGATTGTCTATTCTGGGTTTGCAGGAGCCTGTGGTGTTTTGCAGCACAAGGGAAGGCTTTTTGTATGCTGAGCTGCTACACTTCATACAGTATTTTGATTGCGTCTCAATCCTTTCCTGCCACTGCCCCATGCGCTAAAGTATTGATTGAAAAGCTACCATTGTAGCTTGCCTGGTGGCTTACATCCATGTAAATGAGGCATAAAATCCCAGCAAACCAGGCTGCCATAAATTTATCCATGTCTGATGAACACCTTGATGAGCATGAGTAATGAAGACAGAGGAGAGCAGTGAAGGAGACTGGAGAGAGCTCACAGAGGCCAGTGCTGCACAGGTGTTAATTGTGGCATCTTGCTTTGGTTGTACACCAAATTATGTTCTCTCTTTCTATTACTATAATAAACTGTTTCCACCTCTCTCCCCCCCATGCTTCCTGCATTTCTGTAAGATGTTTTTCTTTGCTATAGGTCCTCTTTCCTACATAAAATACATCAACTAGAAATTAAATTCCCTTTTTTCTTCAAAAAATGAACTAGAAATATGACCAGCTGCAAATTCATCCATTTTTTGTGGGGAAGAGGTTACAGTCATATTTGCCTGTCTTTCTAAATTTTGTTTCCTTTTACACACCATCATGAATAGGACTTGCACAAACAAGAAGAATTGACTAACTAAAGAGTAAAGACACTGAAACTTAAAATATCAAGAGAGCTGTCAAACATAGTGAGTAAGTGGGGAGGAGTAGAAATTTTCTGCTAATCTCTTTCAGCTATTGTAAACATATCTCACTTGCAACAGCACATTTTATCAACAGATGCTGGCTGTTCTTGTCTTTAATTGCTGCTGTCACTTTAGCTTCTAGCAGTTCCTGCTGCTATGGCTCAGGCGTTAAAAGGACACCTCTCCACTAACCTCTTCTTGCTCTGCTGTCCCCCTGTCTTGGGGGGTGTCTGTGTGTGGGTGTGCTTTCTTTGCAGCTTCCCATCTCTGCTGCCGTGCTTGCACCATGGTGTGGGTGTGTGTAGGTGGGTGGTGTAATCCCTTCATGCTAAGGCTGCACTGCTGACTCGAGGGACCAAAAATGTTGTCTCCCACCTGGTCCTGATCCTGGGAGGCCACAGGAGAACTGTGTGGCAGGTGCTGCTTAAAGAAAGCTCTTCTCATGGTCAGACAGGATCCTCTTTTTATCCTGCACAAACTGGGGCAAAGTATTTTTCTCCACATCTTCCTCTCAATTCCTGCCTCTTTGCTGCTTTTCTTTTCCTACCCCCACCACTGCCGCTTCTTTCTCCCATGGGACTGGCAGAATCTCAGAGGAAATAAGTAAAGCTTTCCTAATATAGAAGCTCATCTTCTCTGAAACCGCTTCTCATTCTGTTAATGGAGTTCTGGAATCGTTTCAGTTCTCTCCCTACACAAATACTTTATTCTTTTCCTCTGATAGTTGTCCAAGCACCAGTGTCATCAGTTTTCTTAGCTTTATTAGCTTGTTTTGCAAAGAAATGCACAGCCAGTCTAACAAAATAATAATAAAAAATTGGCTGGAGAGTTTTATGGTTACGTAGTCTCTTTAAGAAAATAAATATGCGTCTAGAGACATCTTTCTGAGGCCATTCCTTCACAAATATATGTGCTCTACATACAAATATCAACAGAAGACAACACAGGATGCTTAACAGTTCTACACATGCTCCTTCCCCCTTCCTCTCTTACCCTGATATATGTTTGGCCAAGGGCTCTTCTTTCAGAGCCTTTCCACTGTTGTAGATGTGACATCAGTGCTGAATATTTGCAAATCCATACTTAAAATTTTATATAACAAAAGCATGAAGTGCCTGCAAATCCTCCGTGTGGAAGGGAGTGCTTTTTCTGTGCCTCCCTCCCCCACAGTTACACTTGTTCTGGGGAGAAGCAAGGGAAGTGCAGAGCAGCAGACGTGGAAACGCTCTTGTTCTGCAATGAGAAAAGGGTTTTCCACCAGGGAGAAGGTGCGGGGTAGTACCAGGGGACAGGTGGACCTGCCGTGCTCAGCACTGGTTCAGTAGGGGTGCAGGAGGGAAGCTCAGGTACCCTCCTGTCCCCTCAAAAGCCCAACTTCGAAACAGGAGAGGAGGAGTTGAGCAGGGAGCCTTCCACCCTCAAAATAGAAATTGTGGGGGGCAAGGATGCACTAAGCAAGAATGCTTGGGAGGGTGGGAAGTTAGTGGGAAGAGGACGAGAAGTTCTTCAGAAAGGTGGCATCTGAGGAGGCTACGGCTGAACGCAGAATTACAGGCGGCCAATAATAGGAGAAATGCCTGCAGTCACCTTCAGAGAGAATGAGTTACACAGAGCACGTGAAACGATCTGGGTAAGCGCATGCTCAAAACACTCCACCTGCATTTTGGAGGCATCCATTAACACCATCTACCTTCCTTGTGCTGTACCATAGCTGCCCAGGGTGTGCTTTCCTGCCCATCCTCTTCCAGAGACAACACGTGCAAAAATAGGAACTGACTGAGACAAGGACCACGCAAGACATGGACAACTGCTGGCAGGCAGTGCCCTGTCTAAATGACTTCTCCCAAATGCACAGGAGGGGGGATAGGCAAAGAGTCACCGGAATGGGCTTCCATTTCACACAACCTCTTCCAGTAAAGACTAATGGACTTCCCGGTCAGACCGTGTCTCAGACCTGCAGGTACAGAGTTTCCAGGCAGGTTGTGGCATCTGGCCTGTTGGGTGTCCTGCTCCTTCGTGACTCATGAGGATGCCAACAAGACAGTTGCTTACCTGCAGTAGAGTCCAGCCAAAACCAAAAGCGAAGGCAAGGAAAAGAAACTGGATCCCTGCTAGCCCAACTTGGTTGTGTGAAGTGTAGTCTGGGAAACTGTCCTAATAAAGGCTACCCATGCTAGCTCAGAAAGTCAGAGTGGGGATTTGGCGACAGCTGCATGCACAGAGTGTAGAGACAGGAAAAGCCTGAGCCGAAAAAGAGTGCTCTCCAGCAGGAACACAGAATTAAGGTGCTACTTTTATGCTGTGTTTTTATTAGTGGCATCTCAAAAATATCGCTTTCAGCATGTCTTTTTCACTTCTCCCACAGAAGCATGAAAATTAACATCAGCTAACAAAATTTTCTATTGCTCTGGAGGAAATGTTGTTCAGAGGTGTTTATACATCATGTGTCTCGTTTGCCTTTTTTTTATGTTATCTAAGTCTGGTCATAATGAAATTCCTGTGGGCTTTTTTGTAATTTGAAGGTATGATTTAATTCTTTCACCCCTCCCAGAGTTTAAGACCCACACATACCCCAAAAAACAAAACACAAGATCATTCACGCAGAGTAATTTTCCACCAAATTTCACACTGGGCATGATATGCCAGCTCAGATAAAATATAGAAGTGGAAGCCACGTGGTGTGGCACACAGCTCCCAGGCATCGACAGCAAGCTTGCCCGCAGATGGCTTGCAAACATCTTCACCCTTCAGATTCTGCCATGTGCAGGTGACCAGCTGTGCTGCTCGTGGATGTGAGATGGGGTCACATTCGGGGGTCACTATTCATTCCCTACCTGTCCTTTATGCCAAGGAAGAGGTGTTTGAGCTCATGCCTTCTTCTGGCTGCTTCCTTGACACCTAGAGAGGCTGGAAACGGCCTGCCCCCACCACTTATCTTGCAACCCGAGTGGGCCAAGGAGACATTGTGACTGCATATCTAGCTGCACACACCTCTGCAGTTAGAGTGGGAGGAGAAGGCACAGTCAAGCCCTAAGCTCCTGCAGCCCTTTCCCTGCTCACTGAAAGCCCAGGCCACCACACCTGCTTGCCTTCACCTGCTCCGTAGCTGCACAGGAGCCACAACTAGTTGTTTTCTCCCAGGCTGAAGTGCTACCACTTACAGGTAGCTTATGCAATCCTGTATGTGAGTTAGCTCTAACCCAAACAGGAATCTAATCAGGGTGAAGGTCAATTCCTGTGAAAATATCCTATGCTGCTGCTTGGTCTATCCTTCAAATTACTCAAGGTCAGTTGTTATTTAATCATGCTTCCTTCCATGATTTTTCCCTCCAGTATTAAGAAAAGCAATCAGACAACGAAGCGTATGTATCTTGTTTTCTTGGATTGTTTCTCAGCTTTTTCCTAAATTGTCGCTGCCCCTTTGGACTTCGGCAGTGGAGTGGCTGCCAGGTTTCCACAGAGATGCAAAACAAATTCTGTGCAATAAAATATCATCTCTACATAATTTAAGCCCCAAATGTACATGGTGACAGTTTTATGTTTGAATAATATGAAAATCCAAGATATTGGATGCGAGTATAATTTAGGATCAAGAGCTGAAAATATTTCTGTGCCCTGGAATCCAGTTAAAATCCACCGTTGCAGATGCTGTGTTTTGGTGGTGAAGTATTGCTTGCCTCTGATTGCTGCAGGGTAAGAGCTTTACTTTCCTAACCCAGGATTTAGTGCTTTCCGCCCCCTGTAAAGTGCAACTAACAATGCCCTCTATGTGAGCTCTGGTAGCTGATGGGACAAGGGGGACATGGCTGCAGTGGGGAGAGGGAAAAGGGGGAGAACAGAGGGGAAAAAAAGGGACGTCTGCAATGGGTAAACAGATCCCCAACTTGCCTTCTGAAAGAGATGAAGGCTGGATATTGGGCCAAAACCCCAATTAGATTGCGGCAGTGGAGCTCCAGTGATTTTGAAGGAGCTGAGCCAGCCTGAACCATCTGAGAAGCTGGCCTGCAGTCTTGCATCTGGTGCCCAAAGTGGTTGGAGCAGGGGAAGTTTGAAACTGTACTCCTCACGTACTGTGGAGGGGCCTGTGGGAATAATGTTTGCTTTGGCATGGAAACAGGTTAGTGTAGACCTAGCAGGTCCTGCAGTGAAAGGCTCCTTTCTGCTCTGAGTGATGGTAACTTCTATGAAGAGAGCAAATTCATTCGGAGATATGGCTTAACCCACATCCTCCTTTAATTCATAGGTCCTTGCACAGTGCAGACCTCAAGGCGAATCCATGTGGATACTCTTGCCCTTGTTCTCATCCCTTGATGTCCTGTGCTTCCCCGCAGGGCACAGATCTTGTAGTGTTTTCCCTGGATACCTATTCCAGACTCTCTCTTTAGGTACTCACCAGCAGAGAGAGTCCGTGTTGGGAGCTGATAAACTCTGATGCATTTCCAATGGCTCGTTCTGTAGCTGTGGGTCTGGGTTAGGGAAAAGCAGCTGCTGCATTTCCTCCATCTTCCCTTTGCCGTACAGAAAGTCCCTAAGAGGGAGTCTGTGCTCAGATTTTCCCATTTCTGGCATGCTTTCTGAAATTTGCTCTCTTCTTCATTCCCATCCTCTTCTCTTTTCCCATGATACCACTCTGGCTCTCTCTGGTTAGAAAGATTAACTTCTCCCAGCATGTGAAATTAAGAAGTAGCTCCAAGGAAAAAGCAGAGGTAGATAAGAGGCTTTTGTCACCATGGGCAGCCTGGTGCAAAATGTTTCAAGCAATGCAGAAAGGCCTGAACAAGGGAGGGATGCAGTAGAGCTAGCATCTCAGAATCCACCTCTCGAAGGCCACCTTCTTCCAAAGAGATGACTAGCAGGGCAGAGGACAGGTGGACAGGGAATGGTGCCTGATTTCTTCTCTGATATAAGAACTAGAGGACAAAAAAAAAAGAACAGCAGGCAACAGGTTTAAAATAGACAGATACTACATTATGCAACTCATAGTAAGTGGTTTGCCGGTTTAATCACAGAATTATGTGAAGATCAAAAAATTGCATGGATTCAAAAAGTGACTAGCAAATACAATAAATTAGAAGAAAACAACTCTGATGCTGGGAATCCCTGGGGCACAAAACGTGGGGAACAGGGAACTACTGAAGGAAATACCACTTTGTGTTTGCCCTGCTGCCACTTTCTCCTGTAAGCATCTATGTACTGGCCATCCTCGCAGGGGCTGGTGGGCCTTGGGCGGATCCAGTGCAGCCACTGAGACATCCAAAGGCGCAGTCAGTCTGGTTCTATGTGCCACCAGACTGGAAGCACTGTTCTTTTCAGGGACTCTGAACATAGCAGGCTAGATCATCTTTCTAACAAGAGTAACTACTGCCATGGAATTGGCAATTCCAGATAATCCGTCTAGATAATCTGAAAGCATTTTCCTTGCAGGTAGAGGAAAATGAATGCCCATGATAAATACTAACTGTACTTCTGTACGAAAATGCATCTAGCTGATGCATATTTAGTATGAGAGAGTCCTTGTACATGCTTGATTCAATGGTAAGATGGATACGTGGCCAGTCGTAGAGATACGCCAGTCATTCCTTGCTCACTTCCTCTGGACTCATGGTGTGCTGATACTCCTCACCTGACTGCAGCCATGGAAAAGCATCGCAGGTGGGAAAATCAAGGCGTTTTGAAAACCAGCACTGAGTGCATTTTGTGTGACAAAACTCCAAAGACAACCTTTTCCCATCAGCAATTCACAGCATCATAGAGTCATAGAATGCTTTGGGTTGGAAGAGACCTTTTGAGGTCATCTAGCCCAACCCCCCTGCAGTGAGCAGGGACATCTTCAACTAGACCCGGCTGCTCAGAGCCCCACCCAACCTGGCCTTGAATGTTTCCAGGGATGGGGTCTCCACTGCCTCTCTGGGCAACCCGTTCCAGTGTTTCACCACCCTCATGGTAAAAAATTTCTTCCTTATATTCAGTCTAAATCTACCCTCCCTTAGTTTAAAGCCATTACTCCTTGTCCTATCGCAACAAGCCCTGCTGAAAATATTTTTCCCATCTTTCCTATAGGCACTCTTCAGGTACTGACAGGCCCCAACAAGGTCTCCTCACAGCCTGCTACTCTCCAGGATGAAAAGCCCCAACACTCTCAGCCTTTCCTCATAGGAGAGGTGCTCCAGCCCTCGGATCATCTTTGTGGCCCTCCTCTGGACCCATTCCAACAACTCCATGTTGTTCTTGTGCTGGGGGCTCCAGAGCTGGATGCAGGATTCCAGGTGGGGTCTCACCAGAACGGAGTAGAGGGGCAGAATCACCTCCCTCGACCCGCTGGCCACGCTTCTCTTGATGCAGCCCAGGATACAGTTGGCCTTCTGGGCTGCAAGTGCAAACTGGTGGCTCACGTCCAGCTTTTCATCCACCAGTACTGCCAAGTCCTCCTCTGCAAGGGGCTGCTCTCAAGCCTTTCATCCCCAGCCTGTATTGATAGCGGGGTCTGCCCCAACCCAGATGCAGGACCTTGCACTTGGCCTTGTTGAATCTCATGAGGTTCACACAGGTCCATTTCTCGAGCTTGTCCAGGTCCCCCTGGATGGCAACCCATCCTTCTGGTGTGTCATCTGCACCACTCAGCTTGGTGTCATCTGCAAACTTGCTGAGGGCACACTCAATCTTGCTGTCTAGGTCATTGATGAAAATATTAAAGAGTGCTGGTCCCAGTACGGACCCCTGAGGGACACCATCTGTCACCAGCATCCATTTGGACATCGAGCCGTTGACCACTACCCTCTGGCTGCGACGTTTCAACCAATTTCTTAGCCACTGAACAGTCCACCCATCAAATCCCTGTTTCTCCAATTTAAAGAGAAGGATGTTGTGAGGGACTGTGTCGAAGGCTTTACAGAAGTCCAGATAGATCACATCCATAGCTCTTCCCTCATCCACTGATCTAGTTGCACCATTGTACAAAGCCACTAGGCTGGTCAGGCAGGACTTGCCCTTGGTGAAGCCATGCTGGCTATCTCGAATCACCTCCCTGTCCTCCATGTGCCTTAGCATAGCTTCTAGGAGGACTTGATCCCTGATCTTCCCAGGTACAGAGATGAGCCTGACAGTTCAGTAGTTCCCAGGGTCCTCCTTCCTATCCTTCTTCCTTCAGTGACCACGGACTTCGCCTGAATGCCATGACCTTTGCAATGTCATGGAGAGTGTCTCGGCAATGACATCAGCCAGTTCCCTCAGTACTCTGGGATGCTTCTCGTCAGGTCCCATAGACTTACGTATGTTCAGGTTCCTCAGGTGGTCCTGAACCTGATCTTCCCTTACAGTGGGAGGGGCTTTGCCCCTCTGGTCCCCATCTTGCAGTCCATCAACAGGTGAGGGGGGAAGAGAAAGGTCGGCAGTGAAGACTGAGGCAGAAAAGTTGTTGAATACCTCAGTGTTCTCCTCATCTGTTGATATGAGGTTGCCGTTCTTATAGGAAGGGAAGGGTGGTGTTGGTACGGAAGCAGGACACACACTTGCCTTGTTCAGGAAAGGGTGCTGATCTCTGAATGACCGCACTGTTTACTTCTGATGTCACATTATCTCTCTTCCAACATTATTACAACAGACTCCAGAAATCACAATCCAGAACATGTGTCCATTTTCCTGTGGAAGCGTTTTAAGCTGTTACAGTACCTTGGGTTTGTTGCAGGGTGGTAAATGGTAATCCTGTATCGGCAGATATTTGGCGATATGCTAAACAAGGCAACTTGAGCAAGACTCTGGGCTCTCTGTTAGAAATGCTTTACCACCAGAGGAGTTGCTTTATTTGGGTTAGCTGTTATGTCACAGCACACCACATCATGATATTGAAATGGTGCTATTCAGGTTTCTCGAGATCTTAGGGCTGTGAGTAATATTTACCATTTAAAGGCCATGCTAGTAGCATTTCTGTTTTTTTGATAGCTAGCAAAACCTCTGCAGTTCTTCCTTACAAGTGTCTAGGATTTCCTTTTAACAAATGCAGTGCAGACACCGCAGCTTACCACTTACAGTTTCTTCTGAATTATAGAATCTATGTCATAATGTCAAGTCTGCTTGTTAGGAATAATTGGAAATATCTCACTGCTATCTGTCTGGAATAAACGTCTCATGCTCTGAATGCCCTGGTGTCAGCTAAGGGATATATTAATAGTGAAGATGTGAACTTATTAACTCCCTGCTGAATGAGGATTCATGGCCTGATAGTATTTAGCAGTAGAACAGATCATTCATCACACAAACTGGTTATGAGCATTTGCAGGAAAATGGGACAGCATATGCAAACTCTAGATCCTGTCACCCTTCCTCACATCAGACACTCCCTTGGTGAGTGGCCGTAACACCTCCTGCCTTCCAGAGCTACTCCAGGTGCAGGGATTGCTCAGTGGAGTAGCAGTATTGTATTTACAAATAGGGAACCAATGATGTGTTTCTTCCACTTCCCAAATTCTCTTGGTTCAACTTCCTGGTTCTGGATACATAACACAAAACAGAAGCCACATTAATCCCAGCTCCATATGTTTGAACTGGCAAAGGTTGTGTGATACCCGAACTATGAGATGTTGCTCCAGGTTTTTGGGGGACCTGTCAGATAGTTCCTGAAGATAATGGGGACAAAGAAGGAAAACTGTTTTCTTTCAATGGATTTTATATAGTTGATTTCAATGGGATCTTCAGAGAGATTATCAAGGTACAACCTTGCAAATTCACACTACTGCACAAAGAAACATCAGATTCATAGGAAAAATGTATGACTGAATAAATGTATTTATTGTATGTATTTGTATACGTATATGTGTATGTATATATTGTATGTATTCAGTGGGTCTCAGTTTGGTGTTGAGGTCTGTTTAATTTAACTATGTGTTTGCTCCCTTATCCTTTTTTCTGTTCATTACTGTTTGCCACACACCCCTTTTAAGAAGGTGACGTTAGGTTCTAGGACTTTGCACACCTCAATGTAGACATCTATACAGCTTGCTAACCTGCTATGATGACCATTGCTCCAACAGATCTGATATTTAACCTTCAGAAATAATCTGATCAGACTGATCTGGTTAAACAGTTGATTTCTTCAGTATAAATTATATACCTAGCTGTCACAGTAATTTCTGGACACTTCATAATTACAGCGTGTAAGTTATCCCTGTTAGCTTCCATATTGTATATACAAGAGTTGGGGCCTACCTCTGAGAAAGAAGTAATTAAGAAGACAAAGGTGAAGATGTTTTATGGACAAACTCTCAAAGATCAGGAAGATGTCCTGATGTGCAGTTTAATATGCAATTTAACTTACCCTGTTCTGGGTTTTCAGTAATTCTTTAGATCTTGCCAACTGTGATGCGTGAAACTGCCACTTGCTTAAATTATTCTGTAATAAATCCAGGATTTGTGCGTTTGTTTTTGTTTTTATCCAAGTTCTCATTGCTCTGTAAGTATAGGAAAAAAACCTGCATGAATGTGGTTTGAGGATGAGGATTCTTAGACTGGATGACTAGATGGCTCTAAAGGTGCAAAAATTTTGAATATTGACTTTTTTTTGAGTAAAGTCCATCCAATCTCTTTTAGTTTCATCAGTTATGGATTTGATCTTATTTCCACTTATATTAACAGGAGTTCATGCACTGCTTCAGTTGGCAGAACCTTCTACTATGGTCAAGAGCAGTACAGTCAAGTTTAAACCAGAGTTCACATTTCTTGATTTTTCAAATCTTTTCATTTTATAAATGTCTCTAAAATCATGATGCAGTACACCACAGAACTGACTCCCTACTGGTAATAAAATATTTTGAGGGGTTTTATGTGGGGGGAGAGGGAGAAAAGATACATGACTTGAACAGTAACTGTCAAATGAAATGGGAATTTTACACTGGGATGAAGATAGACTTAATTGGGAAACATGAGGAAAGATGAAGGAGTGAGAAAAGGGAGAGGACATCTATGCGTACTGGGAAATAAAAAACCATGTTGTATAGGCCAATACTGTTGTGAGAGATGGAGCATAATGAAAAAGGTAGTGTTACCTTAAGCCTCTTGGTCTTTTTTAAATACATCACTGTTTCATATGGTGAGTCTCACTTTCTTCACACCCCTTTCCATCACACAGAATTAAGTAACAAATTGATTGTCTTCTCAGGAAGAAATGTGCCAAAACACATACTAAATCCACAAATAAAACTATGAGACACAAGTCTTCCACTTACTTCAATCTAGATATCCTTTATTTTTCAAATTTCAACTTGCTGTCTTTGCCTGCATGATACAGGTTTCTGGAAGAGCTTGGATTTGTGAACATCACAAGATGTTCTGAGCTAATTTTTTTTTTCTTCCAGTTACGTTTTATTTCACTGCCACTCAGTATTGCAGCCATCTCAAGGCAGTATATCCAGAGTGTTTAAGAGACAAGTAAAAAAGCATGTACTAGCTTAAGATCCTACAGCTATCTTACCCTTCGAGCTTTTCTTTCCATCTGAGTCTTCATCCCTTCTCTTTTTCATTTCTTTGAGAACATGTCAAAACCCAAATATGGGGAGCAGAAAAATTCCTGTGGTAGAAAGGATAAGAACCATTTCTGTGCCATCCATTCTCTGATCTCCTGCTAGTTGCTCATTCATCACAACCGCTCACACTGCACCACGTATCTGTCCTTCTTCCCCTCCTCGGCCTTGTCTATTTTTCTTCCCGATGGCAAAATACCTTTCCCTCCATAGACCACCTTGTCCACCTTTGCAGCTCATTCTGGCCACCTTCCTTTCTTTCTGATGTAGTTTTGCGGCTTGACTATGCACATGATAATTTACTCTAGAAACATAAATTGATGGGTATGGTCTACCATGTGTTTGTGTTGACTTCAGAGATTTTTGGATGTAATCCTCTCCCTGCAAAGTATGGACTGTAAAGCAATATGTTATTTCTTCCTTGTTGGTTCTAGAGTGTTCCACGAAATACTGCAAACTCAGTCCGCGCCTCACATACAACGTTCAGAAAGTTGCTGAATGTTGCTTCTGTGCTGTACGTTTATTGACTGAAACATTTGAGTTGTTGCTTTTCACACTGGTAATTTTGGAGCGCAGATGCCTAGCATGTTTACTCACATACCAGGGCTCACATTTAATGAGCAAAATGTCAAGTATATTGTTATCCACCATAAAAACTGTGAAAAATATCCTTGCCATCTGCAGCGTGCCTTCTGCTTCAGCCTAAAAGACTTTTACAAGCAACTACATGAAATTAACATTAAAGCCAATATTTATAAATGGAACCACTTCTAAAGGGCCGGATCTTCTCCCCTCCCACTCCCCCATTCCTCCGGGAGTTAATGAGCTGGGGAGGAGGCTGGGTGCAGGAAGGAGAGCCGGGTCGTGCGTGGCTCCTGGTTGCAGTCAGCCAGAACGATCCCTCTGGGCTCAGGAAGAAGTGGAAACAGAAGAGTGGCACTAGACGGCACCGACAGCTTCTGAGGGCCAGATCCCGTGCTGGTGTCAGCTGGCGTAACTTCATTGTCTTCACCGAAGTGACGCAGCAAGCACAGCTCAGCACAGCTCAGCAAAGCTCAGCTGACTCCTGTGGCACGATGCTTGATTTGTGCCAGCTGAGGATCGAGCCCGAAATACCATTCGTGAAATAGATGGTGGATAGCAAAGCTGAAACTGGGATTTGACAAACTGCTGCTAAACCAGATAGCTTCTTCCAAGGAAATGTTTTGTATTTCTCCACCAGATGTAAGCTTCTCTGGGACAAGAACCTGCCATTTGTTCTGACTTTTTATGGTGCTGAGGACAATGGAGAACTCATCTGCCGCTAAAGCCTCTAGCCTGTCCTGCAAGAATAATAAAATGAATAACCGCTATTAAATTGTCCTTCTCCAGACAGGCTATGACTTTTTAATTTTGCTCTTGCAAAGCCTGCAATCCCAGAATGATTAGTGTGCTGCAGGCCTGAGATCTAAGTACATTTTGAAAAAATGCTGTTGTCCACTGCTGTTATTCCAGCATCCACCAGCAGCTGAAATTCCGGCTGGACCTTTATGGGGCAACAGGCAAGCAAAGATAACTTTTGCCATTTGTTCCAGCTGTTCTGCCAAGTTGCCCACATACCCTCAGCTCCACCAGGCTCAGCTAAACCGCAGTCTAGCATGGACATATTGAAAACTGGTCACTCCCACAGATGGACGCTCACGAAACAGAGAAAGGTAATGTGATGGTATAACCGACACTGCCTCTCCTTTTTCCTCGTACACATGTTGAACAAGAGGACCAGGGAGAAAATTGTTGCAGTAATTAGCAAACACAGCATAAATATTTGTCAAGGAAACTCCAGGTCAAATGGATTTTAAAATTTTTATTTAGAGTTGTTTAGATGTAAACATATTTCCTTAATTGGACTTTAAGAAGGGCACTCACATGTTTCCTTTTGAGCATTTCTAATATAATCATCGCTTGGGCAATTAGGCCACTCGCTAAGCCACAAATCTTATCTTTCACACTGGTGAGTCATAAATAAGGACTGAGTCACAAATAGACCAGACAGACAAATGGTGGCAGGAAGGAAATAAGATTGGCTGTGAATATATTTAGGCTGGAAATTAGAAGATGTCTGCAGACTACCTGAGGAGTGCAATTCTGATACAGTTTTCTAATCGTGAGGAATTGAGGGAAGAGAAGTAACTTAAAATTGCTTTATCATTTAGCTTGGTAAGCTCTTGAAAGGGATTGTACGCTAAGTAGGAGAATTTCTTAAGGCTGAATTAGATGATAGGAGTCCTCCAGTACTCAGAGTTTCTGCCTGCCGTGACTACCTGCAATTAGAGGGTTAGTGGCCAGTTCTGTTGTTATCAGTGGTCCTTAGGACTCATATACAGCAGGGGCAGATTGCGCAGGTACATCTATGGCAGTGTCGTCATACATTCAAGGCTCTATTTAAGGCAGGATCTAGTGTCTGCGTTGTGAGTTTGCAGCAGTGCAGCTATGTTGCAAAACCCTCCTGTGAGAGAAAGTGAGAACACTTCGACTTCTTACGACTGCATTCGAGGCCAAGTTAAATGATGGGGTGTTCAATGACGGGGTGCACCTAATAAGATGGAGATTAGCTAACAGCTCTATCAGCTAATGAAATGTTTTCCACTGTTCGACCAGCACAATGACTTTCTGCCATGCAATCAGAGTTCCTGGGAACTGTTGTAATACAAATAATGTGACTTAGGATGTCAGGCTACTCTTTACTGGCTTCTATATTTTGGAAGGGGAAAGAGTGACTGGGATTTTTGCTCGTCGTGGAAGACAATATACTTACTTCCTTTGAGCAAGCAACACTGAATACGCTGACATAGCAAATAACATAGGCTGGAAGGGTGTATGAGTATGTGAGTGCTATCTGTTAAATGAACAAAGTCCCATGCCTGTCAAACCATGGGTATCAGCGTGCCTTCCAGCTCCACATCAGCCCTGTTCTGCAACAGCAGCCTCATCCTTAAATGTGATCCTTGCCTTGCTGTGACATGGTGTGACTCAGAAATGTTGTGCTTTTAATCAGCCCCTAAAGCATGGATGTACATCCCACACCATGTTGTTCACATCAGGTGTTTTTACCAGTATACCCAGGGCAAAGCCTTCTCCCTCTTGTTCCCTTTCCTGCATGCCCTTTGGTCTCTGTCCTATCATATGACACAGGTACTGGTGTAGCAGTCAGAATGCAGATGACATGATGTTGAAATTATATAGCCATGTATGATTATCACGTGATACTGGATGTCTGCATTTTCTTGTGATGAGGGCCATGTTCCCCAGCCAGTGCTCTGTGCATCTGAATGAAAGGATAGTTCGACTGCAAACATCACAGCTCTGACCACAAGGTTCAGTACTAGGGTCAGTTACTGCTTGTTTTCTCCAAACTTACAATTAGGTAATGTTTCACTGTCCTGGAGAAATACTTCTATTTATTGCTGTTTCTTAACATTTGGTCAGTCCACACATAGCAATAGAAAGGTGCTCCACCTCTTTCCTTTGTGTGGGAAGGTTTTAAATCAAAAATGTAAAGACCTCAAAGTATCTCACTTCAGTTTCCTAGAAATAAAGAACAATTAAAACATTAGTATGTAAGCAATTTAAAAAGTGACTTTTAACTATACAATATGTGTTGCAGAGTTTAGAGATGAATAAATCAAGTCTGACTTGAACTTGCACTTTGACCTCACTCGGACCAGAATTGCATCCTAGTGTGTAATACAGCCTGCTTCCTTATAAAGTACCCTGTCAGTGTACGAGTGTCAGCACTGAAATACATCCAGATTAACACATTAATTAAATTCTATACAGCAAAACATCTTTTTTAAAAAGTATATTTTGTTCTTTCCGTACAAACTTTCTGAACTGCTAGTTGAAAAAAAGGGATCTGACTCTCCAGAAATCTGTATTTTTGCCTCCTATGTGCTTGCCACTGGTTCAGCTTTCTTTTTCTCCTATGTGGTGAAGATCTTTCTACAAGGATTTCTGTTTTTAAAGAGTCAACTTTCAAAAATCCCCAAGAAATCACTCTTCCACAGGCATGAAATAAAATCTTTGTGAGCTGAATCCCCACTTCAGATGATGCCCAAGTTTCCAAACCTACCTAAGTGGTACTGTAAGCTTTGCAAACCATGCTGTGTATTTCACACAACAGACACCTGAAAATGCTGTTTGGCTGATACTTATTTTTCTAGCTCCACTTCTATGGAGAGTTTATACCCACTTCAGATCTGCTGTTGCAGATATGCTCTGTAATTTACAGCAGAGTTGTTTGTTGTGTGCCCGATACTGTTCATGCTTGAGGGTTTTGCTTTTGACCTCAGTACATACAGAATAAGGTCTGAGAAGGACACAAGCTTTCTCCCATTCTCAATTTATTTATACCACCCCCCAACATTTGGGCCGAAATTCTTCACATTTCAATATTATGACTGTGTTGGTTACTGTACCAGTGTAAGAAGTCAGAAAATCTTCCTGCTTTTTCCATTGTAAAAATGTCTCTCTCATTACCGAAAAGTTTGCTTGGCCCTGACTCGGGACGCATACTGAATGCCTGTTTGTGGAGAGTTTCACCATCTCAGCAGGTTCCCCGTATCCAGCTGTGCTGCAGGGTATAAAGCCTAGCTGGTATTCACTTTCAAAATTTCGGTTCCACTCTAGACAAGTGCTCAACTTGTCCAAGAGGTGCTTTGTGTTGGCAAGTAGTTTCAGCAGTAGCTGGGTACGCCCCATGGGCGAGCACAACCCAGGACTGAGCCACTCTGGGCCCTGGTCCGTACTTTTCTTCTGTGACTTAAGAAAGTCCCTTTTGCCGATGGCTTTGCCTCTAATTAGCATCCCTTAATTTCATGTGCTTGATGTTCGGGTGCCAAGCTTGTGGCAGAATGCTGCGATTTCAGAGATGCTGATTTTTCTTCAGATGGAGAATGGGATCTCTTGGAAGACTTTGGGCATGGGAATGGTGTAAACCTAACTTCCATATGCATCAGTTCCCCCATGTGCTAAGGCAGAGAAATCCTACTCACTGTGCTACCAGGGCACTACAGAATTACGTTTGTTACTGTTTGTAAAAGGCAGCAGGTTTCATAGATCAATACCGCTACCGGAGTACAAAGTAATAGTAGTTCTTGAGGAGGAAGAGGATTGCCTTTTGAGTTGCCATCTGCTCCTGGCCTGACTCCAATTGCTTCCTGGTGAGTAATCTGAAGGCAATTTTTTAGAATCAATTTTATATCACATTTTCACAATATGACATATGTAGCTCTAGGTCTTAAAGAGGGAGGAACAATCCACCAGTAGTCTGCCTCCCACTGTAGAAGCAAATCTTCTAAATTAGAGGATAGTAATTAGACAGATTCATTGATTTGCTGTAAATATCCTCGCTGTACCGTCGTATCGTCACCCCATTGTGGTTCACAGAATGAAGTCCTTTTTTTTTTTTTATATGGCTTTTTCTAAATGATCTCATCCCTGAGGCACGGGTGAAATAAAGGTCAGTTCAAATGCTTCCCAAACAATAGCCAGTGTAAGAGGATCACCAAATCTTTTGGGGGAGGAGGGAGAACCTACGAAGCGATCAATGTAAGACCAGAAATCTGTCGTCTTAGAGCAAGGGCTGCACGAAGCAGAACCCGCACCCTCGGGGTGGGCACACGCTCACGGAGGAGCCACGTTCCTGCTCCAAGGGAGGCTCCTTGCCGGAGCCCCAGCCCTGCTGAGGCCTTTTAGCCATCCAGCAGCACGTCCGTGTCTTCATAGGGTAGTGTGTTTTAGAAAGGTGCTTGGGCAAGGAGAAAGAACGGATCTTCCTGGTAGGGGTAATTGTCCTGAAAGGCTTCTCTGCGAATATATTTTCTGTTCATTTTCATTAATCTTTTTGAGGTCCAAAAGGCTTATGGTATTAGGCAGAAGTACTTTTTTACACTACTAAATTCAGAAAAGTAGAATAAATCATAGCTAAATCTTGGGCTACTCGTGGCAAGCTTGCCTGCCCCAAAATTCCAGCTGTAGAATGGCGAGAACTACCTGAGGAGCACCAGTAGATCTACTCTCAGTGGCTACAGTAGCTCCTGCCAGGCTACCTCAGACTTCTCACTGTCTGTCACCCTTCCTAGACCTACGGTGCTGCTGAAGGTGAACGCCTGGGCTACTGGTTTGTACCATGTCTTTGTTTTCTACTTCACATCTGATAAAGCATCAGAAGAAAACAATTAAGGGCAACTTCACCTTAACAATTTTAATTACTTTCTTTGTCAGCCAAATGAATGATGCCCAAAAATTTTCCTCTCGAGGATGTTACAACTCACACTAAGAATATATGCTGATTATTTACATACATCTGACAATCAAGGGAAGGGTGTCCTTTGACAAAGAACAGCCTTCACAGTTTGAGAGGAGATCTGCATTTTGTCAGGATAGCAACTGCAGTCCTTTCGGTTTTGAAAGATCACTCTCTTAACAAAGGATGTATATCACAAGGAACAATTTGTCCTCCAAGCTTTCCCCTGTAATAAAGATACAGTAAAGGCCTACTTCTGGCCAGACAATCTGAAGTGCAAGTCCCGTCAGGATCTGCAAGTTAGGAATGTGGCCTCTGCTGACCGAGGCATTCTCTGAGCACACCTACCAGATTCAGCCTAGTGCAGATTCCAGATCTGGGCATTTTCTTCTTATGATTAGATTAGATGACCCTTACCAGGTGGAAAAAACAGAATTTAAAATCTCTTCTTCACTTGCAGTGACGTACCCTTGCAAAGGAATTGACCTTTTCACCAGGCTGGGTGATATTCTGGCATAAGATTCTTTCAGTCTGTCTTTTTAAAATAGCTTTGCATTAAATCGTTAATTGAGAGGAGCAAAAAGAATTGAAACAGTACGCAACAGCTGAAACAGTACGTAGCATACATTTCTCACATTGGAGACTGAAACTCAGCCATCTCCTGTCCTGGAGGGTGTGCTAACTGCTAAGCCTCAGGGTTGTTCTCATGCTCTCTCCTTGACCAATTCAATATTTTTCCATAGAAAAGGGCATCATTTAAACAGAATGACTTGTTACTCCTCTCGTGTAGGTAAATCAATAGACAAGACTTGCTGAAAATATGATTTTAAATCACTGCAGACACAACTTGTATTTTAATGTAAGTTCTCAACCCTCTGTGTAAGCAGCGGACCCACTGTTTGCTATGGGTGGAGCCGGGGAATCTCCTCCTGCCAGACGATTCATGAGAAAGGTTTGGCTTAGTTAGCTAGGAAGGGTTTGTAAGGGATGACGAGTTTATGACAAAGGATTAATTGAGATGATAATGCAGTGTACGTTTGTTTTGGTTTGGGGATTTTTTTTGGTAATTCCTGCACCAGGAAAGCAAATTATGACTTCCTTTGGAAACTGCAGACTAAATATGAGAAGTCCGGTCCAGACCTCATTGACTGTAAGACATCTGCTTTTTGCTCATTTAAAGTCGCATGATGGGAATGCTCTCAAAACGTCACACTGACCTGCACTGGAAAGCGGTGCAAGATGTGACCAGGCTGCTGTAGAGAGTAGTGTTGTCTACAGAAGATGGGGAACCCACCCAATGCGTGCCTCGGCTCTGCATCCCTACCCTACGAGCCAAGAAAAGGCACGCTGACACCTTGCAAGGCTGCATTGTACTGATAGAAGGGAACATAAGAAACATGAAACTGTAACAAAGAAGCTTTAATATTTTCTAGTTGTTTAGAAGTTTTTATTGTTACAGAGGCGCATTTTAATTCAGAGGATGCTGGGATCTGCACACAGTTCAGTGCACAAACCGAGGGAAGATCTGGTTTGGGTCCAGTACAGCTGGATTGCTGTGTCTCTTCTCTTAGCTTGGTAAAATCTATTTCTATGTAATCCCTTCTCGTTTGCATCGTTGAAACGTTTCTGGTTTTCGGATGGCACTAGCTTGAAGATCGTGCTGTGGTAGTGGTGAAAATGCGTTCCCAAAAGCTTCAGCATGCAGGGCAAGTTATGGCCCTGAAGATTTTCTTTTTGTCTTTATTCTTATTTTAATTCCCCCTGCCCCCCAGGTACAAAGAAAAGACTCGAGATGAAATCACGGTCGCGCTAAGCTCCCCAAGAGTTTTGCCACTGAGTGTAGTGTGGCTGGATTTCATTCTGAGTCACAGTTCTCGTCGTGTTCTCTCCTCCTCTGTGTCAAAGCTGTGAATGAGGACTACATGTTTTGAATAAATCCTGATTTCTCATGTCAAAAATGAGAGTATATAGTATAGCTTGAATTGAGTCTCCTCCTGTTGCAGTATAATTTTGAATTTTTCTTCCCATCTAGTGTTATTTGGCATCCTAGTTGAAAATTTGTTATGCATCTGGAAAGCAGCTGACTTTGATTTGGAAAAAGCGAAACACTTTTAACCTGTCATTTCACTTAACATCTTTAATGTCCAAAAGGACCCGTTTTCTTTATCACTTTATCAAAAGGGAGAGAATACAGCAACTTATAGTCATTAATGTTGAATCAGTCCATGTGTCAATTGTGGGGCTAGCACCGGGCACAGATGTGTTTTTCTATTAAGGGTGGGCTGAATGTATTTGTCTCTTTAATGCTGTTTCTGTGTGGATGATCAGTATCTCTTAAAATTCCCTTCTCCTCTCTATCATCTTGGGTAACTGCTCTATATTGTAGAGCCCAGAAAGAGCACATCTCTCTCACCGGAGCTTAAGACTCCATCTCAGATTACAAAATGTCCCTGACTATTCAGCCTTTTGAAAAAGCTGTAAATAGAGATATAACTTACCTAGCAACAAAAAGTAGATCTCCACAATGTAGTCTATGAACACAGTGAGTTCATTCAGTTACGGTCATGCCATAGCTCTTCTTCTTCTCTCTCAAGTCTTTTAGGGACCGACTATAGAAAAAGTCTTTTCTATACTCAGTTAATGTGAAGAAATCCTCTCAATAACAACTGGGCAGAAGACAAACTATCTAAACTTCTGAAACTAATGTACTTGATGGAGTTTCTGCTGGGTCAGGTGAAAAACAGAATAGAGTGAATAGTGAGGGAAAACATGTAAAGTTTTCAAAACATCAGTCTTTTGGTGAGTATTGAAATACAATCTGTATCCTTTAGCTCATACAGCTATATTTAGTGAATGCTTCTACAAACGCGTTTAGTTTCTTTCTTAGCGCTTTCCCCTTTCAGCTTTCAATCTCCACAATACAGTGATAAGTATAATGGAAAAGAATGATGTAGATGGAAAGAAAGGAGAATATTTCCCCCGCCTCTATCTTAACATTAAAAAGATTTTTTTCTGGATAGCTTTTAAAAATATTTGAAGTATTTGCTTCTACTATAGCAAAAGCAACAGAAATATTAATTTTGGGTTGGTTTTGTTCCAGACTAAGCCTTATTAAAATTCTAATGTGTTAGAAGACTTCCTGTCTATTTAAGGTAAAAAGCCTTGTCTGTGACAAAAGAAACTTATTACCATTTCAAAGGTTGGTCAGCATTTTTGCCTAGGTACCTACTAGGTAATAATGACCATGTTGACCCTTTTTGATCCCTGAAGTCTTTTATCAGTGCATTCATAGTAGTCAAAAATGATGCTCAATGCCGACTTTCATATAATGCTTTCATGAAAGTGCCTTTGAGAATGAAAGCAGTGGCCAGATTCTGATCTCTTTTCTTCAGATCTTCTGCTATTGGATTTTCATTTCCTAAATCAACATAATAGAAAAGAAAATTATGCCTGTTCTCAGAATACATATGGAATCTAAGAACGTTTCTAAAGAAAACATCTTATCTTCTAGATAGTTTTCATTAGTCAATTTAATAAAACTTCCAGATGACCTTTTTCTCTCTTGGAGCTAACTGAATTGTAGAGCTTAGTGTCCTTTGGATAAGTTCCAAAAAGGAAAGTCACCCCGCAGAGTTCAAGTCTCAGTGGAAAGCAAACCAAGTCCACTGTACTTGAACTCTAACTGCCATTTATTATTAGGTCTTGAGCTTTACAAGTAGTGCTAAATAGATAGAGAACACATATATTCTGCTTATATTTTGGACCTGTTTCTGCAGGCTTAACACATGAGAAACTTAACATTAATGTAAGTTTTCTCATGAGTAAAAACGGCAAAGAGGGCATTTTCTGGGCTCTCCTGCTATTTTGAGAGTAGTAAATTGGGGAATAAAATGACGTCCTAGGCCCAGTTGTACCACAGGCTCTGAGCTCGGCAGCCGTGGGGCAGCAAGACCCTCTCCGGCTGGGAGGGGACTGCATGCCCCATCCCCTTCTCCTCCCGGCACCCTCCATCCCCCTAAGCACGGCCGAGGAGTCTCATTGTTTCTTCCATCAGAGGTCAGAGGAATCGGGCTTTAACCTGGACCTTAACCACTGCGAAAAAGAAGAAAATAGGGAGCTGGGATAAAACTTACCCTGGGCACAATTCCCTCACACAGAAGTCCTGAAGGTACTGAGGCTTCTGCGTTGATATTTGCCTTTACTTTTTCGACTGTCCTTGAGCAAGAATAATGTTCACAGAGTCACAGAATGCTATCGCCATCATTATTTCTCGGGTGGTTTTTCCTGCAGAAAACGACAAAATTTTTTTTCTTAGAGAAAATATTGGCATTTTAGGCTGTTATTTTCATGATACGTCATACTGCAGGGTTTTTTCAGAGGTTCGTTAGTTAAGGGAAAAGAAGATGACTATCATAAGAATGTCCTTCACTGCCATTGAAAGGATGCATCGCTGCTTCTACATTTAATAATTTTAATGGTGCTATTTTGGATAAACAATTTTATGGCAGCACAGTCTTGTCTTGAATGACACAGCTGTAGTCTAGGAAACTAAACATATCTTTCCTAGTGTTTTTATTTGTCAGAGAAGTATTTTCAACACTCATGTGTATCTATTTTTTTTAACCCACCATGAGGTGAAAAATATTATACTATTATGACTTGGGCAGTTTCTTATTTTTGTATGTATTAGAAAGAAATTTAAGTACCAGACACATGCTTAATAACAATCCTATTGAACATTCTATCATTGTCAAAGGCATTTGTAGAGGAGTCCATCAACTCTTCTGGTTTCCATACAAGTCAATTTAATGTCTTCAAAACGTAACGTTAATGGCACTCAGTGTACACACTGTAATCCTCTAAAATAATGTACATGGCAAACGGATATGTTCTCATGCATTAATAATTTAAAAGTTAATTTTAGGTACTTACTCAATACGATTAATTGATGGATCAGCAGTCTTATACAGAAAAACAGCGAGCACACTTAAAGAAAGAGCATGCTGGAAGACAGCCAGGTAGCTGCCTGTGCGACGGCTCAGAAACACCCGGGCTTCAGCCCTCCGGTTTCCCTTCAGCCATGGACGCGGCGCATCGCAGCTGCACAGGTGGTCTCTGCTTTTACGATTAAACGTGCCAAGTGCCTTCGAGCACTGAGGTGTCAGGACTTTTGGGGCAGAAGGGGGATGTTTGGGAAGGCAGCAATCCTGCAGGGCTGGCCCAGCCAACGCAGCTTCTCCCCTTTCGCTTCTTGCTGTTTGAGGGCACTCTGTAAGGACGGGCTACAAATGGATATTCTAGGGTGGAAACACTACGGGTGACAACTTATAACCCTTTCGTCGCTCAGCCAAAGCACGTGTCCGGGCAAACAGCACCAAGCAGTAGGTAGACGTGGAGCGCGTTGGAGCCCTGGGCCGTGCCCGCAGCAGCAAGAGCTGGACGCGTGTCGCACAAACCCTGGCCAAACCATGCAGGCACACGTGNGGCTACAGAGGAGACGGAGGGTCTCTCTTCACAGGGAGCAGGCAAGGGGTAACGGGTACGAACTGCACCGGGAGAGGTTTCATCTTGATATAAGACAGAACTTTTTTACAGCGAGAGCAATCCTCGGCTGGAACAACCTCCCCGGGACGCGGCGGAGTCCCCGTCACTGCAGGCCCTGAAGGCGCGGCTGGACCGGGTGCCGGGTAACCCCACCCAGGCTCCCTTTCCCACAGAAGGTTTGACCGGACGGTCTTTGGAGGTCCCTCCCAACCTGGGCTGCTCTTACACTTCTACCACCTACGCGTGCAGAAAGCTTCTCGGCCACGCTGGCCCTGGTGCCTGGCAGGCAGCAGGACCCTCCTGACCTCGGGAGTGACCTCGGGCAGAAGCTCCGCACCACCCTCCTTCACCTCTCCACCGGACAGACACCCGGGCAGGAGCCTCCGCCAGCAGCAGAGAGGAGGCCGCTTCTCCCCCGCTGAGGCACCGGCACCCCGCGGCTGGACCCACCCCCAAACGCGCCGCCGGGGTGAGCCCTGGCGAGAGGCCCCGGAGCCCCGCAGCAGCCCCCCCCCCGCCCCGTGCCCTCGGCGCGGCGGC
>Ga0065711_1027024_pt1 | contig 55472 bp, 50 predicted proteins | sample Hoacrofraction12_FD_59098 | JGI IMG/M metagenome (GOLD analysis project Ga0065711, IMG submission 59098) | Hoatzin crop microbial communities from Cojedes, Venezuela - Epithelial fraction 12 v2 (version 2) | ecosystem: Host-associated > Birds > Digestive system > Esophagus > Crop | place... | reverse complement strand
TTTTTTTTTTTTTTTTTTTTTTTAATTTTTTTTTTGAAAGTTATTCTCCTGGAATGAGTATTTTTCATAGTTTCTCTCCCTTTATTAATAATGTTAACAGAAATCTCATTGTTCATTCAAACTCATCCCTCCTGCTCCAGGGAAGACTTTCAGCATTCTGCTAGTAGAGCTACTTTTATTTCTTTTGTCCAAATGGCGGTGGCCCCAAATGATCTTCCATCCTGTCATATGTCTTCATCCATTGCAATAGTGAAGGCACTGCTGCCTTGCCACCTGCTCTTTCCTACCTTTCCTGAGGGAAGAAGAGCCATTGGCACCTTTGCTCCAACAGGTTTGTTGCTCCTCCTGGTTTCTCCAGCACCTGGAGTCATGCCACGCACTGTTGTGCTGTCCCACTAGGTGTGTCAGCCCCTCTGAAGCACCTCCATCCTTTGACCAAGGATGTCTGTGACAGCAACGGATGTGAACGTAAGTGCTGCGTGAGTGCCCTACATAATGGTCCACCCTGCCCATCTCTTTCCCTCTGTGCGACCTGTCCAGCCCAGATCTCTTCTGCTGCATGGCTTGCAACACAGTCTTTTTCTCTTCTTCAGCCCTTTTTGTAGATCAGGCTTTTGAGGCCAAATCACTGGAGCTGCCCATCCTACTAACAGCCCCGGCTCTGCCTCTCCGGTGTCGTCCTCTGATGACCAGGAGCGGGGAGCCAGCAGCTCCTGCTGCGTGTACAGCTCCTGCTCGCCCCAGCAGCTGTGCAGAAACATGCTTTCCTCTGAACTTTTTCCATAATTACCTTCTTTTTTTTTTCTTTCTGTAGCATATTGTCAGTGTCTTCTGGTCTCTGAGCCTCTTGGGAACCTCAGGAGAAAACATGAGCCAATTTCTTCTGGAGAGGGAATGAGCAGCCTCCAACTTGCCAGCCTGGGTGGATTATCTTGTCCTCTTGGTTTTAATAAGCTGCACAAGATTAAAGAATGACTGTGGATTAGATTTTTTTTTTTTCCCAGAGTTTTAACTTGGCACATAATTGGAGGCAGAACAGAGGATTCTGGGTCCTCATGCGCTGCCGCCTTTCACACTGGCATTGGCAGTAAACCTATTAGGGAATCTGTCTGGCAGATAGGGACCAAGGGGTTTGTGGCTTTGAAGAACTTACATGTTGTTAAACATTTTGCAGTGTTTGAACTGTTTGTATGTGTTGGTTTTGTTTCCTCTCCCCCCTCCCCTCCATTTTGTCTTCAACGTTTCCCTCACCACAAACCTGATTTTAAAAATACATGCACTTATTAATTTATGAGCTGTGGTCAGTGCTGTGGGAAGAGAGACCTGGAGGGAAAGGGGATTTGTGCACGTGGCAGGTCTGTAATGAGATCAGGGATGGGGGAAGCTCCACGTTTGGACTCTGCTCCTGCTTTCGCTGAGACACTTGATCCTCAAGTGAAGGAATACAGCACATGATAGTGTCAGCTCTCCAGCAGCTTAATATTTCTGCAGATGATTGATAGCACAGTGTTACAGGACCTTCAGACATTAGGACGGGAAAGTTTAGACCGCAAATATCCCATGTTTGTGGCTGATAGCAGTGCCTAGAGGAGAGCACAGGAGGGAAGCAAGTCCTCTGATGCTCTTCTCCGCTTCCCAGGGCAGCAGTGACCATAACCTGGGGCAGACAGTCCAGCTGTTCATCTCCGTGGAGTGCAAGGAAGGGTCTGTTTCTGTTTCGTTCTGATCTAATAGCAACATATCCACAGATGCTCTTATGTGGCATGTAACAGGTCCCGGCTCCTTCTGCTAATGATGGAAAAAATGGAGTCTAAGGAGAGCGCCAGCTCCTTCTCACAGAGGAAGGATCAAGGCAGAGCTTTCCAAGGTGGGGGGTGGTCGGCTGGCACTAGCTTCTGCCCAGCGCAAGTTGCCAATACCTGAGCAGGGGCAGTGAAAGCACAGGGGTAGGTCCCAGATGGCATCCTGTAGGGGTATGGGTGGGAAGCGGTACCTTCAAAAGGGGCATCCCTGAGGGGTGGTAATTCCCTGCTCCTCCTGCAGCTCCTCCTGCAGCTCCAATCGACCTCTTATGTGGATAGGGAGCCTAGCACAGCATGTCCCTTGCAAAAGCCCTGGCCTCGAGTTATGGGAGCATCCTGGACACCGAAGACACCTTGCACAGCAGCTTTCGGGAGTGTGATGGAAATCCCACCATGGTGGGGCAGGTGAGAAGGGTCTCTGCACCATGAGCACCTGGTTGTGGAGCATGCCGCCCTGTTTCCTATTCTCCACATTTCACGTTCTAAATCACCGCAGGGAGCTGAAAGGGTCGGGGAGCAGGGAACAGACCCCCTAGCACCATTGCCCTCAACTCTTCAAGGAATGACTCACACTAATGCAATACTAATACATTGCAGTGCCAGGGTTCCCCAGTTCTCTGCCTGCACTTCTCCCATCCCTCCCTCCTCCTCTCCTGCCCTTCCATCCCCCCAGGCAGCCACGCTAACTATTCAAATGCTATTAAGCACGTACAGATTCACATCAGTGGGAAGTGCTCTGTGTGATCTGAGTCTTAATGTCGGATCCCACAGAGGACAGAGAACAACTGGCCCTTCTTGCTATTTCTGCTCGACCAATGCAACTTCGGTCTGTTGGTGGTGACCTGACAGGGGAGGTAAATCCCCTCTACTCCTGGCTGGAAACCATCCTAGAAGGTACAGGTACTGCCTCCCATGTTGCTCATTGCATTTGCCTCAGTGAAAAAGCAAAAGATATGAAAAACAATGGAAGGTGGAAGTGTTTTTCTGATTTTAAGCAGCGCTTGCATTTGGTGGCATGTTTACTGTAGCTCTATTGGAACTTTGCAAATGAGATTGATTTTCCCACTTAACCCTTCACCCTTGCTCCCATCACAGAAACAGATTTTGTTTCTCGCAAGCCCCATGGTGCCTTGGTTTCCGGCATCCTCTGCAGATGCAGTTTATGACTAAGGAGGTGTTCGTGATGGGTTGTTTTTGGTGGCTTGTCCAAGAGCTGAGCTCTCCAGCCTGTTACTGCAAAGCTTTTCAGCAACATGGCAGTGCTGGACAAACAGGGCTTGTGGTTGAAGGGCTTCTCAGGGGAGCATAGCGACTTCTGGTAGAAAAAGAGCAATTAGCACTGAGGCATCTGGGATGTATTATGACTCTTTTGACACACAGAGAGTCATATGGATTTTTCCAAAGGGATGTAAAAACAAAAAGACAGGTCATCATTTGGCCTTTCTGATCTCAACATGCATCCCATTAACGAAGGGAAAAATTGTTGCAGGAAATTCGTGAGTTGGCTCAGTTGTGTGTGGGAAAAGATAGAAGGGGGGGAAAAGTACTCCGTTAAATGTAACCTCCATATGCCCATTTAGGATTTAATAAGAGAATTACCACACCGTTGGTAAGTGACAGCTGGTTATTAGAAGCATACGCCGAAGCTGCGGATGATCTGAAGGCAAAGCTGATGCTTAGCTATTCATACCCCAGTACATCTGCCTTTAATAATGACTTTTAATTTTGTTAACATACATTAACTAGTTTATTAAATCAAAATAAAATGGGAATCTTACTCTTAATGCAACCGCACAAAAAAGACCCAACCCCCAAACCCTGCCTCCCTGGCTGTATCCCATGATGTCCTGGGTAAAAATGTGTCCAAGGGTGGATTTAACCCAGCATGTTATTCCGGTAGAGTCACAGCAATATTATACTTCCTTTCTCTCCCCATTCTTCCTTTATTTGACTTCTTCGTGTCCTTGCTTAGCACCCTGTAGAGTTGCTGTGTTTATGGCTTATGGTGCATGGCATGGGCAGGAAGTTCAGCCTGGTTCGAACTTATTCGATCTGAAATACAGGCAGCAAGTGTAATCTCTCCTGACTCTCTCAGTGGAGGCGGCACTTCTGGCCCCTCTAGATGAGTGAGGGATCTGAATCAGCTCTTCAGACTGAAACATCCCGGGGTTGCGAGGGAGCAAAAGCCTGGACTCGGCGGCATAGGCTCCGTCTGTTGTGCTTTGTGCTTTTAATAATGACAGACTGTGATGCTTTTAGTGTGGTGGGAGTGTCCGCTAGCCCATCGTGCTGGATGAGCACTGCCAGCACGTCGCTGCTGCTCTCTGCATTTGCAAACAGATTTGCTTGGATTGGGTTCTCCCTCTGTTTTTCTAGGCCAGTCTCGGTGTTTGAGCCAACGTGCTTTTGCAGCATGGCTGAGGCAGCGCTCTGAGATGGCTGCTGGTGGCTACCATGTGGGCAAGAGGCAGGAGACTGCCCTCCCTGCAATCTGTGCTGGTGGGAAGAAGGGAAGGCCAGCCTTTTTCCAATGCCAGTGCCTTCCTCCTCCTCTCCCAACACATCCTCCACCCTTCCCTGCTAATTTCTGTGGCCTTGCTTGGTCCCTGCTTGGGGAGATGCACCAGTGCAAAACGTGCTCCTTGTGTCCATGGTAGAAGGGCGCCAGCGTGGTGCTGGATAGTGCCTCAGGTCCCATCCAGGCATGCTCTGGGTTTGCTTTAAAAGAGATGATTTTTTGGCATCAGGTTTTTGGGCTGTCTGGACCACCTGCTTGTCCCTTTCCAGCCTGGAGTTGTTCAGCCAGTGGCTTCCTGCCTGTTGGGCAGGTTATATGGACCCGAGGACAGGGTGCTGCCTTAAAATCATGTGTATGTTTAAGTCTGTCTACTCTGTTTCAACCAGTTTGTTATTTTGAATATTCAGATGTCTCCCAATTAACAAAATCTTTATGGGGAGAATGGGATGCTGCCCTCTACTCTCCTTTGTCCCCATCCTGAGATCGTGTCCCATAGCAGGTGTCTTGCTCGTGCCTTTCTCCATGCTGCTTTCTGGTGAGAGCTGCTAACGTGACAGCGTGTGCCGGCAGAGCGGGCGCTGCCGTGGTGAGCCTGCTCAGAGATGCTGGCCTCATTGGTCCTTACTTCCGTCTAACCAGCAGAGCGGAGAAATTGCCTGTTACCTCAGGTCGATTTTTCATGCACTCCTAAATTGCTTTGTATTGACACGCTGTCAGAAATGGATTGTCACATTAACCCAGGCAGAGCCAGGCCGGGGTTTGCAAGCATGTGCTGTCAGACTGATATCTTTACAGGTTGAGGGCAGGCTGGGGGGAGTGGTGGGGTGCCTGGGGTCTTTCCCTCTCCTCATTCTCCTCTTGGGTTTGCAGAGATGTTTTGCAGAACTTTCTAAAAGTCCTTTATGATGCAGACGAGCCAGTGAAAGGCAAGGCTCACTGCATCCTCCTTTCTATAATCGTTACTTTTTCCTTTGTTGGATCAGAAAAGTGACTTGCAAGACTGCTGGCTCCTCACCCCAGCTATAGGTTCAAGTTGTCTGACTCATGAGCTCTCTACCCCAGTGAAGGTAGTTGACTGAGTGCAGGATCCCAAGGTTTAAAGGATTTGGGTCTCACACTACTCTCTTTGCTGCCCCCTCGGGATTTCTCTCCATGTTCTTCATTTTATTGCTACCTCTTCCATCTGCCGTGTGACACATGCATGAAGGGACCAACTAGGTGGTCCCTTAGCCAAGGAGCTAAGGTCGGGTTGCATCAGAGGAAAACCACCAGTGATGGTGAAGATGGTGAATAAAAGGAGGAGGGATGGATGGACTCACATTTCCCCGTGAATCAGCTTGCACAGACACTCCCATTTCTTCCAGTCAATTTTCTAGGCAATGTGTAATTTCTAGAACTTCCCATTCCTACCCCTAATGACCTCTTCCATTTCTCTAATAAGATTCCTACTCAGAGACTAGCAAATACCTCTTGAAGTCAGAGTATATACCACCCACTTCATTTCCCCTGTCTGTCATGCAGCTAAAAGAAAAATCCAGCTCAACCCTATGTCAGCTGGCTAAACACAGCCTGTGAAACCAGAGCTGCAGACAGTCCTCATGCAAAAGGATCTGACCCATAGGCATGAATTTGGAATTGTTCATGGGTTGTGCCCCTGCATCCCCTGTCTGAGCTAGAGACACAACGGTGCCTTCTTGTAGACAAGAGACTGGTATGACGTACTGAGGTTCATATGGGAGTGGTTTGGCTGGGCAGAAGGTTTCTCATGCAGTTCCTTCCCTTGTATCTTCTTCATGATGAAGATAAGCACAAGTCTGTTGTCCCCTCTCATAGATTTGTGGAGGAACAAACCTGTTTGACAGACATATGCTGTAGCCCAAACATAAAGCAATTTTAAGGGTCTAGTTCGGATCCTCAGAGCCCCTGCTCAGCTGCTTTTCAATACAGCTGCAGTATTTCCATGTTCTCTGTCCTTCCTGAGGATCTGCTTCTGCTCTTTGCCAGACCCACCAGCGTTTTCACTGTGCTGAGCAGGTCAGTGCTTATCTTATGCCTATGCAACATTAGGTTACTCTGGGCATGTCTCTCTTTCTGGCAAAGCCCAGTCTGTGAGGCATCTTCTGGGTGTGGCTCAGAGACCGGGATCTGCACAGACCAAGAAACATTGGCCATTCTTAGAAAATAGTGTAGTGGCTAGAACCATCTCCCTTCTAATGTTTTCTCTCTCACAAAGAGACTTGAACCCACCTGGAAAGACCCTCCGGATTATCAGGGAATTCTGGTTTTGAGGTGGTGGAAGAGTCCACTCAGTCCTGCCATTTGAACTTTTCCACTTTGTGAGGAATAATTAAATATTATTCAAACTTTGGGTTGCAGTGAGGGAGTAAAAAGAAGCAGGACTTCCAGCCTAGCAGTTGAGGCACTCATCTGGGAGTGGGGGAGATGTGGGTTCCTATTCAAGCTCCAGCGAGTACTTATATAAATTATGCTGTGGAGTCATCTCTGCTCACACCCCTCCTCTCTTTCTCTTCAGCCCAATGAATATTTACTCATTTCATGCATGGTGGAAGAGACTGAAATTCATAATATGAGCATACTTGACTAATCTCAAACTTCTATGCAGTGTTTGAGGTATTCTCTCCATGTCCTTCATCTCCCAGAACAGGGAGGGACCCTCCTCCCTCTCCACTGCAGTGCCCTTTCATAGGCAGACCTCTCCTTTGAACACTTGCCTAAATTTATTCACATTTGTCTTCAAATTAGAACAGCTTTTGTTGCTTCCTTGGGTTTTGCTATTTTGCCCAGTTTTGCCTTTCTTGACAGTTTGGATTGCAAGTATCTTCTTATGCAGGAAAACATCTGGGTAGTGGCAGGAGAACCACCCCAAGTCATTCCTGCAGTGACCCTTTGCTGCGTCCCGTGAACTCTTCCGTGGCACAAGAGAGACAGTCCCGGTGCCATGGCCATTTGGTCTTTCTTGGCTGAGGTTCCCGATATTGGAGCCAACTCTGAAGTGGCGTTTAGCCAGGCGCACACTTTATCTGGTAGCTTTGTCCCTGCAGCCCACTTCACATTAATTGCCATGCTGCTGATGTGGCAATGAGTTTCAGTCCCCACTGCCCAAAGCCACGTGGATGAGAGATGCCGGGTTTCAGACCTGAAGCCCTCCCAATAGCTTGCTCTCCTCTCCTCCCTACGACTCTGTATCTGAACATCTTTGTCCTTTTCGGTGCCTGACACCGCTGTTGTATCACAGATGAAAAACATCCTTGCTCTATGGAATAGTCCCTGCCATTTTCCCGCTTGATTTGTCTTTCTCCTCTCTTTTTTTTTTTGCTATTCAGCCTTTTCTTCTTATTCCTGCACTCCCTCCCCCCTCGCCCCGATCAGTCAGACTTCTCCTAAGCCCTGATATGTTGTGACTGGGGCTGACTGACAGCGCTTCGTGCCTGACACACATCTCTGGGATGCAGCCCAGGATGTGTATTTCAGAGCAAAGTTGGATTGTAAAGAGCTGTGTGGGAGTCTCTGAGAAGGGAGTCAAAACACCGTCATGCCTATTCTTCCTGAGAGGAGTGGAGACGTTGCGCGGAGCCTGCTGATGACAGGAGCGGCTCGCAGGCTGGGCAGGGCTCACCCTGTCCCACAAGCACTAAAAGCTGTCCTCAGCCTCTTTGCAGGGCGAGGTTGAGGGGAGCCATGGAGAAACAACCTCCTTTTTCTGCATTAGTGGTGCTACTTTTAAACTCAAATTGGGTCTACATGGATGACAAGGAACAGCAAAGGAGTAACCTTCTACTGCAGGTGTCCTTGGTACAGGACATGGTACCCTGCGGTGGCTGTTTCTGGTTATTTGGCAGGAGAAGGTGAGAAAATTTGGGCATCAATTGAAAAGAGGTAGTTGACTCATGACACTTCCTTCCATCCCCTCTTCATCACCAGGCCTTCACAGAAGCTGGTTCTCACCTTCCCAAAATTTGTTTCTTTCCTCCCCAAACTTGGAATGGGCCAAGTGGTGCTGGCCAAGCTCCGGCTGGAGCCACAGCTCTGAACCGCTTAGTTCAGCCACTGTGTTCATCCTGTTTCAGCCCTGCCTAGGCTCTCAGGTTATTTTTGATGTGTGTGAGAGCATTCTCAGAAGAATGGGCTCTGATGAGTCTGCTGGGGACGAGGGAAGGATGGCCTGGCACAGAAGACCTGGGTGAAGTAGAAACAGCTGTTGTCCTCCTCTCTCTCAACCCACCTGCAGCCTCCAGACTGCTAGCCCAGGCTCAGTGATTATCTCATGGGGCCTGGAGCCAGTCTGCTCTGCCTTCTCCCAGCCAATGCGTGCTTTAGATTAGCTGGCTAGGTTTGAAGGTTTCATCTGCACTTGGAGAAGACCTGTCATTACGAGAGCCATGCTCAGCACCATCATGTCACAATCCACTCCTTGCCACCTCTCTAGATTTCTGAGTGCAGAGTCATTCCTGATCTCTGAGCACCTTCTGTGTTTATGCTCCCTGCCTTATGCAAAGTCACCTAGAAATCCTCTTTGCTGGCTCCCCTGGAGACCCCAGGTGCTGCTCAGAAATCTCTTAGAGAAGTAATCATCCCCTCTGGATTGCACCATCACTCACTTTCAGTCCCTCTGACAGTCCCAATTTGCCTGTGTGTTCGGCTGTAGAGCACCAAAAGCAAAGCACTGTAGGCTTCTGGTTTGTAGAGTTTTCCTCACCTGGAAGAAAAACAGCAAGGTCAGAGCTTGCCCCTTGATCTCCTGACCTGCTGCCATGTCCCCTGCTCTTCTGGTGACTTTTGCCACCACAGTGGAAGGGAGGGTTAATAACTCGACGTAGCTGGTGCTGTTCTTAGCTAGTGGGAGGTGTTCTCAGTTCTGTAGGTGGGGGAAGAAGCACATGGTGATGACACTGAGAAAGGCAGACTGTTTTGGGGGTCCATGCCTTCTCTTATGTAGCATTAGTGTTCATCTGTCTTACCACAGAGCCACAGATGGGTTGGAAGAGACCTCAGAACCTTCTTGGAGCAGACCGGCTTGGATTAGATCACTCAGGGCCAACATGATTTGACTGCTAGGTTAGTTTTCCTGCTGTTTCCTAATGCTCCATCTTTTTTCACCTGAATCCTATTCATCTCCACCCTTCCACTGTATTTTGTTGTTCCTATTTTCCCTTCGTCCAGATTTCTACAGCACTTGCCCATGATGAAAGGGGGACACTGGAGCCAGCCATGATCTACCCCTTACAGACACAACCCACCACTCACATTGCACCAGACACCTCTTGAGCAGGTGACTGTCAGAGGTGCACCAGCAAGGGTGAGCTTTTCTGAGAGAGACCTGGATGCAGCTATCAAAAGGTTCCTGACTGACATCATATCTTGGTTAAAATTCACTTCCGGAGCTAGCTTGGAACCCACTACCAAGGGCCATCCCTTCAGAGTGAGGGGGTAATTCCTGTGAAGGAATTGGCACTCAGCACACCTGTTACTACAAGAGACTCCAGCTGAAAAGAGAATAAGAAGGGGGGAAGGAAAAAAAAAAAAGAGACTCTTCAATTTAGCGCAATTATCTCAATTTTCTCAGGATAAGGATCCTTGAGATATTTATCTGATTTACAAGGGTGTACTGCAAGGCGACAGACACAGGACCTTAAAGAGACATTCATCAATTCCTTACGTGTGGTGGGGGGAGAAGAAAGAAAATAAGTGAGTGAGAAGGAGGCACTGAAAGGAGAACCTTTTGGAGCTGGGAAAGGAGGAAGGATGCCTGCCCACCCTGTATGCTTTCACTTGCGATTAAGAATTTGTGGATAACTGTGTTGGCCACAAGCAATGCTGAAGGCTGCCTTAGGCAGGTGTCTGGACAGAAGCAGAAAGAGTTTGGCAGGGCTGGGGCAGTGGCAGAAAGCCTGCCGCAGACTGGGATGCCCTCAAACTTTCAGCAATTGATATTCCAGGGTATGTGGGTTAAGTATTTCCCGAGGAACTTCTTTGGCTAACTTTTCCATTGGGTAAATGACGAGGGTTAGATTTATGCTAGGCCTGGAGAACTTGCCCGATAGCAGAGCAAGACTCCGGCATTACATCAGTTTGGCTACAGTGAGACAAGGTTTCTGTCGGCTTCATCTTGTCTAAGTGCAGATGGGCTGGGCAGAGGAAATGCATAATTTTCTACACCCTGTTTTAGGAAAGGAAAGCAGAATTCACCTGACACACTTGGATGTCCACCTTTGGAGGGGGTGTACTCCTCTCCTTTAACATGACAGCTTGCATCTTTTCTCGTGCAATGCCATCAGACCGTCTGCTTTGCCCCTCTTGCCCATACCACTGCTCTGCCCCTTAGTCTACCTCCTTCATACTAAATCCTGCTGCCTCTTCCTCCACTTACACCTGCAGCTCCCTTTGTTTTCTCCCCATCTTAGGTAGCTAAAATGATTCTGGAGGCCCTCTGCATCCTGGAGGCTGCAGCTTTGCTCTCACCTTCATCCTTGTCTTCATGTTCTCTGTACAGGGAAGCAGGTATGAAAATCCCCAGCTTTCCCAAAAGCATAGCTGCCTTACTGCCGTCCTTGCAGCTCTTCACACCTCCCTTTCCCCTCCATTATATTCAGGCTTCTTGCCTTCCCTTCTCAGCCCTTTTGCCTCTCTGTTGCTCCTTCACTTCTACATCCCTTATTGTTCCTCCAACACTGTCTTGTCACATCGTACCCTACTCCCGTGATTTGACAATAGAGAGAAAAAAAGAAGGGATTCAGTGGAGAGGCGAATGAAACGGGAAGTGGAAAAGGAGGAGGAGAGAAAAAGAAGATCAGAGAGAATGAGAGCAAATGCTCGTAGCTTAACATGCCTCAGGAAGTCACCTGGGGGAGTCGTTGACTGAGGGGTCACTGACCCTTGTGAGTAAATTTCTGTAATAAACTGGTGAAAGTACTGGCAGGCCCAAGTGATTTAGTTTAAAAATTGCTGTAGTTCAGCTCCCCTCAAATGCAATTCAGCAGGACTGCTAGCAGGCGCAAAGCCCTTGCCAGCCTTAATATGGATTACTTTTCTTTGTCCCTCAAGTTCATCTCTTTACAGCATTGTTATGTTCTCAGAAATTTGTTGCAGCATGTTTGCCTGCAGCTGGCCCATCAGAAAGGATTTGTGTCCATCGAGAAAGCCTCTAGGATAAAGCTCTCTTTGGCAATATGCTTTTTTAAGGCCCTTCTGCTGCCGTGTATTTCTGTGAAAGAGTAGCTTTGTCAAGGACCAACCGACTTCACTATCCAAGGTGTGACGGAGGCAGCAACCCTTGGCCTTCGCGCATGGGCACCTGCATCTCGTCACTTGCTGCTGATCTCCCACCTTATGCCCTCCTTTGTAATAGCTGGCTTTGATAAATGAGGGGCAGCCCTAATACGAAGGGAGAGATTTTCAGATCCCTGATCTCCATGAATTTACTCATGGCATTAGAAAGCCAGAGGTGCTTACCTGCCTATGGTGCTTAAAGAAATTATCCTCTTGGATCTATACGTGCATAAACTTCACTTACTCTGTTCAGTGGGTGAACCTTGTTGGAGTTATAAGGGAATTCATGTCTCCCCTGAGCTGCAGAAGTCCAGATGTTTAGCTATGTATATTAGTATTGTATTGCATATGGAGTGGTATAGGTATTGTTTTCATAGACTGATATTATGAGTGTGAGCTGTTGCTTGTTAAAAGCCCTGTTGTGAGGGTGAAAGTATATCATGTATTTCTGCTCTGTAGAGCAGAGTAGGTGCTAAGCTATGTAGGGAGCTTGTTTAGTGTTGGTGTTTGTGTAGTGGGATCCTGCTTCCTGGGTAGGGGCCAGAATTTTGCAAATGAGTCAGGTTCAGGGTGTCTACATGTATCCTTGTTTATCTTCCAACCCCTACCATTCTGATTCATCTTGGTCCACCTGGCCACCATATCCTCCAGTATAGATTGGAGTACCCACATGGGTACTCATCTCGGTACATCTTCATATTTAGGACTATGAAGTCCTGGCAGCCAAGGTACTGCACTGTCCTTCCCGCTGGCACGTTGCTTTCTTCAAGCAGCTCACCATCTGCAGTGGTTGCTTGATGGAAGACTCACGGTTCCCAGAGGGTAGGTAAAGCACATATTGGAGGCATCGCATTCGCTGCAGAAACGACGGCGCCTGGCGTGTTGTTGTGAGTTGTGTTGTGTGTCAGCCATGATTTCACATTACTCTGGATCTGCAGAGGTGGACAGCACATCCTTACAACCTTTGGGTGCCCTTAGTCTCTCTGCTCAAACGTGGGCAGTGACCCAAGGGATGCGGCAGCGGGGAAATAGCCCCAGCGGACGTGAGTAAGGGTTGTTTGGCATGCATGGGAAGGTAGAAGAGAAGAAAAGTCCCCTTGCAGTGAAAGAAGCCTTGCAGGGCAGCCCTGGTGTATGCCAGTAGGAGAGGTTCATGTGAAGAACATTTCCAGCCCTGGTACCAGCAAACTGTTTCTACCTGCCTGCCCTCTTCCCGCTGAACTGCCTTTAGTCATAAGCCACATTTTGCACTTAGGTAAAAAAAAAAAAAAGAAAATGAAAACAGAAAGAGAGAAAACCAGGGGATGGGAAAAAAACCCCAAAGAACAGTGCATTTCTTGTTCGTGTTGTTTGATCTTTGAGGAATGTTGGAGAAATCTCGTAGGCCTCTGTCTCCCTGGTTGTGCTCGTAAGGAGATTATGGACCTCGTGTTTTCACAGGAAAACACCCGGCCGCTGGGCCTGGCACACTAATCCAGACAAAGGATAACAGCAGCCTAATTAATTCTCATGTCTCTGAATCTGATAACGGCACAGTACACAGACGAGTCCGTAAGGACTTAATGAGTTTAATCGACTGCACTTGATGATTTTATTTGAAACCTTGTGCCACAAATTAAACTATTAAAAATGCACTCGAACTTGATTGGCAGCTGTAATCCAGGCAAAGTCTACTTAATCCCCAGGGGTGGGGAGCAGGGATGGATGCAAAGGGCTGCAGGTGAGGAGAGTGCAGGGGAGTTTTTGGTAGGTAAGGGGATTTTGGGATCAGTTTAAGGGAAATCCAGAAAGAAGGGCAGAGCCTTGGGGCAACTGGGGGTGAGACAGGGAGGGTGGGGAGGGGTGAGGGATTTATCTGTGCTGATCCACCTGTGGGCTGAGCTGCGGGATGAGGCAAGGGTCTGTATCTGTTCTGCTCTTGTGCTCTGCCCTGCAGGGCTCTCCGAGCGGCTGGGGGGGCGTTTGGCTGTTAGCTGGGCAGAGCTAATTAGCTGATGGCTCTGGTGCGTCGTGTAACACCAAGGTTTTGCATGGCCGAGGTGAGGAGGGCACAAATCTTGTGCTCAACCTTCAAATCTCATGCAAACCAGCTTGGTGAAAGGCCATGGCAATGCCCACGGGGATGTACACTGAAGTGTGTCCACAGGCAGCGGTATCACCAGTGGGCAGGCATGCATGCAACTACTCTGTTGCTCTTCACCTTTAAAAACTTCCCAGGAGAAAAACAGCCTGCAAAAAGGCACCTTTGCCCGCATGGACTGTTCAGTGCATCTGTGCACAGGCACTTGCACCCTCCTATGCGCTCTCTGCTAACTGCTGTCACTCACATGTGTCTGGTTGTGCTCATCCAGTTTATTCCCACACATAAATACCCATATACATATGCAGACATGAACAAGCAGTGATTTGGCTCAAAATGGGGCATTAGCTGAGGAAAGAAATAGCATGGAAGTCTGCTTTAGAAAGTCCCTTGCCCCCCACCCTCTTCCATTTAAAGTAATTTGCAAAAGATTTTCAAAATCATAAACCAATTTGCAAATAAACGATCATGATTAATGGCATATTCCTTAAGAGGTGACAGATCTGTAGTAGATCTGTAATCCCCCTTATTATGCAGGAACCATTAACAGCAGTAGGCATTTAAAGACTACATTAAAACTAGAATAGGCTCCAGCTATGTCTCTGGAGTAGAGCAGGTCAAGTTTTTGTTGCTATGGCTTCTTTACCTATAGTTGTGCTCGTAATTGGTAGAAAGCAACATATCTCACTGCCACTATGGGTTTCACAGCTTACTCACCTCACTTACCCTACGCTAAAACACAGGCTTTCTGGCAGCAGAGGCAAAGCCTTCATCAGCTGATTCGCGAAGGCAGCGTGCAGCACCACGGTAGGAGGGGCGGGTGGCTCTTCTTCAGGCGTCTCATTTCCAGCTTCCCTGATGCTCTCTGCCGGACATGAACTGTGGTGCTCCTGACTGCGTGTTGGTGGCTCACGTGGGTGTGTGGAGTGACTGGGATTTTTTGGAAAGTGACTCTTGAGGCTGTGTGTGGTGGGGGAGGCTTTGGTGCAAGGAGGAGAGGAGCAGGAGGGACCACATGGGGTGTTTGCTGGGGATGGCTTTGCGGCACACCTGCACCTCGAGCCGAAGACTAAACCCCACCAGCTCTAAAGGACTCCTCGGAGACACCAAGAGATCAAGAGCAGTGCCGGTGTCTTTGATCTCTGAAATAGCAGGGATTTGCTACGTGGAAATAAGCAGTTGATCTGACAGCCCAAAGCACACACCTTACTGTGGAGGAGTGTAAAAGTCCACTCCAGTGATTCCCTTCACTCAGAGAAAATCCCTTCCCAACCTTACACCTTGCAAGGGGTTGAACGCTTTATACACGAATGGGACAGACCCTGCAGCTGCACGAGAGATTTTGTGTATCCTACTGAGTACCGACCCAGGGCAGAGGGCACCCTAGCCTTGCTCTCTTCTGCACAGGCTTTGAACATGATGCTGTGAATTTGTTGTATTGACAAACAGCTGAAATGTTTTAGTTTAGTAGGTCACAGCTTTAATATTTTTTCAGTTTTTCACATTTAACACCAAACCTCCCGCAGCTGCTGGGCTCTGCCACAGCATGCCGTGATCTTGTGAGGTCCATTGCGCCTGCGCTGGTTTGCATCTGTACCATGCTGGGACGGGAAAGTGAGCGAGGAAATGGGTGCTGCAAGCAAAGTTATTGATTAGTGATTTGGTGATGCCCTTTCTAGGGAAAAGTGTGTCAGGCAAGAGTTTTTACAGGTGAGTTAACACAGATCCTGCCTGCTTCTCCTTCTGAAGCCTAGCATTTCTGGAAAGTACAGAGATGGTAATTTAAGGTGTTGTACATCCTGAGTAATTACATTGGTCCTGGCCATAGCTGTCTTTTGAATTTCTTACCTTAAAATGCACTGAAAAGTTGCTATTCACTGTTAAACAGGTACTGTATGCTTTCCCAGTTGTGGCCACCTATTAATTTTTTACTGATAGGAAAATAATTGACATATCTTTGACAGAAGAATGCTTGAGGATCTTAATGGGGGAGACTGGCTAGGGAATGGCAAAATATTTTCATTTATTCAGTGTTGTTAGTGCTTTGATTAAACAGTCTAATATTTCTGAGTCTGTCACATAGCATGAACAGCAGGGTATTTTGTTATCAGGTAATTCCCTGCCTACCGTGGCTACAGAAATGGCTGTATGTAAATCACGTCATTAATAATACTCCAGTATAGAAAGCAGATGCAACTGCTAACTGCAGAGCATGAGATGCTTGGTGAAATCACAACTTATCAGCCCCTGTCAGGTCACTGGGGCTCTCCCCCAGCATCGGGCAGGATGCCACGGCCGATGGTGCGAGGGTTTTCCTCGTGCCCTCTGCTGCCCTGGCAGCCAAATCCCGGGGTGCTGGTGGGCTGGGGGAGCGGGGTGGCTGGCCCGTGGCTGTCCCTGTGGGAGGCAAGCGCCGGCAGCACCGGCACAGTCGGCAAACAGCCATGCAGCCAGCGCACGCAGCGCGCTCGTCAAATATTTACCCTTTGTTTCAATCCTGACCTCTTCGCCTCTCAAGATAAATAATTTAGTGTGGAAGCCTTGAAGGTTAATCTTGCATTTATTTAATGTTACAGGACACTTGGCTCACTTACAGCTAAAAGCCCCGCGTGCTGCTTGTTCGTTTATTTAATCCAAGTGCCATTTTCTTCACCCTCTTCTCTTTGAATTGCTGAAAGGAAGGACGGAGGAAGGAAGCAGGGGGAAGGAAGAGTTATCTGTATGCAGCTTTTAGCTCCTGCTGCAAACTCCATCAGGAGCAGCACCCTGGGGAAGCGTCGATCCGAGTGCCTCAGCCCAGCCAGGCATGTCATCCACCAGTCGATCCGAGAGGCTGGCTCCGAGTGCTGGTGAGAAAAGAGGGGGAAATGCAGGGGATCTGACATCCCCGGCACACCGGCTGCGAAAGAGCTGCCTGCCTTTGCCCAAATCTGACAGAAATTGCTGATGTGCCAAAAAAACACGAGACAGCACGATGGGGGCAAGGAGAGGGAGGAGGTGACGCAGGGGCAAAGGAAGAATGGTTTTGCCCTCATTGCTGAGAAGTTTTTTCTCTCCTTTGTCCTAAAGCATCAGGTGGTCCCTTCTAGGAAACATCTGCAACAATGTTTAGGGGATTTGCAGGTCGTTCAGCACCTGAGACTCAGCACCTCTTCCTGCTGCCAAAGCCAGAAAGGAGTGAATGGCCAGGAGCTCCCAGGTTTCAGTGGAGGCAGGAACCAGCTTCTTGCCCAAGAATTTCACACTGATGGATGCGAAGACAGCTGTAAACTTGATTGACAGTGACTTGCAAGGGCTGGAGGAGGCATTTCAGCATCATGCTTCTCTTTTCTGGAGATGCACTAAAACAAATGCACAGCTCTTCCCGAGACTGTCAGTGTATCTACGCTCCTTAGACATACTGGGCAAAGCAACTGGAAAAAAAAGCCAAGCACGTGGAGCAGACTGACTACTGAAATCAGTTTGGCTTTTACAGCCCAGCCCACCACCAGAAACATGGCGTTAGCTGCTCCTTCCCAACCAGGGCTTATAGCCAGTAACTCACAATGGGGGCAAATTCCAAGATTTCAGAACAGTGTATCTTTATGCATGCAAGAGCAGACTGACCCCGACAGCAGGCAGCGATGAAGCCATTTTTCCCGATCCTTATGGCAAGGCCTAGTGGCAATGTCACTACCAGGATATGCCCTCCGGCTGAAGAAACCTCCCTCCCAGCCTCAGCTTGTGCCTTGCTAGCTCTCGACAGCCTCTTTGGCAAGCTCTGCATTTCTCTGGATGCGATCCTCACCTCTTGCAATGATAGCTACACTCATCCAGCACTTCAGAGCATCTTGTTAACTTCCTTCCCACCCCTGTTCTTACAGGCCTCCTAACGAGAAAGGGCTTTGATCTCTCTAAAGCAAATAACCCCTACATTTGGTAGCATTAGGGCCAGCTAGGGAAGAGGAGAAGTGTCAGAGTATGCTGGCAGTGCGATCACACCCTAGCATAGTCACATTTTCACCTGCTCATGTGGTCCAGCACAGCTGTGACTTGCTGGTAATTACTTGCTTGTAGCTGGTGCGAGACTCCCAGTTCTAAAAGCCATCTGCTTACCTCCAGATCCCTGTTGCGTGATCTTTCATTTGGAGTTCACCTCTACAGTTTATGGCAGTTTCCAGCATAACAGTCCAGCTGGAGAGCCTCTTGACTCCTTCCTGTGCTGGCTTTGTCTCCTTTTAAAGGACATTTTGAATCTTTGAATAAACACCAACAGGATGCTCAAGGTAGCCTGGCAGGGTTTGACCAAAAAGGAATAGCTGTGTGTGGCATCTGGGAGACTTGAGCATCTAGGTGTTCATTTGCGCAATCCAAATCTCCTCAGGTAGAGGTGCGATCAGAATGACCTTTCCCATGAGCTTCAAGTGCTTCAATATTGAATAGGAAATAGCACAAGATCAATGTGCCTCGTGGCTTTTCAATGCCTTAGTCTGAACCAGGAGAGACAGTAATAAGAAAAAGTCAGAATAATTTAATAAATGGTGTATGATTTTTTTTTTTCCTTCTAGAGAGGATGCTCAGATGTGTTTGGATTGGTGAATAGGCTTTGTTTTGTTCAAGGCAGTAATTCAGCTTAATTCTGATTTCATTTTTGTTCCAATTGGCATGTACTACTTAGAATACAAGCATGGGATTTCTGGGAAGAGGTTTAGGGCACCTGAGTTTGACCCCTGCCTGAATAACCTTCTGCAGGAGTTACTTTCCCCACATCGTGGAGGAAGATCAGTCTCTCATTTAATGCTGGGGCAGGACGATAACTCTCCCTCGTAGGTTCCCTCTCCACCCATCTGCTCCTTTGAGAGGTCCTGCATGTGCAAGCAGTCACTGGAGGTAGGATCACCTGAGGAAATAGCATATTGCAATAGGTGGATACTTAATAAATCCTCTCATGCTGGAGGAGGTTTGAGCTGAAGGTTTTCCAAGGGCAGCTGGGAATCCATGACCATGAGTCGTGTGTGGCTCCCCAGACCTTTAAACACATGCATGTGGATGTGTTCTTCAAACTCTTTCATGTCAGCCGTTTTACACCACTTCCAAGGTTTAACGCTTTAAATCATGACAAATGCATTCTCACGCCCTCACAATCTAAACAGCTCCTATGAAACTGGCACTCACTCTTACAACACCCTGCCACCTACGACGGTGTGTGTATTGCTGCCAGTCTTTTGGCAAGCGCTTAGCTTTTGTACTAGGACAAGGTGATTGACATTGCTTTGTGTGTCTTGATAATGGAGAAATGCACCATTTGGAGAGATAAAAATTCACATCAGTGTCTCCCCAACAAACATGATCTGCCAACTGCCTTTTCCCTTTTTTCCCCCATATTTAAAAAATACATCAAGCCAGACAGGTGGCTGAAGGAAGCAGCTAATTCCCCTAACAAGCTTCTTGTGGAGAGAAGTGCTGGGCAGCCCAGCTCTGAACATGAGACTGGAAGTGTGTATAGGATTAGGGGCATATATGGTGGCCCAGATTCCCCAAAGCCAATTAAGGACTGTTACAAAAGGAGGATTTTTTTTTTTTGTGTAGTTAGAAATGCATCCTTGAGTCTGGAGGATGGGGAGGAAAAAGGGGAAAAAAAAAAAAAGCTAGAAAAGCCCAGGACTCAAAGGGAAAGTTTAAAGGATTGGGTTTTTTCACAGCTGAAGTTCAGAAGAGAGGGGTTTGTGTATGTGCGTGTGTTTCTGTACAACTCTCTTCCTGCTTCCAGCTCTGCTTTTCCTTATTGATCTCACTCATAACCTGATCTCCCTCTTGTATAACTGAGGGAAAAATAACTGAGAGTAAAGTCCCGTAGATATGCTCCTGAGGGAGTGTTAGCCTTGTCCTAGATGGGCCAGCCACCAGCACAGATGCCAAGCGCTGCTCAGTGCTGTCCCATGAAGCCCCATGGCAGCTTCGAAGCTGCCCTATGAATAGGGATGCTGGAGGTTGGGGCTGCTCAGCAGAGCAGTGAAACATGCCCGGTTTTCCTCAATGCTTTTTTCCTTTTCCCTGAATAACCTGAAAGTGGAGTTCCTGGAGAGCAATAGGATTTTCTGGGGATGCTCTGTGTGACCACGCACCCACATTGTGGCACCGATGGGCTGTGATTGTGCCAGACCCAAGCGTGGCTCTGGGGCTTCCATGCAGGAGACCTGCACCGCTCCACCATGTCTCCCAGCTCCCACTCCATGCTGTATCCCTGTCTCTATTTACAAAAAGCTTTGGGATCATCTGCAATGAAGGCGTGCAAGCAATTATCACTGGAGCTAGGGCAGAAAGCGGAGGGCTTGTTTGTTTTTTTGGATCCAGGGCTGTTTGTTCAGCTGCATCTGTATCACTGCTAATTATTAAGACATTTACTACCATGCTTTATTTGTGTGTGCGGGTGCTTGTTTACCTTTCTCTGAAGCCTCCAGTTTTAGTTGCTCTTTGAGGAGAGTTTTTGGATCCTCAGCAGGATGGTTGGTGATTCTCAATGCTCTTGTCAAGGGACAGGGGAGCAGGAAATCTTTGGCGGTTCGAAACTTCGCCATTTCTTTTCTATTGTTTTTTTCTCAAGAACTGAGATTTTTCAAGCTCCATGGAAGAGCATGTGTCTATAAAACAAGAGCTGCTGAGCCTGTGGGATGTCTGCCCTCCTCTTAATTTTTGACGTGTCCGTCACCCTATCTATTTTAATCAGGAAGTCCTGTGTTCAAGCGGCTTCTCTCATCTCTAAATCCAGCTTGAAGTGCTGGAGCAGGGGGAGACGGCTGGTGCCAAGAGGCTCACCGAGGACCAGAGGAAGGCGTGGGATTAATGAAAGAGATTTGTTCATACAGGCCATTATGAAAAGTGGAGCTGAGATATCGCAGGTGCTGTGTGGGGATGGGGAGATTAACTTCTGCTGGGGCTTATGGCTTGGATCAGGGCAGGTGCGGCTGGCAGTAGGTAAATAGAAAATATGTGAGCTTGATATTAAAAAGAGGATCCTTATGTGGAGAAAGCTGTGAAAGCTGTTCACCTCTGCCCCAGCCCTGCTGCAGCTCACCACGGAAGTAGGAGCAGGGAAGGGTGTTTTTTTCTTGGGGGCTTATGAACGGCTTTTGCTGGACCATTTCAGTGATGTCCTGGTGAGGAATGGGTGGCATTAAAATAATCTCCGTTGTAACAGCCATGGGGGGCACTGATGGAGTGGTTAGGACAAGGATGCGGGAGTCAGGATGCCTGGTTTCTATTTCCAGGACTCATGGTGTGATCTTTGGCAAATGTTTCAATGTCTGTAAGCCAGCATTTACCGTCCGATCCCCACACAAAGTGGTTAGAGATTGAGGATTAGAGGTGTTTGCAGGTAGGGCAGGGAAGCAGCTCTTGACACCCTCACTGACATCTGTGTCCTTGGGATCCAAAGATGTACAAGACACACTCTGGGGGGCACTGATGAAGTTGGAGGTCTCTGAAGGAGGAAGGGCAGCCAGGAGTCTGGAGCTGGGGTTTGGAAGTCTTTGCCTGAGGACAGTGGCCGTTAGTGTCAGTACATACAGCAAAGTACACTGCAATGTGAACAGAAGTGGCAAATAAGTGGAGAGAAGGTCTTAAACTCCCATTTTCTTTCCCGTAAACCCACCTATGGCTCCTGTGTAGGCAGCTGGACCTAAAAGGCACCTCTATGTGTGCATGTGAAGGCCAGAGGTGCTTCCAGTGAGTCCCTTCAGTGCACAGAATTGCCTCCTGTTCTGCTTCCTCCATCCCCTCTTTTTTCCCTTACCTATTCATATCCATCCAAGGAAGCCCATTAGTTTCCTGCCTCTGTGTGATGTTGTTCCCTTCAAGGGAGGCAGCAGGATGCTCGGCTCAGCCCGTGGGCTCCTACCCCAAAGCCAGGGTGTCCTGCTGTCAGGTGAGACCATGTTTAACTTAATGACGAGGTGTCTTCTTCCCTCATACTTCTCCCACTCTTTTTCCTGCTGCCTTTCCAGTGTCTTTTCCCTGATTTGAATGGGCTTTGAATCTGGCTTGGCCTCGCCAGAGTGCCCAGAGCCTTTGCGGCTGCGAGGCAGCTTTATGCAGCAGGGATGGGATAATTTCATGCATGTTTACATACATCTGCATTTGAAATCGGCTCCAATTTGTGCATTTGTCAGAACCAGCATGCTGGTATTTCTCAGAAATTTCACTAGCTCTTGCTTTCCCTTAACCTTTTCTGCGCGGAGCAGAGAAGGGCCTCTGTCCCCCAGGCAAAAGCTGAGCTCACATGCTGAAGCCGCCTGCCTGTCCCAGCAGCTGGAGGAATGCCCTCTGATAAACTCTCAGCTGGGTGCAGAAAGATGGTCTCTGGGCTCCCCCACTGGGGTTCCTCAGCTCCTGAAGCAAGGAAAGGGCTATGGCTGTCCCTGCTTCATCACTTACATGAACATATGATACAAATTGCAGATGCAGCAGAGCCCAAGTGCCCCATGCAGCGAGGAAGGTGATGCTGGCTGGTCCCTCCATTTCTGCGTCCTGCTACATCTCAGCCATCTACAGCACAGCGACCTGGGGACTAAGCAGGCAGAAATTTGTTGTGTAGCAGCAAATAATTTCAGCTGATCTTTTTTGAACAGGTGGTGTTTAGTGGCAGCTTGCTTTGCCTTTCTTTGTTTTATTGATTTGAAGGTGCTGAAGATTTGTTAGGTTTAAAAAAAAAAGACAGTATAGGCAACGTGAACAGACCTGGGAAATCTTGGAGCTGGTACAAATGCCTTGTCTGAGTTCTCCACCTAAAGGCTTCGGTGGTCACAAAAGGAAGGTGGATCTAGTGTTTTGGTCTTTCCTCTGCTGGGGAATGATCCTGCAGTGAGGGAAGCTGCACAGGAGAGGGGTGACGCAAAAAGAGATGAAGTTCAGCCACTTCCTGCAAGTACCTTCAAGTCTGAAGCCTGCTCTGACCACTCACTCTTTTTGAGCTTAGAGGTGGAGCAGTGGCCAGCCCAGGGCTGCTGAGCTGCTTGTTGTTTGCAAACAGAGAACCTGCGCTTCCCAAGCCAGAACTAAATCACACAACAGGCTGGCAATGCTGAGCCGGGTGAGGAAGTAAGACTGAGGTGCTTGCAGAGACAGGAGCCGATGGTGTGGCTGGGGCCAAGGGCTGGAAACAGCCGCTTCACTTTCAGGTAACCTGGAAACATCTGACTTGGGCTGGGATTCCTAGTGCTCTATGAAAGAGCTTTGCTGAGATTTAAGGTGTCCTTGTGGGGATCCCAGGGCATGGAGGCTGTCTCAGGAAGGCCAAGCACCCCAAAATCGTGGGCGTCTTTATTCGAGGTGTGGAGTTCAGTAAGGAAGCACATGAGCCTTGTCAGCTATCATGAATACTTTGGGGTCAACTCTGTTCAGGTTGCATCGTGAGACTGCTGAAGAGCTGGTCTGTCAGCGAGGTGGGAACAGGCTCAGCAAAGCAATGGGACTAGTTGGAGCTCTGGTCTCAGGAAAAATGGCTTTGACTGGCAAAACCAACCTATCATTATAGGGTGGCTCTTTCTCACTGCAGGGGCTGGCTACTGGAGAGGGTGCAAAGCACAATATGCAGAGACTAGCCATTAGTTCTTATTTACCAGGGTTAACCCTGAGAATTAAAAAAATAAAACAGAAGTTGGCCAGTTCCCAGTGAACAGTGGTTTGGGAGGGATAAGAACAGCCTTTCCTTTCAGGCCAGGAAACACAGAAAAATAGATCTTCTCTTATCTCTTCCTCTAGAGAGTAGAGCTGAAACGACATGCCTCCTCTTTGCCCTCATTGCGGAGTTGCTCTGATTGTTATGATGATTGCCTCAATCCATCAGAATTTTAAGAAAAATACCTTTTGATTAGTCACCCCAGCCTAGTGCAAGAAAACCAGGCATCCCTCAGTCAGACGGGTAAGCATCAGCTTTCCCAGTCTGCTGCGAGAGGAAGGTGATCTGTGGAGCCAGCTCCAGGCGCTGGGGTAGAGCTGGCTTTGCTGCAAATCACCCAAGAAGGTGCAAGCATTAGGAAGAGAAAAAAGGTGAGTGTGAAGAGCAACGCAAACTGTACAGATGATAGCAGCAGCCGTGTTCAGGTACTGCTCTCTAAAGGAGCCCTTTCTGGGAAGAAAGTTGCGTCAGCAAGTATGTGGTGGCATTTACCAAGGCCTTTCCTAGCTGCCTTCCAGCTGCACATGTCATTTCATCTTCGCTATCGTGGGGTGTTCTGGAGCCATTCTTTCTTATGTCTGGCCAGTAATTAATTAGGAGGGGATCAAGGCTGATAATGCCCTCTAATCCCTTCTCTCTCATCATTTTGTTCAGTAATCCTTTTAATGCTAACAACCTGGGGGGTGGGGAGTAGCGGGGGCAGCAGAGGATGGGAGCCTGGGCTGTAGTGCTGTGCTGGCGCTGGCAGAGCTTGGTTGCGTGATGCCAGAGCATCCCTCTGCTTCCCTCCAATGGCATCCCCCAAGGAAGCATCCCAAACTGGGGAGCAGCTCACAGAATAGTGTGGGAGGTGAGAATTTCTATGTGGGGAGGACATGGTAGGAGGGTAATGAAGCAGGGATGGGGCAAAAGCAGAATCCATCATTCTCCAAATGCAGGCAGATTTTAGTTTAACCTCAAGGTCTCCACTGAGCACCACGGCTTTTCTGCTGCCATAGAAGTCTATTCACAGTCATGTCTGTGCAACGACCCTGGTTAGGAGATCCTTGATTTGCCTCCAGCTCCATGCCATCTTTCCAGTGGTATCCGTGAGGACACTTGACCAGTGTTCCCCGTCACCATGGGACCTGGAAAGGGACATCACCATCTGAGGAAGTCTGACGTCTGCAGTGGTCCTGGTGTCGGCAGCACAGAGGAGGTGGGGAAAGAAGCTCTGGGTGTGGGGATGGGTGGGAAGACTTGGTGATGGGTAGAGTGCAGAGCTGCTGGTGGGTTTTGGGCACATAGGAGTGGGGTGGTCAGAGGTGGTGGGTTTTGGGCAGAAGAGGTTTAGGAAATGAGAAAGCCAGAGTTTCATTTGCCAGAGGCAGCTGTAATAGCCCTACACTTCCATATGAATTAGCCAATATGAGTGCTGCTAACACTGACCCTCCTCTCCTGCCAGGTCAGGAGGAAAATGGAGGGTGTTGCCAGCCTGCACAACAAAGTGCTTGGGCGTTGAGCAAGCCCAGGGCTGCCAACACCACATCAACCTCCAATCTGCAGAAAAGTCTTTCACGTTCCACAGTCAAACGTCCTCATATCGCTCTGACTCAACCTCTTTAAATACTTTCTTGCCCGACAGCTGGAAGAGGAGCTGTGAACCTGCCGATTACAGGGACTAAGTGGGTCTGAAGGGCCTTTTGTTTGATCAGAGCCACGGTTATTACCCCTGACAGTCACAGGCAAGGAAGTCTCCAATGTGTGTTTGACTGAGTTAAGGTGCCTTTGATGCAAACTTCTCTTCATCCCATTTAAACTGTAGATCACTTCCATTCACAGTGAGAGGAAGCTAAATAATTCAGTGCCAGACAGCAGCAGCATTGATGCAGCTGGAGAAATGGGATGCCTTTTCCTAGCAGGCGGCATGGCCTCGTCTGCTTGAGGGGAGGGAGTTTTGGGAGATGCAACGTGTCTCTGGACTGGGTGGAGATTTGACCCAGGGTAGCATATCTAGCTAGAAAAATGCATGCGACTTTAGAGACTGAACAAGGGCCATTTGCTATCACAATCCCTAAATCCCCTCCCTCTGTGTGTTTAATAACACAGATGTCTATAAAGTAAATGCCAGCTGATTATCAGAAAACATATTTGCTGAGCATGAACAACTTTGTAATAATCAAACACCACAGATGAACACTATGTGGTTTGTAACTTCAGAGATCGGTTTTATAATCTGTTGTGTACCAAAATAATAAATACGTGTAGAGTAAAATCTTCTGCCTCCAGATCACAGTGAAAATCCAAGCTGAGTCTCTGGAGCTGTTGATATCTTGTGGCTCCTACCTCTCTCCTCTTGGGGATGGAGGTGGAAATCTGTTTTCTGGGTGTCCTGTGTTGTGTGTTTCTAATTCTTCTCTCCTGTGCCTATGGAGGGTCTTTCACCCAACTTACAGCCTAGCAACCAGCCCACAGGATGGCCAGAGACACGTGGTGCCCACAACACCCAGCAGCCAGGAGCCTTCCTCCATCACGCTCCTCGCCTTGCAGTGTTGTAGTTCACTGTGTTCGGAGATGAGCATGGGTATTTGCTGACCTGCAAAAGCAAACTGAGGAAGCCTCTTGCAGGCTTGCAATTGTTCCCAGGTGAATGGTCATCTTCTGACCCAAATGGGGCCATTTTCTTCAAAACAGTTGCCTGCGGATCCCTTTTGCCAAGATCCCTCGGTACACAGGTAGGAGCACACAGGCTTCAGCTGGCCCAGTCTTTGTGCTAAACTGCGGCTCTGCTGTGGGCTTTTTTTCTATGCATCATTTAAAATAGCACAGAGAGTTAAGCATCTGTTTTAAAATAGCTTTGTTAAAAAAAGAAAAGCTCGCTCCCCGTGACAATCAAAGAAAGAAAGAATAACCTCCTCGCAGCACCCGCTAAGTTATAGGCGAAGGGGACTGTGTGAGGAATAAATGCGTTGCCTCGGCTTGACACTTCCGACAGGGTCAAGTTTTCCCTGCACCGTAATGAGGTCTTGTTAGGAAAGGGGGAGCAGAGAGTGATGCTCGTTTCTCTTGGATCTCTGCATTTCAAGCTACCTGCGGAAGGAGTGTGATTGGGGATGGGAAGGAAAAAAAAATCGACTTGTTAGAGATTTCTACTTTGGGCTTGGATGTTCTAAGGATTCAGCATTGGAGTAAGAAAAGATGGGTGCAGGTGTAGCAGGAGGCCAGGCAAGCTCTGCAACAATGCTCATCTTCCCTCTCTTTCTTTTTTGTACCAATCTTTGTTGGTGCCTCAATTAGATGTTTTATCTTCAGTTTCTGTGATGAGAAACCTGGGAGACACATTGGTAAAAGCTTTGCTTTCCTGGCAATAAGAAGGCTAAACAGATTTTGGGGGTCTTGTGGCATCTAAGTGGATGGGGAGGGGGAAGGACTCCAAACTTTCAATCAAGCCCTGTCAGTTCTTTTCCATTTGAGAGGAACGAGGCTTGCCTTGTTAAAGGCAAAACGCGAGTGAGAACGGGCAGCATGCCAGGAGCCATTTGAGAGGCAGGTGAGACTTTCTGAAGTAAGAAATATCCATTCCACTCTAAATTGAAGTGTGTTAAATAAGGATGCTGTTTAGTGCTAATAAGGCAGGCAGCGAGCTGGAGAGCACAGCTGGGGTTACAGCTCTCGGCTGGCACAGAGGCCCTGGATTTGGATCTGGCCACATCTCTCGCTGTGTGCTGGGAAATGAGCTCCAGGCAGGTGTTGCCCTAGTTCCTCAGGATGCACATTGGTCAGCGAAGGCATGATTTGCTTGACTTTGCTTTTTTTGTGAGTGTTTGAGCCCTAGGGTGGGAGTGATGGGGGTTGTGGAGGTCAGGGCTCCTCTGGGAACTGGGTTTGGGTCTGGCATTATGTGGAAAGCTGCAGTGATGGACTGCAGCATTTGGGCTTGCCACACAGGGATGGGGAAAGCTGGCACAGCACCTACTTTTGTTAGGGTTTTCTCTACACGCAGGCCCTAACCCTCAACATGAGAACGCTCTTTTTTTTTTTTTCATTTTTAAGAAAATCTCTCTGCTTTTCTGAAGTGCTGCAACATAGAAGAACAGATGCAAATTAACACATAAATCCAGGCTGGAGGGTGTCACCAAAGGGACAGGTATTGCATAGTAATTAAAGAGCATGAAATTCTCCGTGAGATGTTTGTTAGTGTGCTCTAAATAGCCAATTGCTGTTTCTTAAATATTCAGTAATTATTGTAACTGGACACAGTTTGGCTTGGAATTTAATAAGACCTTACTGGGGAGGAGTCCATTAGATCACCAGGAGGTCGGTGGGGTAATTTAACAGTAGTGCTTGTGTCTCTGCTTATTGATTGTGCTCAAGAAGGCAGCGCAGTGGTGTCCAGTCAATAGGGCATGAGAAGAGGGCACGAGGCACGACCTGGCCTCCCTGCTCTGCTGCCAAGGGGGCAGGTGGCTCCGTGGGTGCTCGTCCCCTGTGGTGCAAGGGGCTTTGTCCAGCACAGAGCCCTGCTCTCCGGAGCCCTCCCTTGATTTTATAGGCAGAACAGCAAGATGCAGGTGTGGGGATGTGTGATTTCTTGTGGTCATGTAGCTCTGCCTGAGCTGAGCCTGGCTCTCAGGTGAGCTCCGTGCTCTTTGCATCCTCCGCATGGTACCAGGGGAGTGTGCAGTGACCCTGCAGCCGGTTTGCCTCCATTACCCCAACCTACCCTGACCGTGAGGTCCATTGCCAAGCCCTCCGACTGTCTTTGTATGCAGCAGCCTTTCATATTAAGAGTGAAGAAACACACCCTGGATATTTATCTCATGACATAGTAGAGAAAGGCTCTTTGGAAAAAATGCTATTTCCGTCCTTGCTGGTGTGCCGGAAAATATTAGCTGCCAATTACTTGTTTCTCTGAAACAATACAAGGCCTAGGAAATTACCCATGAGAAGGGGATGTTGCCTGGGCATTACTGCGCTCTGAGTCAGGCTCCCTGGGCAAGGTAGGCTGCTGTGGTGTGGGGCGGCTCTGCTGGGCTGCTGCAGGAAGGAGCCGGGGGGGGGGACCCGGAGAAGGGGGTCCCCATTGTCCGTGCTGCTCCTTTGTTAAGTTGCTTCCGAGCTTTGTCTTGGATTTTCTCCAGGATGTTCCTGGACACTCTGGAGGCTAGCTCAGCTTAGGAGCCATGCCCAAAAGGCGGCAGGGATCAGACTGCACGGTCCTATGCAGACTCTCCAGGCTAGCTCTGCACCCTCAAGTATCTCCATGCATTTTCTTGCTGTATCTCAAGGCAAACAACTCACATCCATGTTGTATGTAGCAGAAGATATTCCTCTGGCAGGCTCACATTATCTCAGATATTTTGGACTGAAAAGTTTATTAGGTATATTTGGCTGCTGTGTCTTGTGCAACGCTTTGAGGTCATGTAATAAAAAGCACTACAGAAGGACTGGCAGGTCTTCTGCCAAAGGCTGAGCTCACTGCTTGTGCAGTCCGGGTTGCCTTTAAAATGTATGCTAGGGAGTAAAATGTATGCTAGGGAGAACTGCGCTGCTCTCAGACAGGAAGGAGAGAAATGCCTTCATCACAGCTCAGACCTGTCCAGCCAGCTCGCAGCACCAACCAGGATAAGACCGTTATGTCTCAGTGATGGCTGCAGCATCTCTTTATGCCTGGCAGTGATCAGCTCTGGTTTAAGATCATGACATGCTATCGAATGTGAGATTTGTATTTCCAAGCACTGCTTCTACAATTAGGTGTTTTTGTATTGCCTGCCTCTCCCCCAGGAATGGAAAAAAAAACCTCTGTGGGATATTTTTGTAGAATTTCCTGCCCTCCAAAATAGAAAAACAGTCTTAGGGGTTGAAACAACTTCAGCTGCTCAGTTAATTCCATTGTGTGCAAGTGAGGAACAGGCACTTTAGAAGAAATGCCTCTTTTAATTGCAAACCAACTTTCCATGAGAATTTATTTCTTTTTCCTCCTGAACAAGATTTCACCCTGCCCTCAAAACCACAGTCTTTTGGATCATACAGGCAGGATGTCACAGGATTATTTTTGCTCAGGGAGGGAGGCTCGCTTCTCTGAGAATACCTCTATCTTCCCACCGCTCGAGCTACACTCGCCTGATCTTTCAGACACATAATCTAAGCAGCCTTGCATCACTGGAGCCCAATTTAATGCCAAGCCATAAATTGAGGGATCAGAAGTGCCTATCCACAATGAAATCCTGTTCACAGATTAGGGAGTCCTGGCCAAGCAGCCCTAGAAATTGAACTAGGAGACTGGACTAAATCAATTTGATTCACCCAAAGGGCAGAGCCCCTACTGAAATGCATAAAACAGAAGGGCAGGATCTCCCATTACCATGCACCTGAACAGGGGGATGAGCCATTCAAAAGTGCAGTCTGACCTTTTCTAGCTGAAATGTCCCACGTGCCGACTTTACTCTCTGTCTGCTTCCTTTATTCCTTTTCCTTTTCCTCCCTCTCCCTTCCCTCAACTTGGGTGGTAATTTTAGGCTTTCGGCTAAAAAGAAGTAATGATGGTCCTGAAAAGGGAACTGGCTTTTGCACAAACCCGAGAGTGGAGCTGGACCAGCTGCACATCCATTCCTTGGCATGGAATCCGGATACGCTGCTGCAACGTAGGTACCCGTGGGAAAGGGGGGAGGGGGGAGTTGTCTAGACCGATGCTTTCCTGGGAGGAGTATTGCATGCATGGGACCTCATGGTGGAGAAAGAAGGGCATCAGGATGAACGTCTGTTGAAAGAGGAGGTATTGTGCCACCCTTCTGCCTAGTGATTTGTGGATTATCTCCCTCTCACAGGAGAAATTGGTGATGTGGAGCTCGAGCATGTGCTCATTTCATGCTCCGTGTAGCAGCTCCAGAGCAGACGAGAACGGGGAGGAAGGGAGACCATGCTGCAATCCACGAGCCTTGCACTCACAACTCCAGAGTTTGCTCATGGGGCAAGACTCTACTTAGTGTAGGAGAAAAAGCAAGCTCCCACGCAGCTTGCAGTGTCTCTACTGGAATAAAAACGCTTTGGAAACATGGGCAATGCGGTTGTTCTTCAAGCAGAGCAGTTCATGCAAGAGGACAAAGAATGCAGCTGTGAGAAAATGTCTCCTACCCCAGGGTGGGATGCTCTTTTTCTAACTGCTCAGCACAGTGTTGCCTGCACCGATCCTCTGCTACTAAACTGCGACTGTAGCATGGCCCATGACTGGACTGTCAGGTGGGTACAGGCTGGCTTTGGGATGTCCTAATGCAGCGAGAAAGCTGATGGATCCTGCAGATGGGTGCAATGGGGCTTAGAAATCCACAGCTGGTGGAAGACCCTGGGACAATCCTTGGCCCCTGGGAAAGCAGTGCTCTGCCTGCTCTTAACCATGACCCTACAGCTGGATCTTTGATGGAGGAAGCACAGGGAGTTCACCAAACTCATTGTGCGTATATGCACGTTCATACCCCACACTTTGGAAAATGCTCTTCAAAGGCATCCTCTGTCAAATAGCTCCTACCCACAATATCCTTGGAAATTGCCCCTCTGCCTGAAGAGTTTGTAAACAGTAATGACTGGCCCTTGTTGAAAATATTAGCCAGAGCTGGTAGGAGACGGTTCACCACAAGGCATTCAGCAAAGCAGACTATCACAATTCAGATGTGGCTTGATCAAACTCAAGGCAGTAGAAGATGTGCAACAGATTACAGGCCAGATCGCATGAGCCACAAACCACATTAAAAGTATAGGGACTACAATAGATATTCTGCTCTCACACTTAAACACGATCCTGAATGAAAGGATTTCCCCTGCCTCCAGGCCTTCTTCCCCTAAGAAAGGATTTCTGTCTCCAGAAAATGCATTCCAGTTGCGTGAAGCACCTCGGGTACTGTGAGCATCTTTGCATAACAATGTCATGTCAAACAAATTCCTGCCTGCTCCTTGTCTACGCCTGATGTATTGTGCTCCAAAATGGTTTTGACTACCTGCCACCTCAGCAACACCTGATGGCTATGAAATTAGCAATTGCAGAGGCAGCTGTGAAAATGAAAAGTAAAATGGGGAGGGAGAAGGAGGGGAAAAGCCAACAGATCGGGTACTGAGGTTCTCGGAGAATGGAGGGAAGAGGAAAACCAGCTGGGGACAGGTTTTGTTCTCCACTTCCCAAATGAGGGATGATGTCTCTCAAGTGCCACACAAATGACCAATGGTGTGGAAGGGCTTTCTAATTATTAATGATTGTTAATCTGTTCATTAACAGTGATGGTCAGCACTTTGTAAGAGGGATGATTTGTTTTTCTCTAGAGAGTAGAGCCCTCCCTTGTCTGCAGCTTCACCATGAGCTGTGGATGTGTGTGTGGAGGGATAGAAGGAGGGAAAAGAGGGTATTTTGGTAGTCGGTGCCTGATGCTGAGGTGCCATTATGGTTTTGGCAGCACCCACATCCCTACGGGTGTTGTGTTGGGTCCCTGGGAGACGGGGAATCAGTGCTCCCCAGCATGTGTAAAGCAGATGTAATTAAAGCCTGCCGTGCCTGCCACAGAGCATATGGGACATGTTAGCAGAGTAATTAAATTTTGTGAAGTGAGTCTTTGCTGGAAAGCTGGAGGGTGGGTCGGTGGGAGGCAGGGGGAGCAGTAGTACTGCCATACGCCTGCCTTCGGGAGGGAGCGCGCTGCCCCTCGCCACCTCGGGTCCTCACTCCAAATTGCTCCTTGCGCTACAAGCTGAGAAAACAATTAAGTGGTGGTTCATTTGCATTATTTATTAGTATGTACATATGAAAAAATACTGAGGGAGCTGGTCAGACTGTACAGATGTTACAGATGAAAAAGAAGCGTATTTGTGTGCTTGTGGGAAATGATGAGAAGGACTTCTGAGCAAATTGGCAGATGTGGTGGACAGGGGAGCAGAAGGGGCAGAGAAGAAGGGAGCAGGGAGAACAGAAAAATCTGGTTCCTGCAGACGTGGGTAAAATACACGTAATGCACAGCAAATCTGCCTATTAGTGGAGGATGGAAAATGCTCATGAATTGGAGTCAGTGCATGTCACTGGTGGGAGATGCAGTGTGGAGGTTCAGAAAGGCTGGAAGGGTTGGTTTGCAGGTTTTGGGATGGGATGTATGGTTTTTTTTACCAGATGAAACTTTCCAATACAAAATCTTTAGACGTTAAACTTCCATTTTGGCACAGTCTTTTTCACCTAAAATGAGAAAAAGGACCTAATTTTTTAGAAGAAAATATAAGAGTCAAGCAATAACTAAGTTTAAACAAAATTCTTTTCAGGGTTAAATGAGTTATTTGTAGCTGCCTCACACTGAATATTGTTTTCTTTTACTTCCCCACAAAAGTGAGTTTTGCCTCAAATCTCAGCTTATGCATCATACTGTTTTCCTTCTCCAAACCTTTTGGTTTACCTATTGAATCTGGTATTCACCCCTCATTGTGTTTGCGCAACTCTTACAAAGGAGCCAGCTTTCATAAACACCCAGTTTCACGCAGTGACGATTGCAGAGGTTATTAATGCATGGAATGGGTTTATCTCTTCCTGAGGACACATCTATAACGATCCACCCTTTCCCCTCTGTTCAAGATGCTCGTAGAGAAAATTGTGGGTTGGGAAGGCTGGAAAGTGGTGACCGACCACCGACCTCTCTGAAAGGATTGCTGGCTCCGAAGCTTTCATTTGGGGCAGTGGCGAGGGAAGGGGGTGGTTTTGCTTCTGCGGTGGTGGGCCTCGGCATTCCCTGTTCAGAGCAAGCACGTGGCAGCGTTCGAATAGCACAGGCAGCTGTGTTTGAAGAAGTGCTCCCTAATTACCCTCCTGCTTGATGAGAGTGACAGCCCATTGTGCTGGCCCCAGCTGTAGGGCTGCTGGTCTCCCGCCATCCCTTGGAAGCTGAACAGGGCAGCGGGATGCAGGCTTCTCTGGCAGCAGCCCCTCTCACTGCTTTAGGGCACTGCCCTCCTTGCATGTTATAGCAGCCTCGGCTGGCTGCCCGGGCAAGAATGTGCCTCTATAAAAAGGGCCGGTGGGCTTGAATTGTAGTGCTAGGCATGTCACCGATGGATAATTTCACTTCTTTTGCAGACAAAATGGTCTAGAATGGGAGGGGTGAACACAGATGGATGTGCTGAGGCTCTTCCGGATGAGTGGAACTAGAGCTCCTGTACCTTGCTAGTGCAAAGCTGAAGATCATAATTTCTCAAGGAGTCATCTTTTAGTCTTGTCCCTTCTGCAAAGCCTGAGTACGACACTATACCTGTGTAAGTATTTTGGGTTGTGAAACACAGCTGAGAAATGCAAGGGAAGGGAGAGAAGGTGGGACTGGGGCTTTGCTTTGGGTAAATCCTCTTGTAGTGTAGACTCCTCAGAAGTGCTGAGACATGATCCATGTCCATGACAGCAATGTTTACTTTGTGGAAAAAATGTTCTACCAGGTTGTCCACAGGACCCAGGATAACCTCAGTTAGCCCAGAGAGAGAAATCCACAACATACAGGCAAGCCCCTTCTGCTACCATATTCTGAAAATGCTGATGAGGGGGGAGCAGGGCTTTAAGTGAGCGAGGGATGCTGAAAAGTAGGGTCACAGAAACTGTTTAACAAATGAACTCTGCCTGGCTTCATATTTGCTTAGCATCTGCCTCAGCATCTGCACCACTCCTTTTCCGGAGATCTCTTGTTTCAGCTGGAGGGGGTAGCTATGACTGACAGCATGAATTTCCTTGCAGTCACCCCCAATTCTCCCCGTGTCAAAACATTTTTTCACTGAGGATGAGTCAAGCACATCTGAAAAACACTCTCTAGCCAAAAAAAAACCAAGTTAATAGTTTTGTGTGGTGGAAAGTTCAGCAGCTTTCAGAGTTCTTTTCCCTTCATTTCTAATTAGAAGTTATAGACTGGAGACTCCCCACAAGTCATTAAGCTCCTACATTTATCATCGATTCTTCCAAAATATGGTCTTCCCCAAAGAGTTTGCTCATCTTTTGGAAATGCTTCCCTTGGTAGTTTCTCTTGCCTCTCCTGGCAGCTGCTCCTTTATCTAATTGCTTATCAAGAGCAAAGCTTCCCCTGCACCCGATCTCAACTTGCTGGGTTATGGTTTAAGGTTGTCAGTCTCTGTACTAACGGTGGATGCTTAGGAGACCTGAGGTGAAAGGGTTCAGATCTTGGGTGCTTCTCCAAATCTCCTGGCCTCCAGAGACTCCCTGGGTCAGTGTGCATGGGTATCCTTGGCCATCCCTGGGGTGCAGAAGGGACCAAAACCCACAATCCTTCCTGGGAACCCTGGCAGCCTGCTAACCTCCAGTGCCTACTGTAGGAGCATGGTGGGATCTGTGCCAGCTCAGCCTGACATGTGTCCTGTGTGCCATACCCAGATAAGCTCTGCCACATGGTGGGAAAACCCAGGTGCGGTTTGGGAGCTGAGTTTGCAAGGATGCTGTATCGAAATGCAGAGAGGTCTCAGAGTGGCCAGAAAGTTATTGCTGCCAGTCTCCAGTAGCGTGCGTGTGTATCTGGGAATGATGGTTAACACTGTTGGAGGGCTACCGGATGAGGTAATGAGCCCATCGAGGGGATGGCACAGTCCCCTGTCCTCCCTGTGCCCGACTCTGTCAGAATTAAAGGTATTAGCAGCACTTTGTACACTGCATGTCCATACCTGACGGCCCTGTGTCACCCCCATACTTGCTGGCTTTGTAACAGTACAGGGCAGCTTGGCTTTGTGCAGCATCTCATCAGCAGCGGGGGCTACAGGATCCTCTCAGCTCAGGGAAAGGCTCCTTTTCTTCAACTGCAGACCAGAAAAATGGAGGGAGTCCGTTTAATTACCATGTGCCTCTGCTGTGTGCTCAGGAGGATGGGGCTGCAAATGTCACCAGGCTGTGGGCCATTTCCCTACTGTGCCAAAAACAACATGCAGCTGCCAACACACGATGGAAACATGGATGGGAAGGTTGTGGTGGGGAGAGCCACCTCGGATGGGGTGATGTGGCACAGGCAAACGCCTTTCCTCCAAAGGGGCCTGAGATGGTGCTGCTTGAGATGCCCACATCTGCAGAGCTCCTGGTTTCTCCTTTGCTTGGCTTGGATGGCAGAAACTTCATTTACAATTTGCTTTGCAGCATCCCAACCTGGCAACTGCAGCAGTGAGAAAGAGAGGGAGAGTGAAGAAGAAATATGTAACTAGGTCAGTCTGCTCCACATTACAGCTTCATCCTTTACCCAGGGAGGAGCTGTGGTCTTTGCCTGCCTCTCGCTGTTCCCATTCAGTCACTTGATGGGGTTTCTAGCTACTTTGAGCCTGCAACCTTCAGATCAAGACTTTTCCATCTTTTTTTTTCTTCTTAACTTGGCTTCCACGTTCAACTCTGCTTCTTTCAACCTGTGTTCAGAGGCTCACAGTGGAAGAAACCTTTTGCTGTATTTAATTGTAAAAGTTCCTTCCCTATAAAAGTCTTGGCAAACTGGGCTGGCTCAGTGGTTAGTGCTTTCCTCTCCTCCTTGCAGGGGCAAAGTTCAGTTACTTAGCGCCTGGCTGCTTGTTCCCTTGTCCAAGAAGGAGTTTTTAATCACAGTAGGGCTGGATGGTTTGGCTTATTCACAGCAGGGTTACAATGACAATTGCCATTAGGTCTCTTGTTCAAATATGGCTTGGATTGTTAGTGAAGTTTTAACTGTTTCGTGGCCAGTGTATGAGGAGTTGCTGGGTTCAGCCTGTTTGCTGGTGGGTGGATGTGCCTGTTCTGTAAATGCACCCATGCGATGAGCACCAGGTGATTTCCCATGCCCCTCATTGCACCCCTCCATGTTTATGCTAATCACCAGACACCAAGGTATGCATCTGGTGGATGAGGTCAAACCCATGCAGCTGTCCTTGAAGGCAGAGGGATGCAGAGAGGGAATGGTCTGTCACCCCTCTGCATCCAGAGGTAGAGACCATCCTGCCTCCCTTATCCCTCCGCACATTCCACTATGGGCGGATGAGCAGAGCTGTCCTACTGCGAACCTTTCCCACCTCCTTTGTGAGAATCCCTCTCGCCACAGCATTTTCCAATTCCCCCACCCCAAGCTACACACCTTCCCTTCCTCGTGGCGATCCTCACTGATGCCTTCCTGTATTGCCCCCCTCTTCTTCTGCCTCTTTGGACCAAAGCTGAGGAGATAAATTTGCCCAGTGAGGTTGCCTTAATTGGCTTTGGAAACACGGCTGGTTTGGTATCATTAATACTATCAGTATGAAAGTAAATAGAGATGGCACATATGGGCCATTAGTGAGTAGCATGTTAATTATGGTGAGGTGCTGCATTACTCACTCTGGGCTGGATCCTGCCTCTGGCAAGCAGCACTGTCATCACACTGTCCTCACTGCAAACAGGAGGGCTGGAGATGGTGCCACGTGCAGCAGTGCCGTGGGGCAGGCTGCTTCCGTAAGTCAGTTTGTATAAATACCTGCGCCTGTGCAGGGAAGGATTTTATCTGAGAGCAAAAGGCAGCAAAAGTTGGGGCGAGGCACCAGGGATCATCTGGAAGAGGGCCTCTGCTCGTCAAATATTAGTGAGCATTTTAGAAACAAAACTGATTTTTTCTTGTTCTTAATGAATCTTGTACAACTCAGGCTCAGACAGTATTTGCAAACCATGGGGAGAAAAAGATTTAAAAACAACAACAACAGAAGAGCATTAGCAGGAAATAATCTCATCAGCCCCAACTCTCCAGCAGCGCTGGAGACAGGAAAATGATGCCTTTTTATTAGCCTTATTGTCTTTAATTAAAGCATTCAGCAGAACCCTCTGATAATGGACTGCAAGTGAGGTCGGCAGCATTTGTAATAACACAATACAGGGTTCAATTAAGTTGTACTTTTGTAGCTTTTCATCTCCAGTTTAAACAAGCTAGTGATATATACCGAATGATTACCTTTCCGAGCTGGGGGAAAAGAGGAGGGGCACAGAGGCTTGGGAAGACAAATCACTTGTTGCTGCATAACTGATGCTGTAAAACCACTGCATTTCCCCCCAGCATTTTCATGTGTTCAGCCAGCTTGTAGGGTACCCCATCACTGCCACCACGACAGGCTGGCTGTAATTTGGCTACTATACAGCAGCGATTAGGGATGGCTTTCTAGACCACATTTTCCTATCACTGTGGGTAACCACTGCAGGTTTGCTAAACCTGAAGCTTTAAAAAATATATTTTTGATGGTTGCAGTACCGAAAGAACTCCAAACAAACAGGGGGATCAGAGATGGCAGAAGAAAAGATCAGAGGTCCAGGTATAACCATTTGAGCTGAAAGACTGTGGATGATTGACAGGCAGTTGATATTTGCTGCTCCTTCTTTTCCCTGCTCTTTTGAATTATTGGTCATAAAACGCCCTGCAGTTGCAGTCTTGCTGTGTCAGAGAGAGAGAGAGAAGCCAAGAAAAGACCCACATGGCTTACACTTAACTTTATCTTCACCATTAAGTAATGCTAAATTAGAATGAAATCACACTGGTAATACAGGTGACAGCTATATGAAGACCAAATGAATTCCCTATGATCAGTGCCATTAAAAAGAGCACATTGGCAGAATTCACGATGATGGGACACTTACCGTGCGTATAACTCATGTGTACACAGGAAACTCATGGTAAATCTGGCTGGTGTTTTACGTTAGGCTTTAAAAAAAAAAAAAGTGGCTTTTAAAGCTTCTGTTCAGATTCTCTTCTCTCCAGACCTGATGTAAATTTGCAATAACTTAATTGCACTGCTACTCTGTTGTGGGGGAGAGGAAGGGACTTGAATGGAAAGCAGGGACTTTACTGAGGCTTCTGGACAGAGATGCTGGGTGCTTCCATCTCTCACGTTGGTGTTGCCTGGGCTGTGCAGCCTTGTGCTGCCCCCAGAGATGTTCCTTCACGGCCTGGGCAGGGGGCATTGCAGGTGGGACTGTGCCGACTCCCAGCAGTAGGTATCTTGCTATGTGTACCTGAAGAGCTGCAGTCTGTCCTGAGATGGCTAAAGATATCACTTGCCGTGCCGTTAATGTGGGACTGCTTCTGTGACGCTTACAGCTCGTATTGATTGCTGAAGCCTTCTATAAGAAAAGGATGGAATTGTACTTGATCTTGGGCACAGCTGTCCCTACAGTGATACCAGGGCTGTGCCACTCTCTGCTTCCATCGCGTCAAGCTAAGCAGTTTTTGGATAGGAGCCTATGCCTACGTATTGTTAGCACGTGGGTTTCCCTTGTCAGGATGTGGGGGCCTGCAAGGATGGCGTTAATCTCTCCACGTTTATGGCACAGGAAGGTGCTACGGGGAAGGTAAAACCGAGGTCCCCTTGCCCTGTGCTGACTGTCATGCTGTGGTACCCCATGCTGGCACTCTTTGTCACACAAGGATGCTACCCTCTGCATACAAGCAAAAATTACATTTTGAGATAATTACCTTCTGCCTCCTTACAGCCCAGTTTTACCTGAATACAGTTCATTTTGTGTGTTTTTACTGTCTCTCATGTAGTGCAGCTATGCGCTGTTAAACAGCTGTTCAGCTCCACCCTAGAAAAATAGCTTCAATAAAGTGCATTTCCCATACAGGTCATATATTGGTTAATTCATCCTTTTGGGAGAGCTTCCAGACAGGAAATGTGGAGGCAGAGGAAGCTGTCCCAGCTGACCACAACAACTGTTAAATTAAACCCAACCCTGGCTCCCGCTACCTGCCATTGTTACAGAAGTAAAAGAAAGCAAAGTGCTGAGCTTCACTGGGGCTGCGTCACTGCCACTGCCGAGCGCTCCATCTCGTGGGGTAGATGTCGATGTTTTTCTTCCTGGAGAAGGTGAGTCAAGTTTTATATGGCAACTTCTTAACTTCTGTGGTTCAACAGCCACTCTGTTTTGCTTTGTTTGGCTAAAATAGTAGAGCAGTGCCCCACCTATGCTATATTCTACCCAAGGTGTGAAAGGCAGGCGAAGGGGTACCCTGGTGTGGCCCAGCTCCCTTCATTCATGATGTTAAAGTACATTGGAAAGGGAAAACACATTGGCGCTATCTACAAGCTGAATTGACCTCCAGTAGATTTTATAGTTCCAGGAGGTACAAAAGAGACTGCCTCTGACCATTCCCCTTGGATCACGTACTCCATCAAACCTGGTTGAGCTTGTGGGTATAATTTTGTATGGTCGTGGCAGGAGTCACTTCTGTGCAGACCCAGTCTGCCGTGTGCTCCACACAGCTTTGCTATTATTGCACCCTGACTGCTGCTGAGACAATTTCTTGCCTATTAAAATGCAGTTACGGCCCAGAAAGTGATAGTGTAAGAATGGCTTATCAGTGCTCCATAGCTATTTGCTCTAATCATCCGTACCAAAGGCCTGAGAATGCTCCCACAGAAGCCAATAAGACTTTTACCATTGACTTCAAAGGCAGCAGAGAGCAATTTAGCTGCTGCCACCAGACAAAGCAGGTTAGGCTACAGCTGGTACTTCCACAGCTAACTTGGCTCTGAAATCCTGACAATTGAAATGTATTTTTGCTACATGGGATGTTTAAAAATAGACAAGACAAAGTAGCAGGGAAAACAGATTGCTGGGAATATTCCTTCCTTGGTAGGAGAAATGGACTAGCTGAAACTAGCAGGGCTTTCCCATCTCCAATGTGTATGAGTCTATGATTTTTGTCAGCAAACTAAGCACTTCTGAGCCAGAGGCAGCACAGAAAGCCGCTAAAAGCAATTTAGAGGTGCTGGTATCATAATTTTTCAATCCAAGAGGAACTTCTGGTTTTGCATATATTGTAGGGCTCTGGAAGATTCCCCTGAATACAGTGAGATACAGTGTCTAAGTGGAGACCGTCCTATGGACATGAATCATAAGTCACAATAATGCGTATATCTTGGTAGGACTGTCCTCCCAGTTGCCTTATGGAAGGAGGATATTGAGTACACAACATTGGAGAAGATCAACGAGACACCTACATCTAATAAATCACCAGTAATGGGTGACTGTGCCTGCCCACATACAAGCAGGCCAACAATGTTTAGTGAATCAATGTCTCAATACTTTAAATTATCCTCGGAACAGTGACTTCGAAGGCATTCAAGACAAGGGTTTTTTTTGATTTCACCTTGAGTAACATGGAGGATGTGGTTCAGGAAAAATAGCTTCCTACACACAAGCGATCATAGTCGAGCTGTGTTTGTCACCCTCATGGACTGTATCAAAACTTGGTCAGGAACTCTGATCTTTGGAAAGGAGAAACTAAAAGAAATTGAAGAGTAATAAATGAGACTGAAAGTCAAACCCCTCAGACTATATGTAAAGACAGTTTACTCATCCCATTTATATTCCCAGAGGAAATCAGGAGGGCTGCGTAAATGGTAGAAGGAAAGGATGTATAAGCTGAATAAATCACCTTTGCTAAAAGGGGAGCCAGCCCAGGGAAGCCACGAGGAAGAAGCATAGACCTGGGCATGGCTGGTGTAGAGGCGGGGGCTCTCTGCACTCCTTGCAGCATGGGATTAGGCAAGAGAATACCATGACTAAAAATTGGAGATACCCCTTCATTTCAGCAGGCAATTGAGGAAAAGTCTCTGCTCTCTAATGCTGGCTGCTGTCCCTGCTCAGCCCCACTCTTGCGGTCCAGGCTAGGGACTCACCCTTGCGGAAGAAGGACCAGGGCACCTGCCTCAGCTCTTCAAAACGCTCATCTGGTGTATCGAAGTGGACTCAATACGAACCTGAGTGTTTCATTACCAGGTTTTCCACCCGGGAGGAGAAGCTGACTGCATTGACCTTAATGGGAAATTAAAGCCGTTTAAGCAGGTAACAGCCGGACAGCTGGGTGCAACCATGCGATGGAGGCGTTTGTCTCTATTTGCAGGCAAGCTGTGTATGTGTTTCCATTTTGCTCAACTTTTGCTGCTTGTTTATTTAGTTAATAAGAGGCAGCAATCTGCCTCTTACAGCCATGCAAACAGCAGAGCAGAGAGTGCTCGAAGAAGGGCTTTTGTTAAACACTTGCTGGCCTTATGGCACCAGTTGTGTTTCACCTGCTGTGGGAGAGAGGTGGAGGGAAACCACTTGCCTCTAACAAAGCCTTTTTTCTAGTGGGGCATGTCCTGTTTCTCTCCATCAGCCTGGGTACAGGACTAATATGTTCCCATTCCTGGGTTGGGGTTGTGTCAGTATCAAGAGAGTGGGTGATGTGTCACCAGCGCCCTGCATCTCGCATCCCATTCGTGGCAGCCAGACTGGTGTTGCCAAAGTGTTTGTGTGGCTGTCCCTCAGGAGACGAACAGGAGGAGGTGACCAGATCTTTTTATCCATCCATGTTAGTGCTTTAAAGAAAGAAAGGAGAAAGAATACAGTGTGGCCAGCTGCTGCAAAAAATCTCCCTTATCCATCTCTACAGAAGGTCTAATGTTGCATTTTGGGAAAACGCTCTGCCAATGTCTTGTCTTCTGCTTCTGCACCTAGCAGTCCTTTCTGAATTTTTAAGTGTTAGTCTTACTGCCTCCTGCTTTTATCAGTCAGCCTTAGGTGTCCCAGATGCTACTTGGGAGTGAAACACAGCTGCTGCTTTTGTGAGCTACCAATCTTCTCCTTTTGTGGCAAAGATGCTCATTGCTAGCAACACCAGCCGTCCTGCCATGGCCTTGTGCTGCAGGCATTTATGAAACAAAAGATGGACTGAGATACGTGAAGTCATTTTAGGGGGCCATCAGGCAAGCAAGAGATGCTGACCTCCGATTCTGGATGTGTATTGCAGGCATACGCTGAAGGACTCTGACTGTGCTTCCTCCTTACGGCGTAAACCATCATCTCGTCCCAACACCTTCAGTGCCAGCATTTTACAGTGTGCGCTTTGGATGTCTGAATTGCTGGTCTGGCTGTATAATTTCTAGCACTCTCCACAGAAATTCCATTTTTACAGAACAGGTCTTTGCATCAGGTTCTTCAACACATCTGTGTTTTCTTTCCCAGCCCTTTTGCTACTCTTATCTGGATCATTTCTTCCCACGGTGCTCTGAGTACCTTCCTGCAGTGTGAGGGGCTTGGATAGTAAATGAAAGAGCAAAGAGAGGGAATCTCCTTGGGAGCTCTCTGAAATTAAACAGGGGAAGGAACAGTGAATGTCTCTCAGCGGGCCCTGACCCAGAGACCGCTGGAGGCAGCAGAAGTCTCCTGCAAAATACTATTTGTAGTCCCAGTTGTCTAGAGAATTCATTAGGGACCCCAGCCCCATCGTGCTAGGTGTTGTACGAACACAGAGCAAGAAAGAACATGCACACACATACATGCATCACTTCTTGCCTGTATACATGCTAAATCAGATGCTTTTGGATCTTAAGTTTCACTGTCTGTTATGAATTCGCAGGTCCTCTTGGAGCACAAAGGAACAAATGCCACCCAGTCTATCCTGCACTTAGTGCTAATTAGGAGGTTTTTAGGACATGCATTTTAAGGTGTTACCAATTTACTCAATTGTGGACCAAGACCAAAGCTGTTATTTGCTTTGTCATAGCAATTGAAAGCCAGATAAACAAGTACTGGTGTCTTATCACTCCTTCCCCTGTGCTTTAGCACAGCTGTGTAGCAAAATAATAATAATTTCATTGTCTACTTTCCAAAACTCTACATTTAAAGCAGATCATAAAAAAATCTCCACATGGTTTACTTTGCCTTATTATTACAAAATCAGGCTGTAAATCCCAGAAGAAAGAGTATATCTTACTTTAAAATACTCAGACACACAAAAAAACCCCAAGCAAAAGACAGCAGATGAATGAATGAAATATGCTAGAGTTTGTCTGTCTGATGTTTATGATCAGCAGTTTTGAAGGAAGCCATGGGAGGTAAGTGCTTGATGGCCACAGGTCTTCAGAGGAATTTCGTATTCATTTCACTGTGGCTCTTCTAAAAACTGAGTGTAAAAAAAAAAAACTTAGCTGAAGAGAAATATCAGAAATTTAAATATTTTTTTTTAATCTGTCTTTTCAACTTTGGAAATTTCTTTTCCAGTTTCCCAGAAAGCCACCAACCCTATGGCTTGGGATAGCTTTCCTGTGTTGTAAACTGTTCTGGTGGCCCGCTCCACCTTGAGATGGCCTGGCCCCTCAGAGGCCTCTGTTCAGCAGGAGGAGCAAAGTACTGGAAGGACAGGAACCAAGCTGATGGGCAGGAAGTGGAGCAGGAAAAACAAAATGAAGATTCTCATACACCAGACAGAGGATCATCACTGGAGCTGAAGCTGTGGAACACCTAGAAGAGACTTCACAGGTTTGCCCTCCTCCCCATCCTTCTCTTCTGTGAGACTTTTATCCTGCTCCTTGGTAATATGAACATGAGATAAAAGGCAACAAACGAAAACACAAATGCACATGGTCCATGTGCCCTCTTGTCAGGCAGTGGTAAGCTTGCAGAAGCAGGTGAGATCTCAGCCTTCAGCAGTTCCCTTCAAAGGTCACATCTAATTAGGAGGATCCTGGATTTTGACTTTATTCATGTTTTTAGCAAGTTGGTCTCTTCCAAGACAGCAAAGAAGTCCAGCTGGGAACCCATATGGGAAAAATATGTAAATTCTGTAAACTTGTTATCCCTAGAAAACTTATTGTATGCACTATGTGCAAGCTCACTCTATACACCTACTCTTCACCACAACCTGATTTTAGACATTGCATGACAGATAGTCCCACTGATACTTGTCAGGATTTCTATATATCTGCTTGGAGTCCACCGTAAGGCAGCTGGTGCTCTTTTAGAGAGAAAAAGGTTTTCCTGGTCTTTCCATAACTTTTTGCCCATAGTGGCCTCAGTCATCACTAATTTCTGCATGGCCTCCATGGGTGGAGGATCAAACTCATCCTTCTCTGATTATTTGTTGGAAAATGCAACCCAGGTACTTGGAGACTATCACCAGCAGCTTCCTTTAACGCCCTGGCAGTGGTGTTGCACCTTGGCATAGTCCAAGATTCTGTGTTGTGTTGGACTGAGTTGCAACTTTAACACTATTTAATTGAACACAGCAGATGTGGCCAGTTACTGCAGCACAGATGGTGGGAGGTAATTTACAAAGGTATTGGAAGCCTGCTTGGGGTAGGTACCCATATTGTCAGAAACACAGATTGAGGAAAGCAGACAGGTCTTTTTCTTCTTTTGCTTCTGCTGTAAGCAGGTTAGCAGTGGGCACGGTGGTGCCTCCTGGCACCAGGAAACACTTGATCTCTAGCTGAGATAAAGCTACAGCTACAGACACACGCACTTGAGCTAATCTAGGGGTGTTAAGAGGATGGCAAAACTGCATTTTAATCCTACCTCAGGGCTGCTCACAGGTAGAGGCATGTATGTGCTGATAGCACTGCGTGAATGTGCATCTAGGTCTCAGACCATGCTAATTCCAGGCATGGAGCGATGCGCTCCAAGCTGAGATCACTGACACCTGAAGGAGGGTACCCCCAGCCCACGAGAGATGCTGGTACACTGCCAGCTAGGTGCTTACCTTGATAAAACTGTATCTCTCCCACTTCCTACATCCATTCACTTGTCAAGAGCAAAGACTCGTTTTAACACTGTGGATTCTAAATTTTCTCTGATGTAATTATTGTTTGACACTGCAGCCCTTCCAAGCACCTTACATAAGGAAAAAGAGAGAATTAAATATGAGAAGCCTAAAAATAAAACTATTAAAAGGAGACAGAAGCTGTCTTGTGAGCAGCAGGAATGATGTGGTGCCTCTGGGAGAGGATATGTTGCGCCAAAGGAGATGTTCTGCTTTTAGGCTGTGCCTTTTATTATATTTCAGTGAAGTTTTGTGCTTTTCTGAAGTTCTTAGGTGCAGCGCTTTTAGAAATGAGCCTGTTCTTTCTCTTTGCTCTTGCAGAAAACGTGACTTTCATACCATTTCCCAAGCCAATCTTCTTTCACAGACTGCAGCCAAAATTTCCCTTCCCTAATTAACCTGGAATGGTTTTTGAAGAAGTTTTAGCTGCAGAGAACACCAAATTTAGCTCTTAGCCTGGAGCCAAGCTCTAGGCTAAAAAACACATGTCAGTTTAGGAATTCATGCAGATGCACCTTGACATCTGGGATGTGGTATGTCGCCTGCACACTTCCCCATTGAGAAAACAAGCAGTAGCGGGCACTGCTGACGCTACAGGTGGAGCACAAAAGCTTTTTCCCATTCATTCCAATGCTTTTGTCCAAGCAACATAAATAATTTCAGGAGACTTTTCTGACATATGCAAGCCTCTTCTGTTGGTATTTGTCCATGTGATAACTCAATTGCCTCGTTTCCCATTTGGATTGATTCTGAGAGTAGTATGCTCCAGTTTCCTAGGTTATGAACATGTAGGTAATGGAGTTCTTTTGAGCCTGTGTTTACCATGGCTAGCTCCTCTGTCATGTGAAAAGGCAGCCAAAAATATGCAACACACATTTTGCTAGTGTTATTTTGGAGTGCCCTTGATATAGCCTGGTTTATACGTGTCTGCTGACCAGTAGATGCTGAACATTAGGTATGGAGAGGAGGGCTGGAAGGGCTCTTCAGAGATCATGTGCCTCAAGTCAGGATCAGTCAGATTTCTTTCTCTACATTGACTCTACAAAAAACTGAGGATGACTGCATTAGGCAAGAATAGATGAACACACACTAAATGTCTCATTTACATCAGGTCCCTTTATGACTCCATGATTTGGGCACACAGCATCTGAGGCATCAGTATCACAGCACTGTGATCCTCGATGTGTTCTTGAGCTTTCGCTTCTGCACAGCTGTGACTCATTTTCTCTGTGCTGTAAGTGATGATGTTCGGAAGAAGCATGGAACAGCGACAGGGAAAGATGGGTCCACGATGGCATCTTTCACAAAATCTAATACAGACTGCACAAAAGTAAAGCCTTGATGAGCTACATGTGCATCCTGTCCAGAGTATCTATGGGAACACTTGAATGAGGGTAGGTGATGACTGTGAAATGCTGAACCATCATCATTCACTCCAGACGTCTCATTATGAGCCCATTCAAAACCAAAATAGAAACAATGATGTGAAGCCTAGGTACTTTGAGTCCTCAGGATTAATTTTTTGAGACCTGTCTGTTGTCCAAGAAATATTTGTGTAAAAGAACTGGGAGAATAATTTAGACTAGCAAAAGCTTGTGGAAAATTATAAAAATCTTGGAGATCACTCCTGAACAGGAGAAAGTAGACTGATGTATTATTTGCTATGACGTACCTCTTTAGCTCTGGTAGCTGCATTGCTTTTGGTTTGATGGAGGTTTGTTTATTTTTTTTTAAAGAACTTACTGAACAAAGAAAACGTGTTTTCCCTCTGTTATAAATAACATCCTGTAATTGCACAACCCCATTGGTTATTAATCCAGTCTGTGGCTGTCTTTGGTTGTCTTTGGTTTTCTGGCCAAATACCAGTATTTGCAAGCTTCATGGAAAGTCTTTCCTCTCAAGCTATAGAGCACCATAAGGTTTGTAATTCCACAGGGGCTGACTTGAGCCAACAAGCAGCAGGGCACCATGTCAAATTTTGCATAGTATAAGCTTTCACCTACAGGAATGCAACATGTATGTTTTAGTAATTTTGTAAAAAAAACCCTCTGAATATAAAGTGAGGCTGGTATGATTTCCTGAACTGCCTCTCAAGAGAGAGCAAAGATAGAAAGGAAGAGTGATCTTCTTCTGAGCTTGCTTGCCTGTTTATTCTTAAACCTACTGAGGACCCGTTAAATAGTAATGCTACCTTGTTCGACACATTTTGTCAATGAACTCCAGCTACTCTCAAAACGTGGTCATTTACAGTTGAATGTGGGACATCTATAGTGTATTTAAAACCTGACAAAGTCCAAGAAGCTTCCTCATTAATTGCTACATGAACACAACACAGGAGCCCTGTTGCTATAAGCAGCAAGAAGTTTCCCCTCACCAGGCCTGTTGTACAAGGTGGAGACAAGCTGTCCTCTCTCACTTAACCTAAGGTGACCTTGGTTGGGCAGCTTTGTACCAAACATCTGAGTCATAGCACTCCTGATGGTTGTAACCCACACACTGAACGGCTCTTATAGCAGGCATAAGTCCTAAGAGGAGCACAGAGGAGAACCCCATACTACTTTTTCTCTTTTTTAACTAGTTACTAAAGTCATGACACAGAGATTCTTTTTGTCCCTGCATCAGTAAAGTGGAGAAGTTTTCGCCTGAATTCTCTTAAAGTGCCATTTTTACTAAGCCTTGCTCATAACTTTAAGGTTTTGGATTTTTTCTTTTTCTTAATTACTATTCAGCCGCTCTCCAGCTGTAGTATTAACATGTGGGATGGCGGTTGCCTCCAGTGGCTGTTTAAATTGAGCACAGATCTACTGAATAGGCACTGAGTGTCAGGAGATCTCTTTTGGAGGGAGAAAAGGTGAAAGGAGAAACTACTTTCCAGTCAACATTGTCAATGCATTTCTGAAGCAAAGGACGACACCTTTCTGTCTTCAGGATATTAGTAATCTCTTTCTCTTATAGAACATGTGTTCTGAAAACCTGTGACCATGTCACCTTCATGCTGTGGTTTCATGGGGATACTGCAAGTGAGGTACAGCCAGTCTGGCTTGGGATGGCATAGGAGACATCCAACTCACTACAGACAATTCATCTGATACTACAAACCCCTTGGAGGCAAGGCGTACTCCAGACCCAATGAAGTGACAGCCAGCACTCTCTGCACTTTTGCAGGTGAATCCAACCCGCCTCGTGGATGATGCACAGCCATGGAAGACCCTGGGAAGCATCTACTTGGGGCTGCATTTTTAAATACAGTCAAGTTGTGCTGGTGACCTCCTTGCAGAAGTGCCACAGTAAGTTTGAACCAGACAAGGGAATCTGAGCCGCTCCTATGCCAGTGCCTCTGTAAGCTGCACATGGAGATCGTTCTGAAGGTTCAGCAACAGTGGTGCAACAACAAACTGATATCTCATTGCCCTGCGCCTTGTCTGAGCCTCCCTGTGGCAGCGCAAATGCCAACCAAAGCGTCAGCAGCGAGAGGGCTCTGGAAAGGCTGAAGAGGCTGAGGCGCTTTGGGAGGAAGGGCAAGGAGTGCCCAGTAGCAGGGTTTTGCTCAGGGTGGCCTCAGCACAGTTCGTTGGCGTGGCCTGCTCCTAGCTCAGCAGGATGGATAGGCTCAGCTCCTCATATGGGTGCAACGCGGCTATTAGGTGCTGGAGGCTGTTTCAACACAGAGATTTATGGTGAGCTCAGGGGAGACTTGGAGGGTATTGTGGCTGGGAGAGAGTGGTCCCTGGAAAGACCTGCTGCAGCCCTTGCTGTTCTGGGCCAACGTCCCCTTTCCTTGCGTGTTCTGGCAGGATGCCACAGAGCAGGAAGCATCAGTCAAACCTGCTCTCTCACACATCCATACCACTCCCTCCATGCATGCCTCAAATCTGCACTGGAGCTCAATTCCACCACTTTATTCATCCCTCAGGCTGCCAATTCAAGTAGCATTTCCCAGCCAGGACCCAAAGGGTTAAGGTAGGATGTTAACTTCAAAACTGGGCTCTATGGGCACTACGGGAATCTGAGCAGTGCAGGTCACAGACATCCTTGCGGGCAGGTCCCTTCTCTCCATGCTGTGAAGAGCAGACGTGGCGTAAAAGCTTCCTTTCGGAGAGGGCATGATTAATCTTTGCTTCTTAGAGAATGACAAATATATTATATTCGCTGACATGCACACGCATTCTCTTTGCCTGATGGGTGACCCCTGTCTTAATGCCAAGCGTGCAAGGTCCAGCTCTGTAAATGAAGAGGAGAGCTTTGTAAGCTCATTAATGCTTTGAAGTCACTCATTAGGAGCAGATTCCTCAGGAGCTGGCGAGCGCAACACGCTTGGTGAGCATGGCTTCACTTCATATTAATGTGGGTGCTGCAGCTGGAGGCATCCAGTGAGGCTGAGCTGCGGTTCTGCGCACACAGACCGGCATAGTAGGTAGCTGTGACTGTAATTTGAAGGACAAAGGGAAGCAGGGAAAGTTGCTGTTCCCTCTTGGCACCTAAAGGGGTAAATTTTCCTCCTGGCAGATTTTTGCATGTGAATAGGTTGACCCAATCCTCTGTTGAGCTGAGGACCTGCAGCATCCTCCAGTGGGATGCCTGGGATTCTTCTTTCTTTCTTCCTAGCACTCCTGAATTATCTCTGGAGGCCATGGCAACCCCTCCTGACTGATGGAGCTCTGTGTCACTCTCTTTCGAGACCTGGAAATGCTCCTTTTTCTGGCCAGTGCCTCTTACCTCTACAGCAGCCAACTGCAAGCCCTCCAAGCAGCTCAGCTACCCCAGGGCACAGTGGTGAGCAGCGTCTGGGGAAGCGAGGAGGGAATTGCTCTCATCTTCAAGCAGGACAGAGCCAGGACAGCCTGGCCAAGCGTGTCTCCAGCAGACAGGATCCTTTGTTGAAAACGCCTGGCCAGGTTTCTCTGTGTGATAGCATCCCTACGTGAAAGTGCTGACCTGGGAAGAGTGAGAATGGCTGAAATCAGAGGTAGAAATTATTGGACTCCTGTGGCTTAAGGGCTAAAGACCTCCTGCACATAGGTACTTGGGGGCTGTGGGTTTGAATCCTGTGTGAATCAAAAGAAGTTTTTATGTTAGTATTTTTTTTTTTTATTTTCCCCAGATGGCAGCTGTACTTCACACCAAAGGAGAAAGAAAAATCCTTCTGTTCCACTGTCTTTGGCAGCTAAATGCCCTAGTAAAGTCCCATAATGTGGACTGGAGGGGGTGTGAGGAGTGAGACCCGAGGTGCAAGGACAGTGCTTTCACCATGTGGTGTGTCTGGCTGAGTGCTGTTGGGCTTTCAGAGCAGCTCCCTTCCCCTTGGGAACCCACTGGGGTCAAGCTGAGACCCTCCAGAGATGCCCTTCCTGCACCAGGGTCTCTAGCGGCATTATCACCGGTGACTGTGGTCCTTGCATGAGGAGCTAGTGTGGCTCATAGGGGCTGTGCTGTCCTCCATGGCCCACAAGACCTGGTGTCTCCCAATGAGCTGTTCTACCAGTTTTCTGAGGACATAACAGAAAGCAGTGAGGAGGGAAAGGTGTTGCTGATCTTGGGAAGTGTCACAGATTGGGACCTTGAGGGCTTGCTGAGGTATATGTTAGCCAGGGGAGGAGATGCTGGGCCAGAGGAGAGCTTATGGTCCACCAGGATGGCCGAGTGGTGAAGGCGTTGGACTTAAGATCCAATGGGCACATGCCCGCGTGGGTTCGAACCCCACTTCTGGTAGGAGCCTCCTTTTTCTCTCAGTCCAAAGCCCCCACCCCAGCTTGCAGAACATCAGTTCAGAGCAGGGATGGGAGATCTGGGCCCTGTGCCCAGGGACCCAAGGCCATTCAGTGCCTCAGTGTGAGGACCCTGGTGGGACTGAGCCACCCTACCTTGCAGGCTGAACATGTAAAGAGATGAGCCAGTCCCTCTGGCACACTGGTTACAGCTCTCATCCTTCATGTAGGGAGTGCTGACACTGTCACGGGCTTGAATCCCACATGATCCCAAAATAGCAGCTTGTTTTTCCCATGGCAGAAATAGAAAAACCTCACTACCCTGAAGGGGCAAGAAAAGCTGTTGAGCTCTGAACAGCTCAGGCAAGTCACAGGTGGAAACCAGTGCAAACAAGTGGGTTTAGGGAGATGGATCTGGGGTTTGTGGAGACTGCTGCTATTACCAGCTCTGCTCCATGACCCCAGACCCATGGCTTGGGTCACCCACAGCACAATTTGGCACTCTCCAGGGGGATTTGGCAGTGTCACAACCCTCTGGATCAAGCCAGAAAAGGGTTTCTGATGCTGCTGATTAAACTGGAGCTATCCATGAGAAACTGAGAACTGCTCCTCTGCTGCACAGTGTCTGTGTATGTATGTGTCTGTGCTGTAGTCCGTCTTGGGTCGGCGCCTACAAATGCTCGTGAGACTTTTGCTCCCTTCCCTGTGTGTCTGGATGGGCATCAGATATTTCCCTCGTAAAGGGCTGGCCTGCTGGACCCGCGGTGACGCTGTCAGGTTGTCATTTGGCTGCTTTGCTCCAGCCTCAGGCCAATCGGAAATGTCCTACTGCTGAGACATGATTTGAAGTTATGGTGTTAATTTGGTTAATTAGGATTCCTGGGTAGCGTGCACTTCTTGCAAATCAGCTTACCATTGTAGTATCGCTGCAAAGAGTTATTTGCTGCTGCATGGGGTTATGCATGAATTTATGATTATGATGTAGGACCATTAATTTCATGTTTGTGGCAGATTATACAGCTCAATTGAAAGTTGCCTGTTAAGATCTTTGGCTCTCTCTAATATATGGGAATCAGACAGTGGCCTACAGGAAGGATTATAGGACCTATACTAAAGGCCATATAACAAATGGGGAAGGACACAGAGGAGAGGACATGGGAGGAATTACTCGGCTCCTCTCCCATTTGATTAGTGCTGGGAGTGAAACGTTGTGCATATTTGCTAGAGCTGGCTTGTTGCAACTAACCTCAGTCATTAAGTAATGCAAAGAATGACAAATACCTCTTTGACAGTATCCCAGGGCGTCTAAACAGCACTGTGGGTCAAGTCTTTTTCCTCTGATGGCTTGGAGTCAGAACCCTGCCTAGTTCATGTGTCAAAGGCATTTGGTGGCCTCCACTGAGTTCAAAGCAGAAATCTCCTCATTTGAGCTTCTCTGTTGATCATTATCTTCACAAAGCTTGTGTTTTTTCCACCCCAGGGATAAGGGCTCTGGTCTGTTCCTGATCCCTTGAGCATGTTTGTCCACTTTGCAAAACTCTTGGGCAGACAGAGCGTCATCTGAGGGCACCAGGAGCTGAATTAACAGCCTTTACATGGCACAGCCTGCCAGACTCATATGGACGGCTGGGGCCAAATGTTAATCTGACTCGGGACTGAGATCAAATGGCAGAGCCATGTAAGAATGTGGGGCTGAAGATCCGGGGACTGAAATAGCTATGAGTCCAGTGGCCAAGGTAGGTGAGGGCTGTGGAGGACTGATAAATACACTGCCTTCCGCCAGGACACAGCTTTCCTCTTGCTCACCCCATATCCTCCAAGTGTTTGACACAGCTAAAGAGAGCAGCTTGTCCAGCAGCCATTTCAATGTATCATATTTATTAAGATGGTTATTACAGGTTAAATATCAGTAGTTTATTACAAATATATTTATTATAGATTAACTATGCAGTATGCACATCCTTTATGCTGTGGTTAAAACCAAACCTCAGTGAAAGGTTTTTAATAATGAATTTGTGTTGAAGTAGTGAACAATAAGTATCTTTAGCAATCTTACTCTCAATTTCACTAGACAGTTTTATGTTCAATAAATACCTAGATATTATTAAAAACATATTTATCAAAGATTAACAGTGATGAAATGGATACAAATCTAAGCTGTTAAGGTCAATACACATACTTATAATAATCAACTCCTATATTAAAACACAATAACTGCCTTGTTTAATCTAAATGAAATGGGTTTTTGGGATCTTTGTAAGTGCCATCTTTTGCTGTGTGCTCCTGTTTGCAGATCTCAGATTAGATCCTGGGACATTTGTGCTTAAAATAAATCGAGTACTTAGGTAAAAGCAAAACAGTCCTACAATAAGGCAGTCTGTTTCAGGAACTAGGAACCAGAGCTTCAAAGGATGTAGGTCAAAGCCAGTCCACAGGCACTGGAGCAGCTAGTTTCGCTTGCCCCAGCTCTGTATCTTTAAGAAACAGAATCACAGAATGGTAGGGGTTGGAAGGGACCTCTGTGGGTTATCTAGTCCAACCCCCCTGCCGAAGCGGGGTCACCTAGAGCAGGCTGCACAGGATCTTGTCCAGGTGGGTCTTGAATATCTCCAGAGAAAGAGACTCCACAACCTCCCTGGGCAGCCTGTTCCAGTGTTCCATCACCCTCAGAGGGAAGAAGTTCTTCCTCATGATCAGACGGAACTTCCTATGCTTCAGTTTGTGCCCATTGCCCCTTGTCCTGTCACTGGGCACCACTGAAAAGAGTCTGGCCCCATCCTCCTGACACCCACCCTTCAGATATTTATAAGCATTTATGAGGTCCCCTCTCAGCCAGAAGGCTGAACAAGCCCAGCTCCCTCAGCCTTTCCTCATAGGACAGATGCTCCAGTTCCCTCACCATCCTCGTAGCCCTCTGCTGGACTCTCTCCAGCAGCTCTTCGTCTTTCTTGAAGTGGGGAGCCCAGAACTGGACACAGTACTCCAGATGGGGCCTCACTAGGGCAGAGTAGAGAGGAAGGAGAACCTCCCTTTACCTGCTGGCCACACTCCTCTTGATGCACCCTTGTATCCATTTCAACCTACAGCCCATACCACCACGTTCTGCCACACCACTTCCAGGACTGGGAATCTGGAGCAGCAGCTTTCAACTTCTTTAAAACCACAGATGCATCCACGCTGTTTTGGATACAGAAAGCTACCGCCTGTCTTGTAACCCGTTACAATTTAGCACATGGAGGCAGAGTGCTAAAATGAGCTAACTATTTAGGAGATAAACAAAATGTTATTGTTTTACTCTTGTAATGTTACTGTTACAACTGCCAGCTTGTGGGTAATGAGAGCTGGTACCTGTGCCTATGCCTGCACCTGCCTGATGGTGCTGGGAGTTGTGCCCCAGACACTCACTTTTTGTGTGAAGTGTCATGGGCTGTCTGGGTGCCTCGTGGAGTATCACTGGCCTTTGGACCTCAGGAGGACTTGGACTTCTGAGCCCTTCTGACAGTAGGTTGGGGATATTGGAAACCCCACAAGGCACCGCCCAGCTGGGCTGCATCCAGTGCCTCATCCCAGGATTTGGTGATGGTTTTATCTCATGTATGGGCTTGCACTTCTGCACCAGTGGAGCTTGGTGCCAAATCTAGGTGAGGATACAAATCAGAGGCACCCAAATTTGAGGGAGACTGCACACTGCTTGTCTAAAATATGAACTGTGCCACTATACAAGGGGGCTGTGTGGGTTATTGACCCTGTAATGTATCGATGGTATTTGCTTCTTGTGATGGTAGGATCTCAGAAAACCATCTGAGAGAGGCAGACATCCCCCACACAGAGTCTCAAATATATGGTGATTTTCCATCTCCCCATTGTCTGTTGATTTTCATCCTTTATAAGTTTGAAAACCAGGCTCAGGCACTGCCTTCAGGGATGCTACTTCTGCATTTTAGATGGTATTGAGCAGTTCTGTAGGATCAGATATGTGCACAGGGCTGCCAAAAGGCAGGGTAGAGTCAGGACATGATGAAGGCAGCTGAGCAGCTTTGGGGAGATGGAAGGACCTGTTGAAGAGATAATGGTTGAGAAGAAGTGGGGAGTTTCTGGCCTGTGTCAGCCACCTGTTCTTATATACCTCCTGTCCTGGTATGTGGAGATATATATATAAAAGTGTGTGTGTGTATATGTATCTGTATCTCCTGATAGATGAGTCCCATCTGTGCTCATGGAACCAGTATATGGTACAAGTGCCTGGCTTTGAGAAATGTGTTTGACTCAAAAGACGGCCCATATAACCAAGGAAGATCTCTCTGTGTTTAGCTGGGTGAGGGCAGTGCTGCCTCCATTGGATGGCGTGGGGATTCATCATTGTGTTTTGACAGGGTCTGGTCTGCATGATGCCTTCAGCAAACATCTGTTGTCAGGGGCCCCCTGACTTCACTTTTTGTCCCACCTGGGGAAATGTGACCTGAACAGCTTAGAGACTTTCTGTGGCTCCAATGCAATCCCACAGTCCTCCATGGACATCAGAAGAGTTACATCTGTTGACACCCTAAGTGAGTTTGTCTCCTGTACACGATTCTCAGCCAAACCCATCCTGTGGAGGATGCTTAGCTGGTAGGAGGGAGTTTTCCATCTTAAGAGGAGGCTGCAATTACAGAGGTGACCAGAGAAAAAAGACAAGCAGGCACGCACCACTGCCTTTAATAGAAGGCAATGATTCTTCTGGGCTCCAGAGTAATACGGGAGATTTGGTTTTAATAAATTAACAGCCTACAAGTAACAATCTCAAGCAATTAAACTCTAGAATGAAGGCGAGCACCATGAAATGTATCCTGGACCTGATGGGGGGGGTGGGGGGGAAGGGGCAGCAAAGACGATCCCTGAGCAGTAGAGAAGACAAA